>Ga0206950_1131_pt1 | contig 16840 bp, 12 predicted proteins | sample Alteio_BWOrgHeat_41_FD_152954 | JGI IMG/M metagenome (GOLD analysis project Ga0206950, IMG submission 152954) | Enriched cells from forest soil in Barre Woods Harvard Forest LTER site, Petersham, Massachusetts, United States -... | ecosystem: Environmental > Terrestrial > Soil > Temperate forest >... | reverse complement strand
GAATTTTTGACGGCCATGCTGAGCTGGCCGGCGATGGCGTTTAAGATCGGCAGTTGCTCGTGCGGTATTTCTTGCTGGCTGAGCAGGTTGTCGACCATCAAGACGCCGATATTTTCATCGCGCGTACGCATCGGCAAGTAAAGAATGGTGCGCTGAAACTTTTCGATGCGATCGTCCCCCACGCGGCCCAAAATTAAATCGACCATCGGATGGACGCCGCGCTTGAGCGGAAAACTTTCTTTTTCGGCCGCCGCCTGCTGGCGCTGATCGACGGTCAGCACGCTTTCGACGCTCTCGCCGTCGCGGTTGATCAGATAAATCCGCACGCGGTCAAACCCGAGTTGATAAATCAGGCTTTGCGCCACCGACTTGAGCATTTCGTCCAACCGCAGCGAACGGAAAATGGCGTTGGAGACTTCGTGCAGCGCATTCATTTGCGTGACGCGCTCGCGTTCGTTGACCGTCATCTCAAGGCCTTTGAGCGTGGTCGCCAGTTCGTGCGCGAAATCGTTCAACAGCGGCATGTCCATCTCGCCGAAGTGGCGCGTGCGGCGGACGTTCTCGACGCGCAAAATGCCAAAGATGTGGCCGAAGGCGCGCAAAGGGATATAAGCGAGCGGATGCGGTTGATTCAAAATGAGATGCGCGCGCTTGCCCGCGAGCAAGCGGCTGATCGGCGAGCCTTCCATGACGGCGATTTCTTCTTCGCCCGGCAAGACGTCCCCGCCGTCGACGAGTTGGCGCGCGAGCAGCGCCTTTTGTTCTTCGTCGTAAAGAAAGACCGCGGCGCGATCGACTTGAATGGAATTGCAAAGGAAGCGCAACGCGTGCGCCAAAAGATCGCTCTTCTCCCGCGGAATGAGAAAGCTGCGCCGCTTGGGCCAGAGCGACTCGTCCAGTTGAAAACGCTGGAATTCCTCGCGGATATGTTGCAACGCGCGTTTATCTTTCATCGCACCTATCGTTACTCATACAAAGAAAGTACGTAATCCGCTTCCTGCGCGGCGGCCGTCATGCCGTCGGCCAACACTTTTTCGTCGTAGCGATTCTCGCGCACGTCCGCCATTAAATCTTGCGTGACGCGCCCGACGATGCGCTCGAGCGTGCCCAAGGTCGCGGCGCAGGGCAATGTGCGCGCGACGCGCAGCGAATGGCGAAAGACCTCCGCCACCGGCGGCGGCGCCGAGGACAACAGCGCTTCGAGCGCGGAATAACGGCTGGGCAGCATGCCGATTTGCCGGCAATGCCGGACTTGCGATTCGGCGCTCGTCAAAAATTGAATTAACTTCCACGCGGCGCTGGGATGTTGCGAGGTGCGCACGATCGCCAAATTGCTGCCGCCTAAGTAGGTGACTTGTCCGGCCGGCCCGGCTGGGAATGTGGCGACGCCGTAGTGGCGCGCGACGTCCGGTTGGTAATAGGCATACTTGGGATTGAGATAAGTATTCACCGGCCACACGCCCGAAATTTGAAACGCGAACTGCCCGGAGAAAAAATCGCCGGTTGAGAAACGGTCGCGGCCGGAGAGTGGAATGAGATGGTCGACCATCATGCGATAAAAAAAGTCGATGCCTTTGAGCGCGGCGGGTTCGTGGAACTGGGCGTTCTTGCGGTCCGAACTTAAAAAATTGCCGCCCGCGCCCCAAATCCACGCCGCCAGATCGTGAATGAGAATGCCTTCTTTCTGGCCCGGCAAAGGCAACGCAAAATATTTTTTCCCGAGTTTGGAATTGTGCAGCCGTTCGCACGCTTCGCGAAAGCCTTTCCAAGTCGCCAAGTCCTCGGGCTGCATGCCCAATTCCTCGAGCAAGTCTCGACGGTAATAGAGCACGCGCGCATCCAAAAACCAGGGCAGCGAATAGGCGCGCGTGCGCGTGGGCTCGTAACAATAATTCCAAACCGGGCGCACGATATCGGCGCGGTCGGAGTCTTGAATAAAATCCGTCATGTCCATTAAGGTGCCGAGCGCCGCCAGCGTCGTATTCCAGGTGCCGCCGATTTGCACGACGTCCGGCGGATCGCGGTAGTCGCGGCGTTTGGTGACGGCGATCAAACGATCCCACGCGTAATGCCACGGCTGCACGGAAAGTTTGACGTCGTACCCAGGATTTTCCCGCCGGAACAGCGCAAGTTCGCGCTGGAGAATGCGGTGCGTATCAAAGCCCGCATTGGGCATGACCCACAAATTCAGTTTGATCGGACTGGTCATACCGCGACCTCCGCCGGCGCCGCCGACGCTGCGGCGGCGAACTCGATGCAGACCGTGCTGCCGGCGCCGACTTGGCTTTCGATCCAGACGCGGCCGCCGTGCGATTCGACCGCTTGACGCACCATCGTCAGGCCGAGGCCGACGCCCGGCACTTGGCCGGAGAAAAATTTCTCCACTTGATAGAAACGTTCGAACACGCGCTCGCGGTCTTCGGGCGGAATGCCGGGGCCGTCGTCGACAAAATACAGCACGACGCGGCCTTGCGCGTTTTTCGTTCCGCGGATCGTCAAAGTTTGCGCGCCGAACTTAAAGGCGTTATCGATTAAATTCCGGAACGCGTGCTGCATGAGCGTGGGGTCGACGTCGATTTCCAACTTTTCCAAACTATCGTCGAGCTTAATTTCTTTGAGCTTCGACTGATCGGGAAGAAGTTTGGCGGCTTCCTTAATTAAATCTTTGGCGTTCGTCAGCTGTTTCATGAGCTCGTCGGGATCGAGACTGCTGAAGGCGATGAGCTGGTTGACCATGTCTTCCATCGCGAAGCATTGCTTCTGAATCACCTCGAGCGCATTGCGCTGGAACTCATTCAGCGGGCTGACGGAATTTTCACTCAGCAAAAGCCGCGGGTACGCGCGGATCGTCACCAGCGGCGTGCGCAGCTTGTGGCTGATGAGCGAAATAAAACGGTGCATCGCCGTCTCCGCGCGCCGCTCCATCGTGACATTGCGGATCAAGAGCATATAGCCGTTGAGTTCTTTCTTCTGGTTAAAAATCGGATTCGCGCGGCATTCCACCACCAACTGTTTAGGAGACTCGCGCACCAGGTCAAAAGGTTCCCCGGTTTCCGCATTTAAATGCGCGAGCCGGCCTTCGGGCTTTGATTTAAAACCCAAAAACATCTTCGGGATATCCGGCGCCAGCGTCTCTTCGACGAAACCTAAGAGCGTGCGCGCCGCGGGATTGGCCAAAAACGGACGCTCTTGCGCATCGCACAAGATGACGCCTTCCTGCACTTGCGCGAACAAAAGTTCCATCTTTTCGCGCTCGAGCGCCAAGTCCTCGCTGGTCGAGCGCAATTCCACAAAAAGTTGCCGGTGCAGTTTGTCCAGCACCTCGCCGCTCAAATACTCGAGCGTAAACGGCTTGGTGACGTAATCGTCGGCGCCCAGGACGCGCGCTTTGCGCATGAGTTCGTCTTCCGTCTGGCCCGTAATCATGATCACGCGAATGGACGGATCTTTTTCTTTCACTTGGCGCAGCACATCGATGCCCGAAATGCCGGGCAGGCCGATATCGAGGAACATCAGATGCGGATGAAACTGCGCCGCCTGCTCGAGCGCCTTGACGCCGTTATGCGCCATCTCGATCTTATAGCCTTGGCGCTCGAAAAACGCTTTCAAATGACGGCACAACGTTTCGTCGTCATCGACGATGAGGAGGCGTAAAATCAAGCGGCCTTCACTCCCATATTTTCTTCCGCGTACTTCGGCAAGCGAATGAGAAATTCCGTCCCGCGTCCTTCTTCGCTGCGGCAATCGATCGCCCCGCCGTGCGCCTTGATCACCTGATGCGACAAGAAGAGCCCCATCCCCGTGCCTTCCGATCCCTTCGTCGTAAAATACGCCTCGAACAAATGCCCAAAATCCGCGCGCTTAATCCCCGGCCCCGAATCCTTCACCGTCGCGATCACCCAATCCGCTTCCTCGCGCCCGCCCAAAACAAGCTCGCGCGCCAAGCCGCTGGACACATTCTGCGCCATCGCCTCGACCGCGTTCTTAATTAAATTCACAAACACAATTTCGAGCTGCTTCGGATCCCCGCGAATCGGCGTCATCGCCGCCGGGAACTGCGTGATGATGCGCACGTGATGCTTCTTCAAAAGGTGATCCAAGAGCCCCAAACTATTCTGAAAAATCTTAATCAACTCGACGGGCTCCAGCCGCACCTGCCCCGGCTTCGAAAACTGCCGGATCGCCTCGATCTTCTCGCTCGCCTTAAACGCCTGATTCATAATATCCTTCAACCGGACTTTCAGCTCCGGCAGCACATCTTCCACGCGCCGCTTCCCCTTTTCCAAATCAATCAAATCCATCAAACTCAACTCCGCCGGCAAACTAATATTCGCGAGCGGCGTCTTAATCTCATGCGCAAACCCCCCCGCAATCTCCCCCAGCATCTCCGTCCGCGCCCCGTGAACGGCCATCGCCAGAAAACGAATGCGCTGATATGCTAAAGCTGCTTGATTGGCGACGATACGTAGCAGCAGTAAATCCTCTTTGCTATATACCTCCTCTGACATCTTCTCTCCTAGTAAAAGGAACCCCAACAATTCTCCTTGGCTCACGAGCGGAAATGCTGCTGTCATCCCCAAGCGCTGCATCTCCTCGGAAGCCGCCATTCGCCGCTGACGATCCACTTCATTTTCCCGTACCATCCCAATTGCCAAAAATTCATAGCGAAAAATTGCGTAACTAAATAATGCGAGAGCAATTCCGCAGAAAATAAAACTAATTGGGTACATTGCGATCCCATAATTGGACAAAAGATCAAACGCGCCCCCACAATAAATAACCGTGGCTGCTATTACCAATTGTGTTTCTCGTCGTTTCAGTTCATCCACATTTTTTGTCTGTCGATAGCGGGCGAGCAAATAAAACATGCGAGCCACAACAAAAGCAACTACGAGAGAAAACACGGGGTGCAATGGCCCCGCCTTTAAACTACGCCCCCAACTATAAGTATAAAACCCTGCAAAAAATAAATGACCGAACCAAATAAGCAGAGCAAAAAAGATGGAAATGCCATAGACGAGCTTCAAACCCATGGGACGCTTAATCTCACCAGTAAATTCCAAAATAAAATGATAAAAAACGGGTGGCACAAACAAAATTAAACTATGCAAATAGTTAATAGCCAGATAGTCGAGTGTCGACAGAGCGGGACGCGAAACAAAAATCCATGTCATTTGCCATGCAGCAGTCAATAGGCACAGAAATCCATACAGCCGGTGTGCCTGCGTTTTTTGATGGATAAAGACCCAGACGCCCAACGCTACATACAAAGCGGCGATGATTCCATATAACCATGCCCAAGAATACATGGCTATGGACGCCTCAAGCTTGACGATCGGGTATCACGCGATGCCCCGGGAATGTCCGTCAAATCCTGCAAGAACGGTTGTGGATGATCAAGAAAATACCGCGCTAATGGGTTGTCGTCATTCAGATGATTCATATTCAATTCCCATTGCGCTACAGGTGTAAAACCAGCCCCATCTTTAGAACGCACGAACAATGCCCCCATTTTAGGATGAAAAGTTTCCATCAACACTTGCTGCAGTGCGACTCCCATGGCCTCTGGCGTGGTATGTGTTATCACTTCACGTGAAAGTTCATATAATTTTTCTTCGCGATCCACATACTGACGAAAAAATTTCGAGTCGATAAATCTTTGGACGCGTTTGCGTAACGGTTGAAAAATTAAAGTTATTAATACCGCAGCAATTGCGGAAGAATATGCCGTTTGGTTGCCCGCAAATCCGGTTGATATACGTGCGCACACCGCCACAATCGCCAAATACATTGCTGTAAGAGAAGCCATAACAATTGAGTACGTTAAAGTTTTTCGAATAATTAAATTTATATCCATGAGTCGATGTTTCACTATTGCGATGGAATTGATTACTGGATACAAAACTATAGCGAACGTACCCCAAGGGTAAACATCAATTCCAAAATTGGGCAGATAAGCGAGGGAGCCACCACCATAAGCGGTCGTCATAGCAAAAATGAAATATTTGATTTGAATTTTTTTCCTTGGCGACACCATTTTATAAGTCCATATCAATTGCATATGGCTATAAAGGACAAGACCAATCCACCAAGAGAAATATAAAGGATAAAGTGTCCCACTTAATCCGTAATAAAAAGAATTGAAAACCCAACGCGCACGAATAAAAAATAGCGGTGTTGGTATAGTTAGAAGAAAGCCGATTGTAATGAGGTATTGCAAAACAATCGAACGATTACGATTAAGCTCCAAAAATATGCAGACAAAATGATAAAAAAGCGGTGCAATCCAAATTACACCAAGCGCATAGGATAACCGCCAAGCAAGCAAGCCTTCAGCTGCACTTTTTGTATAACCAATCCATAAGGCCCCAAAACCCCAACCGGCTACAGATAAAGTAAATAGAAACCATAATTTAGCTATCTGCCGATTCGGACTTAAGAGAAGCACGAAAAGCCCGAAGCCAACAGAACTTATTCCAGTTAATAAGCCGGCAAAACTAAATGAATTCATTGAATAGATGCCTCGGATTATTCATGTCATTAATCCTATTAGTGATGTGGCCTGTTACGCCCAAACATTTCATGAGCATGAACATAGGTTCCGTTTGCAACAGCCGTCGTAAGACTAATTTCGCCAGCAAGAACAGTAGCGGCAATAATTTCCGCGAATCGACGAGATTTACCCTTCCCATAACATCCAAGGGCTGAGAGGCATTCACGGGAAGTACCAAAATCTGTTCCTCCACCGACTGTTGCTGCGAACACGCTCGGCAAAAAAACGCTGAAATAAAGATCTCCGCTTTTATTGACCTCGCATCCTAAAATAGTCCCGAAAGTATTGGCAACCAATGCCGCATCTTGACCACATGCAATGGCAATGGCTGCCATTGCATTCGCAGCATGGGCACCTGACCCTATTAGCATTCCTTGGGACGCTCCTTGCAATAATCGGTACTGAAGTCTTTCCATATCTTCAGGAGTTGTATTTAAAATCTCCAACATTTTTCGCGGGATCGTAACATCAGCCATGACAGTTTTCCCATAGCCGGTTAATAGATTATTTCCTCCGGCTTTTTTTATCGAATTAAAGTTTGAATGAAGCCAAAATTCCTCTGGATGAACAGCATGCTTCATCATTTTGCAAGCGACATCCGTAGCCTTGAACGCCATGTTCATTCCCATAGCATCCCCTGTGTAAAAGTGAAAACTCACAATTACGCGTCGCCCAACGATAATAGGAGTTATTTTTACGAGCTTTAGATGGTTACTGGTTTTTTCTGCGATTTCCTTAATGCGGCGAAAGTTAATATCAATCCACTTAACAAAGGAGGCAGCCTGGCTTAGATTTTTAAAAACAAATGTTGGATCGGACTTCAGTTCGTCTTTTATAATTTTGACGTTTGCTCCTCCTGACCTGGTAACAATGTTGGCACCCCAACTATACGATGTAATTAATGCGCCTTCGGTGGTGGCCATTGGTACAAAGAAAATTCCGCGTGCATGTTCACCATTGATTTTTAATGGGCCTGCGATTCCGAGCGGGACATGAGCCACACCAATTGGACTCTCAATCTTGCCTTTAAAATCAGCCGGATCTTCGGAGAAATACGCGAGATGTTTTAAAGAAGTATTTGTCAATTCCGCGTACCATTCTCGTCTTGCGTTTATCATCTCAGATGTGTACGTCGCAGTTTTATTACGGAAAAACTTCTTTATCTTTGGACTATCCTCTTCCTCGATCAATCCAACTATTAAATGGGAGAATCGTCGATCCGAAATTCTCCGTTCGTCGTCACTTGGTCGCCTTTCAGTTCGTCGACGTTGGTGAACCCGCCGATCAAGAGCAATATTTGCTGCATTACTTAGCGTTTTCGCGACCAATTCCTTCCATTCAAGGCCTGAATTTTTAATCGTTACTCCACATTCGTGTCCCGAATCCTTTATCCACGACACACGACCAGCCACCTCCACAACATCGCCGTTTGATGTAACTTGAAGGTAGACATAATTCGTTGTGGGTGGCACACTACCTAGCAATTTGCACGATATGCCGTCATCATGCAACGAGGTGGCAACACCTTCGATGTCTGAATAGTTACCGCCACCAACTTTATATCGCAGACGGAGAGGAATAGGATTAGTTAATCGTAACTTTGATCGTCTCCCATTCTTCTTAGATAATTCAATCGTATCCATTAAAATTTATAGCTGACATTCATCGCCAATATATTGGCGAAATCTTTATAGGTTCCGCTGATATTTGCAGCTGTAAAACCAGCTGTATTAGTACCTACGTTATTCTCGATATCGCGATTATGAGAGAAGACAGCAGAATAGGCCAAGTCTAACGAGATATGGGAGTTTAAGACAAACCCCGTACCAATCGAAACACCATAACGTGTCAAGTCATCATAAGCCGGTGTAAACGCATCTTCCTGCTGTGCCCAAGGCTCATACCAAAAACCGCCGCGGAACTGCCAGTGCTCGCGGAATTTGTAGTTCGCGCCCATCGCAAAGCTCCAGGCGTCGCGCAAGTCCTGCGGCGCCGGATTACCCGTGTTTAAGACAGCCTGTTGAGTCGCATTGACACCCTTGTATTGCACGAGTAAATTTTTGAATTGCGACCAGTGATACCACGCCGCATCCGCTTCCAGCATCCATTGCGAGGTCGGCTTATAGGAATAGCCCACTTGGACATTTTCCGGTAGATCAATTTCTGTCTCTACATTAGTGGTGAATTCGCTGCCTCCGAAAACTAATGCGCTCGCATCAGGCCCAGATAAACCGCTTAGTTTAACGCGACCTTCAATGGGAACAGTGACTTGAGTATGATAGGTTACACCAATTGAATTATTATCCGTCGGCATATAAATGAATCCAGCATGGCCGCCCCAACCGGTACCATCGCCTTTTAAGCTGGCCACAGCGTCTGGAGTATCTGGATAAAGGCTGTTGGTGAGTTTTGAGTTCAGCGCCGTGTTACTGATATGTCGATCCAATTGCGCATTTGATGCATCGACAAAGTCGAATCCAGCACCCAACGTAAAAGCCGAGTCAAACTTAGCGGAAACTGATGGCGAAATAAAGGTTGTCGCCAAACGAGAATCTGTCGCTACATATTTAAGAGGGCCATCTCCCCAATGTGTTTCCAAACCATATGGAGTTTGCACGCTTAGTCCGATGCCAATTTGGCTATCGCTAAAGGTATGGGTCAAGGACATATTTGGCACTAAGACATCAGTGACACGCTCTTTTGTTTCCGCGCCCGCGGGGCTTTCATATTTGCCATGAATGTCTTCAAAAGTCCCACCAACAGTAAATTGAGTGCCCGGCAGTAATACGATTCCCGCGGCGTTAGACCATGCAACGGTTGGATCTTCACTTTGCCCCGCCACGCCCACATATCCTTGGCCTGCAGCTCGGGCGCTAGGCACTTCATTCCCAATATTTGCACTACCGATCGCCCAGGTATTCATCGTCATCCCCATCGACAACAGAATTCCCATGGCCTTCAAGGCATTACGCATGATATTCCCCCCTACAGAGTAGTTCGATCACCTGCGGCTACGCTGCCGTCTTGCTGCTCAACTGTCTTTGCTTTTGAATAGCTTCCACATCATGCCGATCAAACAATAATGCCGCATTCGAACCGTGCCCGACGCGTTTCCAAATCCGCAGTTTCCCCTTTCGGATCCAGCTCATAAGCGTTTGACGGGAAATACCGAGGGTGCGACATGTGTCCGATCTGTCGAGAATTGCGTCGGGATTCATGAATTGTAAACTTTTTGTAAATTCATTTAACTTGATCTATGTAACAGGGGTTGTCAGTTCTGTCAAGGGGTCCCGGACTATTTTTTTGCAAAAAATTTCCGGTCTTACATTTTTTATCGTTCAACCGGTAGTTCTACCACGAACCTTGCACCCCTTATAAAGGAAGGATCGATTCGAAGGGAGCCACCGTGGGCTTTGATGACTTGTTGGGATAGGTAGAGGCCCATTCCCATGCCGCGTGAGGATTTGGTGGTGAAGTAGGGCTCGAAAATTCTTGATTGTTGGTCCGGCGCGATGCCGGGGCCGGAATCTGCGATGGTAATGGCCATAGTTTTTGTATTCACAATACATTCAATGACAAGTTCGCGCGTGGCGGATTGCTCCATGGCTTCGATAGCGTTTCGCACTAAATTCATAAAAACCAGTTCCAGCTGGCCTGCATGGCCAATGATCGCAAAAAGATTACTGGGAATTTTATTTTTTACACGAACTTGCGCGTAACGAAGGGCGTTGCGTTCAAGATCCAACGCTTTCTGTAGAACATCGCTCAACATGACGCGTTGCGCCGACTGCTTTTGCAGTGAATTGAGTTCACGTACGGCTTCGATTCGATGACTTGCGTCCAATGCCGCGCTGACGATGTGCTGTAGGCGTTGCGCTGTGAGAGGCAACTGATCTTCCATTCGCTTGCGCCCTTCCAGGATATCGCGAATATCCATGAGAGCCAATTCTGCAGGAGAAATAATGGTCGCCAGAGGGCGTTTGAGTTCATGCACAAACCCGGAAGTCAGCTCCTGCACAAAGTGGCCATCGACCAAGACATGAAAAAAATATCGGTCGACCCAGCGTTGAACGCGCATGCGCAATGGATGGAAAAGTAATGTGATCGCAATAGCCGCTACGGCGTAAGAAGAGGCAGCGGGCACGTTCGACACTTTTCGCTGCAGAATGGTGGCCAGCCCGAAGATAATCACCACATAGACGGCTGTTAGTAAGGCAGTAACCATAGAGTAAATCAGAGTTTTTCGAATCACGAGGCGAACATCCATCAGCTGATGTTTCAAAATGGCGTACGACATGATGAGCGGATAAAGTGGAATGGCGCATTGACCCCATGGATAGATGTTGAAACCGAATAATCCAAGAAAGTTAACGACTCCGCCGGAAAAACCGATGGCCGTGGCCAGAAAGAAATAACGAATTTGATTTTTCTTCGCAGAGGAAATAAGACCTTGCGACTTGGCCAGAAGAATATGGCTGTACATCACCAGCCCCCACCACCATATACAAAACAGATCAAAGGCCCATGCGCCACGCGCATAGTTCAGTCCAAACATTAATCGTGTAAGAGGGAAAAATGCTTTTGTGGGGATTATAAAAAGGCAGAACAATCCGATCCCATAATGGATTCGTATCGAACAGCTAGAGCGCCGATCTAAGAAACTACAAACAAAATGATAAAAGAGCGGCGAAATCCATATCACACTTATCCCATAAACGACACGCCAAAGAAGAAGGGCCGTTTCTGCATCTTTCTCGATGGCAATCCAAACCGCTCCAAGCCCCCAAAGAGCTACGGAATTTACAAAGACAAACCATTTCCAGGCGAGACTTTTATTGGAACTTCGGAATAAGACCAGTACTCCAAATCCAAACGAAGAAATGGCGGTCAAAATACTGGAGATAAAAAATATATTCACAGCTCCACCATAAACTCTGCGCCACCCATAGCGCTGTTTTGCAGGCGGATCGTGCCGCCATGCGCTTTGATGACTTGCTGAGACAAATAAAGACCCATGCCCATACCATGTGACATTTTGGTCGTAAAGTAGGGCTCAAAGACGCGCGCCACTAAATTAGACGGAATACCTGGCCCCGAATCTGCAATAGAAATAAAGATACCCTTGGAGTTTGGGCCTCCACTAATAATTAATCGACGGATGGGTGCTTGCTCCATCGCTTCCACTGCATTCCGAATTAAATTTATGAAAACCAATTCCAATTGATGGGCATGACCTGTAACGAGTAGAGGATCTGTAATTTCACAGCTCACGTCGATCTGCGCCGCTTGAATCGCGGCGTTTTCGATATCCAAACTCTTCAATAATATGTCGCGAAGCGCAATGCGTTGTGCCGGCTGTGTTTGCGATGAATTCAATCCACGCACGGCCTCAATACGGCGGCTGGCATCCAAGGCCGAATTTACGATGTGCTGTAAACGTTGCTCCATTTTCGGCAACAGCTCTTCGATCCGCTTACGCCCCTGGAGAGCATCGCGCACGTCCATTAACGCCATTTCTGCGGGAGCAATGATTGTAGCCAGCGGCCGCTTAAGTTCGTGAACAAAGCCAGAGGTCAGTTCCTGCACAAAGTCATCATTCACCAGCACCTGAAAAAAATATTGGTCCACCCAACGCTGAACGCGCATTCGGAGAGGATGGAAAAGTAAAGTAATTACAATCGCGGCGATGGCATAGGAAGAAGCGGCGGGGACATTCGAAACTCTTCGTTGAAAGACAATGGCCACGCCAAAAACGATGGCCACATACATGGCTGTTAGCAGTCCGGTTACTGTCGAATAAATCAGAGTTTTTCGAATCACCAACCGGACATCCATCAGCTGATGTTTCAATATGGCATACGAGATAATAAGCGGGTAAAGAGGAATCGCATACTGACCCCAGGGATAAATATTTATTCCGAGGTTTGGCAGGTAGCAAATAATTCCTCCGGAAAAACTAATGGCCATCGCCAAAAAGAAGTAGCGAATTTGATTTTTTTCGCTTGTGTGACGCTTTTATAGGCTTGGGCTAATAAAAAATGAGTGTACAGGACGAGTCCCCACCACCAGCCGGAATAAATAAAATAAAACCATCCGCCTTGCGCATAATAGAAGGAATTAAACATCCATTTCGTATACGAGAAATAAGAGTGCGTTGGCGTAACGCATACACACAGGAATGCAAAAGCATAATGGAAATAAATTGAAGTCTTCGCGCGACGACCTAAAAAGTGATTCACAAAATGGTAAAAGAGCGGCGAAATCCATATTACGCCTAGGATGTAATCTAGCCACCAAAGAAGCATGGCCCGGTGCGGATTTTTTTCGACGGCAATCAAAGCGGCAAATACTCCGTATAGAGCCACAGAGCTGACAAACAGAAACCATCTTTTAGCGAGCAACTTATTGGTGCTCCGAAAAAGCACGAGCACTCCGAATCCAAAGGAAGAAGCCGCGGTCAAAACACTTGAAATAAAGAAAAGGTTCATCGAATTATTTAAACCCGCCATCTACATGCGGTAAGGAAACATGAAAAACACTGCCTTTCCGCAGTTCGCTGGAGACGTCTATGGTGCCGCCGTGACGTTGAATTATTTGCTGCGTGAGATAAAGCCCGATACCCATTCCGTGTGGACCTTTGGTGGTGAACCAGGGATCGAACAAGCGCTGGACATCTTTGGATGCAATGCCTGGGCCGGAATCTTTGATCGAGAGTTCGAATTCTCCAGCGCGATGGTCCAGATTGCAGTTCAGGATTCGCGGTAGCGTTGTTTTTTGCATGGCTTCTACGCCATTACGAATAATATTGGAAATTGCAATTTCCAACTGAGATGCATTTCCCGAATAAGAAGGAAGATTTGCGGCAATAGTACATTGCACGTTAATTTCCGCTTTTCTAAATCGATCTTCTTCCGCCGCAAGAATGTGCGTGAGGATGTGATCTAACTGTACGGACTCTCGCGATAGTTCCGATTCCAACGACAACGCGCGTATGGCTTCTATTTTTTCCGCTGCTTCATGCGACTGCTTTAATATAAACGTAAGGCGTTCACGTAAGCGCGTGAGGACCTCGGGACGATTAGGCGCGTTTAAGTCCAACTCATTGACGTCTTGCAAAGAAAGTTGAACCGGCATGCTGATATTGACCAAAGGACGCTTGATTTCATGAACGAAATGACTCGTGGCTTCACGAAGTATTTTCTGATTTAAGGACTCGCGCGGGAAATGCCGATCAATCCATTGTTGAAGTTGAAGACGAAGGGGATGGAAGAGAAGTGCAATAAAAATGGCGACGAGCGCCGATGAAAAAAGCGAAGGCGCCGCATGCCCATACTCGAAACTTCTCGTCACAATACTGATGAGACCCACATACAAGGCCACCAAAAAGGCCGATGCGATCGAATAAACGGCGGTAGTTTGTACCGCAATACGTATGTCCATGATTTGATATTTGACTATGGCGTACGCCAGAATGCCGCTGAAAACAGAGACCAAAATATTTAGTTGCGGCGGGAATTGAACTCCATACCACATCGGCCAGTTACTAAGTCCCCCGATATACCCGACACTAAATGCGAAGAGAACGTAATACATCCTATTTTTTAGTCGCGCTTCGGCTCGACGCGCTGTCTGCAAAAGGACTACAAATCCAAATAGACATTCGATCGCCCAGAACGCAAAATGCGCATCGAACCATTTCGTTGGATTGCCCCAAAAGCCCGGCGCGCTGCGTATGCTAACTGATGAAAATAAATGCCCGCTGAGCGCGAGTCCCGCAAAAAAGCAACTTCCAATGGACCCACCGAAAAGCATGAGCCAACGTTTATGACTCATTCCTTCAAAGCTGAACACAAAATACAGAAAAGCGATATTTGGCCAGAGTCCAAAAAATAGGACCCATCGTAGAGCAAAAGAGGCACTTTGTGGCGCGCTCATAAACTGCCAGGTCGTATAAGCAATGCTCCACAAAACAACCGTAACATTGAATAAACCAAAACTTCGCGCGACACGCGTCGGCGAACGCTCCCGCAAAACAAAGAACGCCAGAAAGCTGCAAACCGCAATGTTTAAAAATCCAATAATAGATAAGGAGGTCATTTAGGTAGATGGCGGCGAAGATGCGGACCGAAATGCAAGTTTGAAAACAGTAGATGCCTGCCGGCTTTGGTTTCTATCCGCGTACCATGGAGTTTTAATATTTCGTGCGCTAGATAAAGACTGATTCCCATTCCACGGGAACCTTTGGTACTGCACCAGGGATCAAAAAGACGCGGCAGATCGTTGCGCGTCAGCGTCATACGGGATTGGTTCTGCTTCGGAATACTATTCGAAAGGTTGTCGAGCCGGGACGACTTTTCACTTCGATTCGGCTGCCGTGGGAGCGTAGAATCTCTTTCGTCAAATAAAGGCCGATGCCCATTCCGCTGGAGCCTTTTGTAGTGAACCAGGGATCGAAGAGATGGGAAAGATCTTGCGGCGCGATTCCTGGGCCGGAGTCTTTAATTTCGAGGAGGATCGATTCCCCTTCTTGAGCCAGTTGAATGCCGATGTGTTTTGCTTCGGAATAATCTTCCCGACTTAAGGCGTCGATGGCGTTTTTCAGAGCATTGGCAATCGCGACTTCGATTTGCGCCGTATTTCCTAAGGTCAATAGTTCGATATTTGGATTCGAAATCTCTAAATCAATCTTGGCTTGCTCGATCCGTGATTGCTCCTGTTGAATTAAGGATGTGACGAGCTTTTTTAAATCGATGACATCTTGCTGCAACGCGGACTGCGTGGACGAAACGTCACGGATGGCTTCGATTTTGCGGCCTACTTTTAGGGATTCATCGACGATATATTTGAGGCGCTCGTGAAGCTTAGGCGCTAGGCGGTGGAGCTCTTCTGGATTGGACATCGTGGATTCCAAATCCATGAGCGCCAGCTGAGCGGGCATGCTGATATTGGCTAAGGGGCGTTTAATCTCGTGCACAAAACGGCCGGTAGCTTCGCGCAGCATGTTTTGATTTAAAGATTCCTGCGGAAAATTTTTATCAATCCACTGCTGAATGCGCGAACGAACGGGATGGAATAAGATGGCGATGCTGGCGGCGGCGATGGCCGATGAATAGATGGTCGAGCGGCCGCTCCATCCTTCAAATAGTTTTGTGATGAGAACCAACACGGCGACATAAACGGCGGTTAAACTTAGGGTCGCGGCGGAATAAACCAACGTCTTGCGGAAAACAATATTGATATCCAACAACCGATGCCTGAGAATGGCATAGGTCATAATCAGCGGGTACACCACAATCGCATAATTTCCCCAGGGATAGACATCGATTTTAAAAGCAGGCAGGTAGGTAAAGGCGGCTCCGCCATAGGCAATCGCCGTGCTTACCGAACAGTACCGTAAACGATTTTTTTCCTCAAGGTCAACCTGCTGCATGGTTTGATACAAGATGAAATGAACATAGACGGTAAGAGCCCACCACCAGATAATAAAAGCAGGGAACAATAGCCCCGCCGTAATGTAATAGAAGGAATTAAAACACCATCTCACCCCGGAATATATCCAGGGGCTCCACCAAAACAAAAAGAAAAATCCCGCGACTATGTAGTGAAAGCGAATAACTTTTATTTCGACTCTTCTGCATAACCTGTAGACAAAATGAAGATGAAGAGAAGGGATCCAAACGACACCAAAACCCCAAAGAATACGAAACGTCCATAACGCTAGGGTGGCGGAATGCGTGGTGCCAATCCTCATTGCTCCCAATCCCCACATGGCTATCGCTAAATTAAAGATGAGCCAGATACGTCCCAGGCGGCGATCTTCGCATTTCAAAAAAAACGAAAATGCCCAGGCCAATGCACGAACTGGCAATTAGGAGGCCGGATAAAACAAAGGCATTCATACTTAACGCATTACTGTCCAAACCGGTACGTCAATTTCAGTTCGACTCACTCCCATGCCGTGGGACGGCTTGGTGTAAAGGAAGGTTCGAAATTCAGCGTCGGCCCGCGCAAGGGTAAATGGAAAGCTACTGTAGCCAATAATATTTAGAAACGCAGTGATGGAAGGGATGTAATAGCTCAAATTAAGAGATCACTTAAACAAACTTGATAGGGCTTCTACTCCGCACTCTGCGCCTTCGGCATTCCAATGCGTGTCGTCGGGGAGATAAATTAATTGGTGATGATCAAATGATTGTTTTGCTTTTTCTTGAAGGCATGGAGCAATATTGATATTACGAATGCCTTGACGATTTAGTTGCACTGCGATTTTGGCAAGCGGGGCCAAAG
>Ga0206950_1130_pt1 | contig 16871 bp, 15 predicted proteins | sample Alteio_BWOrgHeat_41_FD_152954 | JGI IMG/M metagenome (GOLD analysis project Ga0206950, IMG submission 152954) | Enriched cells from forest soil in Barre Woods Harvard Forest LTER site, Petersham, Massachusetts, United States -... | ecosystem: Environmental > Terrestrial > Soil > Temperate forest >... | reverse complement strand
TGATGCCGATTACGGCGGGGCAGTGGGAAATTATTGAGGAACTAGGAAATAGGAACTAGGAGTTATAGGAAAATCAAATTCCTATAACTCCTATTTCCTATAACTCCTAAAATCCCAATTCCCTAAAATTTAAGACAAACACGCGATAACTTACCGCCATCGTTTACGATGCCGCAATTCCCTTCTTGTAATCTGTAAAGGTGGCTGAATGCCGCAAAAAAGAAGAATGGGGAATGCAATGACTATGCCAAATATGCCTGCCGCGGCTAATCCAAGCGGCAATCTGGACATTATTATGCGCCTGGAACGCCTGTCGCGCCAGACGAGCCTGGTTGCGCTGGAAACAGCGCTGGAAGCCGCCGAAGATGGGGCACTGGGCCGCCGGCTGGAGAATGCCGTTTCCGCGCGTAACGTTGCCATGCACATCATCCGCGCCAGCGTGGAAATGCAGCAGGCCGCCCGCTTATACGGCTGATTTTACGGTTTTTTTCGGGGCCGGCCCGCCACTTGGCATCATTTTTGCATTTTTGTGACATCTTGGGAGGATTTATGCGTACATTTTGTGCGATGGCTTTTTGCGTCCTGTTATCTGCCTGCGCTGGTCATAACCAGACCGTGGCCAGCCTGACGGCAGACATCGATAGCCATGTGATCCCGGATAATAACAGCCAAACCGTGCAATTCGGCACGAATTATACGATCGCAGGCGGCAGCGCCTTTATCGGCCTCTCTCCCAGCCAGGTTATGGGCCAGCTGGCCCCTGAACAACTTGCCAGCCAAAGCGTTCACACCACCGGCCGCGCCATTGCGGATCTGGTGGCTTACCGGGATTTCAAATATGCCCATCCGGAATTATTTGCTGATAACGGCAATGGCATGATCAACCTGGCCTCCGCCCAGGCGATCAATACCGAAGTCAACCATGCCATCAACTATCAAGACGACCCGCCCGGCGTTGAAATCTGGCATATTGAGGCCAGCGGCGGCGAGGGCAATTGCCACGATTACGCCGTGACCAAGCTGGCCAAAATGATCGCCGCCGGCGTGCCGCGCAGCGCCATGCGCCTGACCGTGGCAAATGTTAAGGAAACCGGCGAATGGCATCTGATGCTGGCCGTCGATGTTCCCGGCCAAGGCACGATGTTTATGGACAGCAACCGCGAAGAGATTTTAACGCCGGATCAGGCGCGCGAACTTTACACACTGTGGTTCATGGAAAATCCCGCCAGCCAGCATTTGGAATTGGTCGGATAAAATCAGCTTTAGGCTGTTAGAGCCAGCGCCTGTTGCGCCGCCGGACGAAGCACAACTTCATTTGCATCTGAAACGTTCAGCAGCGTTGCTGTTCCTGATAAAACCTTGGCAAGCATTTGCATTGTAAAGCGCGCGGCATTGCTTTTGGACTGTGACGGCCAGTGGCCTATGCCATGCGCGTCCAGATGGCGGTGCAGGGCCGCTTCCATGTTTTTAACCGTGCCGTGGTCCCCAGCTTCACCTTCGCATTCGCTGATCAATTTTTTAATCACCGTGCCGGTTGCTTTATCCTCGGCAATCGCCTGTCCCAGGTCATGCGCGATTTCACCAATCCCGGCCTCATTTTCAGGCGAAAAGGGTTGTGTATCAATGGCGCGGAAAGTGCGGTGCACGCGCGTCTTGGCGCCGGACGATAACCGCCCGCCCGGAATTTGCGCCAGGATTTCCCCTGCTTTATTTTGAGGCAGCATGTCCGGCATGACGGTAAAGGGGATCACTTCCATCAAAGCAAAACGAAAATCAGTCATCAGGCTTTTAACTAAATCCTGAACGATTTTGGGTTCCTGATTGTTTAAAATATCAATTGCAAATTTACCGTTTTTAAGATCCTTCCATCGTGGATTATCCACCGGTTTACCCTTCTGCATGACCAGCCCGTCATCATTCATCAGAAAATTCGGCTCAGTGATATGGAACAGGATGTCTTTGAAAAAACGATTAAAATCTTCAAGGCGCTGAAAGCTGATTTCCTTTTCCGCATTTTGCTCTTCGTTTGCGGAAGCATCCCGCCATTCAATCACCCGGTATAATCTATTCACGCGCTTGATTAGAATTTTCAGGCGATCACGTTCATCAGGCGGTAAATTATTTTTTTGCTGTCCGGTCTCATATAGCGGGCCTTCGACAAAATCCTTGAAGACTTTTATCGCCGCCGGAAAAAAATCGCGGAATATCTTGCTGCGTACTTCATCGTCAAATTTCAAAATGGGCTCTTTTTCATGGCGGTCAAAAAAGCCTGGTTCCTTTGAAAGATTATCGCCTTTAACCCCGTCATAGTAAATGTTTTCATCCTGGTGAAAGCGCCGCCGTCCCAGATAACCGCCGGGCATGGGATAGTGCAGTTCAATTTGTTCGACATTTTTGTTTTGGAAATGCCACTCGATAACATACGGCAGAAAAGGCGTGAAAAAGAAGAAGGTATTGCTGCAGGGAAAGTGGCCTGTTTTGAATTCAATTTCGCGGCCGTTATCGGACTTCATAAATGCCTCAGAAAATAGTTGCCAGATTTTAAAGGAATCGCAGGCGCGAATTCAAGAAATAAAATTACATAGGCCGGAAGGCGGGGCGAGGATGCAACATCTAGTTGCTGAGTCTTCATGGACTTACAGGATATAGATTCAATCCATTTTGTCCAGATAATTGATGGGTAGTGTTCTGCTTCTTTTTTTCTATTTATGATTGTTTTTTACTTCACGCGCAAAATCAACGGGCGCTCGTTCCGCGGCGTCAGGCTCAGTTTCTCATTGCTTTCCGGCCACTCCACGCGGCTCAGCCAGGATGGCAGGTGCCGCGCATCCAGCCATTGCGGATAGGGCTGGCATAGGATCATGGCATTAACATTCGCCCGCCGGATGGCGGCCAGCGCGGCGGCGCTATCGGGCGCGGTTTGAATGGCGTTCTGGCGCAAAAATCCGTCCAGATCTCGGTGGTAATTCGCCGTCAAAACATTATTTCCGGTCCAGAACACAATGCTCAATCCGGCATCCGGCGTGGTCATAACCGTCACGGGATACGGCCCCAGCCATCGATCCCAGTTGCTGAATTGGGACAGCCGGGCAATGCCCGTGTTGCAATCCATCAATGCCGTGGCGGGAGGCGTTTGCGGTTTAACAATCAGGTTATGCGCTTGTGAAAAAGCGTAAAGCACTGCACCGCACAACAAAAACTGCGCCAGCGGACGCCACCAGGCCGGTTTGGCGGACATGAAATTATTCGCCGCAAACGCCGCGCCGCGTATCAGGCCCAAAGCCGCGAAAGGCCAGCATAACAGATCAAAATTACGTATCCAGCGCACGCCGAAAACGGTTAAAAAAGAAAAACCGATCAGCAAAATCAAACATAACGCGCGTGCATAATTTTGCCCGCTGATGGGCCGCGCATCGGCTTCATAACAAACAACGGCATAAGCCAGAATATACCATGGCAAAAATGGCCAAACCTGCCACCATTTCAAGGGCTGTATTTCCGTAATGCTGGGCGCCCAATGCTGTTGCAGCCAGGGATCGACCGCTTGCATCGGGCCGTGATAAAAGCCGGGAAAATAATATTGCATAACGGCTAGAATGATCGCACCGCCTATGCCAGCCGCGATTAACCGCGCGCCGCGCCGTGATAAAAATTTTTCTCCAAAAGATAATATAAATACAAAGGCGGCGGTTAACGTCAGCCAGACCACATGCACAATTGAAAGACGGTCATGTTCAACAACAAATAGTTTTCCAGCCGGTAAATGTTCAATCGGCCAGGCGAGGCAGATAATTCCCGCCGCAGCCAGGCAAAAATATTTCAAACGCTGTAAAATGCCGCGATCCCCCGTCATCAGCCAGCCGATGCCCAGCCCAATCACGATCAAGGCATAAAGCGCAAAACCTTCAATCGCATTCCACATGCCGATAGCGCTGAAAATTCCCGCCCAGGCGTACCAATGGGGTTTGTGATCCCCGCGCAGCAAGGCGCCCAGCGCCGCAGCTTCGAATATCAAGGTTAAGGCATGGTGATCCGCGCAGCGCAGAAGATAAAACGTATCCTGTATCCAAACGCTGAGAAACAGAAAAAGGATCAAAACCAGTTTTTCAGAATCGTTATTTAAAACCGGCCGCGCCGCCCAGACCATGACAGCAATCAGAATAAAATAAAACAGCGGCGACAGCGCCATGCTCCAAATCAGCAGAGCGTCACGCAGCGGCATCCAGTGATGCAACACCAAACCGCCCGCCGCCAAAACAACATCCAGTGGATGCGTCCAAGGCACGATCATCCCGGCAGGCGGATCAATCGCGGGGAAAACATCGTTCATCCAGTTTCCGGTATTCAGAAACTGCATGACGCGCAAAATCCGCAAAACCGGATCGTAATCAATCTGATCAAAATAACGGGTGTGCTGCCACAGACTGAATTGCGTCATGGCTTCCAGGATCAAACTTGACGCCACGCCCAGCCAGATTAACGCCCAGGTCAAACGGTCAAAGGAATGATGCTGCGCGGAATTATTCATCAACACATCAAGCGGCTTTTTCCATCACAGATTGCAGCATCGCGGGCCACGTCGGCGGCAGGGTTTTGCCATAGGGGCCGTTGGTGGAACGCCAGAAAGCCAGAATTTGCGGGAACTGATCAAATTCAAAATCATCTTCCTTGATCAAGCGTTTATCAAGCGGCATCAGGCGAATGCCTTCCAAAACCTCCGCGCGCTTTTTATATGTCGGCGGATCCAGCAATTCGCGCATCACCGCCGCCAATAACCGCGGACTGTCCGTGCCCAGGCGCGCAACGGCTTCATCTTTACGTGACAGCAAGGCGTTCATCGCCATGCGCGCGCTGTCCGCCATGGGGCCTTGGGTGCGGCGCGCAACATAAATCGCGCGCGAGAGATGGTTAAGCGTGACGGGGTCGATTTCCGGCGCGAAAATCAGCGTGCCTGAATTCATCGCGCCGGCACGGTCCAGGTTCATGCACTGATGGCAAAAGATACAGGCGGTGGCCAGATTCTCATCCGAGAGATCTTTGTAGTTTCCGTTTAAAAACTGAATTTCCTGATATTTTTTTGCGGAAAAACCGCAATAACGGCAGGCATAATGATCGCGCTCTAGAATGCGGTTACGGGCAGCCTGAAAAACCGGATCGGCGCCGGCAGGTGGGGACCCGCCGCGCCGATTCACAGAAAGCGTTAAAGGGAATAGATTAGCCAAAACTTCTCTTAGTTACCCATAATGTTACTGGTGGTGATGGTGCCGCCTGACAACGAAGCCGAGTTGCTCTGGCCCATGGTGTTCATCACGGTATTGGCAATTGACGGCAAAGCGCAAAGCGCCGCGCCCGCGCCGATACGGCCCAAACCATGCGACATCGGCGTTTGTCCTGGGTTTTCCGTGTGAGCCTTTAATTTAAATGCTCCCATCATCAGGGCGGTTACGCCGCCGGTGTAGGCCGCCATGTAAACCAGGTTGGCGGCCTGGTGGATGTTGCCCCCCACGTTGCTGATCACGCCGCCGAGGTTGCTGATGCTTTGGGCATGGGCATCGTGCGCGCCCAGAATGCTTACAACTGCGTAAGTTCCGGCGACCGCCAGAGCTGACATTACCATGCCGCGCAATTGTTTAAGGTTGAATTTTTGTACCATGGTCGTTTCTCCTGAGGTTAAAGTTGAGTCGGATGCTATCATAAAATTAATTCCTTGTTGAGTTTCTGTCGCCATTAATCCTTATATCACCCCGCTACCTCCAGACAAAATATCAAAACCGATCGTCTTGCTGATGGTTTGGACGAAAGCGCCGAAATTCCATGCGATGGAGCCCGCGATCACGTGTGTGATCCCCGCCATGCTGGTGACCTGGGTATTGCCGTCGGTTACGGAACGCAAAATACTTAACCCCCGGATAAAGCTGATCAGCCCGATCATTTGCAGCAGAACAAGGATGGTCGAATAGACCATGTTCATGCGCGCTTGGACGTTGCTGTCGACATTGGTATAGGACAAAGTCTGACCGATCGTCGCCGCGCTGCTATAGCCATCTGCTGAACCATAAAGCGTTTCGCCCATCGTCGTGACCGTGCTGGGCAAGGCAATCAACAGAGCGCCCACCGCAAGGGTGCCCCAAATGCCGCTGAATTTCTGCTGGCCTTTGGAGCCTTCATCGGAATATTTAATGCATTTGAAAAGACCCTTTACCAGCAAATAAATTCCGAACGTAAAGCAACCCAAATAGCTGATCTTCTCGATCGGACCCGCGATATTGCCGACGAATTTTGCCAGCATGAGGTCCAAAGAAAGCGTCGAAGTTTGCGCAAAAGCGGGTTCAGCGGCCAAGAGTGCGATTAAAAATACCGGCAAACCGCGGCAGATACCGGGGATGGGGCCGGAGCCGGAAAGACGGGAAAAGGTAGCGAATACGCGGCGCATAGAGGAATTCCTATCCCTCTATTTAATCAGAATTTGATGACATCCTTATGACAGATGGGAAGAATTTGCATCAATTTCGTGTCAATTTTGGCGTATTTGACCGCTGGTGCCGACGACGACCCAGCTATCGCCCTGCTGGCGAATGGCTGTAATCCGGCCTACGCCGGGCAACTCATCCCCCACGGCAACGCGGTAGAGCTGATTATCGGACGCGCGGCTGACCCAGGCGGTGCCGTCCGAGGCGGAACGCAACTCCCAGGTTTGCGGTGTTTTGGCGGCCTCTTGCTGATCGCCCTTGCTTTCCGTTTCTTTCGATTTGGTGGCGTGGGCGGATTTGATTTTGGTTTTTACAGGCGGTGCGGTGCCGCCATCCGCAGCGGCGGCGGCTTGCTGCTGGAGTTGTTGCTGCAAAGTTGTAACTTTGGTTTCCGCTTCGGCCAAACGGTTTTGCAATTCCGTAATGGTCGCGGCCTGGTCCTGACGCTCCGTTTCAACCTGGCTTAGCTTCTGCTGAAGTTCCTGAAGTTTTTGCGCATCCGCATTAACTGTCGGCGCAGCAGCGGGTGCGGGCATCGTAGCAGGGACGGTTGGCGTCGTTGTCGCCACCGGCGCCGGATTGGCGGGCGCAGAGGGCGGCACTGCGACAGTGCCATTGGCTGCCTGGCTCCATGGATCATTTGGATTTCCCGTCACCGGATTGGCGGCTTCGTTGGTCACAGGCGCAGCCGGTGAAACCCCCATGGCATTTGCCGCGGGTTGTGCCGGAGCCGGAGCGGGCTGTGCCGGCATTGGCGCGGTTGCGACTATGGGCGCATTGTTATTGGGTGCAGCATTCGTCGGAGCAGACGCCTGAACTTTCATCAGTGCGCTCGCATCCGCAGGAGTTCCGGGCGAGGCGGCCTTGGGCATCAGCATCGGTCCAAGCGTGAAGTAACCCATCACGACAATCACAATTCCGACTCCGCCGAAAATCGCCAAGTTGATTAAATTGCTTTTCTTTTGTCCCTGGATGGGCAGTTGCGATTGATCGTAATTTTCATCGCCATATTCGTTTTCACCGGCATATTCTTCATGCCCCGCTTCGCCTTCGGCGTAGTTGTGACCGTATTCTTCTTCCTGGTAGTTGTATTGTTCGTGTTCGGGGGTGTCGTTCATCGTTAATTCCTATTGCGTTTGGCTTTCCCGCGGCTGGTCGGTCACAGGCGAGGTAAAGAAGATACCAATTGGCGTATTGGATGCAACCCTTACCAGCGGCTTGATTTGCCCTGCTTCCTGGGTGGCGAAATTCGCCACGCTGTTGGCTGCGTTCCCGGCACCGGCATATAGCGCCTGGCGCGTGTTAATGGAAGGCTGGCTGACGATCACCGTGCCGTTTGAAACGGTGGTGGTGGAACCGGCCTGTGAAATGGCCTGGCCGAACTGGCTGACGAAATTGGCGGCGGCGGGAATGACCACGCGCGAGAAATAACGCTGATCCGTCTCAGTCGCCATGCCGCCCAGGGTGGTATTGGGATCCAGCGCAATAGCATCCACGCTATAGCTGTGACCATGAATGGAAAGGGTTTTAAATTGGAGGACCAAATAATCATCCGATACCTGGAAAGAGCCGATCAGGCGGCCATCCTTTAACGGGCCGGATAAAATCTGCGCCAGAATGGGGCCGGGGACATCAGAATTGGCCTCGGTGATCATGCTGCCGTATAAAATATCACCGGCGGGCACGATAACGCGCGCGACCTTGGTCGATGCTGTGGGATTGTTCGCGCCGTTGCCGTTGTTGTTATTCCCGTTCGCGCCGTTGTTATTGTTCGCGTTGTTTTGATTTTGGTTCTGGGTTTGAAACGCGACAACCGTCGCCGCGCCCGGCTGCCAAGCCTGCATGAGGGAATTGATCTGCGTCGCAATCGCCTGGGTGCGCGCCTGCAAGTCCTGTTGCTGGGCTTGCTGTTGCTGCTGGGCGGCCTGGTTATTGTTGCTGTTGTTTGCCGGCGCTTCCTGCTGCAAAATGGCGGTGGGCGCGGGTTTAGGCTGCTGTTCCGCCTGCTGACGCCACATGGCGAGCGGATCCACGGGTTGTTCCTTGGGCGGCGTGGTGGTGGCGACGTTGCCGACCGGCGTTGGCATCGCGCTTTGCCCGGTTTGCAAGGCTTCCTTGGCGCGCTGTTGATTGTCGTTTTGCAGCAGATTGCGGTATTCCGGCGATACGTCCGCGCCCACGGTGCCTTTGACGTTTTCCGCATTGCCGACGTGGGATTGCTCCGTGCCAGGCGCAACGGGCTTTTCCTGATTGCCCATGAAAGCCCATGCGCCTGCCGCCACTGCCACGACGGCTGCCGCGATGACGCCGAATTTAAAACCCGCGTTATTGTTCCATTGGTTTAAAAAACGTTCCTTTAAACCTTGCGGCTTGGGCGGCTGATGCAAATCCTCATCGCCGAATTCATCGAACTCCTCGAAATGTTCGATTTCATGTTCGTTATGATCTGGATGTTCGTCGCTCATCTTCCACTACCATTGGCTGAGGTGGCATTATTCGGATAAATAATATTCGTCGTATTCGCGCCCGTGTTGGGATAAGCGCCGGCCGGATAAATCTGCACATTGCTGTTGGCCCGGTTAGGCGCGGTTGTTGCGGCCTGATTGGGTTGCGGCGTCGCCGTCGCCGCCGTTTGCGTGGCCGGGTTCAAAGTTGCCTGGTTGGCCAATGGCTGGTTGGTGCCGGCGCTCGTCGCGGCTGCGGGGCTGGCAACCGTGCCGTCGGGATTAACGGCGACGGTGATTTTCCCTTCGGTCAAATCGGTCGGCGTAAAGGCGTCTTCAGGCGGCGCGGACATTTTCGCGCGGATCATCTGGCCGTTATCCGACAGCATCAAAATCGGCGTATCATTGAGCTGATAAACATTCGTCCCGTCCGCCGAACGCACCGAGGCATCCCAGCCGGGCGAGAGCAGCGCCAACGGTGTGCGCAGATAAACCTGATCATTGATTTTATAAGCCTGCGTCCGTCCGTCCGAGCCGGTGATGATCATCTTTTTGGAATCCTTGGGCGGCATGCCATCCAGAATGGCCAACAGCGTCGCATTGCCCGCCTCGCCCGCATAACCGTGATCTATCAAAGCCTGTTTCGCCGCCGGGCCGGATTGCGGGATGCGCGCGTCATAGCGGTAATAAACTTCAGGCCCGCCGGATTCCACGCGGAAAGTCACTGGCGTCGTCAAACCCACCAGGCGCACGGATAAATTGCCCTTGCCGAAACGCGTTTGCGGGATAATGCGCAAAACATTCGCATCGTTCGGCCCCGTCACCTGAAAATTACCGCCCACCACCACGTCCTGAATGGGCCACGGCTGGCCCGTTACATCCAGCACGTTTACGGTCGTCACATAGCCCGTCGAAACGGCGATCAGCGGCGGCGTGACGCCGGGATCCAGGGAAACATTTTCAACTTTCACCGTGGGTTTGGGGTCCGGCGCGGGCGGCGCGCGTCCGGCTTCTTGGGATTCGCTCATGCGCCGCATCACTTCCTTGATCTGTTCCGGCGACAAAGGAAAAACGCCGTTCAAGGCATTGTTGAACGCCTTGGTCTGTTGATCCTGGTCCGTAATACCGGACTTATCCGCGGCCAGGGCGTTCGTCAGGGTTTGCAAGCTTTCCTTATCCGTCGGCAAAGGCGGCAGATTGGAATTTTCCGCCGCCGCCGTGTCGTTTGGGCTGGCGTTTGCATTCGGGGCGGGGGCTGCCGCTGGCGCATTGGCGGGTTGGTTATTATTTTGCGCGGCCTGAGGCGCCGGGGGCGTTGCAGGGCTGCCGTTATTGCTGCTGGCTTTATTAAACGTTGCCGAAATCTGATCCGCCGGAACGGGCGCATTACCATCCTGCGCGTAAAGCGGCGCAGCCGCCATACACATACCAAGGCCAAAAGATAAGATGACTTTTTTCAACGCCGTTTCGCCCCGAGAATCGCCGTTTATCATAAGTCCAATTCGCTCATAAGTCTAACGCAACCCATTGCTCAATCCCAAGCCCGGACGGATTTTGCAGCGGTGATACGCGCACGATCATCAGGTTGAACAATTGGCGTTTGGTCGCCTTTTTATCGCCCGAAGTCGAGGTCACCACCATCGGCAATTGGATGCGCCAGTAATAACGGTCGTCCGCCTGGCCGCGCTCGACGATCACGGGCGCCTGCGACGGCACGGCGGTGATGATTTGCTGGTTGGCCTTAACGCTTTCCAGAAAACGGCTGTCCTGAATGGCTTTCATAAAGCCTTGCCAGCCCAGCGGCGTGAAATAAGACGCGCTGGTCTGCAAACGCCGCTGGTAATCCAGAAAGTTAAACGTCATCACGTCCGCCGACGCCTGGGACGCCCAGGACAGCACCGCCGCATCCGTCATCGCCGGATCGGTCAGAGGCTGGATATCCATGATCTTGCCGTCGTCATAGGTGGCGAAATAACGCACCGGCGTCGGCTCAATAAACATTTTATAAACGACCAAGGTGGCCAGGACCAACACCACCACGCCCTGCGCGATCGCGATTTTCAACAGGGTTTGGTAACCTTCGCGGTAAAATTTATTCCGCGTCACAACCGTTTGCATGACATCGCCGCCCAGCTGCGCGGGTTGCGGCGCGACTTTGCCGCCGGGTTTAACAGGCGCGGCCTTAATACCTTCGGGCCGTACAGGCCGCGCGCCCAACTGCTGAACGCTGCGGGTGGGCGGAGCCTGGGGCGGTTTATTGGGCGGGTTGGCCATTGGGAGCGGGTGGGGCGGGTGGCGGTGGTTGTGTTACGGTTGCGGGCTGGACGGGTTCAGGCGCCTGGGCAGGCGCCGGCGCGTTAGATTGCTGCGATTCGAGGGGCTGCGCAAAGACAGGGACGGCGTGATATTTCAGTTCAATAATTTTGCCGCTGGGTGAGGTCGTGAAATAATGCTCAGGCTTAAAGCCATAAAAGCCCAGATAAACCGTTAAGGCGCACAAGGCCGCCAGCACAAAACTGTTCACAAACACCACACGCAAAATGACGCGGTAAAGCCGCCGGTAAAATTCCGGACGTGATTTATAACTCAGCATCGCGTCGCGCCGGGTGGCTTCCATATTTTTAAAATAATGTATTTCACGCGCAAAAGATAGCGCCGCGCGATTTTGTCATGGAAATTTTATATTAGGCTTTGTAATTCAACGCGGCAGAAAGCAGTTTTTGCGTATAGTCTTCGCGCGGGTGTGACAGCACATCATTGGCCGCGCCGCTTTCCACCACCTTGCCGTCTTTCATCACGATAATGTGATGCGCCATTGCGCGCACCACGCGCAGGTCGTGGCTGATGAAGACATAGGCGATGCCGTATTTATTTTGCAAATGGCGCAGCAATTCCACAATCTGCGCCTGCACCGACACATCCAGCGCCGAAGTCGGTTCATCCAGCACAATCAATTTCGGTTTCAAAATAATCGCGCGCGCAATCGCGATCCGCTGCCGCTGGCCACCGGAAAATTCGTGCGGATAGCGGTGTCGGGATTCGCAGTCCAGCCCCACCTCGCGCAACACCTCGCAAACTTTTTCATCGCGCGCCGCGGCATGCAATTGCGGTTCATGCACCAGCAACCCTTCGCCGATAATTTGGGCCACCGTCAGGCGCGGTGACAGCGCGCCAAACGGATCCTGAAACACAATCTGCATCTCCCGCCGCAGCGGGCGCAACTGCCGACCGTGCAGCGTGCGGATGTTCTGTCCGCCAAATAAAATTTCTCCCTGCGACGCAACCAGCCGCAAAATCCCATAGCCCAACGTGGATTTGCCCGAACCGCTTTCGCCCACCACGCCCACGGTTTCGCCCGCGCGGATGTGAATATCCACGCCGTCCACCGCGCGGATGAAACCGATCGTTTTTTGCAAAATGCCGCGCTTAATCGGGAAATAAACCTTGATATTCTCGCCGCGCAAAATTTCCGGCGCGTCGTTCGCGGGCGCTTGCGGCGCGCCTTTCGGCTCGGCCGCCAGTAATTGTTTTGTGTAATCATGTTTCGGCATGGTGAAAATTTCTGCCACGCTGCCTTGCTCAACAATCTGCCCGGTCTTCATTACCGAAACGCGCTGCGCCATGTTTTTAACCACGCCCAGATCGTGCGTAATCAATAACATCGCCAGATTACGTTCCCGCTGCAATTGTTTCAGTAATTCCAAAATCTGCGCCTGCACCGTCACGTCCAGCGCCGTTGTCGGTTCATCCGCGATCAGCAATTCCGGCTCGTTCGCCAAAGCCATCGCGATCATGACGCGCTGCCGCTGCCCGCCGGACAATTGATGCGGATAGGATTTCAAGCGCGTTTCGGGATCGGGAATGCCGACCTGCGACAGTAACTCAACCGCGCGTGTGCGCGCCTTTGATTTGGAAAATTTCTGATGCCAAATCAACACCTCGCAAATCTGTTTTTCAACGGTGTGCAGCGGATTCAGCGCCGTCATGGGTTCCTGAAAAATCATCCCGATGCGCCGACCGCGAATGGTCTGCATCACGCGCGGCGGCGCATCCATGATTTCGTTGCCGTCGAAATGAATGCTGCCGCTTTCCATCGCATTCGCGCCCAGCAACTGCATCACCGCCAGCGCTGTCACCGATTTCCCCGATCCGCTCTCACCCACCAGAGCGACCGTCTCACCGCGCTTGATGTCGAACGACACATTTTTTACCGCATGAAATTCCGCGCCGTCCGGCAGGCGGAAATGGATGTTAAGTTTTTTAACGTCCAACATCATCCCACCTTGCGCGGATCAAAGGCATCGCGCACCGCTTCGCCGACGAAGGTCAGGATGGATAATAAAAACGCGAGCGAGAAAAACGCCGTCAAACCCAGCCACGGCGCCTGTAAATTATCTTTGCCTTGCGACAATAGTTCACCAAGGCTGGGCGAGCCCGGCGGCAAACCGAAACCCAAAAAATCCAATGAGGTCAACGTCGTCACGCCGCCCGAAATAATAAAGGGCAGCAGCGAAATCGTCGCCACCAGCGCATTGGGCAGAATGTGGCGCTGCATAATCGTCAAATTATCCACGCCCAGCGCGCGCGCGGCGCGGACATAATCAAAATTGCGCACGCGGTAAAATTCCGCGCGCACCACGCCGACCAGGGCCATCCATGAAAACAACAGCATCAGACCGAGCAGCGACCAAAACCCCGGCGCAATCACGGACGCCATAATAATCAGCAGATACAGCACCGGCATGCCCGACCAGATCTCAATAAACCGCTGAAAGGCCATATCCAGCCAGCCGCCGAAAAACCCCTGCACCGCGCCCGCCGCAATGCCGATGAGCGACGACAGCGTGGTGAGAATAAATCCAAATGCCAACGAAACCCGCACGCCGTAAATCAGGCGCGCTAGCACATCGCGCCCCTGGTCGTCCGTGCCCAGCCAATTCTCGCGCGACGGCGGCGAGGGCGCGGGCTGCGGCAGATTATAATTAATCGTGTCGTAACTGTAACGGACCATTGGCCACACCATCCAGCCATTTTGCGCGATCAGTTTTTGCACATAGGGATCGCGGTAATCCGCATTCGTATCAAAATCCCCGCCGAAAAATTTTTCGGGAATATTTTGCATGGATGGAAAATACAAATGGTTTTTGAACGACATCACAACCGGCTTGTCGTTCGCGATTACCGGCGTGAGAAGGCTGATCGCCACCACCGCCATCAATAACCAGAATGAAACATAACCGCGCCTATTCGCGCGGAAATTCTGCAAACGGCGGCGGGCGAGGGGAGAGAGGATCACGCACCCTCCCGCGAGTTAAAATCAATGCGGGGATCGACGAACATATAGGTCAAATCGCTGATCAAGTTCATCAACAAACCAATCAGCGTGAAAATATACAGCGTCGCGAACATCACCGGATAATCGCGGCTCATCGCCGATTCAAACCCGAGCAGGCCGAGGCCATCCAGCGAAAAAATCACCTCAATCAACAGCGCGCTGGTAAAAATCATGCCGATAAAGGCAGACGGAAATCCCGCAATGACGATCAGCATCGCATTGCGAAACACATGCCCGTACAAAACGCGCTTTTCCGGCAAACCCTTGGCGCGCGCGGTCAGGACGTATTGTTTGCCGAGTTCGTCGATAAACGAATTCTTCGTCAAAATCGTCAAGGACGCAAATCCGCCTACGCCCATTGCGGTGATGGGCAAAACCATGTGCCACAAATAATCCAGAATTTTTTTCGGCCAGGTGAGATCGTGCCAATTGTCCGACACCAATCCGCGCAAAGGAAACCAGGCGAAATACTCCCCGCCCGCGAAGAGCAAAATCAGCAAGACAGCGAAAAGGAAAGAAGGAATGGCGTGCAACACAATCACCACCGCGCTCGTCCAGATATCAAAATGGCTGCCGTCGCGCACTGCCTTGCGAATACCCAGCGGAATGGAAATCAGGTAGGTGATCAGCGTCGTCCAGATACCCAGGGAAATCGACACGGGCAGTTTTTCCTTCACCAGTTCAATCACGCTGGTGTCACGAAAATAACTCTTGCCGAAATCGAATGTCGCGTAGTTTTTCAACATCAGCCAGTAACGCACATACCAGGGCTTATCAAAGCCGAACATTTTTTCCAGTTCCGCCACGAATTCCGGGTCCAATCCCTGCGCGCCGCGGTATTTGGAATTAATGGCGGAGGAACGCAGCGCGCCCTTGGCGGCTTCGGACTGCGCCATCACGTCGCCTGCGCCGCTGCCGCCGACGCGCGATGTGCTGTCCACCGCCGTGCCGGACAGTTTCGCGATCATCTGCTCCACCGGCCCGCCGGGCGCGGCCTGCACGATCAAAAAATTCAACGTCATAATACCGAGCAACGTCGGGATGATGAAGAGCAAGCGGCGGAGGATGTATGGTGCCATGGCAGACGAGCAGACCAGCAGACGAGCAGACGAGCAGACGAGAATTCATCTGCTTTGCTCCTCTGGGATGAACACTAGTTGATTTGGATGTTTTTGAAAACGGCTTTTCAATTAAGTGATTGCTATCTCGTCTGCTCGTCTGCTCGTCTGCTGGTATCTCGATGCCACCACGTCTCCACCACCGGCAAGCCATAGGGCGGCGTCACATCCGGCCGGCCGAACCTGTTCCAATAAGCCACGCGGAATTTGCCGATATACCAATGCGGAATGACGTAATGCCCCCACAACAACACGCGGTCGAGCGCGTGCGTGGCGGTCAGCAATTCCGCCCGTGACCGCGCGGCGACGATATCATCCACCAGCGCATCCACGACAGGCGATTTAATGCCGATAAGGTTGCGCGAGCCCATGATGTCCGCGCGGTTCGACTGCCACATGTCGCGCTGCTCATTGCCGGGCGACAGGCTTTCCGGAAAGCCGCTCACGACCATGTCATAATCAAACTGTTCCATGCGTTTTTGATATTGCGCGGAATCGACCAGGCGGATGCTCATATCGACGCCAATACGTTTCAAATTGCGCTGAAACGGCAGGCCCCAGCGTTCAAAGGCTTCCTGCACCAACAGCATTTCAAACCGCAACGGCTGGCCGTCTTTTACCATCTGGCCGTTTTCGTACTTATACCCGGCCTGTTCCAGCAATTCGCGCGCGCGGCGCAGATTGTCCCGGTCGTAACCGCTGCCGTCGGTGATGGGGGCGTGGTATTCGGATGTGAAAACCTCGGGCGGCAATTGATTGCGGAAGGGTTCCAGCAGTTTTAATTCATCCGGCCCGGGCAAGCCATGCGCGGCGAGTTCGGAATTTTCAAAATAACTATGCGTGCGTTGATAGGCGCCGAACGCGACATTCTTATTCCCCCATTCGAAATCAAATGCGAGGGTCAAAGCTTCGCGCACGCGCGGATCGGCGAAAACGGGGCGGCGCAGATTGAATACAAAACCCTGCATGCCCGACGGCAACTGGTTTGGAATTTCTTCGCGTTTGATGCGCCCGTCGCGCACCGGCGCGGAATCATAACCCGTCGCCCAAACTTTTGCGGTATTTTCTTCATGCTCGTCCAGCTGCCCGGCAAAAAAAGCCTGGAGCAATACCGTGTGATCGCGGAAATAATCAAAAGTAATTTTGTCAAAGTTGTATTTGCCGACATTCACGGGCAAATCGCGGCCCCAATAATTCGGATCGCGTTGCAGCACGATCCGCCGCGGCGCATCGACGCTGGCGATTTTATACGGCCCTGAGCCCAGCGGCGGCGTCAGCGTGGTTTGATTGAAATCATGCGCTGGCGAACCGTCCGGCAGCTTTGCCGTCCAATAATGTTGCGGCAGCACGACTAAATCCGCCAGAATCAGGGGCAATTCGCGGTTCTGCGTATTGGCCAAATCGAAAATCACGGTATGCGCATCCGGTGTGCGCGTGGCGGAGACATCCTTGTAATAACTCCGGAAAAAAGGCACGCCGTGTTTTTTCAGCATCTCAAACGTCC
>Ga0206950_1128_pt1 | contig 17167 bp, 11 predicted proteins | sample Alteio_BWOrgHeat_41_FD_152954 | JGI IMG/M metagenome (GOLD analysis project Ga0206950, IMG submission 152954) | Enriched cells from forest soil in Barre Woods Harvard Forest LTER site, Petersham, Massachusetts, United States -... | ecosystem: Environmental > Terrestrial > Soil > Temperate forest >... | reverse complement strand
TGCGCATACGGCTGAAGGTCCTGATACTTCCAGCTCTCCGGAAGAAAGGCTCCAGCCATAGTTTGCGTCCTGAAACACAGAAAGGGCTGTATAAATATTGTTGGATTTTACAACAGGCGGCAGGGGTTTCACTCCGAATGTTTCATCGCCATCAATGATATTATTTTGAACAAGAAAACTGACATTGGCCGTGGATTGCAGCAACAAAGAATTGTTGTTTGAACTTCCTAAAATAGTATTATTGTATATCCGGTTGACGCCTGTCATCCCGCCCCAATCAGCAATATCATTGCTGGCAGCACCAGCACCATCAAAAATATTATTGTAGAGATTTACATTGGATGAACTTTCATACGTAAAGGCAATATTAGAATTGATCACCGTGTTGCCTGTAATATTAACATTATTAGAGCCCTGATAAACAGAAATGCCATTGCTATGGTCTCCTGTGGAATCCTCGACAATATTATTTTCAATCAACCCATTCGTCACAGCCCCATAATAAATAGGTGTCCGCGCCACCCGGACCAAGGCATTGGAACGGATGATAGGTCCTGCCGTGTTACTGAATTCTATGCCCCTGCCTTTCCCGGCTGTATCATGGAGATAATTGCCTTCGATCAAAGCCCCATCCGCGTGGGGTAAACCTATGGAGGCAAAAGCACCCGGGTTCGCATAGGCGATTTCATTATCACGGATAACAATGCCCGGCTCACTGCTTCCCGTTGTCTCATAAATGGCTGAACCCTGGCCATAGGAATCACCTGTTTGCTTCTCAATAATAAACCCCTCGACGGTAACATCAGCGTGGCCATTAAGGTTAAAACCATAAGATGAATTAGGCAAAAGAGACGCCGTGATACCCGTCAGATCAGCTCCATTGGGTGGCCACAAATACAATTTATGCCCGCCGTTAGCATCTGCCGCGGGATCAAAATAATACTGCCCGGCTGTTTTAAATACCTGGTCATTATACACATTGGCCAGCGCGTATAAGGTATTGCGATCCGAATAGACGGTCGTTCCTGCTGGATTGTCCGTTACTAAACTAAAGGTGACCTGGTGCGTTGACGCATCATAGGAAAGTATCCGGGCCAAATCAATTTCATTACCAAAAACCCATAGATATAGATAAGAACCAACAAGGGCGCTGCCTCCCAATTGATCTAAACGGGGATCAGTCAAGGAAGTTGGCGTAACACTACTGGGAGGCACTGACAGATAATTGGTTGATGACTGATAAATAAGGGTCGGGGACGCCGGATACTGTGCTGCTACAAATGGCTGATTTCTTTGATACAAATTAATGTTTAAAGGCATTAAATCCGTCTTGAAGAATGCCGGTATAGCGGGTGTTGTCGTGTAAAAGAGATGTTGCCAATTTGCATTGCTTCCATCCCCGCAAGCAGCTTGCGACGGGCAGGGAGTCCAGTTGCTTAAAGCGACCGAACCATCAATGATCGCTTTTCCAGCGCCCCAGTTGGTGATCTGACTGTCTCCCTCATAGGTGATCTGGCGGTAAATTTTATACGTTAATTCGCCCGTCAAATGGGCTTGGCCCGTAAACTTAAGCAAAAGATTATTAGCATTGACCGTTAAAACTTTCCACATACCGGCAGAACCCTGCCAGGATGTTCCCGTCGTTGCCGTGTTATAAATATAGACATAATCCCCGGGCAGGACCCCGGAAAAGTTACCGTTGGAATCCATAAAACCCCCATTAGCATCAACAGATCCCGTTGTTCCTTGTGTCACGGTAACCCCTGACGCGGGCACTTTAATGCTTCCAAAATAACTTACCCCGCTTTTAAAATACACATTGTCCCCGGGGTTTAATTTAACATTAGCCGGTCCATTGGTTGCCGCGGGATCACCCGGAGCATGTTGCCAGGGCGAAATAAGGCTCCCCATATTTGAATCGCTTCCAGAACCAAAATCAACGTAATAGGTATTTTGCACGGGACTTGGGCTTGCTGGTGGTGGAGCCGGGACTGAAACCACAGGTTCAGCAGGTGGTAAAGTGCCATTGACTAACCCAGTCACTGCCGGGATGGTGCTGTTGGCGGAACCTAAATTATAAAGCTGCATAATCTCACTACTCGAAAGGGCTCGGTCATAAATACGGAAATCATCCAACACCCCGCCCATGCTGTTAAGCAAGCCGCGGGACCCTAAGGTCACTTTGGGATTGGTCTCCATAGCGCTAAGCGCCTGAGACGACAAGAAAGCCCCGTTTTTATAAACAGAAACAGTAAAACCCGTCCCCCCGTTGGATGCATAGACGATTGAGTAATGCTGCCATGTGTTTATTGGCGTCTTTGTGGAGGCGTTATAAATATTGGCCAATTGTATATCACCGGCGTGGTTGAATCCGACATAATTGGTCCCGTCATCATAAACCATATTGAACGATTTAAGTCCGTATAGGAAAACCCAAAATGAAACAGTTTTTGAAGAAGTAATGGTCAAGGATGGGCTGGCAGGAATATTGACCTGATCATTAATGCCGTTAAACTGCAAGGAACCTGTCCCCACTTTTCCGCTCATCCATTGGATCCCGCCAGTCAATGATCCCGCGTTATTGTTCCCGGATGTATCATTAACAGTCCGGCCCGCCCCTTCATCAAAGGTCCAATGGCCAACAAGACCCTGATCAAGGGTTGTCCCTGTGTCTGCGGCCACTGAAAACCTGATGATCTCATCGGCATTATTACTGTTGCCCGATGTATCCTGACAGCGGACATAGTAAACATAGCTCTGCCCCTCTTGAAGGCCGGAAATGGTTTGCGCGTGTGAAGTCCCTCCTGTCGTTAAAAATGTATCCGCCATGGAAGCATAGGGAATATTGGCAACCGTTCCGTATTTACAAGTGGCATTTGTATTGGTATTAAATGATATGGTGGCTTGTGCCGTTCCCGCGGGAAAATTACCACTGGGCACAATCGATGAAATCACGGGTCCAAATGAAATTATTTGAATGGAAACGGTGGCTGAAGAGGATACGGTATTACTTATTGAATCAGTCGCAATGACTGTCAAAACGTGATTACCATTCGTCACTCCCGGATCCTGCCAAATATAAATATACGGGGCCGATGTTAGCGGGGAGCCGATATTATGGCCATCCACCTGGAATTGCACCGTTACGGCCCCTGCCCCACCGCTTGTTGTCGCCGCGAGATAAGCCCCCAGATTAGGAGATAAGACTGAATAATTGACAGGATTGGCCGTATAGGCAATATCGGGCATCGTGACTGTAAGGGTGGTGGCGGCAGACGCCAAACTCCCTGACATAGAAATAAAAAGAATAAAAAAATATGCCCATAGAATATTCATATCCTACTCAATTCTGCGCCGGATACTTGCTGATTGACCCTACCGCGTATTCGCCGATCAGGAAGGCATCATAAACATTGACCTTGCCTGTACCATCAACTTCCGCGGCCGCTGTATTGAAACCTGCCACCGTGTTTCCTATGGCATACTGGGCTGTTAATTCGGCATCATATATATTCACTTTTCCATCACCATTGACATCCCCTAAGAGGGTCCCTGGGGGGCTTACGGGTGGAGGTGCCGGCTGGGTTTGATTTGAAGATTGATAAGCCCCTATATCCCAAGCACCCGCGGCAGGACGCGCATTGCCAATGATATCTGTAGTACCTATACCAGAAGAACTTAAGTTTAAACCAACCCCTATGGCTGAGGAAGCATTTTGAAGCTGTAAATTGTATGTAAAAGTATTGTTTGTTGGTCCCCAGTCAATGATATCATCCCCATTAACGGGAGTAGTGGCCAATTCAGGCGTAAAGGTGATGGTATTCCCGACAACACTTGTTACTTTTCTGACCACCCCATCATAATTGTATTCAATATAATCATTTAAAGTAAAGCTATGGTTATACGCGTAATTGGAATTGGCAATCATATTAACTGTCGTTGATCCCGTTGAAGTAAAATTAACGCCATTGCTCACCTGCATCGCAAAAAGAGGGAAGGCCGTAAAAAGGGGATCCTGGCCGACAATACTATGAGGATCATGAATGCTTGGATATAAATAGGGATTTGTCCCACTGCCGACACTTGTAATATTGATCGTTGCCCCGCTTGCATTTTTATTGCCAGGATCAAGCGTTGTTACGCCATTAGCAACGGTGTACCCATAACCTGAACCATTCCCGCCACCATTGACCATGATACCGCTGACAACCCCGCTTGAGGTGGAAGTTACCGTCACCTGGCCATTGGATGCCCCATTTTGGATCACCGATAAAATATCACCCACCATATATCCCGAACCACCGCTATTCAAGGATGCTGTTAAAATGACATTGTTCGGGTTCCAGATATTGGGTGTTAAGCTTCGCCACGTAGTCTTTGAGAGTGTAAAAGGATACACTGAAGGCCCGCTGAAGGTCGAATCCCGGCCATCTATGTCCTGGCCTGAAGGGTTAAAACCTTGTAAAAAATTAAAATCTGAATTCCAATTCAACCAACAACTGGAATTAAAAAGGAAAATATCACCTTCTCCTTCAAATCCCCATTCTATATTATTGTTCATAGTGAGATTATCCACCCCTTCAAAGAATAGGCCTGCACTCTTGGTGTCCCCCGGGATTTTGGCAAAAGTGTTATTGAACATATTAATATTATGGATGGCGGCAGAGTTGAGGACGGTGCTTTCTAATTTCACCTGCATACCGGCCTCATCAGAGGAAGCAATGATATTGTTATAAATATTGCCATTTATAATGTTTTGGCTATCGCATCCGGAAGTAGGAACACAATTGGTACTAACATAAAGCAGCCCTGTTGCCGCCCCTAAATGTCCGTATAAATTGTTGTTATAGATATTAAATCCATTGATCCCGCCGTTAATTGTCCCGGGATCAGCTAAATTCAAGACCTCACGGCTGCCTGAAGCATTTAAATCTTTATAGAAATCATGGAGCTTATTATTGTAAATCTGCACATTGGTCAAATTATCCCCCGCATCCCCGCTGGTAGAAACACTGATCCCGTCATAGGAAGAATACAAATTATTATTATAAATTTCCGTATCATCGCTGGTGCCGTAATAAGCAATGACCCCGATACCGGTGCCAACGTTATAGAGGGTATTGCCGAATATATGCACCCCTGTGTAGCCTTGAGTCAGGATCCCGTTCCCTAATTCCCCATTGCTCCCGGTGGGAAAAAGGCTGACATCATGGATCGTGTTATTGGATATGGTTATCCCGGAACCTTGCTGGGAACCATTAACAGTGAAATTAATCCCCGCCGGCAAGCTGGAGTTTCCGCTGGAGGTGGTTGCCATGTTCTGGATTTCCAAATTATTGATGGTGATATTATTGACCGTGTTCGCCGCTTGAAAACCATAGTTCTGCGTTCCACTTCCATCAATGATCCCTATGCACGTTGGGCATTATGCTATACCGGTAAATGTCCCGGCAGAATTGCCATCATAGATAATAGGGCTAAAGCCGCTCCCGCTGCCAAGGATGTTCACAGCACCCCGGTAAACAGTGCCGCCTTTGAAGATCACTTCATTACCCGCATGCAGGCTTGTCGAGGCTGGCTGATTGCTGGCATTGGGGTCTCCAGGGGCATGTTGCCATGCGGTTCCTGTTGATGTCCCGTTATTCAAATCCGAGCCATTGGTATAATCAACATAATAGACAGGATCATATTGAAAAGCACCCAAGTCCCAATTTAACGTTGATGAACGGGTGAGATCATCCATATCATCAGAAAATGCCACGGCATAAGCATCAATAGTGCTTGTAATGGGCGGCAAGAATGTAAGGTTTTTCCCACCACCAATCGCAGTAGCGGAATTATTAGACAAATGATAATCCCCTGTCGATGAAAGGGCACCGGCCGAGGGGATGTTACGCAGGAGAGGATTAAGGGTCGATGAATTAATATCTTGGGATGAAAGGGCGTTCCAACCGGACAAAGGATAGCTTGTCTGAAAAACCCTGACAGGCGTATTATTGGCGGGGCTGAAGAGAATATTTTTATCGCTGGTAAGGTGAGTCAATGCGAAATTACCGTAAAAATACATTGGCACCGCGGCTGAGTTGGAGCTTTGATTGACGATGATATTGTTGTAAACCGTCAGATAGGGGGCCGAAACATTATCACTGTCAAAATACAGGCCCGCCGCTGCCCCGCCGCCGGCACGGTCATAATTAATGATCGTATTGTTTAAGAATGAAAAATTATCATATTCTGTCGCCATGATGACCGCAATATGGTGCGGATTAACAATGAGATTATTACGCCAGGTGACATCATAGACATTCTGCTCAAACCTGGCGTCTCCTGAGCCGTTGGCGTACATGAAGGTGTGATTATTATAAAAATAATTGCCATCTATCACAATACCCACAGGGTCTTTGACAGGGACCGGAACATCGGGACTGCTGGTGTGGCTTGAGCCGTAGGTATGGATCCAGTCGCCCGCATGGCATTGCTGCAGGACGTCATCCCCTTCATACTGCCATCCGTCATGGATGGTATTATTTTTAATGGTGATATTGGAACCCCCAACGATGCGCATGGCCACCGCGAAATACCCTGTATTGGCCCCCCTGTTCCTGCCTCCAAAATCAGAATTGGCCACGGTGATGTTATTGGAATCGTAAATCTCAACCCCGTCATAGCCCATGTCATAAACTTCCAGGTTATTGATCGTGGAATTGCTGACCGGGTTGCCTAAACCATAAAAGGTAATGGCGGATTCATTGGCAGGTACGCCGTATTCAAGGGAGGTGTTTCCCGCGTTAAAGGATGGCTCAGCATTATCAATGCAACCTTCGGCATAATCTTTCGTGCCATGGATAATCAGATTATTCAAATTCCAAAAACTTCCCCCATGGGTCGAAATATAACCGGTATCGTAGGCACTGTTGCTGCCTGTCAACTGGACACAGGTGGCCACCCCGCCTTTATTGACCAGCGCGTATCCATTGATGCAGGATATGACCGTACTTGTATTACTATTGAAGCACGAAGGGCCAATAAAACCACTGGCGCAAGCAGGCCCCACAAATCCCGCTGAACTTGTTTGATTGGCCGCGTTATAAATTTCAAAATTTTGGATGGTGATATAGGCATGACCGGTAGAATCATAAAAAGCATGATAGTAGGTATAGCCCAAATTAATCTTGGCTTTCCCTATACCAAAGGTACCTGCGGAATTACCGTCATAGACTATAGGAAATCCGGAAGTACCGCCCGCATTGATGCTTATCAAAGGCACCGGACTATTGGTAAAATTACCCGTTTGGAAAGGAGGGTTTGAGACACCTTTATATTCCACACCCCCTTTAAAAATAACCTCATTCCCGGGACTTAAAGTCAGGGAAGCGGGGTTTCCGGTGGCATCTGCGTCACCCGGCGCGTGCTGCCAGGGAGTAAGCGGAGAAGTACCGTTATTGTTGTCGGAACCTGAATTATAATCAACATAATAAACAGTATTGCTGACCGAGTTGGTACTTCCAGAACCACTGCCGCTTCCGGAACCACTTCCCGAACCGCTGCCTGAACCACTTCCCGATCCGCTTCCTAAAGCTGGCGGTGGCGCCGGAACTGATAAACCGCTTAAATTATAAAGGGCCTGTACATCGGCGGGTGCTAATGCCCGGTTGTACACCCGTAAATCATCCATTTGCCCGACAAATCCATCGAGACTTCCCCCCAAGCGTAAATCACTACTGTTTGAAATGATGTAAGGAGTCGTTGAGCTAAATTCCTGCCATGTCCCATCAATGTATAAATTTTGACCGGTGGAATCTCCGGTAATGACCACGTGGTACCACTGGTTCGCCTGAATTACTACGTTGGATGTCGAATCCAAGAATGAACCACTGCCGATAAATTCCATACCCTTGCCATTTAAACGTAAGATAGGCGCGGAGGCACCTCTGTCGAATATACGTAAAACATTGCCTACTGTGGGAGCATTGACCCAAAGAGAAACGCTGATGGCAGGAAGATTAGGCAGGGGGATATCTACATAGCCGCTACCATTTAAATTGATGGCGCCATTGATGATCCCTGTGGTGCTCCAGCTGACTCCGCTATTTAATGTGCCATTGAGACCATTGCCCGAGGAATCATTGGCAATGCTGCCGGTGCCTTCATCAAAGGTCCAATGGCCAACCAGGCCGCTGGTGATGTCTGCTGATTGCGCCGAGGCCTTGCCAATTAAGACATAAGAAAATAAAAGTAAAAATAAAATAGCACAGCTATTTAATATTGGTGTAGGTTTAGACAACATATCTCTAACTCTCGTTTCATCTATGTTATTCATGGCAGTTAGGCTGTCCTCCCTTCCGAAGGACCCTGTGACTTTGCGCCCCCACCTTACGATGGGTTTGCCTTTATCGCATCTATTATAAGGATACACGACTTTTAGGTAAAAAACCAGTCGGGGGGGCTAACGAAATCCTATTTTTAGGATAAAGTCATAAGTATTTCAATATGAATGGTTTATGGAATATTTAAGAGGGGCAAATCACCAGTGCTTTTTGCAGGGCTTCTTCAAACAGCATGACGGCTAAATCAATTTCATCTTCCGTGATATATAGAGAAGGCGCCAGGGTAAAAACATTCTTATAATACCCGCCAATGTCCAGCACAAGTCCGCGCCTTTTGCCACCGGCATTTAGGTCTCCCCTTAAGCCAATATTCATGATCGTATCTGTCAGGAGGCGATTGGGAGTAAACCCATCTTTTTGGCAGATTTCAATGCGTAAGGCCAGGCCTAAGCCATCCACATCTCCGATATAGGGATATTTTTTCTGCAAGGCTTGAAGTTTTTTAAGGAAATACGCTCCCTTTTTGGGAACGTCAATTTCAAAGTTGGACTCTTCAATAAGCTCCATCACCGCAAGCCCGGCCGCTGTGCCCAACGGATTGGAAGAAAATGTCGAATGGGTCATGCCCGGCGGAAATACATCCGGTGAAATTAGTTCTTCACGGGCCCATATCCCCGAGATGGGATTAAGGCCATTGGTCAGGGCCTTGCCAAAAACAATGATGTCCGGCACCACGTCAAAATGCTCGATCGACCATAATTTGCCGGTGCGGCAAAAACCCATCTGTATTTCATCCGCGACAAATAAAACATGGTGGCGATCCAGGGTCTTTTTTAATTCTTTGAAATAATTCCGCGGCGGCACAATGTATCCGCCGGTGGCCTGCACCGGTTCGACAAAAAAAGCCCCGTATTCGCAATTATTGTTCTTAGGGTTGACCACGGAATAATATTCAGATTCAAATAATTTTTCGAATGGTTTTAAACAGGAAAGGTCGCAGCAGGATTCTTTTTTTTGAGTAGCACTACAACGAAAACGGTACGGATATGGCACAAAATGGGCCCTGTCGGAGAAATGGCCGAAATGCTCGCGGTAACGGAAAGAGGAAGTGATTGATGTGGCCGCGAGCGTGCGTCCGTGATAGCCGCCCATAAAAGCAAATACCGGGATTTTCCCGGTGTGATTGCGCACCACCTTAATGGCATCTTCAATGGCTTGCGCTCCCCCCACATTGAAATGCACCCTGCCTTTGACCCCGAATTTTTTCTCAATGTCTTGGGATATCTTAGCGGCTAATTTGATCTTTTCTTCATGCAAATATTGGCAGGCCAACTGGGGAAGAGTATCAATCTGCTTTTTAAGGACATCATTCAGGCGTTTATTCTTATAGCCAAAATTGGCCGCGGAATACCACATTTGCAAATCCAGGTATTCCATGCCGTTGGAATCATACAAATAAATGCCTTCTGCCTCACGGAAAATATTCAAGTGCTTGGCATAATGGACAGTGTCCCCCCATGAGCAATATTTCGATTCCAGGGACAATAATTCTAAGTCATTCATGGATCTGTAACTTGATCAATGTACCTTGCGGCCACGGATCAATACCTCCTGAAAATAATGGTGCACATCGCCTAAGTCATGGTAAGCAATACAGGGTAATTCTTCCTTGTTCATAAAACGTAATAAATTGTCCTTGGCAAAAACAATGTCCGAGACCCGCGCCGGGCAGAAATCCGAACGGCCATCCCCGACGTAAACAATTAATTTATTCTCGGTTTTGTCCTTTGTTAAATGGATTTTCTTGCAATGGGCGCAGGAAAGGCAAAAAGGGTTGTCATAGGGAAAAGACGGGATGATATGCTCACGGTAAAAGCGCAAGGTGTTGCCATAAACTTTCAAGTCCTTGATGCCATGGTACTCTAAGATCAACTCAATGATATAGGTAAAATTATCGCTCAAAATGACCGGCTTGATGCCTTCACGGACCAGTAGGGCCAATAGCCGGTGGAAATGAGGGTCAAGCTCCACCTTCTTCAAGAACCTGTGCAAGGCGCTTTTCGTGACCCGCACATTCTTTAATTGCCCCTCCAAACATTCCTTGGTGCCGATTTTTTCTTCATGCCAGGCCTTTTCCAACTCTTCCCAGTGGTCGTTGATGGAAAAGCGTCGGATCACATCATCTAAAACATCCGAGGTGGTCATGGTATTGTCAAAATCAAAAAAAACACGGCAATTCGACAAGACAATGGGTGATTTGACCTGCAGCTTTGATTCCAATTGATGGAGACGATTAGTAAATGGCATATTATTTTACGCGCTTTGTGGTTTCCCGGAAAAAAAGCGCTGCATATGCATGGCCACCGCGTTGCGTTCCTGGTCAGCGGTGATGATATGGTATGAATTATGCAGCAGCACCAATTCTTTCCGGTTGGATTTAACACGGTTGTATATAAACTGGGAATTACGTTCTGAGCTCATATCATCGTGCTTGGCCTGGATCAATTGGACCGGTATAGAAATCCCTTCCAGGCGCGCACTTAAATGTTTTACCAATTTTTGCAACTGGTACAACAAGGTCAAAGGGAAAAAAGGATACCCGTATTGGTGCACCTGGTCCATATTATGCAGATCAGCCCTGCTGTAAAATTCATGGATGCGACGGCGCACAGCCTCATTTTTGATGCCATAGGGCGGCTCTTCTTTAAAATAAAAGAAATATTTTAAAGGCGTATTGTACGCCAAAGGCAAAAGAAAGCGATACCAGGGAGAGTTCCAGCCGTCATAAAATAGCGTTGGTGAAAGGCAGCTGACACCAGCGATTTCATCGGGGAATTCATCCGCCAAAAGCAGGGCCAATAAAGCACCCATGGACAGACCTCCCGCGTAGACGTGTTTGTATTTTCCCCTGATTTGAATATAAGACTGCCGCACCGTTTGATAAAAATCCTGCCATTTGCTCATCTGCAGGATATGGAGTGGTGCACCGTGATTGGCCAGGCGCGGGCAATAAACCGCATAACCCTGGCGGTTTAAATAATTGGCCAAAAACCGCATTTCATGGGGCGTGCCTGTCATGCCGTGGATAAGGATAATAGCTTCACCATTCTGACCGGGCAGTTCAAAGCCATTGTCAGGCAGGACAGCCTTAGGGACGGACTTAAATAAATTTTTTAAATTGATTGAAAAAGCAACGGCCATACGTTTACTTTCCTTCTTTTTGTGAGGCTATATAATCCACGATATTCTTGACTGTCTTGGCCTCATAGAGGGCCGCGTCCGGGATTTTGATATTAAATTTTTCTTCCAATTCAAATGCAACTTCGACTGACCCAAAGGAATCCACCCCCAGGTCTTCAACCAAACGCGAGTCCAAATTGATCTTCCCCACATCCATCGTTAATTGTTTGGCTAAAACTTCTTTGACGATCGTTTCGACTTCAGGATATAACATGAGTTTTAATTCTCCTTATCCTTTAAAATCTGAAAAAACAATACAGGCATTACAATTGCCAAACCCAAAGGAATTGGACAACACAGTATTCAATTGAGCAGGGCGTCCTTCCAGCGGCACATAGTCCAAATCACATTCCGGGTCTTTGTCCTTGTAATTAATGGTCGGCGGAATGAATTTATTCTTAATGGCCAAGGAACAAAGCACCGCTTCAATCCCTCCTGCTGCCCCCAGGCTGTGGCCGATCATGGACTTTGTCGATGAGACCGGTATTTTATACGCTTGATCTCCAAACACATTTTTAATGGCCTTTGTCTCCGCGCGGTCGTTGGCCACCGTTGATGTCGCATGGGCGTTGATATAATCAACCTTAGGGTCCGCCGCACCCGTATCTTTAAGAGCATCCGCCATGACCCGGGCCGCGTCTTCACCCGTGAGATCAGGCATCACCATATGCCGCGCCCCTGAATTACTGGCATAACCAGTCACTTCCGCGTAAATCGGCGCGTTTCGCTTGAGCGCGTGGCTCAATTCTTCCAAAATGATCCCGCCGCCGCCCTCGCTTAATACAAATCCGTCACGCTGAAGATCAAAAGGACGGGAAGCTTCTTGGGGAACATCATTTTTTTTAGACAACACGCGAAGCGCGCAATAAGCCCCGAAATTCAAACGTGTCAGGGTCGCCTCAACCCCTCCGGACACGCAAATATCCATATCACCCCACTGGATTTTACGAAAAGCCTCCCCAATGGCATGACTTCCTGAGGCGCAGGCCGTTGAAATGACCATATTAGGGCCCAACAAACCATAACGGATAGCAATATGGCTTGATACCGCATTGGGAGAAATCCTGGGCACTGAAGAAGGGTTGATCCGGTTGACCCCGCGCTCAAGGATCGCCACCATCTGCTCTTCATGGAACATCATCCCTCCTAATCCGGAACCGATGATGACCCCTACCCTTTGCTTATCCAAACTGCCTAAATCTAATTTTGAGTCTTGCATGGCCATCTCAGAACAGGCCAGGCCAAAATGCACAAATCTATCAACCTTTTTGACCACCTCTGCGGGCATAAACAAGAGCGGGTCAAAATCCTTAACTTCACCGGCAATGCGAGTTTCGAACTCTTGGGACTGAAAGCGGGTGATCTGACCAATGCCTGAGCGTCCTTGTTTATTCGCCTGCCAAAAATTGTCTTTGCCAATACCGTTGCACGCAATAACACCCAAACCGGTAACAACCACACGCCTTTTATTCATTATTTAAAAAATCCTAACTGATTTACTGTGCTATCGATATAAAAAACTTGAAGGTATACTATACCATAAGATTAAAAATAAAAGAGAATTTTTTATAAAACTACCCGGCAACCCATTTTAATCCAGGGCCTTACTGGATACGGGCTTAGAACTTAAAATTGGCACCCTCTGGCGTTATACTTGCCCCATCATCCACCGCGCTTTCAATGCTGTCCGGATTCAGAGAGGCCATGATATTTTCCTTATTAATCAATTTCTTCATCTGATCTTCATTTAATATCTTGCTCAATTGTTGGTATTCATCCTGCTTTAGGCCCTTTAAGGTGCCTTTTACAGCCACATGATCAACAATGCCCTGCCCCGCTGTATCCTGTAAAATGGATTCATGTTTGATCAGATAGTCTTTAATAATAGGCCTTATGGCCATGGCCTGACTTTCCGTCAAGTTCAATTCTACCTTCATCTTATTAATTTTATAATCCACCGCTGACTGAATATCTTCATTTTGAGCATAAACACAAGTTTTTAAGACAAGACCTATGCACAAGACCAAGACCCAAAGTATCCGTATCATAAGATTTCCCCATAACATAAGGATTTAAAGACCATAAAATGATATTATAACAATTAATACCTCAATTCCAAAATCAAATCAGGAATATCCCGAATATCAGGAATATCCCTTTCCATTATGAATTTTTCTTGATAAATTAATAGATGAGATTTTCCGGAATTTAAGGATTTTATGACTCTGAAAGAAAAAAAGCTTTTTATCGTTGCCTCCTTTGGGGATATCTCCCTCCTTGGAAAATTCGGCATCCTCTTTCTATTCTCCTCTATTATCCCGATGGTCCTGCTTCTTTTTATCTATTTTAAAAACACCGGGATCGGAGTTTTGGCCATGCTCCTGGTGGTGCTTGGCGTTTCGGTTGGATATTTTTCCATCCGCTCTTTGCTGGTTACGACCATCAATATTGCCAAAGAAAACCGTAAAGCGATCGAGCCTTTTTTAAACCCGGAAACCATCCAGGAGCTCAATGAAGGTAAAAATGAACTTGTTGTGTTAAGCCGCACTTTTTCCGCCATCACCAAGCAATTGGAAGAAAGCAACAGTGAATTAAAAAAGAAAAATGAAGAACTCAAGGTCTTAGACCAGCTTAAAAATGACTTTGTCAATTACGTTTCCCATGAATTCCGCGTGCCTTTGACCATCATCCAGGAAAGCATCCGCCAAATAGCTGAAGGGATGTTCGGCCAGGTCAACGAGGCGCAATTGAAATATTTTAATATGTCCCTGAGGAATATCGACCGCTTAAAGACGCTTGTGGATAATATGCTGGACATTTCTAAAATCGAGATCGGCAAATTGGAAATAGTGAAAAAAAAGATTGATTTGGTCGAGATCATTAACGAAGTGATCTCTGATTTTTCCCAAAAAATCGAGAAAAAAGGGCTGGCCATTAAACGTGACATGCCGCCCCAAGCCATGGTCTTTGCCGATAAGAACAGGATCATCCAGGTTTTAATGAACTTGATTGGAAATGCGTACAAATTCACCAAAAATGGTAGTATAATAGTATCGGTCAAGGAGCATGAATCATTTATTGAATGCAGCATTGCTGATACCGGGATTGGGGTTCCCCTCAAAAACCTGCCCCATCTATTCTCAAAATTCCATCAGGTCGGCCATTTAGACAGCCAGCATGAAAAAGGATCAGGGTTGGGATTGACCATTGCCAAGAACATCATTGAATTACATGACGGAGAAATCAACGTGGAAAGCAAAGAAGGAGTTGGTACAATTTTTACATTTACACTGCCCAAGACCTAGATCAAGAAACCTAGAGGAAGGAAGATGGTATGAAAAAAATATTAATCATTGATGATGATGTGGATATTATTGATTTAGTCGAAAACCGGTTAAAAAAGAACAACTATAATGTCATCTTTTCCAACGATGGCGATAATGGCTTTAAAAAAGCCATCCAGGAAAAGCCTGACTTGATCATCATGGACATCATGATGCCCCGAATGCCCGGAGGAGAAGCTGTTAAACTCTTAAAATCCAATGAGTCCACCAAAAACATTCCTGTGCTCTTTTTTACCGCCATGAACACCTATTTACCCAAAGGCTCCACTTTTAACCAAATAAATGTCGATGGTAAACTTTATCCGGCCATTGGAAAACCTTTTGAACCCAACACATTACTGTCAACCTTAAAGTCACTGCTGGGAGAATGATTCCCGGCATCCAAAGCCCATCGCCTGTTAAACCATCCTCCCCACTGCAAGGGGTATTGGGCGACATACCGCTCAACAATATCGCTTAAGCCGGCGATATTCTTTTCCATGTTTTCCTGGGCGGAGCCCGCTTCGAGAAGTTTAAAAGGCTTCTCAATAAAAATCTTAAAATGTTTTTGCTTGTCCTGGACGATAAATACCGGCAATATGGGTGACGATGTCCTTTTAAAGAACAAAATAGGCCCCGTGGCCCGTATCACCTGATGGTTAAAAAACTTCACCTCAACACCGTTTTTCCTTGTCACCGTCTCATCGAGCAGAAAAAACAATAACTCATTACGTTTCAAGGCCCCTAAGCTTTCTTTTAAAAACTTCTTTCCCGGGGAAGTCTGGATCATCTTGATGCCCCATTTATCACATAATTGGCATATAAATTTACTGAAATTCTCATCCCTCATGCCACGGATAATCACATTGACCTTATAGCCTTTTTGCACCAGGGAAACAAACATCAAAGGGAAATTACCCAAATGGGCGGATACGGCAATAACACCCCGTCCAGATTCAAGGGCTTTTTTTAAATTATCTTCATATTCAAGATCCACGATCTTCAGTAATTCATCCGGCCGCTCAACATAATAAAGCAGGTCCATCATCGCGTAACCTATCGATTTGATGCATTGCCGGGCTTTTGGTTCATATTTCTTTGGGTCCAAGGACTTGCCGTATACCATCTCTAAATTTCTGATACAGATCTGGTTTAATCCTTTAGTTGAATAACAAACGATAGGAAATACGGCTTCTAAAAAAAGGTCAATCATACATCGGGGCATGATCCTCATCGTCCACTCTAAGAATTTAAGAGCTCCGTTCATTAACCGACTTTGAAGACTTCTGGAGAAGCGCATGGGCAGGTTCCTGATAGTTATTAAAAAATTATAACAGAGAAGCGGCCTTGATGGTTAAGATTTTATGGCTTAAGCACTTATTGTCAAGCCTTTGAAGGCTATTTCTTTGGTTTTTTGTTTTTAAAAATCCCCTTAACTTGCTTTAATGCATAGATTTAAGACTTTCTGAGGAAGCGCTTACCCTAACATTTCCCCAAGGGCCATATTTTATTAATTTACCATATATACTCGCTTAAGGGCGGTATATATGACAAATTTAAATATAAAGAATGCAGTGTTGACTCTAGCTCTTGGCGCATGCTTGGCCATTGGTATGGTGCCAGGAAAGGCCCAGGACATGCCTGTGGGTCTTGTTGCGGACCCGGAAGTCCTGGTCTCTCCTAACTTAAACTCAGGAGAGAACCTGGAAAATACCTTGGTGGACATCAAGGCAGTTGACGCGCCCTCCTTACACGCGGTCAACAATAAAATCGGCGTGGGGTCTGAAATGCGTTTTGGTCAGGGAATCATTATTGATTCTACCGGCATCATCGCCACCAACAGGCATATCATCGTCAATGCCCAGCATATTTACGTGGCTCTGTCCGGGGGAAAGATTTTTGAAGCCAGCGTTCTGCACAACGCCCAGACGGATTTATGCTTAATTAAAATTAACGCGCCTTTCGCGCTTAGGGCCATTTCTTTAGCAGACCCCTCCGAGGCCCGCATAGGTAATAATGTTGTGGCCATTGCCAACGCCGGTTTTAATCCCCAAAGGAAACATGGCGGTCAAATCATCAAGGTTTTCAAGGAAGTGAGTTCAAACAAGGCAGAATTTCTGGAAATGAACATAGCGCTTAAACCAGGAGACAGCGGCGGACCAATTTTAAACGAAGAAGGGTCTTTGTTGGGCTTGATCATGGGCAAACAAATAAGCGATCCATCCAAAAGCTATGCCATCGCCTCCAGCAGGATACAGCAGGAATATTTTAAATACA
>Ga0206950_1127_pt1 | contig 17253 bp, 15 predicted proteins | sample Alteio_BWOrgHeat_41_FD_152954 | JGI IMG/M metagenome (GOLD analysis project Ga0206950, IMG submission 152954) | Enriched cells from forest soil in Barre Woods Harvard Forest LTER site, Petersham, Massachusetts, United States -... | ecosystem: Environmental > Terrestrial > Soil > Temperate forest >... | reverse complement strand
GCAGATTTAGTGATTGGTGCGGTTTTAGTGCCTGGTGCAGCAACCCCTAGAATCGTGACAAGAGCCTTATTAGGGCAGATGAGGAAGGGTTCTGTGCTGGTTGATATCGCTATTGATCAAGGAGGATGTTTTGAGAGTAGCCGAGCGACAACGCACGCTCATCCAACTTATATAGAGGAGGGTATCGTTCATTATTGTGTTAGTAACATGCCTTCTAGTGTTTCACGAACGGCCAGTATGGCGTTGAATAATGCGACTTTACCCTTTGTGCTGGAGTTAGCAGAGAAAGGCTATCGAAAGGCGTGCCTTGAAAACAGTGCTTTATTGAAGGGATTGAATATACACGAAGGGCGTATCACTCACCCAGCAGTAGCATTGGCCCTACAAAAGCCCTATACTTCTCCAGAATCGGTTTTAAGAGATTAAGTTATTTATTAAAATTATTTTTTTATGTACAGTTAAATCTAACAGCTAACAGAGTATTTTAAAGTTAGGAGGCTTCATGATAAAAGCTTTGCTGGATCTTTTAAAACCAGCACCGACTCTACCCGAAATAACCGATCCGGAAGTTGTCAGAAAATCTTATCGCTATTGGCGAACACGTATTTTTTCTTCCATGTATATTGGGTATTGTTTCTATTATTTTACGCGTAAAAGCTTTACGTTTATTACTCCTGTTTTGAGTGCCGATTTAGGTTTTACCAAAGATCATCTGGGTTTATTGGTGAGTATTTTATCCTTAACTTACGGCATTAGCCGCTTTACCAGTGGTATTTTGTGCGATCGATCTAATCCGCGCTATTTTATGGCGATTGGATTGATATTAACGGGTATTTGTAACTTGTTCTGTGGATTTTCATCGGGCTTTATTGTATTTGCCATTTTTTGGGGATTAAATGGATGGTTTCAAGGTTGGGGATGGCCTGCTTGTGCCAAACAATTAACTTTTTGGTTTTCCCGCACAGAACGGGGAACGTGGTGGAGTATCGGGACTACCTCGCATACCGTTGGGGGATTTCTGATTGCGTATGTGGCTGCTTATTGCGCAAAGTGGTACGGCTGGCGTTTTGGTATGTTTATTCCAGGCATTTTATCTATTAGCGTTGGTTTTTGGTTGTTAAATCGTTTAAGAGATGTGCCGAGATCCTTAGGATTACCATGTGTTGAAAAATTTAGAGGAGAAACCATCGAAGAAAATAAAAAAGAAAGTGCTGAAGTGTTATCGGTTAAACAAATTTTGTTTCAACATGTTTTAAATAATAAATATGTTTGGATTTTAGCATTGTCCTACTTTTTTGTTTATTTAGTGCGAACGGCAATCAATGATTGGGGAACACTGTATCTGGTGGAAATGAAAGGATATGGTTCTTTAGGGGCTGCCGCTTGCGTTTCATGGTTTGAAGTGGGTGGTTTTTTTGGGATGTTGGTGGCCGGATGGGGTTCGGATTATTGGTTTCAAGGAAAACGAGCGCCAGTGATTATTTTAACCTCTGTTGGACTTGCATTTGCTATCTATGGATTATGGTTTGTGGGATCGGATGAAATTATTTTGACTTCTGTTGTCATGGCACTCATTGGTTTTCTAGTGTTTGGTCCTCAGATGTTGGTTGGATTGGCTGCTGCTGAATTTGTCGATAAAAAAGCGGCCAGTACTTCTAATGGTTTTGCAGGTTTTTGTGCGAATTTAGGCGCTGTGGTGGCAGGGTATCCGTTACTCAAGATCGCCGATTTATGGGGTTGGTATGAATTTATCGTGACCTTGTCGGCTTGTTCTTTGGTGATTGCGCTTATTTTATTGCCCATGTGGTCTGTCAGTAGTTCGACTGCGAGACAAATGGCGCTGGAACCCGCAGAGGAGCTTCCTGCATCAATAGCGGTTAATAGAACAGTGAGTCATTCCTCATGAAAAAGGCAGACGAAGGCGCGTATATTACCGATAAAATTGTTAATATTATTGGTTCTTGGCGATTTATTATATTGCAGACCCTGATTATTATTCTTTGGGGGATTGTGAATGTGATTGCTTGGATAGAGCATTGGGATCCCTATCCTTTTATTTTGTTAAATCTATTTTTATCGCTTCAAGCTGCCTATGCAGGGCCTGTGATTATGATGAGTCAAAATCGTCAAGCCGCACTCGATCGTTTAGAGGCCCATAATGATTTTTTAGTCAATCTTCGGGCCGAGCAGGAAATTAACGAGATGGCTCGTGTTGTGAATGATCAACAAAAGAAAATAGATGAAATGTATGAAATGCTTTTGGCATTAAAAAATAAATCTTAAAAAGTTAAGGGTAAAACAGGATGTTACGAAAGCCTAAGGTAGGGAACAGAAAATTTTTTTATGGACTGCTTTTAATTTGTTTTTTATTTTTTGGTACAGTAGCGATTCTTCCAGAACCTGTTCAAGATAAAGTAAAAGACGTTTTTTTTGGTGATATTCCTTTTAGGATTTATCATGTGGTTGCTAAGCCGGTTTTAAGCAGCTGTTTTTTTCAAGAATCAAAATTATCGGCGTTATTGGATATTTCTAAATTTGGAAGGCCTATCAACCCCAATTGTTTTATCGATGAGGAAAAATTAAAAGCTAAAATACAAGCGGGTTTACCATTGTGGGCCCGAAAACAAATTGAAGAAGATTTAAAAAAATTTTCAAATATAACAAAAAATGATTTAAACCAATATGAGACTGAAAATCGTAAATTAAGCAATATGATTGCGCGTTTTCAAATTCAAAATAAAAAAGTAGTTTACAAAACCGATAGTCATGTGCCGCGCGTTTATTATCATCCAAGGGATGTCATGGAATTTGTTCTAGCGTATTTGGCTGAACATGAGTATATTAGGGATACCGATTTTATCTTGGCATTATCTGATTTCTTTTTACCTGCGGGGAAGAAACCAGTACCCATTTTTACATTTGCAAAAGATTTAAATATCCCCATCGAAAGAGATCAAATTTTAATACCGGATTGGCAAAATTTAGGTTCTGTTGTGGGAATGAGAAAAAAAATTGCTAAAGCGAAACTTTTGCATCCGTGGAATACTAAAAAAAATAGGTTATTTTGGCGTGGTGGCAGGGTTAATACCTCGAAATTTAGGGAGGAATTTGTTTCATTTTCCAAACTTCATCCCGACTTAATAGACGCTGAATTTTTATCTACCTATGGAACTGTTGATAACAAAAAATTTATTCCCCCGGAAGATCATTTAAAATATAAATATTTAATCTCTATAGATGGATATCGCGCATCTTGGGAACGTTTGGTTTGGCATTTGTATTCAAACAGCCTTGTTTTTAAAGAAAAAAGTAGCCAAGTACAATGGTTTTACAAGGGAATTAAGCCATACGTGCATTATGTGCCGGTTACTAATCAAAATTCTATTTTAGGAGGAATTCAATGGGCCGAAGAGAATCCTGAAAGAGTACAGTCTATTATTCACGATGCTGAAAAATTTGTGGAGAATAACTTAAGTCTCGAAGATATGTACCATTATATCATCGTTTTGCTTGAGGAGTATAATAAAAAGAGGACGTCTTGAGTTTTACCTTAAGAAGGTCTTTTTTCTATTGGCACAAACTCTCTTTCCGTCGTCCCGGTATATAATTGTCTCGGTCTACCGATTTTCATATCCGCACCACTTAGCATTTCATTCCAATGGGTGATCCAACCCACCGTACGGGCAATCGCAAAAATAACGGTAAACATATTAATCGGGATGCCGATCGCTTTTAGAATAATCCCTGAATAAAAATCGACATTGGGGTAGAGTTTCTTTTCAACAAAGTAAGGATCTTGTAAGGCAATTTCTTCTAATTTGAGGGCCAATTTAAATAAGGGATCGTTGTGAATTTGTAAAGCTTCCATGACTTCATGGCAAGTTTCTCTAATCACTTTGGCACGCGGATCAAAATTCTTATAAACCCGATGGCCAAAACCCATTAAGCGAAAGGTATCATTTTTATTTTTCGCACGCGCTAGATAAGTTCCAATGCGACTTTCATCGCCTATTTCTTGGAGCATATTTAAAACCGCTTCATTGGCACCGCCATGGGCGGGCCCCCAGAGGGCAGCAATACCCGCAGAAATACAGGCAAAAGGATTGGCGCCTGAGGATCCTGCCATTCGCACGGTAGAAGTGGAGGCATTTTGTTCATGATCGGCATGCAGTGTGAATATTTTATCCATGGCACGGACAATCACCGGATTGGGTTCTTTGTCTTCTGCTGGGAGATGAAACATCATATATAAAAAGTTCTGTGCATAGCTAAATTCATTTCTAGGATAGACAAACGGTTGGCCCATCGAATATTTATAAGCCATGGCTGCAATGGTTGGCATCTTGGCAATCAATCGAATAGCAGCAGTTTCGCGGTGAATGGGATTTTTGACTTCCAGAGAATCGTGATAGAAAGCCGATAGCGCCCCGACAACGCCACACATAATGGCCATGGGGTGTGAATTTCTGGGAAAGCCATTGAAGAAGCTACTCAGCTGTTCATGGAGCATGGTGTGGTGCCGGATAATATCCACAAATTTTGTTTTTTGCTGGTGGTTTGGTAATTCGCCATTCAGCAACAAATAACAGACTTCCAGGTAATCAGAATGCTCGGCTAAGGCCGCGATAGGATAACCGCGGTACAACAGGGTTCCTTTATCGCCATCGATATAGGTAATTTGTGAGGTGCAAGCGGCTGTGGATTGAAACCCGGGATCGTAGGTAAAAAGATTGTACTGATTGAGTTTAGAAACATCAACCACTTTGGGTCCCACCGTTCCTGTCATCATAGGCAGGCTGATGGGATCTTTTCCTGGAATCAAGAGTTTTGCGGTATCATTGTCGTCGGCCATGGGTTCACCTTATTTTTGAGCAAATTAAATAAATATTATCTACAGTATAGATATAGATTAAGGACATTATGCAAATTGGGTCAATCAGATTAGTAGATTAGGAAAATAAATATAGTTTGTTATTTAACTATTTTAAATATGCTATTCTTCAAAAGAGAGGAGACGGAAAGTGAAGATGAAAAAAATAATGTGTTATTTAGCCTTGTTCATAGGGACGGCATGGAATGGTGTGTTGATGGCCGGTTCAACAACGGGAACAAATAATACGCCAGCAACAACATCTGCAACGAAAACAGCGCCACCTGAAACACCCGAGGATAAGGCCTATCGAGAACAAATGGTTGCACTTTCGAATGCGATTTCGGCCAAAATTACCCAGATACAAGCAAAGCAACAAGAATTGAATCAAGAAGTGTATTTAACTGCTAGACCAGTGGTACAGGCGGAACTGGATGCATTAAATAAAGATCTCGATGCATTAGAATTACAAAAAAAACAACTAGAAGCGCAAAAAACAGTCAGGGATTTATCAAAACCGGCTAGCAGTACGAATCAATAACGCAGCAAAGGGACACAAGGATTGTGAAACGTCGACCGATTAATTTAGATTTTACCACGATTCGTTTTCCGGTGACTGCCTGGGTTTCGATTCTGCATCGGCTATCGGGTTTTTTCATTTTTGCTTTAATTCCCTTGTTACTATGGATGTTGCAAGCATCACTGGCTTCAGAAGCACAATTTATGGCGCTGCATGATAAATTACGCCAACCCATTATCTTAGGGATTCTTTGGGCTTTTTTAAGTGCGATTTTTTATCACTTGGTGGCTGGGCTTCGACATTTGTTACTAGATATTCATATCGGGGAATCTAAAAGAGAAGCGCGTTATAGTGCTTTTGCAACATTATTGATTTCCGCTCTGGGCTCACTTTTATTAGGATATTGGTTATGGTAAAAATGGCCACCGCATTGGGTAGAAGTGGTTTACAGGATTGGTTGATTCAGCGTATAACAGCCGTTATTTTGGCTCTTTATCTGGTTTTTGTATTGAGTCATGTATTTGCGATGAATGTTCACAGCTATCACAGTTGGCATGCATTATTTTCGAATTCATGGATGAAAATAGCGACTTTACTGGCATTAACAAGTTTAATCGCACATGCATGGGTTGGCGTATGGACGATTACAACGGATTATTTAAAACCGTTGTTCATTCGTTTATCCGTGCAAATTTTATTTATTCTAGCCTTATTGGGCTATTTTGTTTGGGGCATTCAAATTATTTGGGAACTATAAGCAATGGCAATTCCAGAACAGTCTTTTGATGCAATTATTATTGGCGGTGGTGGTGCTGGTATGCGTGCTTCTTTGCAATTGGCACAAAGCGGCAAAAAAGTGGCTGTTGTTTCTAAAGTATTTCCCACGCGTTCGCATACGGTTTCAGCACAAGGGGGAATTAATGCGGCCCTTGGGAATATGAGCGAAGATAACTGGCATTGGCATATGTTCGATACTATCAAAGGGTCTGATTATTTAGGCGATCAAGATTGTATTGAATATATGTGTCGTGTTGGGCCAGAAGTGGTTTATGAATTAGAACATATGGGCATGCCTTTTTCTCGTTTAGACAATGGGAAGATTTATCAGCGTCCTTTTGGTGGACAATCCAAAGCGTTTGGAACGGGTGGTCAGGCGGCTAGAACTTCTGCGGCTGCCGATAGAACAGGACATGCCTTACTGCATACGTTATACCAGCAGAATCTAAAGTCAAAAACCACTTTTTTCAGTGAATGGTATGCGATTGATTTGGTGAAAGATCTAAACAATCGGATCGCAGGCGTTATTATCTTATGCATTGAAACTGGCGAATTATTATTTTTACGCGGTCGAGCGGTGGTGATAGCGACTGGCGGTGCAGGTCGTGTTTACCAATCGACCACCAATGCATTAATTAATACCGGTGATGGTTTAGGGATGGTCGTCAGAGCTGGATTTCCTTTGCAAGATATGGAGATGTGGCAAATTCATCCCACAGGGCTTAGCCGTGTGGGGGTGTTAATTTCGGAAGGTTGTCGTGGAGAAGGTGGATATTTAGTCAATAAAAATGGCGAGCGCTTTATGGAGCGATATGCACCGCATGCAAAAGATTTAGCGTCGCGCGATGTGGTTTCTAGAGCGATTGCCTTAGAAATTCGAGAAGGTCGTGGTTGTGGTCCCGATGGGGATCATGTGTTATTAAAAATTGATCATTTAGGGAGTGAAGTGATTCACTCGCGTTTGCCAGGGATTCGTGAATTAGCCATGACTTTTGCCAATGTCGATCCAATTATTGCGCCGATCCCAGTTGTGCCAACTGCACATTATATGATGGGCGGAATCCCCACCAATAAGTTTGGTCAAGCCTTATCTATTACAGAAACCGGTGAAACAACCACCATCCCAGGTTTGTATGCGGTTGGAGAATGTTCTTGTGTTTCGGTACACGGGGCAAATCGTTTAGGAGGGAATTCCTTATTAGATTTGGTTGTTTTCGGTCGTGCCGCCGGAATGCATATTATTGAACATTTAAATGACGATGAATTAACCGGACAAATGGTGAACGATGTTAATTTAGACTTAGCCATGGTGCGTTTAAATCGCTGGAATGGAAATCAAAAAGGTGAAAAAGTAGCCGAATTGCGTTTGGCCTTACAAAAAGTAATGCAAAGTGATTTTGGTGTTTTTAGACATGAAGAATCGATGTTATCAGGGATTCAAAAATTAAAAGAACTGAGGGAACGATTAAAGCAGTGTTGCTTAACAGATACCAGCAAAGTCTTTAATACCGCTCGAATAGAGGCTTTAGAATTGGATAACTTGATGGTTGTGGCCATTGCCACAGCGCTATCTGCCGAAGCCAGAAAAGAAAGTCGTGGTGCCCATGCGCGGGAAGACTTTCCAAAACGAAACGATCAAGAATGGCTAAAACATACGCTTTATTTTCCGGACGATGAAATTAGGTATCGTGCTGTTAACATGCAACCCATATCGGTTGATCCCTTCCCACCCAAAGAGAGGGTTTATTAATGAAATTTTCGATTTATCGTTACAATCCAGAAGTGGATGAAAAGCCTTATATGAAGGATTATGATCTGGATTTAAATAAAACACCAGCAGCAATGGTATTAGAGGCTTTAAAGATTTTTAAAACGGAAGATGAAACATTATCTTTTCGTCGTTCTTGTGGCGAAGGAGTTTGTGGATCCGATGGCATGAATATCAATGGTCGAAATGGACTAGCGTGTATTACGCCACTGGTCTCTTTGAAAGAACCCGTTGTTATTAGGCCATTGCCGGGAATGCCGGTCGTTCGCGATTTAATTGTGGATTTAACCAATTTTTATAAACAATACGAAAAAGTAAAACCCTACTTGCAAAATAGTCAAACACCACCGGGGACTGAACGGTTACAGTCGCCAGCAGAACGTGCCAAATTAGATGGTTTATATGAATGTATTTTATGTGCCTGTTGTTCTAGTAGTTGTCCTTCGTATTGGTGGAATCCTGAAAAGTTTATTGGTCCTGCTGCGGCGTTGCAATCAGCGCGTTTTATTTTAGACAACCGAGACGATGCAACGGCTGAACGATTAGCAGAGTTAGATGATGCTTATAGTGTATTTCGTTGTCGGAGTATTATGAATTGTGTCGATGTTTGTCCGAAGGGTTTAAACCCGAATAAGGCTATTGGTGAGATTCGCGATAAAATCATTAAGGATGGAGTGTGACGTATCTGGCATTACAGCAAAGTTCACTTTTAGATGTCGGTAGCTCGGCCTATTTAGAAGTGCTGTATGATCATTATTTAAACGATCCAGCTTCGGTACCGACTGAATGGCGAAACTATTTTGAACAATTACCGGTTATTTCTCCTGGTCAAGTTGAAGAAAGACACTTGCAAATCCAGGCTGAATTTCGAAAATTAGCGCGCGAACCGCATTATTTTGGTTTGCCAGAAAAAGAAGCGGATACGGGCGGAGAGAATCACAAACAGGCTAAAGTTTATCAGCTGATTGAGTCTTATCGTTTATTGGGCCATTTAGAAGCAGATATTGATCCATTAAAATCCCGAAAAAAATTCCTAGTTCCTGAATTAATGTTGTCTTATTATCGTTTGACGGCAGAAGATTTAAAAACGCCTTTTAAAGTGGGTTCTTTGCCGGGTGTTGCAGTACGACCTTTGCAGGAAATTATCGATTTATTGCGGCAATTGTATTGTGGCACCATTGCTTCAGAATTTACGCATATTCCAGATTCGCCGGAACGAATTTGGGTACAGACGCAAATTGAAGGGTTTTTTGTGACTAACAACCTCTCCAATGAAACCAAAATGAGAGTTTTTAAAACGATTGTGGCAGCAGAAGGGCTAGAAAAATATTTAGGGGCTAAATACCCAGGCGCAAAACGATTTTCATTAGAAGGAACCGATAGTCTAATGGTTGCATTAGATACCCTGATTCAACAGGGTGGCGCAAAAGGCGCCAAAGAAATGGTGATTTGTATGTCACATCGGGGGCGGTTAAACGTGTTAGTGAATTTATTAGGTAAAAAGCCTAATCAATTATTCGATGAATTTGAAGGCAAACATTATGACGAAAGCCTTGAGTCAGGAGATGTAAAGTATCACCAAGGGTTTTCTACCGATATTGCAACACCCGGTGGAGATTTACATTTATCGTTGGCCTATAATCCTTCACATCTTGAAATTGTAACCCCGGTGATGTGTGGGGCAGTCAAAGCAAGACAAGAGCGACGCAGCGATACCAATCATACACAAGTGTTATCCATTGCTTTACATGGCGATGCGGCATTTGCAGGCCAAGGGGTGGTAATGGAAACACTCAATATGGCGCAAACCAGAGGCTTTAAGATTGGGGGAACTGTTCATTTGATTGTGAATAATCAAATAGGATTTACAACTAGTAATGAAGAAGATGCACGTTCAACCCTCTATTGTTCCGATATTGGAAAAATGATGGAAGTGCCTATTTTACATGTGAATGCAGACGATCCAGAAGCCGTTTTTAAAGTGATGAAATTTGCGTTAGAATATCGGGAAAAATTTAAAAAAGATGTGATTGTTGATTTAGTCGGATACCGTCGGCAAGGTCATAATGAAGCCGATGAACCGGCTGCAACGCAACCATTAATGTATCAATTAATCCGTCGGTTACCGACAGTGTGTAAGCTTTATAGCGATAAATTAGTGACAGATAAATGTTTATCAGCAGCGGAAGCTGAAAAAATAGTGAAAGATTACAGAGAATCATTAGAGGCGAGACAACAAGGAGTGGCTTTAGATGTCGTAACAGATACGCAGCGCGGATTCGCTGCCGATTGGAAACCTTATCAAGGGAATGATTGGCGTACTCCTGCCAGTTTGGACTTATCCTTAGCAACACTACAAGCACTGGCATTAAAGCAAACAGAATTGCCAGGTAAATTTTCGTTACATCCTCGGGTGGAAAAAATCGTAGAAGATAGACGAAAAATGGCGCGTGGAGAATTACCGATGGATTGGGGCTTTGGTGAGACTTTAGCCTATGCAGTGCTATTGCAGAAGAACTATCGAGTACGATTATCGGGCCAAGATGTGGGTCGTGGGACTTTTTTTCATCGACATGTGGTTTTATATAACCAAGAAACGGGTGAAGAATATATTCCCTTAGCACATTTAAGTGAAAACAAAACAGAATTTTCAGTCGTTTGTTCTTTATTATCAGAAGAAGCGGTTTTAGGATTTGAGTATGGATATGCCACTGTCGAGCCAGAAGGATTGATTATTTGGGAAGCGCAATTTGGTGATTTTGCGAATAATGCGCAGGTTGTGATTGATCAATTTATTAGTTCTGGCGAGCAAAAATGGGGTCGTTTAAATGGATTAACCTTATTTTTGCCACATGGTTATGAGGGTCAAGGCGCGGAACATTCATCTGCGCGTTTGGAGCGTTATTTACAGCTTTGTGCACAACATAATTTACAAGTGTGTGTGCCCACAACACCGGCACAGGTTTTTCATATGATTTGTCGCCAAATGATTCGTTCGCTTCGAAAGCCATTGATTGTCTTAACGCCTAAAAGTTTATTGCGTCATAAATTAGCGGTTTCTAGTTTGACTGACTTGGAAAAAAATTCTTTTTTACCAGTTATTTCCGAAATCGACAAGATAACGGCCGCTTCGGTTAGGAAAATTGTATTATGTACCGGCAAAATTTATTATGAATTACTTGAGAAAAGACGATTAGATAATCAGCTCGATGTTGTCATTATTCGCATAGAGCAGTTATATCCTTTCCCAGATGTTGAGTTAAAGGCTGTATTGTCTCAATATCCAAACGAAACGCAAATCACTTGGTGTCAAGAAGAACCGCAGAATCAAGGGGCTTGGACATTTATTCAGCCCTATATTCAAAGGTGTTTAAGTGGAAAACAAATGTTAAATTACATGGGTCGTGAGCCTGCTGCTGCCCCAGCAGTAGGATATTTACATTTACATCAAACGCAACAAAGTACACTTGTTAAGGATGCTTTAAGTTAAGGAACAGAATATGAGTATAGAAATTAAAGTCCCAGTTTTACCAGAATCGGTTGCCGATGCCACCATTGCCACATGGCATAAAAAGGTTGGAGAAAATGTTAAGCGTGATGAACATTTGCTGGATGTTGAAACCGATAAAGTGATTTTAGAAGTGGTTGCGCCAGAAGATGGCTGTCTAGAAAGTATTTTAAGAAAAGAGGGCGATATTGTCAAAGGGCAGGAAGTGGTTGCTTTGTTTAAGGCAGGCACCGTTGCAACCGCTGCCGCGCCTACTGTTCAAGAACCCAATCCAAAAACCGTTTCTAGTGCTGTTTCACCCGCTGCATCTCCTTCGGTGAGAAGAATTGCGGAAGAACAAGCGATTAATTTAGAAACGGTGAAAGGCACGGGTAAAGAAGGGCGTGTGACCAAAGAAGATGTGTTGCCGGTTAAAAATGTGACGAGTACTTTAACGTTAGTCAAAACAACAGAGCCCCGAACGGGAGAGCGATTAGAAAGACGTGTTCCAATGTCGCGTCTTCGGGCACGTATTGCAGAACGATTATTACAGGCACAACAATCAGCAGCTATTTTAACAACTTTTAATGAAATTAATATGCAACCGGTGATAGGTATTCGCCAAAAATATAAAGAAACATTTGAAAAAAATCATGGGGTTCGTTTGGGGTTTATGTCATTTTTCACGATAGCAGTTATCGAAGCATTAAAACGATTTCCATTGGTGAATGCCTCGATTGATGGGAATGATATTATTTATCATGACTATTATGATATTGGTATTGCGGTATCTTCTCCGAGAGGGTTGGTGGTTCCCATTCTTCGAGATGCAGAAATGTTAGACATGGCAGAAATTGAGCAAAAAATTGGCGAATATGGTGAAAAAGCTAAAAATGGGACTTTAGCGATAGAAGAAATTACGGGTGGTACTTTTACCGTTTCGAATGGCGGGGTGTTTGGTTCTTTAATGTCGACGCCTATTTTAAATCCGCCTCAAAGTGGTATTTTGGGGATGCATAAAATTGAGGAAAGACCTGTAGTTGAAAATGGGAGTATTGTGATTCGGCCAATGATGTATGTAGCTTTGTCTTATGATCATCGAATTATCGATGGTGCAGAATCAGTTCGATTTTTAGTGACTATCAAAGAGTTGTTAGAAGATCCAGCCAGATTAATTTTAAATGTCTAGTTTATGGTGGGGAAAATAAATGAATTTACATGAATACCAATCGAAGCAATTATTAGCACGGTATGGTTTGCCGCTATTAAAGGGGATTATGGCCAATAGTGTGGAACAAGCCTTATTAGCGGTAGGGTCTTTGAGTGGAAAAACATGGGTTGTGAAAGCACAAGTGCATGCGGGGGGGCGCGGTAAGGCGGGCGGTGTTAAACTAGTGAGCAGTAAAGAAGAATTAACCGAAGTGGCCCGAAAATTATTGCATTCCCATCTTGTTACCGCTCAAACAAGTCAAAAAGGCCAACCCATTAATCAATTATTTATAGAGGAAACCTGTGAAATCGATAAAGAATATTATTTAGGGGCTGTTATCGATCGGTCTTCCAAGCGCGTTGTTTTTATGGCTTCCACAGAAGGTGGGGTAGAAATAGAAAAAGTAGCACATGAGTCGCCTGATAAAATTTTAAAATTGGTGGTCGATCCTTTAATTGGTGTCATGCCTTTTCAATGCCGAGATTTAGCGGTTCAATTAGGGCTTAACGAAACACAAACGCGACAATTAACCAAAATGATTCAAGGGTTATATCGAATGTTTTTGGATTTAGATTTAAGTTTAATTGAGATTAATCCATTGGTTATCAATAAGGCTGGTGATTTATTGTGTTTAGATGCAAAATTGAATATTGACGATAATGCATTGTATCGTCAGCAAGAATTACGGGATATGCGAGATAATTCTCAGGAAGACGCCAGAGAGGTTCGCGCACGAGAATGGGAATTAAATTATATTCCATTAGAAGGGAAAATTGCTTGTATGGTGAATGGCGCTGGTTTAGCAATGGCGACGATGGATCTCATTCAATTACATGGGGGCAGTCCTGCAAACTTTTTAGATGTGGGTGGTGGGGCAACGGAAGAACGCGTGAAAGAAGCGTTTAAAATTATTTTATCGGATGCGCATGTGAGAGCCGTACTAGTGAATATTTTTGGTGGTATTGTTCGGTGTGATTTAATTGCAGAAGGGATTATCAAAGCAGTTTCCGAGGTTGGGATTAAAGTGCCAGTGGTTGTGCGGTTAGAAGGCAATCATGCAGACGAAGCGGGCGAAATCTTGAAAAAAAGTGGATTGAATATTATTTCAATTAAATCTTTTAATGAAGCGGCCAAGAAAGCCGTTGAAGTGGCAGGGAGCTAAACTATGAGTATTTTAATCGATAGCAATACCAAAGTGATCTGTCAGGGATTTACGGGCAGTCAAGGAACTTTTCATTCTGAACAAGCCATTGAATATGGGACGCGTATGGTGGGTGGAGTCACACCGGGTAAAGGCGGAAAAACCCATTTGGGCTTACCAGTTTTTAATACGGTAAAAGAAGCAGTAGTAGAAACTGAAGCCGATGCCACCATGATTTATGTGCCAGCACCTTTTTGTAAAGATTCAATCATTGAAGCTATCGATGCTGGTTTACGGTTAATTATATGTATTACAGAAGGCGTTCCGGTGTTAGATATGTTGCAAATCAAGCATTATATTAGCGATAAAGCGGTGCAAGTGATTGGGCCTAATTGTCCTGGGGTGATTACGCCTGGTGCTTGCAAGATTGGGATTATGCCAGGCAATATTCATAAGCCCGGTCGGGTTGGCATTGTGTCGCGTTCGGGAACCTTAACCTATGAAGCGGTCAAGCAGACAAGCGAGGCAGGGCTTGGGCAAAGTACTTGTGTGGGAATTGGGGGAGATCCCATTCCAGGAACAAGCTTTATCGATATTCTGACCCTCTTTCAAGAAGATGATCAAACCGAAGCGATTGTGATGGTAGGTGAGATTGGGGGCACGGCCGAAGAAGAAGCGGCGGTCTTTATTCAAAAATATGTCAAGAAGCCGGTTATTTCTTATATCGCGGGCGCAACAGCCCCTCCTGGCAAGCGCATGGGGCATGCTGGGGCGATTATTGCTGGCGGCAAGGGAACGGCAGCAGAGAAGTATAAAGCCCTAGAAGCGGCAGGGATTCATATTGTGCGATCACCGGCGGAGATTGGACAAAAAGTCGCTGAGGTCTTAAATAATAAGTAATAGTTATTTTTCAAACATTAATTATAATTCATATTGGTTGACGGCCATTCTATTCCCGGTATAATGGCATGCTTTAGCCGGGCCGTTAGCTCAGTTGGTAGAGCAGCGGACTTTTAATCCGTTGGTCGATGGTTCGAATCCATCACGGCCCACCAAAAAAGCTAAAAATATCAAATAGTTACAGTAATATTTTTCTGGGTTTCTCAACTTTTAAAATTCCATTGTGGGTATTTTGTGGGCATCGGGCTAAATGACTGTTGCTTTTCCTCTAAAGTTTATGAGGAATAATGATTACGCTCAATTTATTGAATGCGAATAGCCAATGATACGAGCTCTTTCAACATAGGTTATCAGTAGGCCTGAATTTTTAACTGTCTATGCTTGGAACAAGTGGGCAAATGTGACTAACGAGCAATGCTTTCTGTTCTTATTGAAGAATTCCTTTCACATCTCGGCGACTCTGCAGTTGGTATCAAATTTCGACAATAGGCATTGTGATATTAAGAACAAGAGACTGGATGGAATACATCTAATCTATTTAGTTACTGGAAACCTTGTTTAAAATCTGTCGTTGGAATCTAACGTCTAAACATGTATATTTTTATTGCTTTTTAGAATAAGATACGATTTACTTAACAAGTTTAACAGGAGTCTATAGCAGTAGAATTTACACAGATAATTTGAGGTCAAATTGTGGTAATCAAAATCGGTTTTAGTCTTTTCATAGGATCGACATGGGGACATGGATTGAACGTTATTGGACTATTTAGGTTTTTTCTTGATATTCTGGAAAGATCTTTTTTGATGATACCTTTTGTTTTAAATAAGATTTCTTATCTAATGTTTTACCTCTTAGACTTGATTCCCATACCAAGTCCTAACTTTTTATCGGATATTGCGTCTTTTGAAATTGTAATTCTTGCTTTTTTAGTGCCATTAAGTATTGATATTGTCTCAAAGATATCTGAGAGATATAAATCTGATAGTATTATTAACCTTTTTCAAAAGCCATGGCAGATTAAGTACATGCCAATAATATTATTAATTAATATTGTTTTTGCTATAGCATTACGTTTCTTAGTTAATGAGGACGATAAAAGTTTATTTTGGAAAATTGCTTCCTTAATTATATTTTTATTTTTTATTTTTGTTGTTTATATCGTTCATTATTCAATAAAACGAGTTTATAATTTCATGATTAGTACAAATAATATTATTAATTTATTGTATGAGAGTGGAGAGAAAGCTCTTGAAAAATAACGCTATTCTAGAAAAGCAAGCCTTATTAATACAATCTTTAGAAGGACTAGGTGACATTTTAGTTTTTGAAACAGAAAGGCAAAAAAATGAATTAGTAATCAATGGGTTACAAAAAATTAGAGTTTTAATGGAAAAAATCTTTGAGATAAGATCAGAGGATCCTGAGTATTTTGATCTTTAGTAAAACTATCTTCTAGATATTCTTTCAATTGATCAACTTATGTTTACCCAAAAATTTCTTGAATTATATGAATTAAATCAAGAAAAGGCACAGGTTCTTTTAGCTTTTGATACTGAAAAACAGGCAATTTATTTTTCAACGGCAATTAGTCAGGTTATTCGTGTATATAGGGCATCCATACAATCTCAAAATACTGAGATAAGTAATGTAACTGTTTCTCATATTGTTTGGATTTTGTCTAAACTTGTCAAAAAGTCTAATAATGAATTATTTATAGAATCAATTTTAAAAAAGTTATTAGAAATTACAAAAATAGCTATTAAACATAATGATGGATCTATGTATATTGCAGGAACAAGCTGGTATACAAGTATTGTATTTGACTCACTAAGTGAAAAAGAGAGTGAATTTGAGTTAGCATATCTTGACATTTTTGACAGATATTTTTTTTGGTCGTTTCAAAATATTATTGAAGAGGATCAGTTTTCTATCTATAGAAATGCAATTTCTAATTTAATAGACAACCCACACATATGCCCTATTTATACTCCAGGAGTGATATGGTCATATGCACACCTGATATTAAACGATAACTTTAAGCAATATGAAAAATTGAATAATCAGTATAATATTGAAAAAGTTGCTAAAGAGCTTGATGGTCTGGTTGGAGAAATAGATACAATAGCGAAAAAAAATAATTGGATCAATAAGTTTGATCAATTGAAAGAATATCTAGAAGATAGTTTTACTAAAGATCAAAAGGAAACAGCTTCCAAGTTGGAAAAGGAGATTAAAAATTATGTTATTTCTAGATTTAAATATAATAATCTTATTAGAATTCTCTTCGCTGTTGGATCTTATTGTTTATTTAAAGAAAGATTTTCATATATAAAATATATTTGGGAATACAAGCAGCCAGCGGATTCAGAGGCTATTTGGATTGGGCACGACATTATTCCAAAGAGCTTAGATGATGTGGTTAAACTATACTGTAGCATAAAAAATTGCCAAAGAAATTTTGAGTTTAGGGAAGGGCACCATGGTAATAATAATTATTATAATGAATACTTTTTATTGCTATTAGCTTGGATACTAAAAGACGCGAAAGTGAATTTAAGTGGAGGTTTTCTCCGAATTGT
>Ga0206950_1125_pt1 | contig 17647 bp, 14 predicted proteins | sample Alteio_BWOrgHeat_41_FD_152954 | JGI IMG/M metagenome (GOLD analysis project Ga0206950, IMG submission 152954) | Enriched cells from forest soil in Barre Woods Harvard Forest LTER site, Petersham, Massachusetts, United States -... | ecosystem: Environmental > Terrestrial > Soil > Temperate forest >... | reverse complement strand
TGGTCTTGTCCGTGGCGGCAATTTTGCGTCTGGGAGCGCCTGCACTCGACAGCACGCTTTCGGCCCGGCCACTGGCCAGCGAGATCAATCGGCTTGGCCCTGCGGCACTCCCGCTGGCTGTCGCCCACGTTTCTCGGCAAACCGAATATGGACTGGCGTTTTATCGGAACGAGGTCATCGCTCGCTACGAATCCGGTCAGGTTCCGGCCGGAGATCATCTCCTGGTCATGCCTGAGGCATATGAAGCTACCGTCGAGAAGGAACTAGCAGGACGGCGGTTCGTGACCCTGGGCAGTTCCGCGGCGCAGAGGCTGAACTACTACTGGGTAAGCGCAGCTCCGGCGCGTTGAGGCCTGCCTTAGCTCCGCGGCCGAGGCGTCCCCGGTTGATATCGTCTCTCCCGATAGACGCAACTGAACAGAATCGCGACGGCCCCTAGAGCAATCGGAGTAAAGATGCTGGCTTCCGGACCGACGCTGCCGCCAGTAAGCCACTGCGGGCCGGTGAAAGTGGAGTCCAACAGGTAGTGATAGGCAGGAATGCCGCTGTCCCTCACACCGTAAAAGAAAGTCTGGCCCCAATCCCATCCGGCATGGAATCCGACAGCCCACCACAAGTTCCCGGTGCGGCGCAGAAAAAGGCAAAACAGCAATCCGAAGATCACGACCGATAACTGGCCGAGCTTGGTCTCGCCAGGATTGCTCCCGTGGGCAAAGCCAAAAAGTGCGGAAAGCAGAATCGCAGACGGCCAGAATCCAATTCCGGTGGTGAGGGTGAACTGAAGATAACCACGATAGGCAAATTCTTCGCCCAATCCAACCAACACCATGGCGATGCACCAGGCGATGGTGGCACTCAGAATCGTATTGCCATGGATCGCGAGACCCGTAACGCGGAAGCCATGGAAGGCGAAAATCCCCAGCAGTGCCCCGCTGATGGCCAGAAAGCCGATGGCAGTTCCGACCCAGAAATCTTTTCCGAACGCCGATTTAACCGGAAGACCGTAGTCACCGTATTTCCGGCGCTCGATCTTCGCCATCACCAAAGCAGCGCAAGAGGTTAGAAGGAAAAGGGTTCCATGCGAAAAATAGATCGCCCGGGGCGTCAGAATGGTGAAGCCGCCTATGGTTGTCCCGGGGAACAAGAAGCGGACCGCGACAGCCAGGAGATAACTGAAAACGGTTGCGGCCACCCCGAAGATGAGTACGCGCCATACCGCGCGGATACCGTTCGGCCCCACAAAGATCGTCTTCCATGCCGGCGTCGCCGGGGCCGAGGTGACCCCGAAGATGGCTCGGTTGGGACAACGATAACTGGATCTGCCATGCAGCTTCCCTTTCCACTCGAATGAATATTACCGCAGGTTTGACGGATGTGCAGGGTGGCGGGTAGCTCACAAGGCGTCGCAAAAACGGATGCTGGGCTGAAGCACCGCGTAAGCGGGCCAGGGCACCAAGCTCACTGATAGTATCCGAACGTACATAATCCGAAACTGCGCCGGACTAGCGCCGGCCCGTCCTCGAAAACTTGCTTGGATGTTACTGCATTGAGCGCCGGGCGTCGCCGGTAGGAACAGAACGTCACAAAGTGGCTCTGCCCGGATTGGTGAAATCGAGTCAGTCCCCAAGGCACAAGCTCAGCTTACGCCCGCAGAATTTCCCCACTCAAGCCAAAGTGCGGCTTGAATGGGCCACCCGTCCAGAAGAGCGCCATGTCACGAAGATAGTTAAGGTCCCTGGAGAAAAGCGTCCGCTTGCGTTCGCCGATAACGCGCGGCGACAATTCTTCGGATCCCGTATTCACGAAATTGTGCATGCGGTTTCTGCGCTGTCTCTCGATCACTTGATTTGGCCGAGCGAACAGTTGAGGACAAGTGCCCCCGTCAACCCGGCATCTATGGCCAACTTCAACTCGGCCCCACTCTTCAAGAATCTCTTGGCGGATGCCCACAAGCCTTGGTAATTTGTACCGTTGCCCAGAATCGCTTGCGGCGATCCAAGTGCAGGATTGATCGTCGTAAACGAATTTGGGCCGTTGGTCATGACAGGGGGACTCGTGCTGCTGCCCATTGGAATCCCGTTTTCGTGGCGCTCCAGGCTGAGGACAACATACCATCCTGTCCGGTAAATAATGTATATGCATCTGTTATCGAGTTGCTTGCCAAGCTGCTACCTGGAATCTGTGTGTTGGAAATCAGGTTTGCCACTCCGCCTATGCTGTAGTTCTTCGCGTTGTTGACAACACAGGTATTGAGTTTCGTTAAAAAGCCCGGTCCGTTGTTTGCGGCAACACAACGGTCGCTTGAGACTCCAATCACGCGTAACCCAGCGGCCACGAGACGAGCATCAGCAAGGCCGCGATCCCCGCCTCTATTCTAGGAACTCGTCGCAGAGCGAAGGCTAGCAGGAGCACGATAATACTGAGCGGATGGGACAGTGTGAGCATTCCCTCCATGAGACCCACCGGGCGTATCGTTCGGGGGTTCACAAACATAGGGACTTCCAAGACCGCAGCCCCGAGCCAGTTGAGGGAAAGCAGGACAAGACCCGAGATACACAAGCCGTTTCGCCACGCAGGAAGCTCTGCTCGAACGCTTTTTTGCCATCCGCGCCACGCGAGAAACGACAATACGGGCACAACTCCCAAACCAACTAAGCTCAGCACGACACGAAACATAGCCGCCCTCCTGAATCACTTCGTACTTGCGTTAACACAATTCAGCAGCCGATCCGCTGAAGCCTCGCTGCTTCCAAAAATGCTCCCAGATGTAATTTGGTCCAATGAATGACCAAGCTCATGAATCTGAGTGGGCTGGATCAAACCCGCCGACATGAAGAGCTGGTCGCTCGCAACATAATTCATCTGGCTGGGATTCGTGCTTAGCGGTGTACGACCAGCAGATGGCAGACTTGGGGGAAAGACGGTTAGTGCTAGATTCCACGATGAGTGCGTCACATTCGTCTCGACCGTGACATCTCCGTTGGGACTCAGACCATGGAAGTATCCGTTGCTACCTGGAGCCACGGGCGTGAAAGTTCTCAGATCAATGTTGTACAGACTGCTAACGCAACTCTTCAGAGCGTTCAGCTGCTTCTGTTCGAAGTTGTTTGCGGCGCCACCACTGGAGCCCACAAAGTCGGCGGCCGTGCCGACAACGTACCATCCGCAATCGCCGTAACATCCCCAGGCCCGTACCGGCGTATTCAGCGCATCGAACTCGTTCCAGTTCCCGCCGAAGCCGCCCGGAAAGAATTGCCCGCAGGGCCATTCGACGCCGTCCCACAGACAGGTCACGCCGCTGCCACCGGTGGGCAAATCGGGGATGGGACATGGTCTCGGATCACCACAAAGTCCTAAAGGATCAGTGTAGCTTAAAGGACTGCCGCCTACGTAGGCATACCGGTTCCAACTCTGCGGATCGCTCGGATCCGCTGCCGCCATTCCTGCGGGGTCTGGGGACGTCCAGCGCGCCTCATTCCTGGACAACTGGCGGAACATAAAGTGGGTCAAGTTGCTTTCCGCATCTGAATACTCCCCGGTGAAATGCAGCGGACTCACCGGTGTAGTGCACGTCTGGCCGTCCCCGAAGGGAAGGTTTTGGCAGGTGCCTACACCAGAGCCAGTTGGACCGGTCAGCTCGCGTAGCGAGCCCACCTGATCGTTGTGGAAAAAATACGTGGTTGAACTCTTGTAGATGGCTAAGGGGGTGTTCCCGAGATACACTTGCTGCCATTGCAATGCCGCCGAAGTCAGAGCATCCACCGCGTGACCGCTCAGGTCGTAGAAGTAGTTGACCGGCGTGGCTGAGTTGTTCACGTTGCCGTAAACCCGGCGTCCAAAAGCGTCGTACTGATAGATCGCGGTATTGGCGCCGCCCAGCCCTACCAACCGGTTCTCGGCATCGTAGGTGTAGGTGTTGCCGAGGCCGTCGTTCGTGACGTTGCCCGCAGCATCATAGGTCACGCCGGAGGCCGACGTAATCTGGTTCTGGGCATTGAACTGGTAGGAAGGCTGAGGCCCGCTTCCTGCGGTCACAATCTGGTCCCAGCGGTTCCCAACTGGATCGTAGTCGTAGGAGAACGCTTGCGAATTCGTGCCATTGGGGCAGGTCGTGGTGCATGTGCTGGTTTGCAGACGGTTGAACCCATCGTAGGTGTAAGCCCAGGTGCCATTGACGGAATCGGTCGCGTTAATCACATTGCCATCATTGGCCAGCGTTAGGTTCAGAGTGTAAGCACTGGGATCGGAGATGGACGTCATCCGGCCTCGCGTATCGTAGCCCAGCATGAGGTTTCGCGTGTTCCCCCAGGCAACCTTAGTCGGTTGACCGTATGGGTTGAACAAGCTCAAAGTGGCCAGCGTGGGCGGATGATTGTTGTCGTTGAAATTGCTCCCCAGCGTAATCAGCTGATTGGCTGCATTATAAGTGTAGGTCAGCGTCGCCCCAAACGGGTCAGAGAACGATGTGACCTCCTCTAAATAATTGCGGCCGTACACCATGTGGTCCGAGCTCGTCCCACAATCGATGGGCGTGCACTGCCAAGTATCCGTCACACCTCCCAGGGTGTCATAACTGAATATCGTGGACGCGAAACCAGCATCCGCGGTGCCCGCCGAAAGCCGGCCTAGCCCGTATTTGATGGTGGCACCGGAAACTATGCCTAGGTCGTATTGATAAGTGACGTTGGGCGTGCCGTCGGTGTAGTTAAGGTTGGTCAGCCGATGCAGTTTGTCGTAGGTATAGGTGGTCTGCACTGTGGCCGTTCCAGTCTGATTCGGCAGCGGGGCCACGCGCGTGTATAGGTCGCCCTGCTGACCCGCAGCGTCGTAAGTGTAGTTGACCGTGCCGCCTTCCGGAGTGACCTGTTGGGTCATGCGTGAAAGGCCATCGTATGCATAAGTACGTGCGGCCGTCCCCGGTTGCGTTACGGACGATATGTTGCCCAGCGTGTCGTAGCCGTAGCTAGTCAGAAAACCGGTCGCCGTAATTCGCAGGCCACAATTGACGGGAGTGCCTCCGCTGCCCTTTTGCGTAGCGCCGACTACGTCGCAAACTTGAGTCAGCCGCCCCAATCCATCAAACTGGTCTTCCTTGACAACGGTCGTCGATGTACCGGAGTTGTTACCTTCGTCCGTAGTTTCCACTGCATTCAAGGAGTAGGTGGAGGTCCGAACGCTGTTGTCCGGATTAGTGACACTGCTGACGCGATTCAGTGCGTCGTAAGCATACGTCGTCCACGCGGTAGGGGTGGCACCGCGATAGGGGGTAGATACTTTCAAGACGTGGCCGACGGCGTCATACTTGGTCTGTACAAGGTCTGTGCCCGCCGGGTCTGAGGTCAGCTCAGTAAGAGTCGCTCTGCCCAACCCGTCGAAAAACGTTTGCGACTCCAGGGTGTTGCTGGAATCGATGGTTGTATCCACCACCGTGTTGTAAGGCGTAGCCGTAACGTTGTAGTGAAATGCTTTGTTGCCGTTGTTTGGAAAAGCAATGTTTGTGACCCTCCAAAACGGGTCGTTATAGGTGTAGGTCGTCTGCTGGCTATTAGCATCGGTCGTCGAAGCGACAACCGCGCCGACGCAGTTTGTATCCCAGGTTTGAGAGGTGGACAGACTGACTCCGTTGACTGTAGGAAAGGTCGTCTTCGTTGGCAGGAACCCATTGCACGCAGCCTGAGTGTAAGTGTAAGTCGTGACTCCACCGTTCACATCCGTGGTCGTGTCCAAAGTACCGTTCAGGTTGTAGTGGGCGTATGAATACAGGTTAACGTGATTTGATCCACTGTCCTTGACCCAACGGATTGTCTCTATTTCATGTCCGGCAGTGTTGTACATATGCCAGCTCGCCTGCTTGAGATTTCCGCTTGAATCCGAAGTGGACACAATGCACGGACGGTCATAGATAGACTTGGCCGCTAAAGAAGTGCAAGTGCTGCCGCTTCCGCTGTATGTACCGTAGCTTATTGGGGTATCCGAGACGGGGGAACCAGATGGCGGGAACGCCTGACCCCAGTCGTACTTTTTGATGTCTGTAGGCAACCCATAACATGCTGTTGGGGTAGCCTTGCAATCGAACACGGTGGTCATCAAAGCCGCCGAAGACCCGCCGCTCGAGTCGTACAAGAAGTGGTACACATCAGTCTGGGTAATGGGCAGCGCCGGTACGCTGCTGGGCTGCGTGCAAGCACCTTGTGTAGAATTTAGCCCGTTGTAGCAAGTAATCGTGGTACTGAGCCGAGTCGTGGATTGAAAGACTTCCCTTTCGACTTCGAAGCCTCCGGAAAAAGAATGTACCGTTTTATTGGAAGTAGCTGAATCGGTTTCTGTAACCGTAAACCACCCAGCGGCCCCATTGGTATTGCTGTTTACATACGTCCAAGTATCAACGTTGCCACCGCTGTCGTCCACCTTTCGGGTTAAGGTCGGAACTGCCCCAGAATTGCAATCGATTCCGTTGTGTCCCGTGCTGTCCGAGTAGTTGTATGTCACCGACCCGCCAGCGGGAAGCGTCAGGGTTTTGACGCGTCCGGTTACCATACCCGCGGCACCGCCAGGTGTTGGCTCGTACGTTACGGTAAATGTCTCTCCATCAGGCAAGACGACACTGGTGGGAAGGTATGCGCTGGAGCTCTCCTCTAATATCCCAGGACAGCCGAAATTGGTCGCTAAGGTGATCTTGGAGGAGGAATACTTGACTTGGAATGGGGACGACGCACCGCTGTACGCGTAATTGTCGGCGCTTCCACTACCATTGGTCGGCGTACTCGTTAACGCGACTGTGTTTAGCGTGTCTGTGTACGTGGTCACGTTATTGGAAAATTCTAAGACTGAGGACATCGTGATGCCATCGGGATCAGTAAGCGTGTTTGTTTCTGAGTTGCTCGTGAAAGCCTTCGTCGCCTGGTTCCCAGAACGATCATAAAGAGTGTACGTAAAAGGGACCAATCCAGTGACATTCAGTGTATAGCCTGACCCATCGGTAGTTACACCCGTCGTATTGAACATACGACAAGGCGTTGTGCCAAAAATCACCATGTTAGCGGGCAGAGGGTGAGTAGCTCCAGAGGCATCTTTAATAGCTAAGAGTGTGGAACCTGAGCCACTGCACGAAAATCCTGGGTTTGTGAAGATAACAGTTGCCCCGAGGTCTGCGGACCGTGGTACGCCCTGAACACCGTAAGACACAAACCACTGCCGCTGACCACTTCCGTTGACCCCGATGTAGGCATGTGAATTGCCGACCAGAGAAAACGAAAATGGTATCTTCCCGGCCTTACTTCTCACGGGGATAGTCAAGAGGATATTACCGGAGGCGATATCCAAAGAGTCGTACTGACCGCCCGCGTGTGTGGAAAAGGGCAGTATGCCCGCAGCGGGGTCACTCTGCGCGAAGCCAAACGGAACGGTCAGCATAACTGCAACGAATAGCAGCGCAATTCTACGATCCATGATGTTTCTCCTTTCTAGGCACACTCCCACCCTCGCGCGAACCTTCAATTTCGCGCCACACACGACTAGGTTTTCCCTGGGGAAGCAGCGGTTAGAATTCGAGGGAGAGAGCGCCCCACCCTCGCGAGCGAATCCTGATCGCTGGAAAATCGGCCCACACTAATATGTTTGAGATGTGGATGTCAAGACAAAAATGTCTATGAAATGTACTATTTTAATCACACTTAACAGTCAGCTGAGGATATCTCGGCCGAATCGCTTAAGCAGAAAACCCTCCCAGGGGAGCCTGAGAGGGTTTGGGGAAGTTGAGTCTTTGGCTTGGGTCAGGCGCGGACGACGTTGCCGGCCTGGAACCCCTTGGGGCCCTTCAGCAGATCGAACTCCACGGTTTCGCCCTCATTAAGTGTGCGGTAGCCGTTCTCCTGGATGGCGGAGAAATGAACGAAGACATCTTCCCCCGTAGAGCGTTGGATAAATCCGTATCCCTTCGCCCCGTTGAACCATTTTACTGTGCCCTTCTCTCTCACTGTGTACTCCTTTCGCCTCTGCTGAGATTAAGATCCCACATTCTTTGTTAGCGCCTGTTGTGCGCCATCCCCTCAAAGCCTGTGGACGAACCGGGACTGCGACACCGTGATCAAAACTCTTCGCCCGCAGAAAGGCCTCTGAGTTCGGCGGCAGTGAAGAAGACGGCGCAGAGTCTCCGAGGACATTCGAGGTGGGCCCGAGTTGCGACAGCGGTGGACAAACGTTAATCCAAACGGACAGCATTGCTACCGTGAATTGTGGTAACGAGCAGGAATAATATTGATGAATCTGATTTCTGTAAAGAGGAAAGCGAAAAATGAAATGTGACCCACGGTCTTTTTTAGTCAAACGGATTAGTCACTTGGCACGTCTGGTTGTAGGGCGAATCGTTTACCCTGCAAGTGCGCTGACGTCCACACCCACATTTTGTTGCGGAAACCTCTGATAAGATTGCCCCTGCGTTGACTGATCGCTCTCCATCGTCGGCTACAATTGCGCCGCCCGCAAGCAAACCAGTTCCGAATCGAAACTCCCGCTCCTGGCTGCTTGCTTCCACCGTGAAGTATCTGCTCCGCACTGAGGTGCACACGTTCGCTTTTTCGGTGGCGGCGAACGCCATTCTTTCGTTCTTTCCGTTTGTGCTGCTGCTGTTGACATTGATCCGGCGGGTGTTCCGTTCCCCTGCGATGTATGACGTCGTGGTGCAGCTGCTGCGCGATTACCTGCCGGCCGGACAGGATTTCGTGATTCGCAATCTTAATGCGCTGGTCAATGCGCGTCATCGCGCGCAGGTGTTCTCGCTGCTGATTCTGCTGGTGACTTCGACGGGAATTTTTATGCCGCTCGAAGTAGCCCTGAACCGTACCTGGCGTTTTACCGAAAATCGTTCGTACGTGGGCAACCAACTGATCGCCCTGGGTCTGGCATTTGGCTGTGGTGTGCTGGCACTGCTCTCAGTCGCGCTGACTGCGGGGAATGTAGTGTTGCTAAGGAGCATGACGTTCGGTCACGATATTCTTCTGGTGCGGCTTCTGGGATTTGTCGCGATGAAGGTGTTCGCGATCGCCGCCAGCATTGCCATCTTCTTTCTAATTTATTGGTTGCTGCCCAATGGCAAAGTTCCGCCGCGGGCGGTGTTGCCCGCCGCTGTCGTAATGGGTTTGCTTTCCGAATTCCTTAAATACTCCTACATTCTTGCGCTGCCGCGGCTTAACTTTCAGGAAGTGTACGGCCCGTTTGCGCTGTCGGCGAGCATGATGTTCTGGGCATTTCTGTCAGGATTGCTGTTGCTCACAGGAGCCCACCTGTCAGCCCAGCGGCACAATCGGAAGCCTTGATCACGTTTGGCCGTATGGCCCACCGCCCGGGTAAGTAAATTTACAAGAACTTAATACTAGTGAAACGCACCCCGCACCGTAATTCACTATTCTCTATTGCATCGGCAGTTTTGCCGGAGGCTCAGCGATTGAATAGTCCAGATTGTCCTGCCGGACTGCTTTCGAGAGGTGTGTTATGACTCATCTGCACAGCGATCACCGGCGAATCCTCCTCGTCGATCCGAATCCCAGCAAACGGAATCTGCGGGCCAGCATCTTAAAGAACTATGAGATCGAGGTGCACACGGCCGGCAGCATGTTGGACGCGGCGTCTTTTTGGACCACGAATTCTTATGATCTGGTGTTGCTGGCAGCTCAGGAAAACTCCGAAGCGGCAATTGCACTTTCCGTAAAGATCAGGGGAATCAATCCTCGCCAGCGAATCGGATTGCTGGTCGGCCCGCCAGCCTTCGTTCAAGAGCTGGGCGGAAAGCGAAAAAAGGCTGCGTCTACTCGTGGAGCCGTACCCAGCTCTGCCGTGGAGAACCCTGGCGAGCCTGCTGCCTCGCAACATGATGCCTCACCCCAATGGCAGGAGACAATCCGGAGGCTGGTTACCGACTGGAATGCGGGCCAAAACGGTCTATTGGGGTTGCCGGAGTTCACGGATACGATCACGGGCGCGTAGGTAGGACTCGGAAAGACTCGCACTTTTCCACTGTTGCAGAGTGTCATTGCGCAAATCTTAGGTGATTGTCGTCACAGCAATTCTTTTGTGCCCACAATAGTATTGATACTCTCCCGTCAAGAGGCTGGCCTCGTTGTGTCTCTGTGAGGCTTGCGATGCGGTTGTCGGTTTGTGACTCCTTCGTTCTGTTCCTGTCCGTGGCCGTATTCTGCCCGCTCACGCCAGCCGTGCAGCCTTCGCGTTCAGAGGCTTCCAAAACAGATCTGACCGCAAAAGGAACCATGCGTCTGGTGGTACGGAACTCGGGATACATTTTTGCGGGCACGGTGCAATCGGTGCAACGCATCTCGCCTAAAGGCAATGGCGTGGCGACGGTGCAGGTAACTTTCCATGTAAACCAGGCCATGCGCGGAGTGCGAGCCGGGCAGACGCTTGTGGTGCGCGAGTGGGCCGGGTTGTGGCAGTCGCGCGAACGTTATCGCAAAGGTGAGCAAGTGCTCCTATTTCTTTACCCGCCAAGCAAGCTGGGGTTAACCAGTCCGGTGGGGAGCACGCTTGGGCGTTTTCCCATCGGTCACGACGGACTGGTCGGGGTCGATCCACGAATCGGTGTCCGTGCAGGACGCGCCGCTTTGGTGCGACTCAGTCCGCGCGAGTTTGTGCGGTTTTTTCGGAAAGAGGCTGAGGAATGACAGCCCCACACATCATGAAACCTGTGATCAAACCGGCGGCGAGCGTCGTTTTCCTGCTTCTCATCCTGCTGCATCTCGCGCGAGCGGGCGGCCCGAAATATGTTGCTGGAGTGAGTTACTTCAACCAAGGGACGGCGGGTACACCGCTGACATGGGCTCAAGGAGCAGTCAACTATTACACCGATCAGGGCAATTTGAGCACGACCGTTTCCGGGCCGCAAGGGGACGCTCTGGTAGCCGATGCTTTCAGCCAGTGGACTTCGATCCCGAATGTTGCGGTAGTAGCCACTCATGCTGGACAACTGGCTGAGGACGTCAATGGCACCAACGTTTTTCGTAATAGCGACGGTAGCATCACGATGCCTGCGGACATCATGCCAACGGCTGTGGCGACGCCTGTGGGTATCGTCTATGACGCAGACGGGACGGTGACAAACGCACTATTGGGCCAAGGAGCGGGTGACAGCTCACAATGCTTCGACAACGCAGTTTTCGGAGGGCCAGATAACTTTGGAGTAGCCGCACACCTGCTGCATGCGCTGGTGGTGATCAATGGCAACTGCGTTGCCCAGTTGCCCAATCCGGACGTGGAATATCGTCTGGTGCGAGTGCTGGGACGGGTGCTCGGTATGGGCTGGTCACAGATGAATCTGAATGTGCAGACTCGAATACCGCCACCGACCGCTGACGACTATGCTGGCTTCAGCATCATGCATGCTACCGACCTGCCCAGTTGTGTTCCGATTTCTTCGTGTTATTCGAATGGTGGACACGTGAATCCTTACCAGCCCAAGGTGGATGATGAAGCGGCGCTCGGCCGGTTGTATCCCGGAACGGGGTTTGCTGCGGGAACGGCGCGGATTCGCGGCCGAGTATATTTTGCCAATGCCGGTGGCGAGCCGGGTCAAGCTATGCAGGGTGTGAATGTAGTAGCGCGCTGGATTGATCCCGAAACAAATCAGCCGTCTGGAACGTACGCAGCAGCTTCAGTCTCCGGGTTTCTGTTTGCCGGGAATGTGGGTACAACCGTCACCGGATTCAACGACAGCTCTGGACAGCCGTTCAATCGCTGGGGATCGGGCGACCAGAAGCTGGAAGGTTTTTTCGATTTGGCGGGATTGCAGATTCCGAATGGCGGAAGCAGTGGCCAGTTTCAACTGATTGCAGAAAAACTTGATCCGTTGTGGTCGAACACCGTGGGCCCATACCAACCCTGGCAGGTAGTTCCGTCGGGATCACTGACGCCAATCATCGTGAGCGTGACCCTTGGCGGAGACACGCAGCAGGACATTGTGATGCAAGCCAGCGCGTCTCAAAAGCCAGATTGGTTTGGACCGACAAACTATCAGACGCCGGCACCATTGGCGGTTTCGGGAGATTGGGCGGCTGCGCTCGGGCCTTATGGCAGCCTCGATTATTTCTGGTTTACGGGTCAGTTGAATCGTACGGTGTCCGTATTAGTGAGCGCGCTGGATGATTTCGGTGTACCCACCGAAAGCAAGGCCCAGCCCGTAATCGGCATGTGGGAACTCTCCGATCCGGGAACGTTCCCCGCGCCAGCGAATACGCCTTCAGCGTTCAACTCAGCAATTTTCGGGACGACCCTGTTGAACGCGCAACTGCTGAAGACAACCAGTTTCCGGGTGGGGATCGCCGACATCCGCGGCGATGGCCGTCCGGACTACCGGTATCACGCGCGCGTGCTGTACGGGGACCACATTAATCCCCCGCGGGCAAGCGCGGCCGGAGGTACTCCGGTTGCGATCCAAGGCCTCGGATTCGAGGCCAACACGGGCGTGAGTAGCGGCGCCAGCAATGCGCGGTCGCTAACGGTGTCGGTTGGCCAAATGCTGGTGAGCATGCCCCCGAAGGCCGACGGATTGCATGACGTCACGCTCATTGATCCGCCCACGGCAGCCACGTCAGTCATGAGCAGCGTTGTGATTTATGGCGCAGGATCGAACGACGTTCTGCGCCTTATCACCGGGGCCAATCCGCCCACGCCCGTGGGCGGACAAGCGCCCAACCCCGTCCGAGTGCAGGTTCTCGCTCCGGACGGGGTCACCCCGGTGACTGGGGCCAGCGTGTTTCTTAGTGCGACTCCGCCAATCAGTTTTTCAGCCTGCGCCGGCGCGAACAGCTGCACCGTCTTCAGCGATCAGTCCGGTCAGGTCTCCACGCTGATCAGTGCACTCAGTGCCGGGGCCAGCAAGATTATGGTGCAGCTCGCGCCCGCTTCGTACCCCACTCCCCAGCAGGTGCAGACCACGCTTGTCGGCATCGAGTCCGCGCTTGATCTGGCTTTGGTTCCGCAGAACACGTGGGCGGTGCAGGGCGCAACGCTGAACGTTGCACTGACCACGCGCGTGCTGTCGAATGGATCCCCTCTGCGCGGTCGCATCGTGAACTTTTCCCTCTACCGCGGGAGTGGAACTCTGAATCCGGCTTCCGCCACGACGGATAATCTTGGATACGCCAGCACCACTCTTCAACTTTCTAGCTTCGCGGCCGAAGTGGATGGGAGCGCGTGCGTGGGGTCGAACAACAATCCTTGTCAGAATTTCCACCTTCTTCCGGTAGCCTCTTCGGCGTTGAGGTTGCAGGCGATCGCAGGCGACCTTCAAGTCGTTACAGTGGGGCAAGCTTTTCAGGCGATGGTTGTGCGGGTGATCGATACCTCTGTGCCGCCGAACCCGGTGCAAGGGGCAAGCGTGTTTTTTCAAACGCTTATTGGACGAGCCAGCGGCGGTGCGTTGATTGTTTCTGGAGGCGACACCAAGTTTACCCGGGATGAAATGCCCGTCATTCTTGGTTCAACCCAAGCGTTCATGACCTCGGACGTCAATGGTCTGGTAAATATGGAGCCGTCAACCGATGGAATCCAGGGCGCACTCGCGATTCTGGGCATGGCCACAGCCGGCGGAAGCAACCAAGAATTTGCGCTGCAATCGTTGTGGCCGGTCACGGAGTAAGGTAGGGCACAATCAACCGGTGAGCATCAAAACTGCTCGCCCGTTCCACCTTCGTAACCGCTGCGGCACTTTCGCGATTCACGGTCAGGCCTTATGCTGTTTGGGGGGCGGGTAGCGGTACGCGATCGCTCCTCTCGCAGTCATGATCCCAATTCGTCTTTACGCCTTCATCCTGAGCGGCGGCGGACTTCTGCTGACCGTCTATTTCCTGTTGCGGCGCAAGCCCAAAGGACCGGACGACATCGAGCGCGAGCGTCGGGCCTGGCTCGACCGCATCGGTCGCATCACCGATGGCACGGTGATTGATGTTCAGGAGATGCAACCAGACGGCCGCAAGCCTGCGACGTTGCTGATTTTTCAATACGACGTAGCCGGAGTTTCCTACGAAGCCTCGCAGGATGTCACTTACCTGCGGCAGCTGATCAACCTGCACTCCTGCCGCCTGGGCTTGCCGACTTCTGTGCGCTACGATCCTCAGAATCCCGGAAATTCAATCGTGGTGTCCGAACGCTGGATGGGGTTAAGGCAGTAGGCGGTCGTTAGTCGCTGGTCTTTGGTCGTTGGCACACATCTCAACAGCGTTGCTTGAATCGGAAGGATATCAGTGATTGTTGTCGCCTAACGACAAGCGACGAACGACCGTTCCCTAACTTCCCGCCGCGAAGCCGCCGTTGCGGGCGATCGTCAGCCTTAGGAATTTGTGAGGATTGACTGGCGTGTCGTTAATTCGCACTTCGTAGTGCAGGTGAGGAGCGGTGCTGCGGCCGCTGGATCCGACGTAGCCGATAGTGTCACCGCGGCGCACATACTGTCCCGGTACAACGGCGTAGCTTGCGAGGTGTCCGTAACGGGTGGTCATGCCGTGACCGTGATCAAGCTCGATGGCCCGGCCGTATCCACCCATGAAATCGGCAAAAGCGACGACGCCGTCCGCAGGTGCGATTACGGGCTGGCCGTAGTTGGCGGAAATATCCACGCCACGGTGAAACGCGCCCTCTCCATTGAATGGGTCAATTCGCTCTCCGAAGGAGCCGGTGACAGCGCCTTCGACCGGCCACAAATTCGGGGCCGAGTTGGCCCGCAACCAATCAGCTGTGGTGGCGTTGCGGGTCAGGCCAAGAGAGATTCCGGTCGTCGCCGCTCCACTCAGGGCAGTGTCTTTCAGGGCATAAAGCCGGTCCAGGGAGGAATTCACCTGCGCATCGTGAAGCTGGTCGGGAGAAACGGACTCGAGTGTGGGATCAGTTTTCAGCCCGTAAAGGGATGAAACTTCGCTGGCCAGCGAGCCCAGTGACGCCACCTGAATGTCCCGCTCTTGCGCCACCTGCTCCAGCCGGGAATAACGATTCTTCAGTTCATCTTTCTGGGTCCGCAGCTCGTTATATCGTGAAACCTTGAAAAGCATGCGAACGTAGGAACTGGCAATGCCCGTCAGGCTCAGCGCCCCAATGGCAGCACCCACCACGAGAACATATAAATAATGGACGGGAATAGGAATCTTGCGGAGTTGTCCGTCCTCGCCCCGCGCCACAAAAAGAATGTAGAAACGCTTACGCAATATTTTCCTTTCACTTGTCCGGATCGAATCGCCATGGCGGGTTCGCCGCTGAAATACTGGACAAACCAGCCTTCGACCCCGAGGCTAGAACCTTGTGGTGCAGTAGCCGCACCCTTGGTTTCATAAAATTCGGAGATCAGACTCCTCCGACTATTTTCGCCCCACCCGGCCCTGGGTCAAGACCAGAAACACTGTATGTCCGCAATCCTAACCGCTTAGGACACTTAGCTCGGCCAAAGTGTTTGGAAGTAGCATGGCAACGGTAACAAAGTAGGTTCCCCCGTGTCAACGACTTGGCGTGCTCTGCTGCAGTTACGGAAGACTGGGCATTTCATTGGCACTTCGGCTGGTAACCATCCGGTAACAGGCGGAAACCGTTGTCGCCGATCCGCCGGCCCAAACTATTCACAAGATGGCGCGCTCTTGAGGGGGGCATGAAACGGTTATCCTCCGCGGTCAGAAACCACCCACAGGAGTGTTTCCCAGCACGGCGTATGATGAGTACACCTTGCCCCTCGCCGAAAAATCACTGGTCGCACTGATTCGAGGCCGGGCCGCGCGCCGGCGAGGTCTGATTGAGGGCATCGGGGATGATTGCGCCATCCTGCAGCTTCCCGCCGGTCACGTGGCTCTGGTTACCACCGATTTCACAGTGGAGGGGATCCACTTCCGCCGGGAGTGGCATCCGGCAGAAACCGTGGGCCATCGTTGCCTGGTACGCGGGTTGAGCGATATCGCCGCCATGGGAGGTACACCCATCGCCGCATTCTTGTCGCTGGGGCTGCCCAAGGACCTGCCGCAGTCCTGGGTAGGGCAGTTTTTGAAGGGGTTACTCAAGCTTGCTGACACGTTCAAGATCAGCTTGGCGGGAGGCGATACCGCGGAGTCTCCTGGTGGAGTCCTGGCGGACATCATGGTGTTGGGCTCGGCTCCCAACGGCAAAGCCATCCGCCGTTCGGGCGCTCGCGCGGGCGACGGCATATATGTCACCAGTTCGCTGGGGGCCGCTGCGGCCACTTTGAATCTGCTCATGGCAGGGCGGAAACTTCGACCAGTTGAGTATCCGCGACATTTTTATCCGGTTCCCCGCCTCGAAGTAGGACAGTTCCTGCGTGAAAAAGGAATGGCCTCCGCCATGCTTGATATCAGCGACGGACTCTCTACGGATCTTTCGCACATTTGCGAGGAAAGCGGCGTCGGTGCTGAACTTCAGGCTGCGGCCATTCCTTGCGCCAGCATCGGTAAGCCCGCTCGAGAGGCTGGCCTGCAGGTCGCGTTACACGGCGGCGATGACTACGAACTGCTTTTTACGGTGCCCCGTGGCAAACGCGTGCCCGCGCGAATCGCCGGCGTCGCCGTCAGTCACATCGGGCACATCACACGCGATCCCCACCTCGTTCTTATCAACAACCAAGGGGTCGGCTCCGAATTACACCCTAAAGGGTGGGAACATTTCACGCGTCGGCCCCGAGCTTAGGACGTCGTGGCAAGTGACCTTCGTGCTACCCGACCTCCTTCTTTATCTATACCCGACGACCCTCGGGGACTAAATTACTCTTATGTGGTTACCCCGATCTCTTCTTCTCATTGTCATGACTCATTTGTGGCTAGGCAGTTTGCTGGCCGCACAGCAGCCCGCGACTGCCTCCGCCGAGCCCGTGGTGGATAATGCATTTGTTCAAAAACAATTTGGGGCTACCTGCTCCTTGATTGGCTTGGCCCCGATGGTCGCCGATCTGGACGGTGACGGCGTAGAGGACGCGGTTATCCCGGCCCGTTGTACCAACCCAATGATGGATCAGGCCGAGAATAACTTCGAGGTTGTGGATCCATACAACAGCTACTTCGGCTACGGCAATCCCAAAGTCACAACGCAGTTCTCCACCGAAGATCCAGACCGGCGTGGTTATGTGCTTTTGGTGATCCACGGCGCCGGACCGGAAGCCTGGCATGCTGCCACGCCGAAGGCGAAGTTCATCGTTGTGAATCTGCCGTTCCGGCAGATCACCGTAAAGAAAGTGGCGGGGAAGAGAAAGAAGAAAGTCCAGGGAGTTTATGTAGAGGAAACGAGCGCCGATCAGGCGACCTCAGTGATTTTCTGGGACGGGAAAAAGTATCGCTATCAGCCCATGGGCTCCAGTATGGAATAACCGGGGGCCCCTTTAGGGCCTGCTAAACACCAACGCTTGGTTCATGCCTCCGAACTGAATTTCCATAAGTGTTTTGGAGCCGTCGCTGTTCTTCCGGTACATGTAGGCATTCCGCTGAAAACGTGCCGGGCGCCTCACCCATCTCCCTTCCGCTGAGCCCACGACAGCATTGTTGCGCTCTACCCTTACCACAGCATCGGTAACATACGACTCCCAGCGAATGGTGTAGTCCCCAACCGGCATCCGAGCGCCGTTCAGGGTCACGTTAGAAAGCAAGGTAAGATCGCGCGACCC
>Ga0206950_1123_pt1 | contig 17863 bp, 13 predicted proteins | sample Alteio_BWOrgHeat_41_FD_152954 | JGI IMG/M metagenome (GOLD analysis project Ga0206950, IMG submission 152954) | Enriched cells from forest soil in Barre Woods Harvard Forest LTER site, Petersham, Massachusetts, United States -... | ecosystem: Environmental > Terrestrial > Soil > Temperate forest >... | reverse complement strand
CGAGGGCATCAAGGAACCACACCGCATTTTTGAACCTTTTTACACCACCAAGAGCGTTGGCAAAGGCACAGGCCTGGGCTTGAGCATCTGCTACGGAATCGTGCAGGAACACGGAGGGCAGATCGCCGCCCGGAACCAGGACAGCGGCGGCGCCGTGATCGAAGTCGTATTGCCATCAGCGGGCGAGAGCGCCCCCGCCGCATTAGCGCCGCCATCCCCAAGGCGGGCCTCGGCCATTGCCGGACGCATACTGCTAATCGAAAACGAAGAGGCAGTCCTCGAGTTCGAGCGGGATGTGCTGGCCGGCGCCGGGGCAGAAGTTGTGACTTCGATGAATCCTGAAGACATGAAATCTCTTCTGCAGCACCAGTCTTTCGACGCCGTCATTGTTGACGGCAAGATGCCCTCTCAAGGCGCGCGGGAAATTTGTGCCTGGTTGGCGGAATACCACCCGGACATGGAGAAGCATCTCCTATTCACATTTTCCAGCGTCGCTGAGCCAGAGCTGAGAAGCTTTCTGCAGGAAAAGAATGTTCCTTGCCTGATAAAACCCTTCGAAGTGGCAGATTTGATTGTTCACGCTCGCCGCCTCATGCAGAAGGCGCAGGCAGCCGGGGCCAGCTAGTCTTTTGTTTTAAGCTCTAGCCCCTACTTCTTCAGGATTGGATTGTAGCCATCGTTGACCAGCTTGGCGCGCATGGACTCAGCATCTTTGACGTCTGCATAGGGTCCGACCTGTACGTGGATGAGTTTGTCATTGGTGGTACTGGTCGAGAATGCCGGATACTGTTTTTTCTTGAGAGCATCCACCAGGGCTTCGGCATCTTCCGGTTTGCTGACTGCGGCTACCTGCACAAAATATCCATTCACTGGCGGCATGGCGGTTGGATCTGGCGGAGTAGTTGCAACCGCGGTGGTGGCGGGAGGATTCGCATCCAAAGTCTGAACTGGAGCTACAGCCGCAGCATCCTTGACCGCAGGCTGACTGTTTCCGTCTTTACTCTCTACTGCCTTGTAAAAAGTCATGTCGGCAGGCTGAGATACACCGGAGGTTTTGACCGCGGAAGGGCGTTGACCAGCAGTGGTGACCGTGGATGGGGAAACATCGGCGGAGAGGACTTTCACGGAGCTTCTTCCCAGAGAAAATCCCATCCCGAAAAATACGGCGCATAACGCCACCAGACCGAAAAACAGGGCCAGCATCTTGCCGGTGCCCAACGTGATTTCCGTGTCTTGAGATGTTGCCGTCGTCATTGCCACCTCACATGGCTAGTTAACTCTTGGCCGCCGGAGCGCTTCCCCCGGAACTGCCCAGGAGTTTCTGCAGGCCGGAGAAGAAGTCCACCGGAACCGGGAAAATGACGGTGGTATTTTTCTCCACACCGATTTCAGTTAATGTCTGCAAATAGCGCAATTGCACACTGACCGGTTCCGTGGCCAGCAGATGTGCGGCATCCACCAGGCGTTGCGCCGCAGAGAATTCACCTTCTGCGTGAATGATCTTGGATCGCTTTTCGCGCTCTGCCTCCGCCTGCTTTGCCATGGCGCGCAGCATGGACTCTGGCATGTCCACCTGCTTCACCTCAACGTTGGTCACCTTTACTCCCCACGGAGAAGTGTGAGTATCCAGAATGCTCTGCAATCGCAGGTTGATTTTCTCGCGGTGCGAAAGTAATTCGTCCAGTTCCTGCTCGCCGAGCACGGAGCGTAGAGTCGTCTGGGCAAATTGTGAAGTCTGGTAAGTGTAGTTGGACACTTCCACCACAGCCTTCCGCGGCTCGATCACTCGCAGAAAAATTACGGCATTGACCTTGAGAGTGACGTTGTCGCGGGTGATGATGTCCTGCGGAGGAACTTCAAACGCTTCCTGTCGCAACGAAACGCGCACCATGCGGTCGAGCGGCGCAAAGACGAGAATGATGCCAGGCCCCTTCGCATCGGGGAGCAGGCGTCCGAGGCGGAAAATGACGCCTCGTTCGTATTCCGCCAGGATCTTGATCGAACTCAAGATGTAGAGAGCAACAATAATGATGACGATGGTGGAAAAACCGAAACCGAGTTCCATCTGGGCCTCCGTCCTGAATGTCAGGAATGCCTCTGTGGCGGATTGTAACGCAAGTGCTTCCGCAGGGCCTGAAATTCGCACCGCCGAGGGGTTGCCGGAGCAGATTCTCAGTCGATGTCACCCTGGCCAAGGCGAGGGACTTGCAATTTTCTTACTGAGCGGTCAGGTTCGATGTCGCATTTGGGGAAGGAGATACGCGCAGCTGTAATCCGTCCACCTGTTGCACGACCACGACTTGTCCTGCCGCCAGATTGCTGACGGACACCGCATCCCAGATCTCACCGTGTACAAAAACTTTCCCGCTGGGCGACAACGCGGTCTGGGCCACGCCGATCTCGCCAATCAGGCCTTGCACTCCAGTGACAACCTTATTGGCACGCGCTTTCAGTGCGATGCCCATTAGAAACACCGTGATCACTCCCAGAGGAACGCTTACTCCCAGCGCCGTGAGCAGGTGTACTCGCATCTCCGGGATGGGCGCATCTACCAGCAGCAACCCTCCCAGTGTGAGTGTGACAATCCCACCGATAGCCAGCACACCATGCGCGGCAAACTTGGCCTCCAGCGCGAACAACGCGAATGACGCCAGAATCAGCACCACCGCAGCGAAACGTACAGGAAGCAGGTTGAATGCAAAAACAGCCAGCAAAATGAAGACCACCCCTACTGTCCCGGGCACGACTGCACCTGGGTGGTTGAACTCCACATAAAGAGCGAGCGCGCCCACAGCAAAGAGAATGAACGCAATATTGGGGTCCATCAGATAGGCCAGAATATGCTGTTTGAGGGTCATGTCGAAGGGACGAATGGATCCTCCGGACAAATTGAGCGTGATGGTCTGCCCATTGAAGCGCTTCACTTGCTTTCCGTCTAACTGTTTAAGCAGGTCCTGTTCGCTCGGAGCCACGTAATCAATAAGTTTTTGCGCGAGAGCTTCCTGGTCGGTGAACGATTTGGACTGGCGGACTGCAGTTTCAGCAATCTCAACATTCCTTCCACGCTTGCCCACGACCGACCGCATCAAGGCAGCCGAGTCGTTCTCCAGTTTTTCTTTCATCACGTCGTCCATCTTGCCGCCGCCGAGGGTGACTGGATGCGCCGCGCCGGTGTTGGTACCGGGCGCCATCGCCGCCACGTCGGCGCTCTCCAGGATAAAGAACCCTGCCGACGCAGCCCGGCTGCCGCTGGGTGTGACGTAAATAATCACCGGCACAGATGATGCGACGATCTTCTCGATAATCTCGCGAGTCGCGTCCAGCAATCCGCCCGGCGTATTGATTTCGATCAACAAAGCCTGATCTTTGCTGCGTTCCGCTTCGGCAATGGCACGGCCAATGTACTCCGTCGTGATGGGATGGATGGCATCATCCACCACGATCTTCAATACCTCCCCCAAAGCTGACGCACACAAGAGCGCAGCCATCAAGCCGAGGAATACAACGCGCACGACAGAAAAAACTTTCATCGATTTGGCAGCGGCTGCGCTTCCTGCGCTAGCTTGGCTGCGACCGTCCGTTTCAATGCGATGGCGGATTCGTTCGCTGGCTCCAAACGTAAAGCTCGATCAACATTCTCTGCCGCCGCTTCCGGCTTCTGATTGCGCAAGTCAAGTCTTGCCAACACCAGCAGCGGCTCGGGAAACTGGCGCAGGCGCAGGGCTGCATCTGCCTCGGAACGCGCTTCGGTCGGCCTGTCCTCAGCTTCAAGCACACTGGCTAATCCGGCATGGGCCTCCGGGCTTGACGAATTTAGCGTCACCGCCTCGCGAAATTCACCCTCCGCTTCCCCGAGAAAACCCTGAGTCAACAATTGATGACCGCGATCCGTATGAAACTTTGCATGGGTACGCGGGTCGGTCTTCGACAGCCGTTGTTCCGCCGCCACTCCGACTTTCAAGGCGAGCTGCCGGAAGGAACTCTCATCGTAGTTTGTGCGGATGCGTTCGAGGGGGACTCTTTCGCTGGCCGGGACTACTCCCCGCGAGCTGTGGCTGGCGATTGCATCTAGCAACGCCTTAGCCTCGGAGTCCCCGGGCTTCAAAGCAAGAGCTTCATGCAAATGGTGAGAGGCAGCAGCAACGTCGCCGTTGCGATAAAGCTCCAGAGCCAGATTGAAGTGGTAGTCAAAATCGCTGGGATCGGCCTCGACGGCCTTCTGGAAATATTCGACCGCATTTTTTCTTGTTCCGTGGGCCGTGACCACACCCAGATTGTTGTAAACCTCGGCCAATGGCAATTGTGCCGCAACCGAACGGAACGCCAATTCCGCTCGCGGAAAATCTCCGCGCGCGTAAGCGGCCAGCCCGAGATAGAAGTTGGCTTCACGGGCCCGGGAATCACTTTGCGGTATCTTGGCTAACTCCGCAACTGCGGCATCATACTGACGCGCGCGATACAGCGTCTTTCCCAATTGCAACAACGCTGCCGGGTAATCCGGAGTCAGGCGAACCGCCTCGCGAAAGTGACGGATCTGTTCGTCCTGGGCAGGTGCGGTCACTCCCCGGATGTAATTCTCGAATGCGTCCAGGCGATTGGGACTTCCCGTGGCAATGTAAGCCTCCCGTCCGGTGGAAGGCGCGAGGTGTAAAGCCTCCAGCAAATCCCAAGCCACGCCACTCTCGATCGCGATTAACTGGGGCAAAGGCCCGGACTCGCTCCAGGGTGCCAACAATCGCTCTCTATGCATATCTAGCAGCTGTGCACTGGTTGTAAGTGTGCGCCCGTCGAAGCCGTAGCTGCCGAGCAACACATAATCCACATCCAATTGTTCGGCGAGTCGGTAGATGGAAGCTCGTGAAGGATGAAGTCCAGCGGGAATGCCCAGCCGGTCATAAGCGCGAAGCCGATCCTCGCGCGGCAGCACAAACAATGATGGCAGGTCGAGCCGGCCCTGCAGAAACTCAGGAAAAGACTCCCCGATCCATTCAATGCCAGGCGCCTTCGACTGATTTTCGAAAGGAACGACGAGCACAGTTTGACCCGTTGAGCTGGGCGCCTGGGCCACGGCCACCGCAGGCAAAAAGAAAAGAAAGACAGCAGCGAGCGCTACCGCACTGGGCCGGAGGAATCTCAAGACAACTAGATTATAGCGGGTACGGGCTGGGTTGATCTTACGTCCCCGTCCCCAGCAGTGCCACCGTCTGCGGACTGCCGCCTCCGTTGTCGCTTACATGCAGCAATGCAGAACGCTTTCCTTTGAGTTGAGGAGCGAAGGTGACCTGAATCGTGCAACTTCCGCCCGCAGGCAGACTCTTCTTGCAATTGTTGGTCTGGGAGAAGTCAGCAGGATTCTTGCCTTTGATCGAGATCTGGAAAATATTTATGGCAGTCGAACCCACATTCATCACTTGAACGGGAGCGGGTCCACTTTGCGTACCCACCTGTTGATTACCGAAGTCAATTTTGAGAGCGGAAAGTTTGACCGCAGTCCCGGTGCCAGAGAGAGCTACGGTCTGAGGACTGCCGGCTGCGTCATCGGTGACGGACAGAGACCCATTTGCAAGCCCTTTTTGAGCAGGCTTGAACTGCACCTGAATTTGACAGCTCGCCCCAACCGGTAAGCTGGCGGGACAGTTGTTAGATTCGAGGAATGACGCCGTGGTCGAAATGTTCGAGATACTTACCGGTACCGTGCCGGTATTGGTAAGCGTCGCCGTCTTAACCGAACTGGTAGTCCCCACCAATTGCACGGGAAACGTGAAAGTTGCGGGCGTCAGCGTAACGGTCGAGATCGCGCCCAGCCCACTCAGCGAAACAGTTTGCGGGCTGCCTAAGCCTTGGTAGTTCACATTGAGCGAGGCCGACCTTGGCCCCCCCGCTTTGGGCTGAAAAACCACCGCAATATGGCATGTGGTACTTACTGGCAAGCTTATAGGGCAATTGTTGGCTTGACTGAAATCCTGCGGATTACTCCCGCCGATTTTTATGTTTGTGATGGGGAGCGCAGATGCTCCGACATTCAAGAGGTTGGCGTTCTGCGGTGGGCTCTTGGTGCCAACGTTGTTGGTTCCAAAGTCGAGGCTCGCGGGAGAAAGGCTGACGGGAATCTGCAAGTAGAGCGAGGTGCCGACCAGATCTAACTTGCCATCGTTGTTGAAGTCTCCCATGGCAAGAGTGGTGGCGTTGTCGCTGGCAACCTGAATCGGGCTTTGAAAGGTTCCATCGCCGTTACCGAGCAGCAAGACTATTGAATGGCCCAAAGTTAAAAGAGCGACGTCTAGTTTCCCATCGCCATTGAAATCGCCAATGAGAACGGTGGAAAATTGTTGGCCACCAATTTTCACGCCAACGCCGTCGGTAAACGAACCATCGCCGTTTCCCAGTAACACCGAGACGCCGTCCGTAATGATGTCCAGCTTTCCGTCACCGTTGACATCTGCCACAGTGGCCGAATATTGGGGGAATTCGGTTTTGTACGTTACGGGTTTTTGGAAAGTGCCATCGCCATTGCCCAGGAATATATCTATCCCGTCGCCACCTGGCAACGCCAGGTCAAGTTTACCGTCACCGTTGAAATCGCCGACGCCGGGTTTGGGAAGGCTAAAGGGATAGTTGGCGAGAAAAAGACCACTAGCAAACGTTCCGTCGCCTTTTCCCAGAAAAACCTGTGAATCGGAGCCTGTAACCACTAGATCCAGATTGCCATCGCCATTGAAATCTCCCGTTGCAAGTCCGTAAGTGCCAGAACGAAATACTTGTCGCTGGATAAAAATCCCACTCCCATGATTCGGAAATATCGTGGTGTTGCCGATACCATCGAACGCTACCAAGTCAACCAATCCATCGCCGTTGAAATTCCCAGTTGCCATCAGAACAACGGGGGTTACCGAGTGGTTGGGGAAGGGAGGATTGAACGTGCCATCTCCCTTTCCAAGATAGCTATTGATAAGGTAGCCGCTGCCATTGTTGGCATTGTCGGCTACGGCCAAATCAAGAAAACCGTCATTGTTGAAATCACCTGCACACTCACGCCTGTGCCCGAGAAACCAGGAGCTTGAACCAGACCCACAGATGGAGATGGGGTTTGGATTGGGAAAAATATGGTGTTCGACGTCCTCCCACCTGGAGCAGGATTTACAACATTGATGAGGGCTGTCCCCGGATTGGCAACGTCGGCCGCGCTGATCAGGGCCTGAACTTGTGTGCTCGAGACGACCAGGGTGGTTCGGGTCAAACCGTTCCACGTCACGACCGGGTTTGCGAATCCTGTGCCGTTGATGGTCAGTGTGAATCCGTTGCTCCCCGGCCTTACCGTGACCGGAAGCAACGGTTGATAGATCATCGGCACTGGATTAGCCCGCCCGAGCGCGGCATGTGACAGAAGAATCACCGCGACCAATAGGTAAAGCGATTTCATTAGAGTCCTCTATTGCTGCGCGGTCTGGCTATTCATCGTTGCGTCTCCGTATCTACGCTTCTTCCGACTACGCTCACCGCTTGCCAGGATACCCAAACCACCCGGGCTTGATGCAGGAATAAAGTCAACAGGAGAAACGTGACCATCCTTCTCCGGTTGGCCTCTCCTTCTTACAGCACCATTTTCCTGCCCCGTAGTAATTGGTGTGTTCGGCTGCGTCTCGTATGCATAGCCGCTGATGGCACCAGACATCCCAGTAAAGTTGGCGCTAACACTGAGTCGAGCCCACCCGTAGTGTACTTGTCCCTGGATCACGAACTTGAGACCCAGAAACCCGCGTGTAGTTTGTTTCCACTGACCTGTACTGCCATAGCGTGTCGAAGAAAGATTCCTACCACTATGGAACTCTAGCCCCATGAATTCGTGTCCTGCTTGGAACTTACCTTGCGATCCAAGCTTGACGCCGCTTGGTAAGGCAGAGGCGGCAACATTGGTTCCCCAAATCGCGTTGTCCACATTCTGCGGGTGCACCCTCATGGCCACGCAGTGTGCATAGGTCGAGCTATGGCCACACTTGGTGTTTGTGTTCGCAATCTGGAAGTCCGCGATTCCGTCATTGTCTAAGTCGAGATTGGTCACTGATACGCCGGGAGCAATCGGTATCCATGTGTCGGTAAATATCACCTTGGCCTGGGCCCTCGTCGGGCACGCAAGCATCGCCACCCCTGCCGCGCTGGCTGCGGCAACATACGACAGCAGTCTCTTTTCCAGGTCCCAATTGAGCCGAGCCTCGGCCAGATTCTTCATTGGTTTTGCGTCGTGTGATTCGCGCATGAACTGCCTCCGAACAAACTTCATTCCGACTCTACTTCGAGGCTTGACCGGCGATCCGCTAATGCGGGCCGCAGCGGAGGCACGAAGTATAACCCTAAATTACGATGGGAAGTACGTTTTTTCGACTTCGCGCTCACAACGCCTATCTCCCCAATCCCGCGTTGACTGCCCCCTTCGCCCCGCCTAAGATGGTGTCACTCTTCGGGCGACAAGACCTTCAGATCATGCCCATGCCAAAATCATGGATCACGCACGCCGTTCGTAGCTCCTTCGCCTTCGGGGTGTTGTCGCTGATTGTCGCTGCACAATCCCTCCCCTCTGCTACCCCCATTCCACCCCGCATTGCAGCCAACTCCAACCGCGCGGCTGCTGGGAAACTGGAGAACGGGGTCCTGACTCTTCATCTGGAGATGCGTCAGGCAGATTGGTATCCCGAAGCCGATACGGGTCCGAGCATGAAGGTTTACGCTTTCGGCGAAGAGGGCAAGCCTCCGCAAGTGCCCGCGCCGCTCATTCGCGTTCCTCAGGGCACTCAGATTCACGTCACGCTGCACAATTTTCTTCCGACCAATGCTATCGTGCACGGCTTGCATCAGCATCCCGGCGAAATTGCAGATGTGGTGCTAGTGCCTGCCGGAGAGATCCGCGAAGTGCGTTTTTCGACTGGCGCGATAGGGACGTATCAATATTGGGCGAGCGCTGGGGGCGAGATGTTCGGCGGACGCCCCTTCAAGGAAGACAGTCAATTGGCGGGCGCATTCATCATCGATTCCCCCGGGGGCGCGCCCGCCGATCGCGTTTTTGTAATCGGGATGTGGCGCAGTCAAGCGGACCCGACACGGTCCCAGGATGTTGGGGTGATCAATGGCAAGTCTTGGCCTTATAACGAACAGTTGACATACGCGGCCGGCGAACCCGTGCGATGGCGCTGGATCAACGTCTCCGACCGCACTCATCCCATGCACCTGCACGGCTCGTATTATCGGGTGGACAGCGGGGGCGATGGCGAGCGCGATCAAATTTTCGAGCCTGCGCAACAACAGATGGTGGTGACCCGGGTGTTGGGCCCCGGTGCAAGCATGTCCACATTCTGGAAGCCGGTGGCCGGGCGCTGGATTTTTCACTGCCATCTGGTGGCGCATTTCCTGCCTGAAATGAGCTTGGCCAACGCGCTGGTGGCGCAGCCGGAACGACTGCACGAGCATGGCGCCAACCACATGGCTGGTCTGGTCACGGGGATCACAGTAACCGGTGAGCGTGATCCGATTCCGTCGCACGGACGCCGCCGAAAACTGCGCCTGCTTGTGCATGAACGGCCAGCTGGCAAGGGAGCGCTGCCGAAGTTTGGTTATCAGATCGAGGAGTCGCACAAACTGACTCCGACCGATTTACGAGACGCGAATCCTACGCTGCTTCTGGAACGCAGCCGGCCGGTAGAAATCGAAGTGGTCAACCAACTGCATGAGCCTACTGCCGTGCATTGGCACGGGATAGAGTTGGAGAGTTACTACGATGGCGTTGCGGGCTGGGGAATGGGGGGCAGCAGTGTAACTCCGAGCATTCCGCCAGGTGGTTCTTTCCGCGTTCGATTCACGCCCCCGCGTTCGGGCACTTTCATCTATCACACCCACATGAACGACGAAGTGCAACTGTTTGGCGGCCTGTACGGACCCTTGATCGTGTTGGATCCGGGAGCGCGGTGGGATGCGTCCACCGATCACATCTTCATTTTCAGTCGTGAAGGAGGGACCGAATTGAGTGCAGAACGGCTCCTGAACGGCAGCGCGGAGCCGCCCCCAGTAGTTTGGCGAAAGGGCCAGGCCCATCGCCTTCGCCTGATGAACATCAGCCCCAACAATCCTGCTGTCATTTCGCTGCTGGGCCCCACCGGATTGCTGCAATGGAGGGCGGTTGCAAAAGATGGAGCTGATCTGCCATCCGGACAGGCGGTGATGCAAGGTGCGCGACAGTTGATCTGGAATGGAGAAACCTACGATTTCGAATACGCTACTCAGCAACCGGGCAGTTTGAGGCTCGAGGTCGAAAACGGTCCGGCAGCTCCCGTCCGGTGGAAGATCGTGCAGCCCATTAAGATTGAATAAATCCTGACACGTTGCAACAAGGTTATGTGCGATCGCTCGGCGTAGTCAGGCGGTCACTAATAGATAGAGCAATAATGATTATCGTCGGCTATATGGCGAAGCGCGTGAGCAAGCGGACTGACTGGCTTAATGCGAACCATGTCACTGACATTTATTCGGTTAGCGATTGTGTTTCAGAAGATTTCGCTGACTATGTGAACTATTGGAAACACAACGGTTACTGGTTCTTCGACTCACCAGAAGTAATACGAAGTCTCGCCCGCGAGAATTCCATTGAACTTGAGGGAACGTCCTTGTTCTATTACGAAGCGTATGAAATGGAATTTGACGGGGAAGGCTGGAGCGCGTTCGCGCCCGAGGCCTCAGTCCCAACGAACGTGATCCCCCCTTCCAGCAAGCAACTGGAGGGTTTCGACGTAGTTACCTTTTACGCCAGGAACAAGCCGGAGTGTTCTCCACTTTCGTGTAGCTCACTGGCCCAAGAACTTACTACAAACACCCATTGTCTTTTTGGTTCTTTTGACGAGGCTGAGACAAACCTCAACAAGGGAGCATTCAACAAGTCTGAGCCAGGCCCATATCGAATATTCTCTGTATATTCCGTCCCTTGGCGGTAGCCAAAGATTGGTGTTAACGACGGTACGATTGCACTAAGTCCCGGAATATTGTTTTCAACCCAACCGCCTGCCTTACTCGTCCCTCAGAGTCTTCATCGGCTCAACCCGGGCCGCCCGGTACACCCAAACAATACTGGCGAACAAGACCGCCAGCAGAACTGACACAGCTCCGAAGGTGGTGATTCAAGAGGTTTTTCGGTCCTGGTGTTCCTCTCGTTGCAATTCTTGCCAGCTCGGCAGGGTTTGATCGCCAGTGATCAGCCGCGCCCCGCGCTCATACGTGAAATACGACCACGCCCACTGAATTAACACCAGCAGCCGGTTGCGGAACCCAATCAGAAAGAAGATGTGCACGAACAGCCAGGAAAGCCAGGCGATAAATCCGGAAATGTGAATCTTCCCAAACTGCGCAATCGCTGCCGCCCGGCCAATCGTGGCCAGATTGCCCTTATTAATGTAGTGAAAGTTCTCACGAGGTTGCTGTTGCAGATCGCGCGCGATGTTGCGGGCGGTTGCCTTGCCCTGCTGGATCGCGGCCGGCGCGACACCCGGCACCGGGTTGCCGCGTTCGTCCTTGAGCGAAGCTAAGTCCCCAATAACAAAAACTTCGGAATGTCCGGGGATGGAAAGATCCGGAAGGACCAATACGCGTCCGGCGCGGTCTGTGGGTGTGCCTAGTTTCTTGCCCAGCGGCGACGCCGCAACACCCGCAGCCCAAAGAATCACTGCTGCGGGCAGTCGCGTTTCACCCATGAGCACGGCGGCAGGTTCAACTCCCGTGACCATAGTGGAGGTGCGGACCTCCACTCCCAGGCCGCGCAGTTGCTCTTCCGCGCTGCGCGAAAGGTCTTCAGGATAAACAGGTAAGATCCGCGGACCACCCTCGAGCAGAATGATCCGCGTGGTCTTTGGATCAATGGAGAGAAATTCGCTGGCCAGAGCGCGGCGGGCAATCTCGGCTAAGGTTCCCGCCAGTTCCACCCCCGTAGGCCCGCCTCCCACGATAACGAAATTCAGCTGCATTGGGCTGCCGCCGTTGGCAGCCTGCCGCTCAGCTAGTTCAAAAGCCAGCAAGACTCGGCGACGAATCTCCAGTGCATCCTCGATAGTCTTCAGGCCGGGGGCCAGCGGTTCCCACTCGTCGTGTCCAAAGTAGGCGTGGCTCGCGCCAGCAGCTACAATCAGGTAGTCGTACGGGATTTCGCCGCCCGCCAGCTTGACCACTCTCTTTTCAAGATCGAAGCTCTGCACCTCTCCCAGCAGGACTTCAATGTTGCGGCGGCCGCGTACGATCCAGCGAATCGGAGCGGCGATTTCTCCCGGTGACAATCCCGCCGTCGCCACCTGATAAAGCAGAGGTTGAAATGTGTGGTGGTTCCTGCGGTCAACTAAGGTAATCCGAACCGGAAGATGCGCGAGTTTGCGGGCCGCCGTCAGCCCACCGAATCCCGCGCCGACGACCACGATTCGACGTGAAGATTGGTCGTTCATCTTTTTCTATCGCGAGCCGCAACAAAAATCGTGGCGTACTTACAATCTTACTTCACTGGATCACATGAATAGTCGGTCAACTGCGCTCGTACGAGGCAGATTCGGTTAACATTAGGCGCGGACGCGATTTGCCCTTGAAACCTCTGCCAACGGAACCTCAATCCGATTCTATTGGGAGCAGCGTCTCGCGCTGGTCCGCATTTCTGATTCCATCTGTCGCCGATTTGCTTTTTATCACAGTGCTTTTTGGTCTGAGTAGCGGCGCTCTGGGGCGACTCCTGCTGCGCGATGCCGACACGGGATGGCACATCCGCAACGGCCAGCTCATGCTGCAAACCCATTCCATCACCCACGTGGATTCGTTCTCTTCTACCATGAACGGGCAGCCCTGGTACGCCTGGGAGTGGTTGTACGACGTGCTGGTTGGAGCCATTCACGCCGTGCTGGGATTGAACGGCGTGGTGTTCTATACCGCCGCCATCATCGCTGCCACGTTTGTTTTGGTGTTTCATATAGCCATGCGACGGGGAGGAAGTCTTCCGGTTACATTCTTTTTCCTCGTGTTGACGATTGGAGCATCGGCCATCCACTTTTTGGCCCGGCCTCACGTCATTAGCTGGTTGCTGGCCGTGATCTGGTTCGACTTGCTGGATTCTGCACGGAATTCGAGCGGCCGGCAAATTTTTTTCTTGCCTGCCGTCATGCTGCTGTGGGCAAACGTGCATGGTGGATTCCTGCTCGGTTTCGTGCTGCTGGGCATTTACCTCACGGGCGGTGTCATCGAATACTTTATCCATCGTGAACAGCGCGCGGAGACTCGCGCATGGTTGAGCCGTCTGGCGCAGGTCACCGGCCTTTGTTTGTTAGCGAGTCTGTGCAATCCTTTCGGCTACCACCTCCATCTTCACATTTACCGCTATTTAACCGATCGCTTTCTGATGGATCGTGTGAGCGAGTTTCTAGCACCCGACTTTCACGGAGCAGCGCAGCAGTGCTTCGCTGTCCTTCTGCTCGTTACTGTCATCACCGTGGCCGGGGCTCGCCGCCGCCTCGATCCCACTCGCTTGCTGGTCGTTCTCTTTGCGTGCTACAGCGGCCTCTACGCCGCGAGAAATCTTCCTGTGTCGTCCATGCTGCTAACCATGATTCTCGCGCCTCTGATATCGGAGACCATATCGGCAGCAAGCAGCAACGGATCTCCTTCGAGCGCAATCTTTTCGCGCCTGCATAGTTTCGGTATGCGCATGGGGAGGTTAGAGGCAGGTCTTCAAGGGCACGTCTGTTTGGTGCTCAGCTTTGCCCTCGGGCTCTGGGCTTGTACTCACGGGGGTCGGCTGGGTTCATCCCAACTGATCAATGCATACTTCGACGACAAACACTTTCCCGTGGCTGCCGCCCAGGTTCTCGCCGACCGCGACATTCGCGAGCCAATCTTCTGTCCCGACCAGTGGGGTGGGTACTTGATCTATCGGCTGTATCCCCAGACCCAAGTGATGGTAGATGACCGCCATGATTTATATGGCGACCAGTTCTTCAAGCGTTACTTGAAGATCATTTATGTCCAGCCGGACTGGCAGAAAGTGCTCGACGAGGAACATGTAAATTGGATCGTAGTGCAGAAAAACTCCTCTCTGGGAACGATCCTGGGTGAAACTCCGTCATGGAAACTAATCCACCAGGACGAAACTGCCATACTGTTTCACCGTGAACCATAGGTTTCCTCCGCGCACTCTGCGACGATCCTCCGCGATCTCAGCGGTTGAAGGTTCCGCGTCTGCCGACATAGAAACCGTTTCACGAACCTAGAAACTAATCCATCAGGACGAAGCTGCCATACTGTTTCACCGTGAACCATAGGTTTCCTCCGCGCACTCTGCGACGATTCTCCGCGATCTCAGCGGTTGAAGGTTCCGCGTCTGCCGACATAGAAACCGTTTCACGAACCTAGAAACTAATCCATCAGGACGAAGCTGCCATACTGTTTCACCGTGAACCATAGGTTTCCTCCGCGCACTCTGCGACGATTCTCCGCGATCTCAGCGGTTAAATGCTTTGTCCCTGCCTGCATGAATATATTTCAGAGATTCTCAACCAAAAAAATCAGTCTCCCGGCAAGATTGCAGCGTCGAATAGTCATTTGAGCCGGACGAGATCATGAGCATTGGCGCTATCTGGAACCGCTAGTGCAATTGCTAGTGAACCTCGTCCGAGTACAAGATTACAAGCCGCCGGACACGGCCTATCATCTGCTTCGGCGATGAATGAAACAAACCAGAACTTCCGATGAGGAAAAACACATGACGCCTGGATACTCCATCGAAGCATTCACCCTGGCCGCTGGACTGCTCACTATTACGCCCGGACTCGACACCGCTCTTGTCCTGCGAACCGCAGCCGTCGAAGGTCCACGTCGCGCCATGTTCGCCGCAGCAGGCATTACTCTGGGAGTCTTGACCTGGGGCGCAGCCGCCGCCGTCGGTCTGGGAACGCTGCTAGCGGTTTCGCGAACCGCCTACAACGCACTGCGGATTGTCGGCGCGATTTACTTAATCTACACCGGCGTCAGGATGTTCCTGCAGTCGCGGTCGTCTTCAGAATCAGAAGCCCAAGAAGCAGCAAAGACGCTGAACGCTAATTTCGGCAAACGCCCGTCGCAATGGTTCGTCCAGGGTCTTCTGACCAACCTGCTCAACCCCAAGGTCGGAGTTTTCTACGTTACCTTCTTGCCCCAATTTGTTCCCACCGGAGTGAACGTTACCGCCTTCAGCATGCTGCTTGCATGTATCCATGCGATTGAAGGTTCGGTCTGGTTTTTCGCGATGATTCACTCCACTCGAATGCTATCTCGCTGGATCCAACGGCCGGACGTGAAGAAGGCACTCGACCGCGCCACGGGAACAGTTCTCGTTGGTTTCGGACTGGCGCTCGCCTTCGACCATCGGCGCTGAAGGTGTAGGGTTCCGCTCAGGTACCGCAAGCCGACGAGTAAATGCGTAACACCGCTCGAATGTGTTCCTGAATCATATCTTCCATTCGGGCCGCGATCCGTCCCGACTGGATCGCTTCGTGCTCTAAAGGCATGTATTGGACCAGTAACATCGGAGGTGGAGGAAACAGTTCGAAGTTAGCGCGCAGCTGGTCCAGTTCCTGCTGCACTCCCAGATCACTCCAGTAGTAGCGGCACCGGTCACTGTAGCTGTACATGCGGGCCCGGCGTATTTCTTCTTCACTGCCGTGGTAGTACGGGCCCCAATAGGCCGGATTGCGCACCATAGCCGCTTCAAGTGCTTCCGGAACCCGCGAAATGCGCATTCCTTTGCGCTGCGCCAGCAACTCCCGCTCGATTGCCCCTAGCGCGAACACCGCCTCCCGAAACGCAAACGTAAGCCACGGCCCGACTTTCAAGATAGCGAAATGATCCTCTACGAGATGCTTGAGCGCATCGGCAGACTGATAGTCGGTGGAGTGAGCCTCGTAGGCTAGAGCGGGATTCTCAGGCAGAGCGGAGGAAAGTGCGAGCGCTTTTTGCCGGTCATATTCAAAAATTATGTTTTCCCCGAACTCCACTCCCGGCTGCACTACCATCCCAACTACTCGTTCCCAGGCTACGGCGACGCCTTCTCTCTCAAATGCCGCGCGTGAAACTTCCACAGTATGTTGTACGTTCTCTGCAGTCGTAACGGCAGGAGGCGCCCCTGCCACTGTCTCGCCTCCTGGAATCGGAACCTCCGTCCCGATGACGTATAGAAGTGGGGAAGAACCCGAGGGTAGTTCGGCAAATGCGTCCTCCGCAGCACGACACAGCACCGCAGCCCGCTGTGCTATCACAGAATCGTTCAGGGCAGTTTTTCCATCGTCAGCGCAGGCCATGCTTGCATCGAGGTGAATCTTCTGGTATCCGGCGAGCACGCATGCGCGAACCAGTTCGCGAGCCTTGTGCATGGCCACATCCGAGGTTTCGTGACGCCACGGATAGGGCCCCAGATGGTCTCCACCCAGCAACACTCGTGCCGCTGGAAGCCCGCCACTTTGCGCAGCAAAGTACACGTACTCAGCAAACTGCGAAGGAGTCTTGCCAGTGTAACCACCAAACTGGTTCACCTGACTGGAAGTGGATTCCACATGCAGGACAGATTCGTCATGCACGGCCTGCCGGACGGCCGCCTCAATGACGCTGGGATGAGCGGAACAGATTGCATACACGCCGACGTTCTCCCCTTGGCGATTGCGGTTGATTCGGTTCTGCAACCGCTCACTCGAGGTTTGGGAATCTGTTTTCACGGCGCACGTTTTACTCCGGCTGCGCCTCGATCAGCAGATGTCCGCTGAACTTCGCAGAAATCGTGGCTTTGGGGCCATGTACAGTGCCCAAGTCTTTTTGGTTTACATAGTCCATCAAGTGGTAAGCGCGGTTCTGCAGCCCGCGCAGTTCAATCGGCCCCGTCCAGTGGCGGGCAAAGAAGGCATAGTACATGCCGTCGCCTTTGCGGATGGCGTGAGTTTCGGGGACATCGAAGCCAATGTCGTAGAGTTCGCCGAGATATTCTCCGCGCGACAGCATTTTGTCTTTGTAGATTCTGATCCACTGGTCGAAGATTTTCTGGCGTTCGGGCGTGAGATCAAACTTGGTGTGCTTCTTGACCAGTTCGGGGAGGACAAACTGTGTGCCCACTACTCCGCCTACGCCGACCGTTGAGGCAAAATCCGTCGCTCCGTCGCTCAGCTCTACGTGATCGCCAAAGTAGGGAATGTTATCGCCCATGAGCGCTTTTAAGGTCTTTCCCTTGGATCGCACCTGGAACGAACTCTCAGGGTCAGACGCGACTGACATATTGAAATGTGGCATGGTGAAGAAAGAGTAAGCAGTTCCGCAAGGACAAAACTCCACCAGCGCGTCCGGTTTCACGTTGCGCGCGGTTTCATAAAGCTCACGAAAAAAGCCAGGCAGGGCCTCAACGGAATCTTCCGGGCGCTGATGATGATGCGCGGAGTTGTAACAAGGTGGGACAGCGTTCATATGCTGTCCATCCAGCTTCAACCCGTCGAACCCCCACTCGCCTAAAAACTTTCGGACCAGGGCTTTCTGGTTTTCAGTCACCCGCGGCTCAGCAGGGCAGAGGTAGTCAGAGTTCCACCACGAAACTTTTCTCCGCGAACCATCCTGATTCAGCAACGCGAGGTCAGGATGTTCCTTAAGTAGTATGGAACTTGGCACAGCGCTCAGTGGTGACCACCACAATTGTGCCCGGAACCCTTCTGCATGAATATGATCCACCAACGCCTTCATGTCGGCGTCGCCGTGGGGAAATTTCTTCGGATCTAGTTCCCAATCGCCATAATTATTCTGCCAGCCATCATCAAGCGTGACCCAGGCAAAGCCCATCTTCTTGACGGTGGGC
>Ga0206950_1122_pt1 | contig 17924 bp, 18 predicted proteins | sample Alteio_BWOrgHeat_41_FD_152954 | JGI IMG/M metagenome (GOLD analysis project Ga0206950, IMG submission 152954) | Enriched cells from forest soil in Barre Woods Harvard Forest LTER site, Petersham, Massachusetts, United States -... | ecosystem: Environmental > Terrestrial > Soil > Temperate forest >... | reverse complement strand
GAAGACGACATTCCCACGAACGTTGCGGATTATGATGATTATGTCATGCATGAAGGCAAGCTGATCCCACAGACGCTTTTGGGTGAAGCCTCTGAAATGACAGAATTCATCAATTCCTCTCTGACCAAAAACGGCAGAATAAGAGAGGCGGCATTTGAATCGCTTGGCGCAATCCCCTTAAAAGCGATCGTCGGACAAGTTTTGCGCATGGCGGAACAAATTAATCCTAATCAGACCATAAGCCCTGCGCCTGCGCCCAGCCCCGGGGTTTAAGCCAAAATAATTCTACCATTCCGCCTGAAAATCTATTATCCATATAAACAAGCGGTTGTGGCGGAATGGTAGACGCGCTGGATTTAGGTTCCAGTGGGGCAACTCGTGGGGGTTCAAGTCCCTTCAGCCGCACCATCCTGCTTCGCTCGCTTCGCGAGCTACACAGGACTGGGTGTTTAAATTTTAGACCAAAAATGTTTTTTGCGAAAAGCATGGCCCGAGCCATGTTTAAGGTATGTTTCAAATTCTATTGCTTTTACTTTGTCTTTAAATCCTAAATAAACTTCTATCTCCCAAGGCCTGAATTTATTCGTATGAATAGACAAACCCGCGTTATGCTCAGCAAGACGTTTTTTTAAATCTGTTGTTTCGCTGATATAGCACTGGTCAGGATTCCTGATGCTGCGGAGCAAGTAAACATAATGCATAGTCTGCCCATGCTCCCTCATGATAACACCCAGTCCTGCGTAGCTCGCGAAGCGAGCGAAGCAGGATGGGGCGACTGACGGGGATCGAACCCGCGACAACTCGGACCACAACCGAGGGCTCTACCACTGAGCTACAGCCGCCGCACAGGAAACCACATAACAGAATTCAGCAGCCAGGAAAAGAAAAAAGCCAGTTTCCTGGCTCCTGACGTCTGCGACCTATTAGGGTGACACCTTGTCAAACTATCCTAGCGGCGGTGCGCCGCCTAGGCAGTATTAGGATTAGGGGCAGGGGTGGGGGCGTGCAGCTCAGTTTCACCTAATAAAGTATAGATAATAGGGCTTAGAAGACGGGATTGCGCTGTTTCCAAATTGCCCTGCATAAATTCATCAAATTGCGATGCGAAAATATCTATGCCGGAGACAATATTTTTCAGACTTTCGCGTTCCGCTTGACGGCAGGCATGAGCCATTTTCATGCGGAATTCAGCAATTGTTGTGCCGTTGATTAAACAAAACAACTCAACACTGTCGCCAATACAGCCCATAACATCGGGGCTGAGCGAAATGGTTTCCTTGTTCCGCATTTTCCCCAGGAGGCCTTTGACTTTAATAATTGTTTCCTGGCATTGTTCGGAATATATCGTCTTTGCCTCTTCCGCTGTTTCCGCCCTAAAACGCCCGCGGGTTGAGATTTTTTCTTCTATCACTTCATCTTCAATAACTTTTGGAATTTCTAGAATTCTTGGAGTTTTTGGAACTTTGATAGCTTTTGGTTTCGGCGCCGGGGCGCTTTGCTTTTGCTTCGATGGCTTTTCTATTTTGGCCGGGGATGCTTTTTTTGCTGAAGAAGAATTTTTTGTTTCTTTCTTTTTGGGTTGTTCCATTTTAGCTGGTAAAATTCTTGCAACCGAGGACGAAATTTGTGGTTTCTTCTCTTTGAGTTCTGCTTTGGGTTTTTCTGATCTTATAACGTATTCCGCTTTTGGTCGCCGGGAAGGCGGCAGCTTGCTCATAATCAAAGCCGCGCAAGCAAAGAGATTGGGATTTATACTATCCGTATCGGGTGAAGATAATAAAAGTTTGGCCATACGGGAATCGGCGAGCTCTTTCAGGGTATCTTTATCGCTATCGGCCAAACCAAATGGATTCGCATCCCAGTCATAATTTTGAACGGCGCCCGTCAAATGTCGCGGCAAAGCTTGAATGTTGCCGAATTTGGTCATGATGCTTTTGCGGATATCATCTAATTGAATGGTTTCAATCGCATCCACCCTATGCGGTAAAAGGCTTGCCACAGCCGGGGTATAAGCTGCCCGCAGGCGCGGCGATAAGGCCCCCAAAGTTTCTGTCAAAGGAATTCTGAGTTCCGCTTTTTTCTTGAAAAAGCGTAGGGATTTAGCGCCGGGATATTTTCCATTTCTATAATCGACGGCGAACAAAATCAGGCTTTCGGCGATGGCTTGGGGGGCGCTTTTGCGTTCTGGGAAATTTAAAACCGCGTTGACGGCTTGTTCCAATGGTTTGCCTTTGGGCATTTCGTTCCAATCAGCATTCTGGGCCAGGTCCGGTTGGCGATAAATATCCTGCTCAAGGGCGAACTGAATTAATGTAACGCATTTTCCCAGCCCGGGGCCGCCGGATTCAATGTCGCTGACCAGGTGTAGCAACAAGTTTCTAAGGGTCGGTCGCTGTCCAGTCTGAAAATGCTGCCCTGCAAGTGTGATTAAGTGCCCTGGGGTTGCCTCATCCAATGGATATGCAAGAACCCCCACGTTTCTATTTGAACCCATTATTTTTCCTACATCGGTTTAGTTATGCTTGGTTTTTATTACATTTGGGCATTGGATTGCAATAAAATTCTATTATTTACGGCCCTGAAAACCCAGATCCTATAAAAAACTTGCATTAAGCGGGAAATTAAATGTAGAAATAAAGCTGTCAAACTTTTTGGAGATTTAACATGCAACAGCCTATTTACCGTGCCGCTCATAGACCAAAACCGTTTACGCTGGAAGATTGTGTAACGGGCGCCAAGAGAACGCTTGAATGTCAAGGGGAAGCGGGAAAAAAGGGCGCGGAGATTACCTTTACGATTGTTCCGGAAAGAAATTTCCGGGAGATTGGGTTCGTTGAAGGGTTAGTGCGCAGGGTCGCGCCTCGCTTGCTGCCTCCGCTGGTTAAATGCACCATTAGTCATCGCAACCTTGAGGAAAATAGAACCTACAATCCCCCCGGCTACCTGGGGACATACGAAGAGGTGGTGGGGAAAGCCAATAAGCGGTTAGAGGCCGGTATTTGAATTTGTTCAAATGCTTCAATTTTTGCTAGACATCCCGCGTCAAAGCCCCTAGTTTCCGCGCTCCAAATCATCAAAAAGGCAAACGAATGGGTCACGCGCACCACCATCACGGCATTACGGTCACAAAATCAGGCTCTGAGGGCCTGAAGCATAAGTTCGAAATTTCCATCGCGCCCGAAGCGATTGAGGAGCATGTGAAAGAACACCTGGAACAATACGGCAAAAACGCCAAAATTCCCGGTTTCCGTCCGGGCAAGGTGCCGATGGCGGTGCTCCAGCAAAAATACCGCGGCAACGTGATGGGCGAGGTATTAGAGCACATGGCCGATGCCGGTGTGCATAAGGCGTTGAACGACAATAACCTGAAACCCGCGATGCAGCCGAAGGTGGAATTCGACAGTTATTCAGAGGGTTCGCCGCTTAATTTAAAAGTAGAGGTTGAGGTTTTGCCGCCGCTTCCCGCGATTGATTACGGTAAAATCAAAATCGAAAAGCCGGTCGCAAAGCCGGATGAAGCGCAAATCGACGAAGCCATCAAAAACCTGGCCGACGCGACCGCCAAAGTTGAACCCGTTGCCGAAGGCATAGCCGCGAAGATGGGCGACGTTCTGGCAATTGATTTTGCGGGCACTATTAATGGTGAGCCGCGTGACGGCATGAAGGGCGAGGACATGCGCGTGCAGCTGGGCAAACGCCAGCTGATTGACACCTTTGAAGACCAGATGGTGGGTATGAAGGTCGGCGATGAAAAGCTGATCAAGGTGACCTTTCCGCAGAATTATCATGCGGCGGATCTGGCCGGCTTGCCCGCGGAATTTCAGGTGAAAATCAAAACCATTTCCGCGCAGGTGGCCTCCGAAATCAACGACGAGTTCGCCAAACAATTCGGCGTGGACGACCTGAAAACCCTGCGTGAGAAAATGACGGAGCGCTTGCAGGCGGAAATCGACAACGGCTCGCGCCTGGTGGCGAAACGCAAACTGCTGGATCATCTGGCGGATAATTATAAATTCGACCTGCCGCAAGGCATGGTGGATGCGGAATTCGGCGCCATCTGGCCGCGTGTGAAAGCCGAGCTGAAAGACGGCAAGGATGAAGCGGGTAAAACCGAAGATCAATTGAAGCCGGAATACCAGGATATCGCCGCGCGCCGCGTGCGCCTCGGCCTGTTGCTGGCGGACCTAGCGGAAAAAGAGAAAGTCGAAGTCGGCCAGGAAGAATTGCGCGCCGCGCTTTTCGCCGAAATCCAGCGTTACCCGCAGCAGGGCAAGGAAGTTTTGGACTATTACACCAAAACCCCCGGCGCGATGGACCAGTTGCGCGCGCCATTATTAGAGGAAAAAGCCGTGGATTTCCTGTTCAGCAAGTCTGCCATTACGGAGAAATCCGTAGCGCGCGAGGAACTGGATAAGCTGGTTGATGAATTGACGGGGTAATTTTCCTTGCTTTTTAAGGTCCTGGTGTGGCATTCTATAGTCATAATCACGGGAGAATGACATGGCGCGTTATGAATTAGACGATAACACCGCTGGCGCGGATAAACCTAAAACGGTTGCATTTAATACTTTTGTTTTCGCAGAAGCCGAGCATACCGCGGATCTGAAGAAGTTTTTCGACAAATTCAACAGTGAGCACAGCCTGGGCCTGGATAAAAGCCGCGCCAAAGAAAATTACACGACGGTTTTAGAAGTTCCAGAAGGCCAAACGGCCCGCGCCGTCGTCATCGACATCGAAATGATCGCGAAATACCGCGATTTTGAAGGAATTAGAAAATTCGTTGGCCAACTGCTCGACTGGCATAATCAAACGCTTGACCTCACCCAGGGCGATAAAAGCCTGCCCAAAATAATCCTGGTTGAAACGGAAGGCGCGAGCAAGGTTTTTGGTTTGGGCGATAAAACGGAGGCAAAACTTAAAGCCGCTTTTGAGAGTCCTTATACCAAATTTTTCAAGGATCAGGTAAAGCGGATTTTTCCGAGAACGTTCTCCGCGTCAGGTGGAAACGTGAAAGAGCAAAGTGAGTTATCCAGTGTGTTATCAGAAGCAATGGGAGAAAAAATCCACACTTCGGATTTTGATCTCGCGCCCAATGGTAAAAGTTCCGCGCCTTTCGTGGCGGTGACGATCCACGCATTGGACTTACAGCTAACGCAAGTTTTTGCGATAGCGAATGATAAAGGCACGCAAAATGAAATCACGACGATCGACGACAACGGCGAAGTCGTTTTGCGGCACCATATTAAGCCGGTTTATGATGACCCCGCCCTTCGTCCGACGGAGAAAAATATAAAGGCTTGGGTGGCCGAACACAGGATCACTAAAGATAAGGGCGGAGATATGGAAACCCGCCTAATCCAGAAACGTGAAGACTGGAAAAATGCAAACCGCATCGGCAATGCGGCAAAGGATAATAATACGGGCGGGAAAAAAGTCAGCGGCAAACCCCCGCAACCGCCGCAATAACCGCTTTTCCCTCGTGACAAGGGCGGTAATAGTTTCTATCCTGACGAGAATCTATTACTTGCTGGGAGAAGCCTTCTATGTCCGAGAAAAAAATTCGTGAATTCGCCGCTGAGATGTCCGGTTTGGTGCCTATCGTCATCGAACAGACGAGCCGGGGGGAACGGTCGTTCGACATCTATTCGCGCCTATTAAAGGAGCGCATCATTTTCATCACGGGCGAGGTGGAGGACCACATGTCCACCCTGGTATGCGCCCAGCTGCTGTTTTTAGAATCCGAAAATCCGTCCAAGGATATTGCACTGTACATCAACTCCCCTGGCGGCGTGGTGACGTCCGGCCTGGCGATGTATGATACGATGCAGTTTGTTAAGCCGGATGTCGTGACGCTTTGCATGGGGCAGGCGTGCTCCATGGGTTCGTTGCTGCTCGCGGCCGGCGCGGCGGGCAAGCGTTACGCGCTGCCCAACGCCCGCGTGATGGTGCATCAGCCATCCGGCGGCGCGCGCGGCCAGGCGACGGATATCGAAATCCAGGCGAAAGAAATTTTAAACCTGCGCAAACGCCTGAACCAGATTTACGTGAAACACACGGGCCAGAAGGTTGAAAAAATCGAACTGGCGCTGGAACGTGACAATTTTATGTCAGCGGAAGAATCCAAGGCATTCGGCCTGATCGACCACGTCATCGAAAACCGCAGCGCGATGCCAAAGATTGAGCCTGATAAGGAAAAGTGACGCGAAGTGTCACCCCGGGCTTGTCCCGGGGTCTGCCGTAAGGCAATCACATAATGCCAGAATAATAAATTGCGGAACCGCAGACCCCGGGACAAGCCCGGGGTGACAATCGCTTAAAGTGACATTTAACTTGAAATGAAACTGTCGCATACTTACATTAAACTATGAGTAAAAATATCTTCCAGCGTGCGAAAGAGGCCTTTATGCGTTCTCCAGACAATCAAGACATCCTGCCCGTTCTGCCGCTGCGCGATATGGTGTTGTTTCCGGGCATGGTGGCGTCGCTATACGTCGGGCGCGAAAAATCCGCCGCCGCGATTGAGGCGGCGCAACAGCAGTTTAACAAACGCATCCTGGTCGTCTCGCAACGGGACGCGGTGGATACGGATCCGACGATTGCGAACTTGCATAGCATCGGCGTGGTGGCTAGCGTTTTACAGACTTTGCCGCTGCCTGACGGCACGATTAAGGTGCTGGTTGAGGGTCTGTCGCGCGCGAAAATCACCCGCTGGTTGAATGAAGAATATTTTTCCGCTGAATTTTTGCCCCTGACTGATGAACAGCCGAAACTTGAAGGCAAGGAGTTGCAAGAACAGAATGCCACGGCTCGCCTGGCGCTCACGCAGTTTGAAACCTACGTGAAAATGAACAAAAAGATTCCATCGGAACTATTTGGGATCATCAATCAAACCACGGATTTGGGTAAGCTGTCTGATAGCATCGCGGCGCATTTGCCGCTGAATGTTTCGGATAAACAGGAAATTTTGGAAACCTTGTCTATCTCGAAACGCCTGGAGCAGGTTTATAAAATTCTGGAAACGGAAATTTCCTTGTTATCGGCCGAACGCAAAGTGCGCGGCAACGTGCGCAAGCAAATGGATCAAAACCCCGGCTTTCAAAATCAGATCAAGCAATTGCAGCGCGAGATGATGGAAGAAAACGACGAACTTGCGACGCTGGTGCAAAAGGCGGGGGAAGTACCATTGTCGGACGAAGCCAAAGAACGCGTGCAATCGGAATTGAAACGGCTGAAAGCCATGCCGCAAGGCAGCCAGGAATCCAGCATGCTGCGCAATTATATCGAAACCATTCTGGCGCTGCCATGGAATAAACTGGATAAATTACCCAAAGACCTGCGCAAAGCGCAAAAGGTTTTGGATGAAGACCATTTCGGCCTGGAAAAGGTAAAAGAACGCATCATCGAAACCCTGGCCGTGCAGCATAAAATTGAAAATATGAAGGGGCAGATTTTATGCCTCGTCGGCCCGCCGGGAGTGGGGAAGACATCCCTGGCAAAATCAATCGCGCGCGCGACAGGGCGGCAATATGTGCGCATGGCGCTGGGCGGCGTGCGGGATGAATCTGAAATCCGCGGTCACCGGCGGACGTACCTGGGTTCATTGCCAGGCAAAATCATCAACGGCATGAAAAAGGCGAAGGCGAATAATCCTTTGTTCCTACTGGATGAGATCGACAAACTCGGCTCCGACTGGCGCGGCGATCCGACTTCGGCATTGCTGGAGGTTTTGGATCCTGAACAAAACCACACCTTCAATGATCATTATCTGGAATTGGAATACGACCTGTCAAAAGTGATGTTCATTTGCACGGCCAACAGTTTGAAAATGCCGCAACCGCTGCTCGACCGGATGGAGATTATCCGCGTGTCCGGTTACACGGAGGATGAAAAAGTCCACATCGCGACGGAATATCTGATCAAAAAGCAGCTGAAAGAAACCGGCCTGAAACCGCGGGAATTCAGTCTTACCGAAGGCGCGCTGCGTGATTTAATCCGCTATTACACCCGTGAAGCAGGGGTGCGGAACCTGGATCGCGAAATTGCCAACCTATGCCGCAAATCGGTAAAAGAACAATTGCTGAATAAGAAAAAATCCACCATGCGCATTACGCAAGGCAACCTGAAAAAATACGCCGGCGTGCGCAAGTATCACTTTGATGAAATTGATACGGATGACCGTATTGGCGTGACGACAGGCTTGGCATGGATGGAAACGGGCGGTGATATTCTGCCGATTGAAACCGTCACGATGGTTGGACGCGGAAAATTTTCTATGACAGGCCAACTGGGCGAAGTGATGAAAGAATCCATCCAGGCCGCGGAAATGCTGGTGAAATCGCGCGCGCCGGATTTCGGCATCAAACCATCATTGTTCAAACGCAAAGACGTGCATATTCACGTCCCCGCGGGCGCGACGCCGAAAGACGGGCCCTCTGCCGGGATTGCGATGGTGACGTCGATTGTTTCTGTGCTTACTGGAATTCCGGTGCGCAGGGATATTGCAATGACAGGTGAAATCACGCTGCGCGGCCGTGTCTTGCCGATTGGCGGGTTGAAAGAAAAACTGCTCGCCGCGCTGCGCGTCGGCATTAAAAAAGTTCTGATCCCGGAAGACAACGTAAAGGATCTGGAAGAAATTCCAGCCAACGTGAAAAAGGGTATGGAAATTGTGCCGGTGCGGTTGATTGACGAAGTGTTGATGCACGCGCTGACACGCCAAGTAACGCCGATTGATTGGAAAGATCTGGATGACGATGAAGTAACCGCCGCCAGCGCGAATGATGATGAAGACGAAGTGCAAAAACCCGCGCCGCAACCCATTATTCATCATCAAGAAAGTCAAAATTGAATCATACAAAACCGCTGCGGTGAAAACCGCAGCGGCGCAAGGGTAAAAAATCCGCAGAAACCTTGCATTTTCCTACTTGCCAAAACCATGAAATGGCGGAATCACTATAGTTAATTGGTGTGCAGAGTCGCGAATGGCCCGTGCGCCTCAAGAATCCTGCGGTTTTCAGCCTGAATACCCTTAGGGGTAGCCCGCTGTGAAACGCATTTTTAAAACCTATCCATGGGAGATTCCCGATGAACAAAAATGATCTCGTAGCCTACATCGCTGACGAAGCTGAACTGACCAAAACCGACGCAACGCGCGCACTGGATGCCGTGATTGACGGCATCACTGCCGGTCTGAAACAAAACGGCGAAGTCCGCCTGGTTGGCTTCGGCACGTTCCTGGTCACACAGCGCTCCGCGACGACCGGCCGTAACCCGCGCACGGGCGAAACCATTAAGATCAAAGCAAGCAAGCAAGCGAAGTTCAAAGCGGGCAAACAGCTGAAGGACAGCGTTAACGACAACAAAAGCGCAAAGAAAAAAGCGAAGTAATTAACGCCTAAGCTATTCGTTTATGCGACTCCCGCCGCGGGCAACCGGGCGGGAGTTTTTTTAAAGACCAAACCTGCCGCCACGCATGCCCGTGACGATGGAAAAGTCCTGCTGACTGTTGGCGTTGGCGGCGATGACAGTCATGTGCTTATCGTGAATAGTTTTCAGGTTTTGTTCGATGGTGTCGCCCGCATCTTCAAAAGCTAAATTCAAAACGTCGGATTCAGGATTGGTTACTCGCGCCGCCCTTCCGTAACCGCTTGAATACCATCTTTCAATGTCTAAACGCTCACACGCAGAAAGATAAATTCTTCTAACTACGGATGGATGTGCCCACCAAAATACCATAGATGCCATAGATAAATGCTGACCAGCTTTCTTTAAAGGGAATTGGAATGAAACACTGGGGCCCGATGAGGATGCTTCAATAATTGCCATTAATTCAACGGGATGCCCTGCCTGTTGCAGATGTTCGATATACGAACATAATGCGGCTCCCCAATTCATAACTTTTTGAGTGGACTGGTTACCGTTGAAAACAAAATTATGCCGTATCCGCGCGATTGGCTTTTGCTTAATCGTCTCGCCCTTATGCACCATGCTAAATATTTCGCCAGCGGCGGCGCGGGCTGGGCTGGGGTAATGGCCCGCCACGTCATGACGGCGGCGGTGGATGACAATGGGTGGTAAGACTTGCTGGGCGATTTCCACTTTCTCGGCCAGCATCTTCAAACCTTCGGGCCAGCCGTACTTGGCGAGGTCATAGGCCGCCTCATAATTCCGCGTACCTGTCCACTCGGTTTTATTCGAACTTACTTCACGGCTGGCTAAATCACCCCGCCATAAACACGGCGCATTCGTCGCCCATTCCAGGAATTCGCCTGGAGAATCGAATTGCTTGATAATGATATCCGCCATGTAAAGACCAGGCCGCGCGGTTACGGTTGGGCTACGGCCGCACCGCCAGCGGCATTGCGGATGCCTTCCAGCGCCTGTTCGGCGGCGGTGACGACAGGTGTTGCTCCGGCACCGATGCCGTCCAGCATCGCTTGTGTAGTTTGTAATTGGCTGACAGCAGTAGAAGCTTTGGCGAGGCTTGTGCCAACCTTCCCGGTCAAATCCAAGGCTTGCTTGGATACGTCCGCCGCTTTTTTCGCTGCGTCCGTCAAGTCCGTTTCAGCCGTTTGGATACTGACGATCTTTTCTTCCAATTCTGCCACGGTGGACATAATGGCCGCACGGCGGGCTGGCTTTAATGCCTCTTCAAATTGCGTCAAGGTCATATTAATTTTCTTGACGACTTTTTCCGCGTCGTCTTCGGGCAAACCCTTTGCCACCACCGCGTCAAAGACATCTTTCACTTCCATGCCCGCCGCGCGCAATTTCAGGCCGTAAACAATCGCGCGCGTGGAAACCACATGGCGCAGTTTCAATTCGCGCACGGCCTTGCGCGCCTGATGCACAATCGCCAGCCAGTTATCGGGGTCAGGAGCATTCGGATTTCTTTCGCGTTCCTGCTTGGCAAGGTTGGCTTCCAGGGCCGGATCATAATCCATCGCCACCGTGCCGTAACGATCCAGCGATGCGCCGTCCAAAGCGTTGCGTCCCATATATTCCAGCGTCGCGCCATGCCCCCAGGTATTGCCAGCAGCAAGGTAGCGGAAATTTTCATGCCGTTTCACCATGCCGTCCGGCGCGTCCAATACGCCGTTATCCAGCGCGGCGTGGACGGAAACAATCGCTTGTGGATCGGACGCATCCAGTTCGTCGAACAGAAACACACCGCCTTTGTCAGAGGCGTCGCGGAACGGCGTATGCATGGTGTTGCCGTGCGCGTCGCGGAACCCGCGCAGTTGAAAGGCCGATTCCACCGCGCCCGTGTAGTAAAATTCCAGCCCCAGTTCCATGGCAACCTGTTTGGCGATGGTCGTTTTACCGCAACCTGCGGGGCCGACCATAAAGGGCGGAACGCCAGCCTTGGCGAAGGTCAGAACCGTGTTATAGACCGCATGGACTAATTGCAGGTTAGGCTGCGGAGAAGGGGACATGACTTTTCCTTAAGTTTTTTTGTATCTGTTTAAGTGTGCAAAATTCAAGGTATCTTGCTGCTTTCATAAAACAAGAAGTGCTGCCCTGAAGTCAAGAATTTTTTTACTTTCACAAAAAATACTGGACTTTATCTAGTCAAACCCCCTATAACCACCCTTCCGGTGGGAGGGGACGCCATGCCTCGTACCATCACTTCTGCAACGTTTCCGTTTTCGGGCGGGACACATAACAAGTCAGGAGACTGTCATGGCAAAAAAGATTGATCGTGTGATCAAGCTCAATGTGGCGGCTGGCAAGGCCAATCCGTCACCCCCCATCGGCCCGGCGCTCGGCCAGGCGGGTGTGAACATTATGGAATTTTGCAAGGCATTCAACGCCGCGACCGGTCAAATGGAAGTGGGCGTGTTGCTGCCAACCAAAATCACCGTTTATTCCGACCGCAGCTTTACGTTCGTTTACACCAAACCGACGATGACGCACTTTATTAAAAAGGCGGCGAAACTGACCAGCGGTTCCAAACTGCCGGGCAAGGAAACGGCGGGCACGCTGACCAAATCGCAAGTGCGTAAAATCGCGGAAGAAAAAATCGTTGACCTGAACGCGACCACCATCGAAGCCGCTATGGCGATCGTCGAAGGTTCCGCGCGGAGCATGGGCATTAAAGTGGTGGAGGGCTAAGATGGCGCAAGGTAAAAGATTTAAAGCAGCCGCTGCGAACGTAGACAGCGCGAAAAGCTATAAACTCGCGGATGCGGTGAAGCTGGTAAAATCGAATGCGAAAGCGAAATTCGATGAAACCATCGAAATCACCATGAACCTGGGCATCGACACCAAACAGGGCGACCAACAGGTCCGCGTGATGGTAAGCCTGCCAGAGGGCACGGGTAAAACCAATACCGTTCTGGTTTTCGCCAAAGGTCCGAAATTGGAAGAAGCGAAAACCGCGGGCGCGGATTTTGTCGGCGGCGATGAAATCGTCGACCAGATCAACGGCGGCCAGATCGACATCAACAAAATTGACCGCTGCGTCGCGACGCCGGACATGATGGGTGTTGTCGGTAAGCTTGGTAAGGTGCTGGGCCCCAAAGGCCTGATGCCGAACCCGAAACTCGGCACGGTAACGATGGATGTCACCAAGGCAATCAAAGACGCCAAAGGCGGCAGCGTTGAAGCGCGCGCAGAGAAGGCGGGCATCGTCCAGGCCGGCGTGGGTAAAGCGTCGTTTTCTGAAGCAGCGCTGACGACGAACGTGAAAGCGTTTATCGACGCCATCAACCGCGCGAAACCTGCAGGCGCAAAGGGCACGTACGTCAAGAAAATCACCCTGAGCTCCACCATGGGCCCGGGCGTGAAGATTGATTTGTCGGATTTGAGTGCGGCGTAGTTAATCGGTAAATACCAAAAAACGCGGCTCCGGCCGCGTTTTTTTATAAAATACTTTTAATTTCATCATTACCATGTCTATAATGCCTATCCTTCCAATGGATTAAACATGGATATTACGCAAGAAGATATTAAAGGACTGGTGCGTGAGCTCGGCGATCTTGCGCGCGCGCATTATGACTTTTCTACTCAGCCGCCAAGCGCAAGGACTTTTCCGAAGGCGTCAGGCCATGATATCCAATTTAAAGATTTATGCAGCGACGGCAAAGGCGTAGATGAGATACTGCCGCCCGAATGGCATTTTTTATCTGAGATAAAACTGCGACAGATATACAAAAGTGGTGGCACGCACGTCTTAGGTTTTAGAGATGGAGAAAATTATGAGCACGTATTGCGGCTTGGCGGCGATGGCTTAAATATGGACGATGAACGATCATCTTGCCCAATTATTTTACCTGCTAATACCGCATTGGATTTAGGCACACGTGCGCCATCATGTGAAATCGTGCCTTTTGCCGGAATAATTCGTGATGACTCTGGAATAGAAATAGATGATGGCCCACAGCAAAAAATTATTGAGCATTCTTATACTTTAAGGCACGTAATTGCTAATTTGCTTAGGAATACACCCTGGGAAATGTCGGTTTTTCTTGATTTTGCTGTTTTGTCATCTGCTTTGCCTGTCTTGGTCGATCCTGGCCACATTATGGATACCAGATATGTTTCTTTTGGTTCCGATGATTATCAAGAAGTTTTGATGCAAATGCATAAAAATCAGCGGGCCATGAATTTACCGAAAGAATTGCAATGGGTTAGACGCGATGACGCTGGCATTTTCCATCCAGTGGTAAGGGATCAAATTAAATTTCACGCAAGGAGCTCGTCCCCAATAAATTCAGTACAGACGCTTGATACATAAAAAAACCAGCCCGCGACAACGGGAGTCATCGCGGGCTGGCCGTAACAGGAAAAGGTAATCGTCAGGATAAATCTGACAGCTACCTATTTCCATTCCTTCATCACGCGTTCCGCTTCATCGCGGGCGACACCCTGGTTTTTTTCCAGACGCGCGAAAAATTCGTCTTGATTGGCTTCGTACAGACCGACATCGTCGTCCGTCATTTTCGACCACTGCTTTTTAATTTTGGCGCCCATTTCTTTCATGGATCCGCCAATGGTTTGATTGTTCATGATATTTCTCCAATCGTTGAACATATCAAATATCGCGCAGTCGGCGTTAAAATGCGATCACTGCATGACGCGCGAGAAATAAAAATCGCCTAATATTCTTTATCCAGCGGAATATGCACGTTCGCCGTATAAGCCGCGCTATAGGTCGGCTGGGTTTGTATGCCGATGTGCGCCCGCGCTTCATCCATTTCCTGTTGCGTCAAAATGCGGCCGCCGTTGACGGCAAAACCGCTTTCAAAACCTTTATCCGCCGCGTGGGCGCTATAGGGATAATCGATATCAGGCGGCACAAAACTGCTCCACCCCGTATCGGCGCGCGCGGCCAAAGGAGTAAAAAGGACGGCGGCGGAGAGCGCCAAAACCGCGGACATCACAGCGATCGTTTGGTTCATCTTCATGGTTTCTCACCTAGGACTCCAAAATTAAGCCTATTTTCCGCTGTTTCAAATAAAAATATGATGCGGAATATTACGCGAATGAGCCATCAGGGCAGGCGGCTGCGCCAACCCTTATTTAGGGCTGGCGGCGCTTTCAGGCGAAGATTGGGCGGGCTTTCCAGGAAATAATTTGGTGCGGTATTCGGCCGCTAAATTATTGAACAAGCTTTCCCGGCGGGAGTTTTTGTTGTCGTTATCAGTCCTCGCGGCGCTAACAGCTTGCTCAATAGGGGCGTAATAAGTTTGTTTCCACCACGTTTGGAAACGGTCACGCATATCGGACGCCAATTGACCCGTTGCGACCAGGGTATCCAGCATTTCAGCCAGATCAAGATTAATATCTTCTGGCGAAGACACGATTTTGCGCGACATGCTGCTTTCAAATCGGCCCGGGGTACTGCCGCCAAAACTCATCGCCTTTGAACTGTCGCGGGCGCGATCAAAGCCATAATACTTCTCTGTTCCCCGTGGCAGCATGTCAATGTAAGACGCATAATTAGGGGGTAATGTTTGGACATCGCCGCCCAGCCAGGCAAGGTGCAGAGCCAATGCGCTGAATTTTGCTTTTGAATCAAAGCTGTCCAAATGGCGGCTTGCCCCTCCCGTCAAAGCCTTCATGAACAAATCCACACCATTATCACTGGCAGCCTGGGCTCCGCTGCCATTCACGGCGCTGCCGGGGATCAAAGAAAAGGGGGCGCAGGCATCATGCACAGCTTTCAACACCGGCAATATTTCATCATTCGCCGCAAGAGGTTTTGCATAGGCGAATGAATCGGTTTTGCTGTCAGGGTTTTTTTCGTTGAAGTCGAAGTAACGAGAATCTTTCCGTGCGAAAGTTGCGCACATCATTGTAATTTTCTTTTCAACAGCGGCTTCAATATTCGCGCGCGATCTTTCCGGGCTGTTTTGATAATCCGCATAGGCGCATGCAAAACCCGGGATAGCCGTATCAATCGCCTGGCTCAATTTTTCATAAAAATCAGGGCTTGCGTTCCGGAATTCCGGTTCGAAAGCGTAAAAGAAAATGCGAATATTGGGCTCTTCACGGGACGTCCGTTTATTTTCGGGCCATTCCATGACAATGCAAGATTGATTGTAAAAATCTTCCGGCCCGGTTGAAAATTTAGAGTTTCCGAAATCGATGGCTAAGCTGCGATCACTCCACATGGACGCGTGGAAATTTTTTTCCCGGTCAGCGGAGCCCATGGCGTTTTTAAATTTGTCTTTATTTTCAATATGGGTAAAGCCCATGGCCTCAACCGCCTTTACAATCCCCTGAATGGCTTCACCAGAAGGAATTTCAAAAGTGCCCTCAGGATACGCAAGGGAAAGCTGCCCATATTCGGCATTCCAGTTTTGTTTCAATAACCCGATATCAGACATGGTGTTTTCTCCAATTTTGCTGTTTTTAAATTATGGCTTATCAAGGCTAAGTTAGGGGATTTTCCCGGGCAAAGTCAATTTTTTTATGGTTTTTTACTTTCATGGTGGGGAGGACAGCTCGTAATAGCGGCCGGCAAAAGATTGAGCAATTTCTTTTCATCCTGATTCAGTTCAAGGCCGATCACGGCGTCCTTGGCCAACAAGTAATCCCGCAATTCCTGCGGCGCGGCGAAACGGATGCCGTAAAGATAAAACGGAAATTCCAGCGGTTTTTCAGACATTCGCGCCCCGGCACCTAGGTAAAAAAGAGCTGCCAGATTTTAAAGTCTGGCAGCCGGGGTTCGAAAACCGTTATCAAAGAAAACGGCCAACGGCTTTTAGCCGAGGCTTGGACATAGCCGTCGCACCCGGCCATATCAAAGTATGGGACCGAGAACGCGGCATCCTTTGATGCTTTATCCATGTGATCGTGGGAAAGCACCAAATCACGGCTGATGCCAGCCGCTTTGATAAGAGGTTTTCGAAGCCCCATCGTTCAAGCATTATGCTTGGACGATGGGCTATTTATACGCTGGAATTGGTGGATGGGGAAGGGGAAAATTACTTAAGTAATTTGTTATTGCTGAACGTGATATTTAAAATTCCGTCCATATCCTTTTCTCTTTTAGGCTCGTTGCTATCAAGGATTGTAAAGATTTTATTTTCGATTCCACGAAGGCTAGTTTCATTAGATTCAATTACTCTAGTAGCTTTTGAAATCGAGTCCAGTTGGGGATGTCTATCGTTACGATCAGTAAGGGCCCATGTTCCACGTCCAATGGTCTTTAAAAGAGGGGTCTTTTTATCTCTGACCGCCTTATAAAGTGTTGTAGACATGCTCATTAACGGATTTTCACTTTGGAAAGTTTTCCCGCCTTCCTGCAGCCCATTAAAAATTTCCTTAGTTGTTAGAGGGCGTCCCTTAAGTTTTAATAAAGTAATGGCGGCCTCATACACGCTTAAATGAGCAAAGTTATATTTAAATCGTTTATTTTCTACATCAAACGTATAGTTAGAAAGACTAATTTTGTGTCTTTCATCCAAAGTGTCTCCGGAGGATTTTTGCGAAGTCTTATAAGAAATTTTCATAATATTTTCAATGGCTTGAATGGCTCTATTAAGTTCTTCTCTTGCACGAATAGCTCTTTCGCGCTCTAAAATAAACTTCTCAATCTCTTCTCTTTCCGCCTTAAGGCTAGCCAAGGTAGTTGCATAATCGATAGTGGAAATAGTGTGATTGCTTGACATTTAGGGTACCCATAGTTAGATTTTATAAAGGAAGTAGAGGGGGGCTTTCACCCCCCTCAGCCCATGCCAGCTAACGCTCAAGTTCTAAGCGGGACGCTAGTGGAGTAGGGCTTAATATGTATCTTCATATTCTTCCTTTAGCATCGCAGGCACCATTGCTTGCGATGCTATTTTTTTATCCCACTGTATCTAGTGTCACAAGAGGTATTTGGGGTAAAAATAGAAATATACGTTCTTGACATTAGAGGAATCTATGAAATCTAATTTCGAATCTATTAACCAGAAAAAATGCTAATAAATAGGAATTTTTTCATCTAAAACAATTTACTTGCCTTGTCCGGGCGGGACAGGGTATAAGCCTTTCCATCAGCCCTCGGGTTGATAACCTTTTCCGAGACCATCGGTGTCTGGGTTCCCGCTTTCGCGGGAATGACGGCTTAATTTCCGGTGATAGAATAGGGTGCGTCGTTCCGGTTCCGCCGGAAGGCTTGGGTTCGCCCCGGCCGTGATTTACTCCTTTCCCAAAACTCGGTTTCCGTCATCTGTAATTCCGCAGGTGGCAAACAATGGAGTGCAACTCATGAACCGTGCTGAAAAAGCCGATTCGATCGAGACCCTGAACCAGCGTTTCAACACCGCCCAGTCGGTTGTTGTGGCGCAGTATCCGGGCCTCACCGTGCATGATATGCAGGACCTCCGTGCCAAGGCTCGCGCCGTCGGCGTTGACATCAAGGTGGCCAAAAACCGCCTCGTCAACATCGCCGTGCAGGGCACGCCCTATAAGGGCCTGGCGAACATGCTGAA
>Ga0206950_1121_pt1 | contig 17932 bp, 21 predicted proteins | sample Alteio_BWOrgHeat_41_FD_152954 | JGI IMG/M metagenome (GOLD analysis project Ga0206950, IMG submission 152954) | Enriched cells from forest soil in Barre Woods Harvard Forest LTER site, Petersham, Massachusetts, United States -... | ecosystem: Environmental > Terrestrial > Soil > Temperate forest >... | reverse complement strand
TATTCCATTTGGCCCGCTGAGATCCGCTTTTGTCGTCATGAATAATGCTGGCGTTGGCGGATTGGTGCCAGTTGCGGTCTGATCCGCCGCTGCCGGTTGATCGTTGGTCGCTTGGCCCGCGCGAGTTTGTCTGCCCCCGGTATTCGGTGCTATGCCACGACTGTTCGCGGGGCTTGAGGCATAGATGTTAGGCTGCTGGTTAGCGCCCGCAAGAGGCCGCAAGTTTTGCACGGGCGCCGATTGCAAAGGCGGCGCGCCGATAGGGTTAGGCGTGGGTGTAAGAGCGGGATTAACCTGCGGCGCGGCGGCGTCAAAAATACTACCTTGAATATTACCTTGTCCGGCGGCGGGCGCATTGGCGGCGGTGGCGGCGAATTGGCTGACGCGTTTTGCATTATCGCCGCGGCTTTCGACATCCAGGGTGCCCGCCATGACGTTGGGAACATCCGGTCCACCTGCGGCCATGCCCATCAAACCGGCCATGCTGTTGTTATTCAAAGAACCCGTGGAAACCAGCTGGGTAAATTGCGTTTCGGATAACGTCGTCGTGCCGCCGACATAATGGCCTTGCGCATCCATTGTGCCCGCAACGAAGTAATAACCGGCGTCATAATGCGTGCCGTTATAATCAGCCGCATTTTGAATTTGCACCGCGCGCCAGGGAGTCTTTTGGCCCGTCGCGGCGTCGGTCGTGTAATAAAGGAAAGGCATCGGCCGCAGGCCGTTTTTGGCGGGGATGCTGGCATTGGCCTGGTCCAGGCCGTCCAACAGCTGGGGCAGTATGTTCGATTGCGGGTTGATGGTAACGGTCTGCGTCACCCAGTCCTGGGTCGGCGTATTATGCTGCGGGCTTTGCAGCGCCATCTGCCGCGCGCCCAGGGCGCCTGCGGCGGCATCCATAGCGGGATTGCCCAAAAGCGGCCCGACAAGGGGAATTTTAGACAGAAATTTGCCGAATAGCGCGCCAATGCCAAAGCCGATGGCCGCGCCTTCGCCTTCGCGTTTCAGGGTGACATGCTGAATATTGGTATCAAAAAGGCTTGTCGGCATGCTGCTGCTGACATTGGCAGAGTCATTATCGGCAAAGGGACTTTTACTCATCCTTTCATTTTACCAGCGGGGTATGACTGTTTTGTGACGGGATGATAGAATTTTAGGGAATTAGGAGTTTAGGATAAAAGTTCCTAAACTCCTACAACTCCTAATTCCTATCTCCTGAATTCCTACACATTAAACTTAAAGTGCATCACGTCGCCGTCCTGGACTACGTATTCCTTGCCTTCCTGGCGGAGTTTGCCGGCGTCGCGCGCTTTGGCTTCGCCGCCCAGGGTGACGAAGTCATTATACGCGATGGTTTCGGCGCGGATGAAGCCGCGCTCGAAGTCGCTGTGGATGGCGCCGGCGGCTTCTGGCCCCTTGGCGCCGCGGCGGACGGTCCAGGCGCGGGTTTCTTTGGGGCCTGCGGTAAAGAAGGTCAAAAGGCCAAGGAGGTCATGGCCCGCGCGGATGATTTTATTCAGGCCGGGTTCCGTCAGGCCCAGATCGGCGAGGAATGCGGATTGATCTTCGGCGGGGAGTTGCGCGAGTTCGGATTCAATCGCGGCGGAGATGATGACGGCGCTGGTGTTTTCCGCCTTGGCTTTCGCCGCGACTTTGGCGGTCCAGTCATTGCCCGTCGCCGCATCGGCCTCGGATACGTTGCAGATATAAAGGGCGGGTTTGCCCGTCAGCAATTGCAAACGCTGATAGGGAATTTTTTGCTCGTCGGTGGGTTTCACCGCGCGCGCGGGTTTGCCGGCGTCGAGGACTTTTTTAATATCCGCGATCAGCGCGATTTGAATTTTGGCTTCATGGTCGCCGCCTTTGGCTTTTTTCTCGAGAGCGGGGAGGCGTTTATCCAGGCTTTCCATATCCGCGAGCATCAATTCCATTTCAATGATGTCGGCATCGCGCAGCGGATCGATGGAACCTTCCACATGCGTGATGTCGCCGTTTTCAAAACAGCGCAGGACATAAAGGATCGCATCCGTTTCGCGGATGTTGGCGAGGAACTGGTTGCCCAGGCCTTCGCCCTTCGATGCGCCGCGCACGAGGCCGGCGATATCGACGAATTCCAATTGCGTTGGAATGATTTTCTCGCTGCCCGCGATGGCGGCGATTTTATCGAGGCGTTCGTCCGGCACCGCGACGCGGCCCGTATTCGGCTCAATCGTGCAGAACGGAAAATTCGCCGCCTGCGCCGCCTGCGTCGCCGTCAGCGCGTTAAAGAGTGTTGATTTGCCGACGTTCGGGAGGCCGACGATGCCGCAGTTGAAGCCCATTAATTTTGCCCTTCCAAGGCGGGCAGAATGGATAAAGCGGCAAAAAATAGCAACAGAAAAATCAAAGCCTTGCTTGGGAAGACATTTTTTCTAATCTCTCTAAACGTTTTTTCGGCCAAAAAAGAGTCTCAGGCTGAATGGGGATGACAGTATTATAGTCCAAATTATATTTTTCTCTGGGAAAAACCATAAACCATCTTCTTTTCTTAAACCCTCGTTCTTTATCCGGAGCTGCTGAATGAATCTCAACGTCACCGTTGCCAATTGCTTTTTCGATGTCTGCACGGGCCTCTTTGACGGTGCGAGTCCACGGAAGCTGCGGATGAGACCCTATGAAAAACGCCGGAAATGCTGTAATATATCCGAACGCAGCGCCGACCAATGATGACTCCCCACCCAATGCAAATGCCGCAGCTCCGATAAGGGCGCCGATACATCCGCTTGTAGTAACGATGTTCTCGTGTTTGCTGATAGTGTTCATAGCCTCAAAAGCCATATTATGTTTTAATTTTTCCATGTCCGTATCCTTTTAAGTAAGAGTTCAGAGAAAGCCATTGGCCCGCATCGGAATATACTGATTGAGTATATTTAAAAGCAAGAAATTTAATACTTGCATGCGTTCAGCGGGCGGGTGATGCCGTCGAATTTATGGCGCGGGCGCGGGGCGCGTTTCGGATAATTTTTGAAGTTTGCGATCTGAAAGAAACCCTAACAGATTAAAGCCTTGGATCTCCATACCCAAATCCGTCGCGGAAGCCGCGTTAGTGTTGTCATGATGCGCGCCCAGGTCATAGGGGTGCGCGTTGGCGTCAAACGCCCGCCAGGTGGATTGTTTTCCGTCATGAACGCGTCTGATGATGATTGAACCCTCTTTCACGCATTCCTCAAGATCTTTTTTCGCATGTCTTACAGCAGACGAAATATCCAGCGCCGCATATGACGTTACATAGCCAAGCGCGCCGGCCACTATTCCCAATGCCACACTGACGCCGAAATCACCAACCGTATTGAGCCGATTGCCGAACGGCTGGAAAGCCATAGAGCCTAAAAATAGGGTAATGGCAAGCAGCCCCGTCCAGGCATTAACCGCATCGCCAGCGTGCTTAAGTGTTTTTAGCGCTTTTCGAGCTTTTTCATTTTTCAGGAGCTTTGTCATTTTTATTTAATATTCAGTTGGGTTTTCAGGAAAATATTCTGAACGTATTGTACAGTGCCGCAACAAGAAATGTCAAGAATTTTCTATTTTCAGGCAGGGTTTGCCATCTCTAATTTTATTACGGGGAATTGGGTGCAAATCCTATCAGCGCTTTTTTCCGGCTCAGGAATTTTTTTCTGGTGATCCAGCCGGGCCAACCGATAAAGGGCAAGGATATTCCTATTTCGGGATCTGTTTCTTCTGCGTTAATGACGCGGCAGTTTTTTTTATCCAGAACAACCGTCACTTCACCCTTCCTTTCGGATTCTATGAGTGCGTCGATGGCGTCGTTTTGCACCGGCGATAAAACCATCCAACAAGGCGTGATCAAGGTGGTGGCCGCGATGGCGGTTATGCCTGAAATGGCGGCGCCGATTGTGCCGGTGCTAAGCCATTGGGAAGCATTAGACGCAATTGCAATTCCAATCCCGGCGATGCCGCCGCAAGTGGTGGCCGCCATAAAGGCAACCATGGAATAGGCTTCAATTTTTCTGTTTTGCGCTTCAAGATTTTCTAGCGCGGTTTCAACGATCTTATTTTTTAAATAATCCATGTTATTCCGAGGGTGGCGTATTGGGAAACGGTGTGTGTGGAACATGCGTGCTTATGAAATTTCTCTTATATAGGCGCCCTATGAAAGGTGGGACGGCAACGCCGGCGTTCGGATTTTCCATGTTTTCATTTGGATCGTAAATTTTCCAGGTTAATTTTTTATCTGTCGGAGTTAGGGGAGAGGGGTGAATAATAACTCTGCCTCGCTCCGCTTCTTCCAAAAGCGTGGTTATTGCCGCTTTAATCTTTTTCGAATGTGACAGGGATAAATTAACGATACCCAGTCCGACTGTGAAGCTCAGCCAGAAACCGGCTACGCTTCCGAACATCATTGGCGAGCCTAGGACTCGTTTTATCGGCTCGTTCGTGCCCAGGCAAAGATGGGTCAGATATCCCGCCGATAGGCCCACCGGTAAAGATATGTAGGTGGTGGCGGCAAGAGATTTAAAATTGATGCGATTTAAATCGTCTAGGGCGCTTTGCGCGATTTTATTGTTTAAGCGTTGATGTGACATGATCTGAAATATCCAGGTTTGCTTGAAACTAATGGATTTATCTTAAAGAAAGCAAGTTTTTTATATCAGTTTTTCATCTCCAGCGTCACGCGGTTCATGAGTTCGGAGGGGTGGCCGGAGAGGAGCAGAGGGAAATGCGCGGCGATGGATTTTAGGAATGGCGCGAGCCATTTTTTTTCGGCTGCGGTGAAGTTGGAGAGGACGTAATCGGCGGTGTCCATCCGCTCGCCGTTTTCCACCCCGGCCTTCGCTGGGGCAAGGTTCGGCGGCCGCCCGATGCCCAGGCGGACGCGCCAGTAGTTTTGGCCGATGGCGGCGTCGATGGATTTCAGGCCGTTGTGACCGCCGTGGCCGCCGCCTTGTTTGATGCGGATTTTACCGGAGGCGAGTTCGATTTCATCGTGCAGGACGATGACGTTTTCCGGCGGGATTTTGTGGAAGGTGCAGGCGGCTTGGACGGCGCGGCCGGATTCATTCATGTAGGTTTCGGGTAACAATAATAAAACTTTCCCCTCTCCCTGGAGGGAGAGGGTGGCGCGTAGCGCCGGGTGAGGGGGACTCGACGCAGCTTCGGAATTTGAAAGTTTGAGGTGGCCTCTAGTCCCCCTCATCCGCCCCTCCGGGGCACCTTCTCCCTCCAGGGAGAAGGGAATTTTACCTTCGGCAATGCGGCCGTGGAATTTTTTTTGCCAAACCCCAAAAGAATAGGCGGCGGAAATTTCTTCCGCCGCCATATAGCCGATGTTGTGGCGGTTCTGCGCGTAACGCGCGCCCGGGTTGCCCAGGCCGACCACCAGCCACATGGACTACTTCTTCTTCGCGTCTTTCGCAGGTGCAGCGGCAGCTGCATCCGGCGCTTTTTGCTTGATCGCGGCGACTTCAACCGGCGCAGCGGCAGCGGCGGCAGCCGCATCGGCGTCCGCATCCGCTTTGGCTTGCGTCGTCGGCGCGGTCACGCTGATGATCGTGGCGCGTTTGTCGACCAGGGTCGCTTCTACGCCCGTCGGCATTTTGATTTCATCCAAATGCACCACGCCGCCGATTTGCAGGCCGGATACGTCAATCGTGATGTGTTCCGGAATTTGGTTCGCGAAACATTTGATTTCGAGTTCGTGGTAAACGAGGTTCAACAATCCGCCGTTTTTAATGCCAGGCGATTTCTCCGCCCCCACAGTCTCAATCGGCACCAGGACGGTGATTTTTGTCGTGTTGGAAACGCGCAGAAAATCCACGTGCAGCGGATTGTCCGTCACAGGATGGAATTGCACATCGCGCGGGATGACTTTGTGCGTTTCGTTGCCGACCTTGAGGTCGTAGATGTGCGTGTAAAACGTCGCGGCCAGGTGGCGGCGCAGTTCGCGCATTTCAAGGTTGATGGAAAGGGGCGGCTTTTTATCGCCGTAGATCACCGCGGGGACTTGCTCCGCGCGGCGTGCTGCTCTTGCGGCCCCCTTGCCGCTTTTGTCGCGCGGTGAAGCGGACATTGAGAATGTTTGTGCCATGATAATTCCTATGGTTGGCGGTTACCGGCTGTGCCGGACCTCGGCGTTGCCGGACAGTTGGTCCGGCACAAGCCGCGTCCGGCAGAAGCCGTTCTGGCGCCCACCTCCAGGGGGGATTTGGGCGCCGGAGGGCGGTTTATAGCGGCCGAGGCGCCGGGATGCAAGGAAAATTAGAGCCTGAGGCTGGGCGGGCGAACCGGTATTACCAACTCCGGAATGGGATAAGCCGGTAGTGTCTCCTCCGGAGTAGGAAGCGGCGTCTGGGCGAAACATGAGGCGCCCCTGCGCTGGGTACGTTCAATGATGTCTGTCATTATTTTATAATCCTCATCGTTAATCACGCGGTCTGTCTGTACGGAGCCAAACGCGCGTTGAACAAATCGGTCAATAGAATTGCCGTCATTATAACATCTGTCGTTTGCCAGCCAGTGAATGGCATGCTGAACGGAATCCGGTGTATCACCCGTTTCGCTTTCCAGGTGGTTTGAAATCATTTGAAGTGCGGTAAGCGAGGCTAAGCTTTCGAGAAGGTGCTTTTTTTCCGCGAAATCATTTGTTGAAAATGTTTTTTGCAATTTGGATTTAAGGGGGTAATCGGACAATTCCTCAATACCCTGTTGTAAACGATCCACTACATTCAAATAATTCTGGGATGTTTGATAGCCGGAATTTTCAGTTTGAATGGCTTGCCAGGCCAGATCAAGTCCGAGATCGACAGTGCGGACTAATAGGGCTTCTAGTTTTTCTTCTTCAGTATCTTTTTTCTGGCAGGCGGCATCCACTACAGCGCTTACTGCAACCAGGCAATGCGAGATTTTATAAAAATGCGCTATCGGGTCCGGAACATCTGTGCCTGGCGTATTGGGAATAGCGCCCGTCGCGGCTTGGCGCAGAGCTGAATTCAAGGTTCGGAAATATTCAGTCATCCGGTCTTTAAAAGAGCCTGAAATATGAATCTTTCCTCCCTCTTTCACAGGCGGGCCGTCCAAATCTTGTGAAACCTCATCGAGGCTATAGGGTGGGTTGTCCATCATTTAAATAATTTCTTTCGCATTATTTTCTACGCGAACTATCATATCATAAACAATACTTGCATACAAAGATTTCTTGCCTTGTCATATATATTTCACAGACAAATTTCATAAAATTACATATTACGGCGTACTAAGCAAATAAACTGCTCACGCTCCGGTCTTCAGAGATGCGTAAAATTGCTTCAGCGAGCAAGGGCGCGATGGTCAGCTGGCGGACGTTCGACGACATACGCACGGCGTCAGTTTGCGCGATGGTGTCGGTGATGACCAGTTCTTTGAGTGGCGAAGCGGAAATCCGCGCCACCGCCCCGCCGGTCAGGACGCCGTGGGTCATATAACCGTGGGTGGAAGTCGCGCCGGCCTTCATCAGCGCCTCAGCCGCATTGCACAGCGTGCCGCCGGTATCCACCAGATCATCCACCAAGACGCATTTGCGGCCGCGCACATCGCCGATGATGTTCATCACTTCGCTTTCGCCCGCGCGTTCGCGGCGTTTGTCGATAATCGCCAGATCGCATTCCAGGCTTTTGGCAAAGGCCCGCGCGCGCGCCACGCCGCCAACATCCGGTGAGACAACAATCAAATCCTGGGTGCCAACGGTTTCCCGGATGTCTTTTACCAAAACAGGCTGGGCATATAAATTGTCGGTTGGGATATCAAAAAAGCCCTGAATTTGCCCGGCGTGCAAATCCATCGTCAAAACGCGGTGCGCGCCCGCGCTGGTGATCAGATTCGCCACCAGTTTTGCCGTAATCGGCGTGCGCGCCGACGTTTTGCGGTCCTGACGCGAATAGCCGTAATAGGGAATGACCGCCGTGATGCGCCGCGCCGATGCGCGCCGCAATGCATCCAGCGTGACCAGCAATTCCATCAGGTTGTCGTTGGCGGGGTATGATGTGGATTGGATAATGAAAATATCCTTGCCGCGCACGTTTTCCTGAATCTCAACAAAGATTTCCATGTCGTTGAAACGTTTGACGCTGGCCTTGGTCAGTTCCAGGTTTAGGTAACCCGCAATGGCTTCCGCCAAAGGACGATTGGAATTACATGTCAGGAGTTTCATAGTAGGGCTGGTATAGCATTGCGTATGGTGCGGACGCAAGATAATTGCATACGCTTGTGAGGGCTTTGTAATATGCTAGTAAGAAGCATGCTTATCACCGAAATCTCCCGGCCGGATTTGCCGGATTGGGACCGTCACGAAAAAGTCATTCATGCGCGCGATCACGACACCGGGTTGGACGCGATTATCGCCGTGCATAACACGCGCCTGGGGCCGGGACTGGGCGGGTGCAGGTTTCACCGCTATCCGGATTTCGATGCGGCGCTGACGGATGCGCTGCGCCTGTCGCGCGGCATGACCTATAAAAATGCCATGGCGGGTTTGGCGCTGGGCGGCGGGAAGTCCGTCATTATCGGCAATGGCCGCGACATGCGCGGGGCGGAGCGGGAAAAATTGATGCTCGCGATGGGCGCGGCGGTGCAGAGCCTGGGCGGGAAATATGTTGCCGCTGAAGATATGCATACCAATGAACATGACATGGGCGTGATGCGCGGCGTGACGCCCTATGTCTGCGGCTTGCCTGCGGCGCAGCGCAAGGGGGTGGGCGGCAATCCTTCGCCCCTGACCGCACGCGGCGTATTGCGGGCGATTGAGGTTGCGGTGGGCGGCTCGCTCAGTGGTTTGAAAGTCGCGGTGCAGGGCGCGGGGAGTGTGGGTTATGCTCTGTGCGGTCTGTTGCACAAGGCGGGCGCGCAATTGTGGGTGAGCGATATGCACGACGAGGCCACCCGGCGCTGCCGTGATGATTTCGGCGCGGTAGTCGTGCCGACGGGCGACATTTATTCCGCGCCGGTGGATCTGTTCGCGCCCTGTGCGATGGGCGCGATTTTGAACGATCAAACCATTCCGGTTTTGCGCGCGCGCATGGTGGTCGGCGCGGCGAATAACCAGCTGGCCCAGGCGCGCCACGCCGATGCGCTGGCGGCACGCGGAATTTTATACGCGCCGGATTATATCGCGAACGCGGGCGGCGTGATTTTCGTCGGCTGTGAATATCTGGGCGCGGTGGATGAAGCCGCCGTGGTGGCGCAGGTTGACCGCATCGGCGAGACGCTGCGCGAAGTGTTTGATTTTGCGGCGGAGAAACAAATCACATCCGCCGCCGCCGCGGATGAACTGGCGCGGGCGCGGTTTAGCGCAAAATAATCGCGGAAATCTGGCGGCCGTATGCGCCTCCGCCTGGCGGGGTATTATCGTTCTCATGCGTCGCGCGGCGGAAGGAAAAGAAATCGTTTTTTTCCGCATAGGTATCGAGGCCCAGGTTTTCAAATAACTGCACGCCCGATTGCATCAGGCTGTGCGCGGCGTAGGCGGGCAGGTCGAACATGTAATGCCCGGCGCGTGCGCTGGGCGCGAAATATTTCGCATGGCTGGAATTGACAGCAGTGAAAGCGTCGCGCACATCAGCGCCGACTTCATAGGAAGATTGCTGGATGGTCGGGCCGATGGCGGCGCGGATGTTTCCAACGTGCGCGCTGATGTTGCGCATGGCTTTGATTGTATTCGGGATCACGCCCGCCAGCGCGCCGCGCCAGCCTGCGTGAACGGCGCCGATAACGCCATTATCGTGATCGGCCAACAGGATGGGACAGCAATCGGCGGTGAGAATACCCAGCGCGATGTTGCGCAGCCGCGTCACCATCGCATCCGCGCGCGGACGGCCGTTGCGGTCTTGCCACGGCGCGGTGACGGTGACGACGTCGGGGCTGTGGATTTGATGCAGCGTAACCAGTGGATGCTGCACGCCGGTCAGATTTGTCACCACGCGCGCGCGGTTTTCATAAACGGCGTCGGTATCATCATCACTGCCCGGCCCGCAGTTGAGCGAGGTGAAAATGCCCGTCGAAACCCCGCCCGAACGGCCGTAAAAGCCGTGGGCGATGTCGTCTGTTTCCATAATGGCGGCGTGGTGGCGCATAAGACTATCCTGCTGACAATTTCTACCAGGACTTTTACCCTAAGGGAATACTGGGCCTCATCACCGGGATGTCATGGGTGAAAATATAATCAGGTTGATTTTCTTTCGGCATGTGGTTCGAGGTATCCATCAAATCTTTCATGATGCTTATTTTCGACTTAAAGCGGCTGCAAATATCGCCAACGTAATCTTTCAATGGAAAGTCCGTTTGGAGCATTTGCAGTAATTCTTTCCAAATGGTAATGGGCAGCGCGCTATCTTGGGTTTGAAGTATTTCCGGCTCTTGGATATCTATAACTTTAAATTCTGTATGGTTGTAAATTTGCCTGTCATTAATTTTCACATATACATCAAGGCGGCGCCTCCAATGTTCATCGTGTGGGACGATATCGCCTGGAAAATTCCCTGCTTTATAATGCGCCAGGTTTAGTGTGATTTGAATGCCAACTTTATTACCGCTATGGCTGATGCAAGATAATAGTACGGATTGGTTGAGCCTTTGATGATGATGCATGTCCGCGCCATATTCTCTGAGACTCGGAGCTTCAATGTGCCAGGGGCAATCGTGGTATTGCTCCAAGCCCTCTAAAACCGCGTCAATTTCAAGCATAATATTCTCACCTTTTAACTCCATTATAGATTAATGCACGTGCGTCCAAAAACTCAAGTTATTTATTACTTGCATGATTTATGATGCATGAAACCCCTCCGGCGCGGGCAGGGTTGGCGACGATAGGCACAAAACCTTAAACAGCGTACCCATTTCGGATGGGTGCGTGAGGCGGTGGGCGGCTTCGATGATTTCGAGTTTTTCTTCGGGTGCGGTGGTGGTTTCCAGCAGTTTTTCCACGCGGAGCTTGAGGCCGATGCTGATCAGGAAATCGCCTTGCGCCGCCGGGCCGTTATATGACACGCCCGCATTGTGCGCCAGGTTTTCCAGCGCGTTGAAATTGACGTGCGCGGTGAGGTCTTGTTCGCCTGGATGTTCCAGCGGATCGGCATAGGCGTGGTGGCGCAGCGCCTGGAATGTGTCGCCGTAATCCGGCACGGCGTAGCCGTAATCGATGATGAGCGCGGAACCTTTTTGATTTTTCAACCGCGCGATAATTTTATCGGCTTCATTTATTATCGCGGGTGAAGCCTCCAGAATATTTCCAGGCACCGGGCGCGCCATGTGCGGCGGGATGTCGGGCTGCCATCCGCGCGGCAGCGGCGCGGTGGCCCATCCGGCCTTGCCGTCTTTGAAAATCACGCCGCGTTCGAGCCAGCCTTCAAGGGTGTAAATGAGTTGCTTGATCGGCAGCGCGTCCAGGAATTCATTGGCGATGAGGATGAAGGGCGCGGCGGGAATATGGTTGAAATCATCGTGCCACATGATTGGGGGCGTGAAGCCGCGCAGGGTTTGTTTTTGTGCCGCGCGCAGGTTGGGCGAAGTTTCCACCAAATGAACATGCGCCGCCGCATTGGCGTCCGGATGCTGGCGCAGCACGCGCAGCATATCGGCCATGAGCGTGCCTTTCCCGGGGCCGAGTTCGATCAATTGAAACGGCGTCGGCCGTCCCATTTGATCCCAGCGTGAGATCACCCATGCGCCCAGCACTTCGCCGAACATTTGCGAGATCTCCGGCGCGGTGATGAAGTCGCCGTCCGCGCCGATGGCCTCGCCCGCCGCGTAATAATGCGCGTTGCAGGTGCCAACGTATTCATCCAGCGGGATGAATTGGTTATTGGGGAATTGCATTTTGCGGTTTGCTCCGCAGCATAAGGTAAAGGCCAATCAAAATCATCGGCGCGGATAAAAGTTGTCCCATTGTGAAAGGGCCGATGAAACCCAGAAAGGCGTCCGGTTCGCGGAAAACTTCGCCAATAATGCGGGCGCAGCCGTAGCCGACCAGGAATGCGCCGCCGACAAAACCGTGGCGGGCGCGGATTTTTTCGTTACGCATCAGGAAGAATAGAAGGGTGAAGAGGATGATGCCTTCCATACCGGCTTGGTACAACTGGCTGGGATGGCGCGGTTCGGGGCCGCCGTGGGGGAAGACCATGGCCCATGGCACCGTGGCGGGATCGGCCGGGCGGCCCCATAATTCGCCGTTGATGAAATTCGCGACGCGGCCGAAAAATAATCCGATCGGCGCGGCGGCGGCGATGATGTCGCCCAGCGCCAGCGCATTGATTTTATTCCGCCAGGCAAAAGCGCCGATGGCGGTCAGGACGCCGATGCAACCGCCGTGGAATGACATGCCGCCATGCCAGACTTCTATGATTTCCAATGGATGCGCGAAATACATCCCGGGTTGGTAAAATAACACGTAACCGAGCCGCCCGCCCAATACGACGCCGAAAATCGCCCAGGTGAGAAAGTTTTCCAGATCCGCTTCATTCGGCCGCCAAGTGTTTTTGCGCGCCCAATAACCTGCGTACAACCAGCCCAGCAGCAGCCCTGCAATATAGGCCAGCGCATACCAGCGAATGGCCAGCGGGCCTATATGAATGGCAACGGGATCAATATCGGGGAAGGCGAGCATGACTTTGTCTTTACGATAGTTGCATGGTCAAGTATAGAGATGGCAGGAGACAGCCATGACCATCAACAAACAAAAAAGCCGCCCAAAAATTTTAGATGTCGGCGAAGATATTCTGGGCGCGGGAATGCACATCCTGTCCGGCGCGGGCGGGGATTTGAAAATGCTGGTGCAGCAGACCGTGCAACGCATCGTGGGCGATGCCTACGTCAGCAAGGCAGAATATGAAAAATTGCTTGCACGTGTCGCGGCTTTGGAAGGGAAGAATAAAAAGCCCAGCAAATCCGCCCCCAAGAAAAGCGCAAGTAAAAAGCCAGCTAACCGGCGCAAGTAAAGGGTAAAAATATTTCTTGCACGGCGCAGGGAGGATGTGCAAATTAAACCCATGACGTTTGTTAAAAAAGACTTGTTTGATCCGGGTGCGCATGATCCACTGACCTTGGTGGAACTCATCGCGACGCAAAAGCGTTGGGCGAATGAACGCCTGTCGGAAACTGAAATGATGATCCAGGTGCCTGGCGCCTGGGCGATGTATCACATGTATTTCGTTTGGCAGGAAAAATTGTCGGCGCTGCAATTTTGCTGCCAGTTTGATTTTCGCGTGCCGAACCCAAACCGCGCGGATGTGCATACGCTGCTGACGATGATTAATGAGCGCCTGTGGCTCGGCCATTTCGATTTGAATACGGATGAACAAACGCCGATGTTCCGGCATAACCTCTTGATGCGTTCCGGCGAACAGGCAAATGCGCAGCAGATCGAAGACGTCATGGGTATCGCCGCCGCGGAATGCGACCGCTTTTATCCGGCGTTTCAGTTTGTGTTGTGGGGGAACCGTTCACCTGAAGACGCCATCGGCGCGGCACTTATTCACACCAACGGACGGGCGTGATATAGCTCTGCATCATGCAGATATTACTCATCGGTTGCGGGAATATGGGCGGGGCGATGCTCTCGGCCTGGCTGGAGCGCGGATTACTGACGCGCGCGGTGGTGGTCGATCATGCCGTACAGGAATTGCGCCGCCGTTTTGCCTCGCACGCGGATGTGCTGGATGTTTATTCTGCCGTGAACGTTTTGCCGGCAGACATAAATCCGGATTTAATCGTCCTGGCGGTCAAGCCACAGCAAATGACGGAAGTTTTGATAGAGCTCACGCGGCATATGCAACCGATCAAAGAAAATAATATTCCAATGTTAACCATCGCTGCGGGTTTGCGCAGCAGTTATTACAAACGCCATGGCGCCAATCCAATTATCCGCGCTATGCCCAATACGCCTGTCATGGTGGGCAAGGGTATGACGGTTGCCGTGCGTGATGCGGATTGTCCCGCGCCGCTACAGCATGCGGTTGAAAAACTATTATCTGCGCTTGGCGATTTTTTCTGGCTGGAGAACGAAGATCAATTGGATGCGGCGATGACGCTCCACGGTTCCGGCCCGGCATACTTTTTTTATCTTGCTGAACAATTGACTCATGCAGGGATGGCGCATGGTTTGTCGGAATCTGAGGCCATGCGATTGGCGCGGCAAACGTTGATTGGCGCGGGGGCGCTGGCTGAAGCCGATGTGCAAAATTCACTGCCGCAATTGCGCCGTAACGTCACCAGCCCCGGCGGCGTGACAGAGGCGGCAATAAAAGTATGGGACAGCGCCAATGCCTTTTATAATCTGATTAAAGCTGGCGTGGATGCGAATATGCGCCGCGCGCATGAATTGGGCGATCGATGAGAAGCGAGAAGCGAGAAGCGAGAAGCGAGAGGCGAAGCAGTCACCGCAAATCCATATTGGAAATTTATCATACAGTTTTACGTGCTTGGGTGGCAGAGGCGGCGCCTGATATGAAAGACGAAGCGCCGCGCGAACAATTGCTTGATGCGATGCTGCGGTTATTTGAGGATTTGGATGCGGCGGGCCTGCGTGCGCCGCTGGCCGCGCAAAAGCTGGATTGGCACGGGATGAAACCATATCTTGTGGTGTTGCATGACGCGATACGCTGGCAATGGTTGGCATTGAATTTGCCTGTGCCTGCAATCGCGGCGCCATTCGCGCCATTCGCACTGAGTTTGTGCTGTATGCGCTGGTTGAAAATCTGGTTGATCGGCGACCAAGCGCGATTAATGGCTGTTATCGACCGCGATTTAAACTATCTGAATATTGCAGTGCAGCAAATATCGCGTGTCATATAGCATTCATATACTTTTCAAATTTTCTATGCTATACTATAAGCACCGCAGAACACTCCAGCCACAGAAAGAGGCCGCCATGTCCAACACACCGAACTTCCCGTTCTTTGAAAACGAATTTGTCAAAGCGATGACGCAGTTCCGGGTGCCCTCGGTGGATGTGGAAATGATGATCACAGCGCAGCGGAAAAATGTGGAGGCTTTCACTGCCGCCAACCGCTTGGCGATTGAAGGTATTCAGGCCGTCATGCGCCGCCAGCTCGAAATTTTCCGTCAGACGGTTGAGGAAAGCGCGCGTACGCTGCGCGATATGGCGACGACAAGCGAGCCGAACGAACGCCTGACCAAACAGGTTGAAATGCTGCGCACGGCGTATGATCAGGCGCTGGGTAATATGAATGAACTCACCGACATGCTGCACAAATCGAATGCCGAGGCAGCGGACCTGATCCGCACGCGCGTGTCGGACGCCTTGGGCGAGGTGAAAAAGTCCGTGAAGAAGGCGAGCGGGAAAGATGAAAAAGTGGCGGAGAAAGCCAGTAAATAATTAGCGTCTTCCACGCTTTTTATGCGGCGCCTTATCAGGCGCCGTTTTATTTGCGCTGTTATCCTGAATAGGCACCAATGGCTTCACGCCAAAGCAATGTTCCGGCGCGGGAAATTCGTGCTGGCGGACGGCTTTGGCATAATCCTGGACAGCGGTTGAAATTTGCTGGCCGAGTTGCGCGAATTGGCGCACGAATTTGGGTTTGAAATCCTGGAAAACGCCCAGCATGTCGTCCGTTACCAAAATCTGTCCGTCGCAGGCGGGCGAGGCGCCGATGCCGATGGTGGGAATTTCCAGTTCCTGTGTGATGCGCGCGGCGAGCGGTTCCACCGTGCTTTCGATGACGATAGCGAAGGCTCCCGCGTCTTGTAATTTCCGCGCGGATTGCACGAGGTAATGCGCTTCGGCTTCTTCGCGGCCGTGGGCGCGGTAGCCGCCGGATGCGGAAACGCTTTGCGGCAAAAGCCCGATGTGCCCCATTACTGGAATCCCCCGGCGCGTCAGAAAGGCAACCGTCTCCGCCATTTCCGTGCCGCCTTCAAGTTTCACGGCGGCGCAGCCGGTTTCGGCCATGATGCGCGATGCGTTTTGATAAGCCTGCGCAGGCGATAATTTGTAGGTTCCAAATGGCATATCAACAACGACCAAGGCGCGTTTCGCTCCGCGCACGACCGCCGCGCCGTGATCGATCATCATGTCCAGCGTCACGGGCTGTGTCGATTCAAAGCCATAGAGCACCATGCCCAGGCTGTCGCCAACCAGGATGACATCCACATGCGGATCGAGCAGCTGTGCCATGGGTTTGGAATAGGCAGTCAGGCAGGCAATGGGTACGCTACCGCTGCGCACTTTACGAGCGCGGATCGCGGGCACAGAGATTTTCTCATTCGTGATGGAGGTGAGAGTCGACATAGCCCCTATATATTTTTTCCGCCCGCCATAATCAAATTATAATTCAGCTTTACAGTTCATCCAGCCTGTTACAGGCGCTAACGTCATCATGGGTAATGGTGCGGTCCATGATGATGTTGCCGGATTCCCGGCGGCATATAAAACCATCACCCCATTCATGGCAGGTGGATTGTTTGATGAAATGACAGGTGCGTTCGTTATAATTTATACTGTCGCTATGATGCAGATAAATGCCGCCCGCCAGGCATGCGATGCCTAATATAACGAGTAAACCGCGCCGGAAAATAATACGCAGGGCAAGCAGTTCAAAGCCGGTCACAAGTAACAGGAAAATCCAGATATAGTTCGGGTCGCCGTGCCAGATCGCGGCGACGAGAGTGAAAATCCCGGCCCAGAAAAAAATCGTCAGGGCGAAAACTTGCAAGACAAAAAACCAGACGATGCGGATGATTATGCCAAAAGAATTTGGCATAGGCATATTGGCAAATCGCATGGCGCGTTCGATGGGTGTCATCTGTTATCTTTCTCAGGAAAATTGTTGGGGATCGATGTCGACTTGCACGCGCAGCGCACGGGTTTTCGGTAAATGTTTCAGCCAGTCCCGCAGGATCGGTTGCAGTTTAGTTTGCGGCGGGGCCATGATTAGGAAGCGCATACGGTATTGGCCGCGGATTTTACTCATCGTCGCGGGTGCGGGCCCCAGGATGCGGATGCCGTCGAGTTGTGGGGCTTGGCGCGCAAAATCGCGGCAGATGTCGTTTAGAAAATCTTCCTTGCGCGCAGTCAGGATGATGGCGGCGATGCGGCCAAAAGGCGGCAGGCCAGCTGCCTGGCGCGCGGCGATTTCCATTTGCAAAAAGCCGTCGCGGTCACCGCGCAATAGGGCTTGCAGGACGGGATGTTCGGGTTGATGTGATTGGATGAAAACTTCGCCCGGCAGTTCTGCCCGGCCCGCGCGACCGGAAACCTGGTGCAGGAGTTGATAGGTGCGTTCAGATGCGCGCGGATCGGCGCCTTGGAGGCCTAGGTCGCCGTCGACGACGCCGACCAAAGTCAGTTTGGGAAAATGGTGACCTTTGGCGAGCAACTGCGTGCCGATGACGATATCGAGTTCGTGGCGCGCGAGTTTGTCCAAATTTTCCGCCAGTTCTTTTTCGTGATCGGATGACAGGATCGCGGCCCGCGCGTTGGGCCACAGCGCCGCTACTTCTTCCGCCACGCGTTCCACGCCGGGGCCTGATGGCGCGAATTTATCTTCGGCGCTGCAATTCACGCATTTGCGCGGCACAGGCTCCTTGCGGCCGCAATGGTGGCAACGCAGCCGATTCTCGGATTTATGCAATACCATCCAGGACGAACAATTTTTACAATTCACGCGCGTGCCGCAGGCGCGGCATAAAATCAGCGGCGCATAGCCCCGGCGGTTGAGGAACAATAAAGTTTGTTCATTATCCACCAGGTTTTGCGTAATGGCCTCGCGCAGCGGCGGAGAAAGCCATTGCTGGCGCGGCGGCCGGTTCACGCGCAGGTCGATCAATTGAATATGCGGCATGCGCGCGCCTGCAAAGCGTTCGGACAGATGCAGCGGCGTATATTTGCCGCGTTGGGCGTTCACCATGGTTTCAACGCTGGGCGTGGCAGAAACCAACAGACACGGCGCGG
>Ga0206950_1120_pt1 | contig 18040 bp, 15 predicted proteins | sample Alteio_BWOrgHeat_41_FD_152954 | JGI IMG/M metagenome (GOLD analysis project Ga0206950, IMG submission 152954) | Enriched cells from forest soil in Barre Woods Harvard Forest LTER site, Petersham, Massachusetts, United States -... | ecosystem: Environmental > Terrestrial > Soil > Temperate forest >... | reverse complement strand
CCCTGAATCACCACGTCGGTTGGGGTATAGACAACTTTCGCCTCCGCAGGAACGGCAAGAGCGAGTATCCCCACACCCGCAGCGGTTGCGGCGAGGGCATAGCGGTTGAGCTGTTGGTGGACTGGTTTAGAGAATTCCGCGGCGGTGCCGCGCGGCTGGCGAGGGTCTTGCATAACGGCCTCCAAAATACCCAGACATTTTCCTACCTGTTTCGCGGGGCGTCAATTGAATTTTACGGGGACAGCCTATTCGCCTGGCGGTAAACAGGTCCCATACCGGAAGAAGTATCACGCTGTGCTGGTTTCCCGCTATCAATTTTTTGCCTATTTTGTGCAGAACTCGGCGTCTCCTAAGGTTCGGCGCAACTCGAACCTAGTTGTGGCCGTGCGCGAGTTTTCTCCCTGATCGCCCTTGCTAATCCAGCTAACTTCTGCAAAAATAGTGGTTTGTCTTACCCCTGCCAGAGGCACTAAGAAAGGAAGCAAAGCTCTGTGTTAATGATTCGTCTGTCGCGCACCGGTGCGCGTAAACAACCGCAATATCGCGTCGTGGTGATTGAAAAGGAGCGGGCGCGCAATGGCCGGCCGGTCGAGGTCGTGGGAACGTACAATCCACGCACCGATCCTGCCAGCATTGAACTGAAGCGCGAACGCATTGATTATTGGGTTTCCAAGGGCGCCAAGATGTCGGACCGGGTGGGCAAGTTGGTCGCCAAGCCGGCTCCGGCCAGTACCGCTCCCGCTGCCTGATCTCGGCTGTGGCGTGACCATGAAGTTTCAATCCACACGATTAGGAACTGAGAATGAGTGAACAGCGTGGCGACGTGCGAGCCTTGGTGGAACAGATCGCGAAGGTTCTCGTGGACGAGCCTGATCAGGTGTCGGTAAACCAGCTTGACGGCGATGTGTTGGAACTACAGGTGGCCGCCAACGATTTAGGCAAAGTGATCGGGAGACAAGGCCGCGTAGCGCGCTCTTTGCGCGCGCTGGTAGCGGCAGCGGGAGTTCGGGCCAACAAGCGCTTCCGGCTCGAGATATTGGAATAGCAGACTGAACGACTTCTGCAATAGGAGAAGTGGAAATCGCCGGCGAGTTCATTACTCTAGCCCGCGTTCGAAAAACGCAAGGGCGGCGAGGCGAAGTCGCAGTTGAAATACACAGCGATATCCCGGATCGGTTCCGTGCTGGCTTAAACCTCTCCGCTCTTGGCGAGGATGATTCTCGCCGTGAGTTGCGGGTCGAAGATGTTTGGCCCCACAAGGACATGCTGGTTCTGAAGTTCGCCGGAGTGGATTCGATCTCTGACGCAGAATTGCTGGTGGGCTGTGAACTACAGGTTCCGCGCAGCCAGCGCGCGCAGTTAGAGGCAGGCTGGAATTATGTGAGTGAACTGGTCGGTTGCGTTGTCACCGACAATGGTCGCGAGATTGGGAAGGTTGAAGACGTTCAGTTTGGCGCCGGGGAAGCGCCGCTTCTGATTGTGAATGCAGGAAGCAAGCGCTGCGAGATTCCCTACGCCGAGGCGTATCTGAAGGGCGTTGACCTCGAACGCAAACGCATTGATATGCTGCTGCCTGAAGGAATGCTGGATGTGAATGCGCCGCTGACTGAAGAGGAGAAGCGGGAGCAAAGAAGAAGCTAACTTGGAGCGTCATGAGGTTCCTCTGTGTACCCCGTGCCCCCAGTGGTTAAAGCTTTTCGGATACCGCGATGAAGATCGACATCGTAACGATCTTTCCCGAGTTTTTTCGCGGACCGTTGGATCACGGAATTATTCGCCGTGCCAGGGAAGCCGGACTGGCTGAAATCGAAGTCCACGATCTGCGGGCGTTTGCGCATGATCGCCACAAGACTGTGGATGACCGCCCCTTCGGCGGCGGCGAAGGCATGGTGCTGAAGCCGGAACCGATCTTTGAATGTATTGAGGCGATGCAGGTGGCGTCGCGAGAAGAGCGAGTAAGCGGTGGAAAGCAGAGTGTGATTCTGCTTTCGGCGCAAGGCAAGCGGTTCGATCAGAATATGGCCGCTCAACTGGCGAGCCTGGATCGAATCGTCCTGATCTGCGGGCGCTACGAAGGCGTGGATGAGCGCGTCGGAGAGTACCTGGCGGATCGCGAGCTGTCCATCGGTGACTACGTATTGAGTGGCGGCGAACTGGGGGCAGCAGTGATTGTGGATTGCACCACGCGCCTGATTCCTGGAGCATTAGGCAACGAAGCTTCGAGTCGCCAGGAGTCGTTTACGAGTTCGTTGCCGGCAGAAGCCGGGGCTGGCCCGGATTCGACTTGCGGGTCAGGCGGATTGCTGGACTATCCACACTACACTCGCCCTGCTGACTTTCGCGGGATGGGCGTTCCGGAAGTGTTAGCGTCCGGTAATCACGAAGAAATACGGCGCTGGCGAAGGCGGACAGCGCTAGAGAAAACGCTGCGCAACCGCCCAGATCTTTTAGACGAAGGGACGCTCGGCCCAGAAGACCGGAAATTGTTAGAGAAGTGCTGAACATGCAAAGAATTTGAGAAGCCAAGAATCTGTAGAACGAGGAAAAGATCATGTCGAATCTAATCATTGAAAAGCTGCTGGCCAAGACCAAGCGCACCGACCTTCCCACATTTGTCCCAGGCGATTCCATCCGCGTCCACGTGAAGATTAAGGAAGGCGACAAGGAGCGTCTGCAGGCGTTCGAGGGCGTCGTTATATCTCGCAGTCGTGGTCCTCAAGCCAGCTTCACCGTGCGCAAAATCAGCTTTGGTCACGGTGTCGAGCGCATCTTCCCGGAAGCTTCGCGGGTAATCGATAAAGTGGAATTGGTGCGCTCGTCAAAAGTACGGCGCGCCAAGCTGTATTACCTGCGCTCCCTGCGCGGCAAGGCAGCCCGCCTCAAGGACGTCGAGCGCGACCAGCCTGCGGAAGTTGTCGCCTCAAAGTAGTTGGTCGATCGAGTTTCGGGACAACCAGTCGTAACAGCATTTGCGACTGGTTCCCTTTTACCGCCCTTCTCGTCGCACTGTCCGCTTCCGAACGACTGGATATGAATTCGGACACTGTTTTCCCAAGCCAGCCATACGAGACTGAATAACCATCATCCTTGCAATCACTTGTACAAAACAGCTTCGGCATGTGAAGTGCGAAACTGATGGTGATCGAACCTGTGGGTGACACTCTTCCATGCAAACGCTAGTTCAAGACGTGCGCTATGCATTGCGGCAGTTCGCGCGCAATCCCATGTTCACGCTGGTTGCCGTCCTGTCTCTGGCGCTGGGCATCGGGGCGAACACTGCCATCTTCAGCGTGATGAATGCTGCGCTGCTCAAGGCGCTTCCCGTCCACAAGCCGGGCGAACTCGTGATGCTGACCGATCCCAGCCGGGCCGGCGGTGGCACGGGGCTGGAGACCGGTGTCCGCACGGTGCTCAGCTACTCCGAGTTTGCCCAATTGCGCGATCACACCGCGACCATGTCCGGAATGTGCGCCGCAGAGACCGGTCTCAACCGCTGGCAGGTCCGGATTGCCGATGGCTCTCAGGAGGAAGCTCCGGGAAAACTGGTTAGCGAAGATTATTTCTCAGTTTTGGGTGTGGAGCCCGTGATCGGCCGTTTCTTCACCGAGCAGGACGCTGCCGGTCCGGGAGCGGACCCTTATGTAGTCATCAGCTATGACTACTGGCAGCGACGATTCGGAGGCAATCCCGGAGTGGTCGGTACTCCTCTCAGTTTATACGGAACAACACTGACCATCATCGGCGTTGCCGCACCGGGTTTCCGAGGAGAGACTGTCGGCGAGGATCCCGGCATTTGGCTGCCGATGATGATGGAGCCGATGGCAAAGCCTGGCCGCGACTGGCTGCACGAAGACTTGAGCAAGGAAATGGCGAAGGCCATGTGGCTTCATGTATTCGGCCGTTTGAAGCCCGGTATCACAAAGGCGCAGGCTCAGTCCGAGATAGATGTTCTTTTCCGTGGAATCATCGAGAACGGGTATCCCGGCACACTTTCGCCCGAGAAAAGAAAAGAAGTTCTGGACCAGCACGTCGTAGTGCGCGATGCCCGGACCGGCGCATTCGCCGGGCGCGATGCGTTTTCACGTCAATTGCTCGTGCTATTGGGAGTCGCCGGCCTGGTCCTCCTGATCGCCAGCGCCAACGTCGCGAATTTACTGCTGGCGCGAGCTGCAGCGCGATCGAAAGAGGTCGGAATTCGGCTGTCCATTGGCGCATCCCGCAGCCGTTTGATCCGGCAATTCCTGACCGAGAGCCTGCTTTTGTCGGCGATTAGCGGAGTGGTCGGTCTAATGGTGGCCAACAGTGCGGCACAAGTTCTTACGGCGCTACTATTTCCGCCCAAGACTCCGCGGACGCTGTCAACCGGCCTCGATTTCGGAGTGCTTGCTTTCACGGTTGGCGTGACTGTCCTCACGGGTGTTTTGTTTGGGCTGGCGCCCGCCATTCAAGGTACGCGCATCAGTCTCAGTGATACGCTGAAGGAATCGGGCCGCGGAGTCACCAATTCTGGAAAGCGGCTCACCTTTCAGAAGGGAGTGGTCGTTGCGCAGGTAGCGCTTTCACTCTTGCTTGTGGTGGGCGCAGGGTTGTTCCTACGAACCCTGTGGAATCTGCAATCGGTGCAGCTTGGCTACTCGAAGAACAATTTGCTATTGGTGCGGGTCAATGGCCTGACCGCCGGCTACAAAGATGCCCGTCTGGCAAATCTATATCGTGACATCGCGGATCGGCTGAGAGTGTTGCCAGGCGTGCGTGGCCTGGCATATTCAGAGAACGGAATCTTCAACGGAACTGATTCCGGCGACGAAATTCAGGTCGAAGGATTCACCCCCCGAACCGACGACGACCGCGGATCGGCGTTTGACCGGATCAGTCCCGCGTATTTTTCGACCCTGGGTGTTCCGTTGTTGTTGGGAAGAGAATTCAGCGACCAAGATACAGCGTCGTCGCCGCGAGTTTGCGTAGTCAACCAGGCGTTCGCCAAGCGCTTCTTCGGCGGGAACAATCCCATCGGAAAACATGTTACGCAAATATTTGGTTATCAGAAATCCACTATGGAGATCATTGGCGTTGCCAAGGATGCTCGCGACCACAGTTTGCGCGAAGAAGTACCGGAACGATTTTACGTTCCCGTGGAACAGAGTCTTGGCGGCGTCGTGCCTTCCATCTACTTTGCTATTCGCACTAAGGTGAGCCTGAGCAGATGCTGAACGCCGTCCGCAAAACCATTCTGGGCATCAACGAAGACCTGCCGATCACGGCCGCGAGTTCCCTCGGTGAATTGATTGCTGGCTACAATGCACCAACTCAAGTGATTGCCCGGCTGTGCACTATTTTTGGAGTGATCGCGCTCGTGCTCGCCGCGATTGGTCTCTATGGCGTGTTGTCCTACGGCGTGGCCCGCCGGACCAACGAGATTGGCATACGAATGGCGCTCGGTGCCGGCCGGGGAAGAGTCGTGGCAATGATTCTAAGGGAAACGAGTGTAATGATCGTTCTTGGCGTGGTCGCCGGGGTGATCGCTACGGTAATCGCGACTCGCTTGATTGCCGCCCAGCTTTACGGATTACCAGCGTTCGATCTGCCAACAGTTGCCGTCGCAATCTGCGTACTGGGGGCAGTGTCGTTGGTTGCAGTTTATATCCCTGCGATCCGTGCCGCACGAGTCAATCCAGTAAATGCATTGCGGCACGAATAATAAGCTTTCGTTTTCGCGAAGCCAATCATTTTCACCTTGCTTCACAGCCCTGTTGTCGGTGAAGATGCCTCTGTATCCAATCATCACTCGTTCTGGATCCACCGCATGCCGCGGAAAAGCAAAATCGCTACTGAGAAAGCAATTTCCCCTTCGGCTGCCAAACTCCGTCTGCTGAAGCGCCTGCGCTGCACCTTGAAGTTTGAAAAGATTGCCTGGCAGGCCGGCGCACAGTTGATTGCAGGCGTGGACGAAGTCGGCCGCGGCTCTCTGTTCGGGCCGGTGGTTGCTGCCGCCGTCATTCTTGATCCCAGCTATCGAATTCGAGGGCTGCGCGATTCCAAACTGCTGTTTGCGGAACAGCGCGAGGTGCTGGCGGAACGTATTCGCGAGCACGCTGTCGCATGGGCAGTTTGCGCGGTTGACGCCGCACGCATTGATCAAATCAATATTTATCAGGCGTCACGAGTGGCTATGCGCGAAGCGGTTTTGCGCCTCGGACCCAGCCCCGATTTCTTGCTGGTGGATGCCCTGCGCCTGGATTGCCTGCAGGCGCAGCGGGCGATTATCCACGGCGATGCTCTCTCCGCCTCGATTGCGGCCGCATCCATACTTGCAAAAGTGGAGCGGGACCGCATGGTTTGTGAGTGGGACGCTGTATTTCCTGCGTACGGCTTGGCGTCCAACAAGGGATACAGCACGCCGCACCACCTGGCGGCACTGCGTCAGCATGGGCCATGTCCGTTGCATCGGCAGTCGTTCGCTCCGGTCTGGAACAATCCCGTGCCGCAGGAAGTGCTGGCTTTCATGCTCGAAGAGCGGCCAGAAGAAAGCCTGCGAAGCTTGGACGAAGCGCCCGTCTAGTGGATGCACGCCAAGATAGCCCTCGTGGCAGTGAAATCCCGGGCCCGTTTGGGCAAAAATGCAGTAGATGTGAGGTTAAATTTCTCCCTCAAACGGAAATTTGCGGATACAATTTCAAGCACCAGGCGGCATAGGTACTGGAGCGCTAGAACCTAGGCCACTCGCGGCGTTTGGTAAATTTGTGTATCCAAGGGGACAAGATGACGAGTACAGGGAAACTAGTAAGGCTGGTGTGCGCAGGTTCGTTGTTGTTTGCAAGTTTTGCCGCGCTGGGGCAATCCAGCGCGGACGGAACCCTGATTCTTAACGGTGGCAGAAATGTGCTGCGGCAGAAATCGTCATCGCAGAAAGCAACTCCTGCAACTCCGGCTTCGCCCGGTTTGGTGAAGATATATAGCACTCTGGGAACGGGGAGTCACGTGTACAGCGTGCTTAGTGGGATTGGCATTTTGGGCACAGACACGGGGCAGTTGTTCCCCGAGATGGTGGCGAACGGTTTTCGGCCGAAAGCCGACCATGTTGTGACCGAGATCCAGGTGGGTGTGTGGCACTATCAAGGCACCAACGCGTTAGCCGTCAGCTTGAATCAGGATAACCACGGGGTCCCAGGGAAGGCGCTTCACACATGGCATTTTACCAACCTGCCGGTGATTTGGAGCTGCTGCACACTGCAGACGGCGAAGTACGCCAAGGGGATCGCGGTTAAGAAGGGCAAATTGTATTGGGTGGTACTGAGTCCCGAGAAGCAGTTTCAAGACACGTGGGACATCTGGGCCGACAACTTTGCCGGCAAGTCGGGAAGAATGTGGGCAAACAACAATGGATCAGGTTGGAACATCGGCTATGAAGTACTGAGTGCTCTCGGAGTATTCGGCAAGTAGCTGGAATGCCGACGCGACGGCAGTGGCTCCCCTGCGTCACTACTGTTGTGGTGGCTCAGCCTGAAATGGAGAAGCGACGTTCTCCGTTAGTGTAGAGTCCGCCCCGGCGGGGCGGGGATTTTCAAGGCATAGGGGTCTATCGTCCGATGACTTTTTCTGGTTGTCAGTGTCAGCGCGAGAGGATTGGCTCCCGCGCTGCTAAACATCGGCTCGATGAGCCCGCTAGGTTATCCCTCAGCATGGTTGCATCCCTGCAGAGCCTGCCTCCGTTTCACCCGGCATGTTCATTTTAGCTCCGCTGTTCTCAACTTCCAGTTTGCTCGTGAGACTACCGAACAGGGAAACCTCTCACCATGTGGGCAGCTGCTGCAAACCTGCCTTCATTTTTGAGGTTTGGGTTGCGAGGACTGTTGTTGTGGCCGCGGGCGGCTTGCGGGCGGGACGATACCGTTCATCCGCAGGTACTCGACCATCTGACCGTAGTGATCCTTCGGATGGAAGGCGCCGATAATGGCGATTGCGAGACGCGTTGAGAGGAATGGGGATACGGGCTTGGGCAGCGGCGTGACCTCGTTTTCGGAGGTGATCCCGGAAATGGCCCGATGGCCGAGCGCGAAGGAATCTTTAAGATACTGGACAATTTCGGCTTTGGTTTTCAGCGCCGCGGGGCCGTTGAGATTTTCTTCGATGGAGTTAGTGTCGATCGTCTCGCCCATGAGCGGGCCAAAATAAAGGTGATTGGCGAAGCCGATGTGTTTCACCTGTTCAGCGAAAGTGCGTACGCCTTTAAACTCGCCATTGGTAGGCGCGAAGGAATACTTGTCTTCGGGCATAGCTTCAGCAGCGGAAACGACTTCCTGCTCGACAACACCATAGAGCATGTTGAGGACAGAAGTGACGGTGGGCGGTTGTTGCTGGGCCGTTGAGACGACCATCAGACGCTCCTTAGTTTTATGAAGTAAACGCCATAATCTTATGCTTCTGTGGCCAGAGAAGTCATCCGCAAGTTTTTACTGGCCGCTCGGTGCAGCAGCTGCTCCACCAATTATGCGTCGGACGAAATCCACTACTAGATCCTGCACATCGTGCGGCACCCAGTTGCCGGTTAGAGTTCCCCAAGACTTTTTTTAGAGCGATGTGCTCAGCCATCAGCTCCAGCCAGGACCTCGTCCTTGGTCTGCATCTTCTTCTCCAAGAACTCGATCCGTTTCTGCTTCTCCTCCACTTGGCGCTGGGACGCTCTTGAGATTGAAAAGCGGCGGCTCCGTTCTCGAACAGTTCCTTCTGCCAGCGGTAGAACACTGTTGGCCGCAGGCCTAGTTCTTCACACAGCTCCGAGACGGGTATTTTGTCCACAAGATGCCGCCTCAAGATGGCTACTTTTTCTTCTGGAGTGAAATGCTTCCGTTCCTTCCTCATACGTTCGCTCCGTTATCTTAACGGACGAACGCTTTCTCCATTTCCAACTGAGGCGCGACACCGTCGCGTCACTTAGTTTGACCACCCACTCCTAACATGTTATAAAAGTTGGTCTTGTGTCTCCCAAGCTGAGGAGTCTTGTACCTCGGAGGGTGGCACTGTGAACATCCGACGCGGCCAAGCTCAGCATTCCTTTTCAAGTCTTGTGTGGAAGCGTGTTCGGAACACCAGCCATACTTTCCTGCGCTTGAGTATTTGGAGCTTTGGGAAACGGTGCGCGAGGTGCCGGAATCCGTTGTCATCATAAATAGCCCTTTTGGAGTGGAGGATTTTCTATGTGCAACTGGCTCGCTGAACTTGTGTCCCGAGGATGCCGCTTGGCGCGACGCCGCGCAGGCACTCTGGCTGCAACCTTCGCGGTTGTGACTTTGGCCGCGTCCGCAGCCCTGGCCCAGCCTGCCCCGGAAGCCGGAGGCGAAGCCGGTCTGAAACTTCCCGACCTCGCCTCTGTTTCATTCTTCGGCATGGATGGCCACCGCCTGCTGCTGATTGGAATCCTGTTCTGCATCGCCGGGCTTGGTTTTGGGCTTGCGATCTACGTGCGCCTGAAGAACCTGCCCGTGCACCGCGCCATGCTGGAAGTTTCTGAACTGATCTATGAGACGTGCAAGACGTACCTGATTACGCAGGGCAAATTCTTGCTGTTGCTGTGGGTGTTCATCGCGGTCGTCATCATTCTCTATTTCGGCGTGCTGTCGCCTGTGCCGGGCAAGCCGGTGTCAACGACGCTGCCCATTATTTTGGCGTTCAGCCTGATTGGAATTGCCGGCAGTTTTGGTGTGGCCTGGTTTGGCATTCGCGTCAACACTTTTGCCAACTCACGTACTGCGTTCGCGGGTCTGCGCGGAAAGCCCTATCCCATTTACAGCATTCCCCTGCAAGCAGGCATGAGCATCGGCATGATGCTGATCAGCGTGGAACTGCTGATCATGCTGTGTATTCTGCTGTTTGTCCCAGGAGACTACGCTGGCCCGTGCTTTATCGGCTTTGCGATCGGTGAGTCGCTGGGCGCCGCAGCACTACGTATCGCGGGCGGAATTTTCACCAAGATTGCCGACATCGGCTCCGATCTAATGAAGATCGTCTTCAAGATTAAGGAAGACGATGCCCGCAACCCCGGCGTGATCGCAGACTGCACCGGCGACAATGCGGGCGATTCGGTCGGGCCGTCAGCGGATGGATTTGAAACCTACGGCGTGACTGGCGTAGCGCTGATTACTTTTATTCTCCTGGGCGTGAAGGATCCGGCTGTTCAAGTCCAACTGCTGGTCTGGATATTCGTGATGCGCATCATGATGCTGGTCTCGAGCGCAGGCGCATATTTCCTGAACAGCGCAGTGGCACGGGCGCGGTTCGCCAACGCCGACAAAATGAACTTCGAAACTCCCTTGACCTCGCTGGTATGGGTCACATCGCTGGTTTCGATTGCCCTGACCTACTTGATCTCATCGCTCATGGTTCCGGTCATCGGGGGCGACAGCACCCAGTGGTGGAAGCTTGCCACGATCATCTCCTGCGGAACGCTGGCGGGAGCACTGATTCCGGAACTGGTCAAAGTATTCACCTCCACGGAGTCACGCCATGTACGCGAAGTCGTGGCTTCCGCCGAAGAGGGTGGAGCGTCGCTCGGAATTCTCTCCGGATTCGTTGCAGGAAATTTCTCGGCCTACTATCTGGGTTTCTCGATGGTCTTCCTGATGGCCGTCGGCTACTATATGAGCACGCTTGGCCTGGGTGTTGCAGCGACCATGATTGCCGCCCCGGTGTTCGCGTTTGGCTTGGTGGCCTTCGGATTCCTGGGTATGGGCCCGGTCACGATCGCAGTGGATTCCTACGGTCCTGTCACCGATAACGCGCAGTCGGTGTATGAACTTTCTCTGATCGAGCAGATACCGAACATCGCTGGCGAACTGAAGAAGAATTACAACTTCGATGTGAACTTCCAGCGCGCTAAGGACCTGCTGGAGGAAAACGATGGTGCCGGTAACACGTTCAAAGCGACAGCAAAGCCGGTTCTGATCGGCACTGCGGTCGTCGGGGCGACCACCATGATTTTCTCCATCATCATGGCATTGACCAGCGGATTGACCGCCAACGTGGACAAACTGTCGCTGCTTCATGCCCCGTTCTTGTTGGGCCTGATCAGCGGCGGCGCGGTGATTTACTGGTTCACCGGAGCGTCCACTCAGGCCGTCAGCACTGGAGCGTATCGCGCGGTCGAATTCATCAAAGCCAACATCAAACTCGAGGGTGTAGAAAAAGCTTCGGTTGCCGACAGTAAGAAAGTCGTCGAGATCTGCACCAAGTATGCGCAAAAAGGCATGCTGAATATTTTCATTGCCGTGTTTTTCGTGACCCTGTCCTTCGCCTTCGTCGAGCCGTTCTTCTTTATCGGCTACCTGATCTCCATCGCGATCTCTGGCCTGTATCAGGCCATCTTCATGGCCAATGCCGGTGGCGCGTGGGACAACGCCAAGAAGATCGTAGAAGTGGAAATGAAACAGAAAGGTACGCCTTTGCATGACGCGACGGTGATCGGCGATACGGTGGGAGATCCGTTCAAAGATACCTCGTCGGTCGCACTGAACCCAGTCATTAAGTTCACCACGCTATTTGGACTGCTGGCAGTAGAGTTGGCTGTGAAACTGACCGAAACCAACATCACCTTAACCCATGTTCTGGCGGGCGCGTTTTTCCTGGTGTCATACTTCTTCGTGTACCGCTCGTTTTACGGCATGAGAATCGGCACGGACAGGTCCGCCTAGACTTCGGCCATTGTTACAATTGCGATTCGGCTGCACTCTTTCCGAGGGACAGGACTGTGGCTGTCCTTCGACTGTGTTGTGCCTTTGCCATAACACTCTACCCCCGGGCCAAATCCTCACACATATCAACAGATACATATAATCGTAGTTATGTCTATTTTCGGCGAAGAATGCCGATTGACACAGCTACCGTTGAGACCGACAATACCCGTGTCATGATCCGTCCATCGATTATTGCTTGCACTATTTTGATGTTTGTTGCGGAAGTATTCGCTCAGCAAACCCCGGCTTTGTTGCCCCGGACCGACTCTTCGAACATGGGCACGAAACAGTTCGAACCGGTTTTCACCAGCTACCAGCGGGCATATGAGCAGCAGGATTTCGCAGAGCTGCTGGCGGTCTGGCCTACGCTGTCAAAGGACGCAAAGGAGTTCAAGAAAATCAGGAGGCAATTCGACAGGGCCGATATTGCTCATGTGAAGCTGGTGGTCGAACCGCATGACGTGCGATTCTCCGGGCAGGATGACGCCGTGGTGCAGTGCTCCACCAGTGAGCAATATGTGCAGCTCGAGAAGTCCGGCTACTATGGCGGCGATGCGATGTTGGCGCGCCTGGTCGCACAGACACCGGGTCCCCTGAATGATCTGGAAAAACGGAAGGTAAAGAAAACCGGGGATGTGTGGATGACTCTGCACCGCGACGGCGACCAATGGACGATCGTCTCAGTGAGCCACAAGAAGCCCCTCTAACAGGGCCCTGCGAATCATTTTCCAACCTATCCGGGCTCCACCATCGGGTTCGTTTGGATTGCCCCAAATGATGATTGACAGAGCATCCGCAACAACCGACAATACCTGTGTTATGACCCGCCAATTTATTCTTGCCGCTGTTATTTTGTTGTGTGCCTCGGTGATGTTAGGTCAGCAGACATCAACCTCAACGTCTGCGGGGGACACAACTTCAAACACAAAGCAATTCGAGCCTGTGTTCACCCGCTATCAGGCGGCTTACGAGCGCCAGGATATCTCCGAACTGCTGGCCGTCTGGCCCACGCTGCAGAAGGACGAGAAGGAGTACAAGAAAATCAAAAAGCAGTTGGAGCGTGCCGATATTTCTTCCGTCAAATTGGTGGTCAAACCGCACGATGTGCAGTTCAGCGGCAAAGATGACGCCGTCGTCCAATGCTCTACCAATGAACAATATCTCCAGATTGAGAAATCTGACTACTACCAGGGCGACGCGCAGATCCAGCGGATGGGAACGCAGAACACGAATAGTCTGGGCCAGATACAAAGAAGAACCGTGAAGAAAAACGGTAATCTTTGGATGAACCTCCATCGAGATGGTGACAAGTGGACGATTGTTTCAGTCAGTGAGAAGAAGCCGCATTAGCCAGTTACAACGCGATTACAAGCTTTCCTCGCAGTGCAAGTCTGATTCACCACGATTGACAATGCCTCTGTCCCGTTCCACAATGTGACTCTATGTCACGAATAATCGTTTTGAGCGCATGGATTCTTGTTTTTGCCCCTTTGGTGTTTGCCCAGCAGGCACCCGCGTCGCAACCCGCGCCCGCTGTGCAGGCTGACTCTCAGAACACCGATCATGATCAGATACAGAAAGTGCTGACCCGCTATCAGACCGCCTACGAAACTCGAAACATGGCGGAGATGTTGACGATCTGGCCGAGCCTCCAGAACGATCAGAAGGAACAAAAGAAGATCAAGAAGGAATTTGATCGGGCTGACATTTCGGAGATGAAAGTCGTTCTGGAGCCGCAAGACATGCAGTTTCCCTCCAAGGACGAGGCGGTTGTGAAGGCGAAATGCAACCAGCAATACCTGCAGGTGGTAACTTCAAGTTATTCCTCTGGCGATGCCACCATGGGCGGGCTTGTGGGACAACGCCCAGGGCCCTCGAACAATCAAGATAAGAAGTCCGTCAAGAAAACCAGCGATCTCTGGATGACGCTGCATCGCGATGGCGATAAGTGGACGATCGCGTCGATGAGCGATAAGAAGCCACACTAGGTTGGACCGAAAGTATCTCCCACCGAAATCTCCTTGCCAGCGGAAGGTTTGAGCGGGCGTTTTTTCTCTCCCCGCAGTCGTTGATCCCCCCGCCGATGACAAGATTCCGCGAGCTTTATGGAGAGGCGGCGGGCTCTGATTTGGGCTATGACAAAGCCGCGAACCCACGCGGGCTCAGGCGAGACGCCGCGTCCCACATCTATCTTGGGCAATAAAAAGGGCGGCCCCTTGCGGGGCCACCCTGAAACCACATCCGTCTTGCCGAACTAGAATGTAACCTTTCCAAAGACCTGCAGGATGCGGCCGTTCAGCGGTACGCCGAAGAACGCTCCGTAGGGGTTCGTGTTCGAGCCGATGGTCGAGGTGATTTGGCCGAATCGGCCACTCGTCACGCTGTTAGTCGGCAGGTCGAAGTTCTGGTGGTTGACCAGGTTAAAGGCGTTCGCGCCCACTGCGAAGTGGAAGCGTTCGGTCACCCTGAAACCCTTCGACAGGGAAACATCCGTGTTAAAGAATCCAGCGCCACGCAGTGAGTTGCGTGCGAAATTGCCGAATCCTAATGTGCCAACGGCAACCGTAGCAACGTCTACGCAAGGTGTCCCGGAGGCAATCCCTGCTCCGGCTTGAGCCGCAGCGGTGCCGCAGCCCGAACTGGGTGGGGCACTTAGGAAGGTGGCCAGTGGAGTTGCATTGCGAAGCCCGGTTACATTCCCCAGTTCCGAGCGCGACGCAAGGTCAACTGCACTCCACGGGAGGGCGGTGTGGTAAAACATGGTGCCGCCAACCGTCCATCCACCCAGAGCATACTTCAAACCACGGTTCGACCAGCCCTCGGGAGACTGGTAAACGTAGTTAAGGTTGAAGTTGTGGCGTACGTCGTAGTCCGAGTTGCCGTACGATTTCCCTGGAAGAAGCGGGGACGGTTGGTAGCGTAAGCTAACCAAAGTGTTGGCAACAAAGGGCTCGACGCAATTGTTTGAGCAAGTATCCAGATCATGGGCCCAGGTGTAGTTGAATTGTCCGGAGAATCCATGGATCGGCTTGACCTTAAAGCTGCCGGTCAGGCCATGGTAGTTGGAGTAGCCACTGCTGGTGAGGTCAACAACTTCGTTGAATCGGGGATCAGTCGGAGTCGTGCCGATTTGACCGCCGAATGCCTGGCCTGGCTTACAGCCGCCAGGGTTATTAACCGCGTCAAATGGCTGACAGAAAGCATTCAGCCACGGATTGATCGTGACTATGTCATAACCGTGATTGCCGACATAGTTCACGCCGATGCTGTACTTGTTACCCAGCTGGCGCTGCACTTCGAGGTTCCATTCTGCGAACTTCGGATTGTTCAGCTTGCTGCCCATAGTGTAAAAAGTTGGACCGTTTCCGGGGCCACCCAAGCCAGCCAAAGTCAGGCCGGATGTGAATTGCTGTTGGAAGGTCGCATTGGCAGCAGCAGCTTGTTGTTGGAGGTTGCCGGGCACATCGAAGGAGATAGGGGCTCCGGGGCTTTGGGCGTTAAAGGTGCCAACGTTCGGGGCATTGGTAACGAAGCGGTCCACCAGGAGTGATGGAAACAAGTCGTCAAAAATTCCAAAGCCGCCTCGAATTACGGTATTCTGGTCCACGTTGTACGCAAATCCTATACGGGGTGAAAATGCGACTTTTTCAACACTCGAAAAGGCACTGCTCAGTCCGGTCTGAATGGACTGATTGTAAGGTGTACCCGCATCGTGGGTCACGTTTTGGAAAGGACCAATCAACCGGGTGAAGCAGTGGTCGCATACTGGGTTGGAGTTGCGGTCGAGGCGGAGTGCCAGCGTGAGGTTCAGTTTGCTCGTCATCTTCCATTGGTCTTGCACGTACGCGCCCAAACTATATAGCTTTACCCTGACCGCGCCAACGTTGGAGAAAGCCGAAGTGTAGAACGATTGTGGGTTTGCGGCATCCAGGGCACCGTTAGCAAACTCAGTGAGCGATTGGATGCTAAATAGGCCGGTCGTTCCAGTGAGCGCCGAGTAATCGCTCACCAGGTTACGGCGGAAGTTAATTCCAACTTTGATGTCGTGCGGACCGGTTGTTTTCGAAAAGTCGTCCGTAATCTGATACTGGGTCACGATTCGACCGTTAGGGAAAGCATTATCGGTACCGCCGAGGTTGACAAAGCTACCGACGGACCCGAAGAAAGACAAGGTCGTCGGGAAAGTGGCGGTCGCTTTGGCAAAATCCGGCGGGCCAAACAACGCCTTATACCAGGATCCGGACACAATCAAGGTGTTAATGGTGGTGTTGTTGAAGATATGCGTTTCGTTTAACTGGCCTTCATATTGGGGCTGGATACTAGTCGCATTGAAGACGGAGTTGATCGGGTCAGTACCCGTGGCCTGCACACCACGATCCATCTTGTAACGACCGAACAAGGTGTCGTTAGAGTTGATTTTGTAATCAACGCGGCCACTCAGAATCCACTCGTGGATCAGGTTGTTCTGGTTGCTGGTGAACTGCACCGCACAAGGAGTCGCGCCTAACCCCGTGAAATCCTGGCACCCTCCTCCTGCAACCGGAGTTGCAGAACTGGCTCCGGGAGCGCCGGCATACAGGCTGAAGATGTTCTTGTAGAACGGCAGTGATGCGGCACTGACATGCGCGAGCGTATAAGCCGCAAATTGCGGGCTGGGAATGGTTTGTGCGCCACTGACTCCTGGAAGTACAAAGCGGAGGCCTTCTTGATCGAAGAAGAAGAACAATTTGTTCTTCACAATCGGTCCACCAATCGAACCGGTCCACGAATTGTTAACCGCATGCGGCCGTGGAGTGGATTGAAAGCCCGTAGTGGCGATATTGGAAGCATTGGCAAACCAATCGTTGGCGTTCAGATTGGTTCCGTTGTAGTCGTAAGAGAGGTTGCCGTGGAACGCATTGGATCCGGACTTGGTCGAAGCGTTCACCTGTGCGCCAGCCTGACGGCCATATTGCGCCGTGTAGCCGTTGGCTGTGACCGAGATCTCCTGCAACTCGTTAGCGCCCAAAGTCAGGTTGCTGGCGCCGGAGTTGTTCACGTTTAGGAAAGGATCCATGTTGTCGTTGCCGTTGGTGGTGAACAAGTTCGCCGTGCTGGGCAGGCCAAACGACGAAAAATTGCCATATCCCGCGCCATTGCTCACAACCACACCTGGGGCAGTATAGGCGTAGGAAGTGATGTCACCGCCAGGTGCTGGGAGCGTATCTAATTGTCGCTGTGAATAGCTCGTAGAAATGTTGCCATCCTCGGTCTGGATCAGAGGAGCCGCTCCGGATACTTCCACTGTCTCCGAGCCTTGCCCCAGCTCAAGTCTGAGGTTCAAAGTGTTTACTTGTCCAATCACAACCGCCAAATTTGCCGTAGTTGTACGGAAGCCGGATTGGGTGACAGCAACTTTGTAGTTTCCTGGCTTTACTAGGGGAAAGCGGTAAAAACCAGTGGAGTTTGTGGTTGCTGACTCAGAAGAATTCGTGTCAATACTGGTTAGGGTCACATTGGCGCCTGAAACCACGGCGTTGGACGGGTCAGTAACCGTACCGGCAACGTCGCCAGTGACGATACTCTGACCCACCATTTGCACGGCAAACACCGCCGTGAGTGCGAGAACGGCCAGCAGCCCTACTACTCGGCTGAGTCCGAACTTGTTGCTAAAGTCAAATGCCATTGCATTCTCCTGTAGAGTGAGTTTCATTGGAGCGAACTAGACAGTTGCACAATTGTTAACCGATCCTCAGTCCCGATTCACAGGGTTAAACAACACAAACCGCGTGGCTGCCTCGGATAAATCCAGCTAACACTAGTGCGTATGGCAACTGTCGTTCCAACGACGTGTTTTGGTATGTGTATGTAAGAAGGCACCTAACGCGACCGGATTTCCATAGAGATACCGAAAACCGGAGGGATCAACTAAAGGCGAATATGAAAACTCATGCGATAGAAAACAAAACATTTATTAACACATTAATTTGACAACAGTATTAGCGAATTCAGATATCACTGTTTGTTAATTACACAAAATGTATTTATACGTACTAAAAGTCGTGGCAAAGAGGCGAGAGCCAGAAGCATTGGATGTTAACTGTTTTGTGCGACCTACAGGAGGCAAGACTTAAAGAAAGCATTTGCGTACACCACTCAGCTGAGGTGCGATGAAACACGAAACCAGCCACAAATACACCGGGGGCATTGTCCTACTTCAATAGTCTCATTGCTCGGGAAACAGTATTGTAAAACCTGCGAAGTTGACAGCGCGCGGGGCGGGGAATCATGCAACCTATTCGGAGTGACAAAAAATAGGGCGGCCCTTTGAGGGA
>Ga0206950_1119_pt1 | contig 18091 bp, 15 predicted proteins | sample Alteio_BWOrgHeat_41_FD_152954 | JGI IMG/M metagenome (GOLD analysis project Ga0206950, IMG submission 152954) | Enriched cells from forest soil in Barre Woods Harvard Forest LTER site, Petersham, Massachusetts, United States -... | ecosystem: Environmental > Terrestrial > Soil > Temperate forest >... | reverse complement strand
CCTTATCTTGCTGGATATTAATATGCCTAAAAAGAACGGATTTGAAGTTTTAGAGGCTTTAAAAAAAGATGCGCGCTTCGATTTCATCCCGGTTGTTATGTTAACAACTAGTGACAGGGAAGAAGATATTGTTAAATCATACAAAGAAGGAGCTTGTTCTTATATAACCAAACCCGTTAATTTTGCTAATTTTTCTAAGGTCATCGAGCAGTTTGCTCTCTATTGGGCCCTGATTTCTAAAATCCCAAATTAAAATCATGATAAGAATTTTATACATCGAAGATAATGAGGATGATTTCTTGATCCTCCGTAGCGTAATGGAGAAAATACCCGATAGTGCCTATTCCATTACCAATGTTAATTCTATCCCTAAAGCCCTTGATTATCTTTTAAAAGAGAAAACAGACCTTGTTTTCTTGGATTTAGGCCTTCCGGGAAGCTCCGGGAAAGAAGCCTATGGCAAGCTTGTCGATAAATTTCCTAATGTACCTGTGATCATCATGAGCGGGAACGAAGATAAGAATGTGGCCTACGAATTGATTACATTAGGCGCGGAAGATTTTTTTATTAAAGGGAATTTACATCCGGACCTGTTGGACCGAGGCGTCACATATTCTTTAAAACGGCATGAGTTAAAAAACTTGTTAAAAGAAGAAGTCGCCCAACGGAAGAAAACGGAAGAAGCATTGCGCACAGCGCGCGATGAATTAGAAATCCGTGTCCAGGAACGCACATTAGAGTTGAAACGTTCCAATGAAGAACTGGAACAATTTGCCTATGTTGCCTCACATGATTTACAGGAACCAATCCGTAAAATCGTCGGTTTTTCCCAGATCTTTGCCAGTAAATTTGAAGGGCAGATAGACACAAAATCAAAAGAACATTTGAATTATGTCATTGATGGGGCAAAGCGGATGCAAGCCTTGATCCAGGACCTTCTTTTATATTCCCGGATAGGGCAGAATGAATTAATATTGGAGGTTTTGGACCTCAATGGGGTGGTCAAGGAAGCTGTAGGCAATTTAGAACTGATCATTAAAGAAACAAACGCTGAAATTATTTGCCACCCGCTACCAAGCCTTAGCGCGCATAAATCTTTTATAGTCCAGATTTTCCAAAACCTTATCAGCAACTCTATAAAGTACCGGTCTGATAAGGCCCCGCGCGTTGAAATTGCGGCCCAACAAAAAGAAAACCAATGGGAATTCACCATCCAGGACAATGGTATCGGTATTGAATTTCAGTATGCCAATAAATTGTTTGTGATATTCCAACGGTTGCACCCGAAGGGAAGGTATCCGGGGACAGGGATTGGCCTGGCTGTTTGCAAACGCATGGTGGAGATGCACAAAGGTAAAATCTGGATTGAACCGCATACAGGTGCCGGAGCGGTGTTCAAATTTACGTTGCCAGCTCCGGGATAAGGGAAGGGGTGGGAAGATGTTATTAGAAAGCATTGAAATCCTGATCGTGGAAGATGATATGGGTGATGTTGAATTGATCAAAGAATCGCTTAAAATGTCGAAATTTAAAATGGTGCTCAACCATGTTTCAGATGGCCAGGAATGCATGGAGTACTTGACCAAGCAGGGGCCATTTAAGCAAGTGAAAAAACCGGACGTTGTCTTGCTTGACCTTAATTTACCTAAGAAAGACGGACGGCAGGTCCTGGCGGAAATGAAAACAGACCCAGGTTTAAAGAAAATCCCTGTTGTTATCTTGACGACATCCGATAACGAGGTCGATATTAACAAGGCCTATGCTCTCGGGGCCAATTGTTTTGTGACCAAACCCGTTGATTTTGGGCAGATCAAGAAAATAGTCAATGAAATAGCGGAATTCTGGTTTACGGTCGTGAAATTGCCGGCGGGCAAGTAAGAAAGGAGGAGTATCGTGGCCACAGACATTGAAATTCTCCTGGTTGAAGATGATTTAGGTGATGTGGAATTGATGAAAGAGTCGCTTAAATTTTCAAAATTATATATTAAATTTGTCCATGTCCGTGATGGCCAGGAATGCATGGAGTATTTAAGAAGAACGGGGAAATATGAGCAAGCTAAAGTTCCGGACCTTATTTTACTTGATCTCAATATGCCCAGAAAAGACGGCCGTCAGGTGCTGTCAGAAATGAAGGAAGATAAGTTTTTAAAAGATATCCCGGTCGTCATCCTGACAGGAGCGCATGACGCGGCGGACATCACTAAAATTTATCGCCATCATTTCGTGTCCAAACCCATTGATTTTTACCAATTCAACGAGATCGTCACGGAAATACCGCAATTTTGGTTTACGATCGTGAAACTGCCGGATGAAAAAAAAGGGGTTTAAAATGAGCCAATCCACAAGGTTATTAATTATAGATGATGACGCGGCAGACCAGAAATTAATCCGGGAGTCTATCGAAAAAATCGGGTTTGAAGCTGAGATCATCCTTGCTTTTAGCGGGGAAGAAGGCATTAAAAAAGTAAATGATTTAAAGCCAAATGTCATCATAGTTTTAGATACGGTGTTGCCTGGGATGAATGGTTTTGAGACATGTAAGAAAATAAAAGAATTGGACAAAGATTTTAAAATCATCATTTGCACAGGGATAGTTGACGCGGTGGATGCTGCCAAGGCAAGGGCCGTTGGTGCCGATGATTATTGTGTCAAAACAGCTGACTTTATGGGTTTGATTCATGCGATCAAGAAACTTATAGGGGTATAAAGGCGCAATGATAAATAATAAGTTCAAGATACTCATTGTGGATGATAACCCCGTTGATAAGGGCTTATTGACGCAAATATTAAACGCCATGGGCCAGGACTTTGACGTGAAGGCCGCTGGTTCGTATGAGGAGGCAAGGAAATATGATCAAGGGATTGTTCCAAATTTGATTTTATTGGGTATTAATTTGCCTGATACGGAGGGCCTTTATTTTTTACAAGAAATCCAGCGAAAAGCCAACGAGGATATCCATGTGATCCTGGTCTCTAATTTTTTAAATAGGGACAATAAATTAAAGGGTTTCCAATTAGGCGTTACGGATTTCATATATAAACCCATTGTCGCGGAAGAATTGAAAGTCAGGATCGCTGTCCTATGCAGGTTAAAAAAGATCAGGGATGACCAGGATTGGGCGGCCCAAAAGACCAATGAAGGGATCAAGCTCCTTTATAAAGAACTTGAAAATAAAAATAAAAGATTAAAAGAGTTAGATCAGCTAAAAGATGAATTCGTCAATAATGTTTCGCATGAGTTGCGTACTCCTTTAACGATCATCCAGGAGAGTGTCAGTATTATTAGGGATGGGCTGCTTGGAGAAATAAATGAAAAGCAAAATAAGCATCTCATGAACACTTTAGAGAACATAGACAGATTGGATAAAATCATCAATGATCTTCTTGATATTTCCACCATTGAGAACAGGAAAATGAGGCTTTATAAAGAGAATGTCAATATCAATGATCTTGTCAAGAAGGTGGCCTCTGATTTCATCCCTTCCGTGGTGGCCAAAGGTTTGGAACTCAAGTGCGTTGTCCCCGAAGGCCCTGTCGATGTTTATGTGGATAAAGATAAAATAATCCAGGTTTTAGTCAATCTGGTCAATAATGCCTATAAATTCACGGACAAAGGTAAAATTGAGCTCTCCGTCATCGAAAACGCCGATCAAGTTGAATGCCGTGTGAAGGATACGGGAATAGGCATATCCGCTTTAGATGCCCCAAGATTATTCTCCAAATTTGACCAAATTGGCAGGCAATCCGGCGCGGGGGCAAAGGGTACCGGTTTAGGCTTATCTATCACAAAGGGTATTGTTGAATTACATGATGGGCAAATAAAAGTTGAAAGCAATCCGGGCCAGGGGACTTTGTTTACGGTTAGTTTACCCCGATTGCCTGTTTTAAAGCAGTATAAGAATTTTATGGATTGTATAAGAGAAGTAAAGCTGCATTACAACACGTATTCTGTTTTAGTTTTCAATATTAAAAATCCTGTAGGGACAAATGATATATTATTAGATGAGTTGTCAGCATTGATCAAAAAACAAATCCATCGGAAATCTGACCAGATAGTCAGGGACAATGGCTCAGTGTTCGTTATTTTATCTGATACTAGAAAAGAAGACGCGATGGTTGTGTTCAATCGTCTCCATCATGCAATAAACGAAACGGGTTGGGAAAGCTCACATAATGGTTTTAATGGGTTTGTCATTAAACTGGTAAATTTTCCTGAAGATGTCCATTCTGAAACGGAACTGGTTAATTTATTAAAAACGTATAAGGGCGTTGGCCCAACCTAATCAATGAAAAAACTTATGGAACTTTAAAGAAGGAGGCCATTTAAAATGAAAAAAATCCTAGTGGTCGATGATGATCCGCAAATTGTGGATTTGATCAAAATCCGGTTAGGTGCGAATAACTATGCGGTTATTTCGAGCCCTGATGGGAAGGATGCCATTTTAAAGATAAAAAAAGAAGAACCGGATCTAATTATTATGGATATCATGATGCCCAATATGCCAGGGGGTGACGCGGTCAGGATCTTGATGGCGGACAATAAACTTAAAAACATCCCTATTATATTTTTGACGGCGCTGACAGCCAATTTGCCATACGAATCGGACCATAAGGGCAGTATCAATGTGGATGGCCAATTTTTTACAGCGATACCAAAACCATTTAAACCGGAGAGATTGCTCTTTGAGATCAGGAAAATTTTAGGGACATAGTTTTTCTAATGAAGGAGGAATTCCGATGAAGAAAATATTAGTTGTTGATGATGACCCGCATATTTGTGAAAATTTAAAATTACGCTTGGAATCAAACGGGTACGCAGTCAGCACGGCATCAAATGGGGTGGTGGCTTTTGTTAAAGCCAGTGAAGAGAAGCCGGATTTAATCATCCTGGATGTGGCCATGCCGACCATGGATGGCCTGAAATTTGTCCAATCGACCCGATGGAAAGAGGAAATGAAGGACATCCCGATCCTTATATTGACGGCGCGGGTGAATACTAAGGATATTTTTGACACTCTCGGGATAGAACATTTCCTGGCCAAACCCTATGACGCGAAAGAGTTGCTGGAAAAAGTGGCCCTGTGTGTTAAGAGTTGAGGGAGCTTTTTTATGAAAAGGAAAATCTTAGTCGTTGATGATGAGCCGGGCATTATTGAAGTCATCAAAGCAAGGCTTGAAGCCAATGATTATGAAGTGATTACGGCGAACAACGGGCTTGAGGCTTTTGTTAAAGCCAGTGAAGAAAAGCCGGATTTAATTATCCTGGATGTGTCTATGCCGACCATGGATGGTTTAAAATTTGTCCAAGCGACCCGGGGGTTTGAAATGAAGGACACACCCATTTTAATTTTAACGGCCTTAAGGCTTACCAAGGAGGCCTTTAAATCTTTCGGAGTCGATCATTTTCTCTGTAAACCCTTTAAATCCGATGAGTTACTCTTGAAGGTCGCAGAGTGCATGAAGGATTAACTGGTCTCCCGCGAACACCCACCTTCCTATTATACTTTGGTACAATAGCTTCCTTTCAGATGCCTCCCTAGAATAGGATTATAAATTTCTAACAATAATGCACAATGATAGAAACGATCTGTCGTAATTGTTAGGAAAAACAGGAGGGTCCTATGGTCAATCAAAAAGAACGCAAGCCTTATGAAGCAAGCAACAAATTAAGAGAGTTTGCTAAGCCCCTTATTTGGTTAGCCCAGTATGACGAAGAGGATGATTTTCTAGGTGGAAAAGTCTCAAGTTATTTGCCGGAGTTTACCGAAGAAGAATGAAAGAAGCCGGTTCTCCAGAGCTGCCACTTCGTTTGGAAATGTTCAGCAGTGAACAGATGAAACAGCATGGTAAAACGCTGGCAGGCCTGCATCAATTAACAAAAGCACGCGCCTCCGCGTCGCTTTTGACCCGCCTGACAGGAAATGAAAAAGTTCTCCTTGAAACGCATGTCTTGCTGATCGAGGCGGTCAGGCATAAACGTTTGATTACGCCCGCCGGAGAGTGGCTGCTCGATAATTTTTATTTGATTGAAGATCAGATCCGTACAGCCAAGCGGCATTTACCCAAGAGCTATCATCGCCAACTACCTTTCTTGATCAATGGCCCATCAGCGGGTTATCCACGCGTGTACGATATTGCTTTGCAGATGATAGCGTATGGCGATGGCAGGATTGATCCGGAAACACTCAATGGTTTTATGGTGGCTTACCAGAAAGTCACGGCCCTGGACTTAGGCGAATTATGGGCCATCCCGATCATGTTGCGTCTGGCCCTGATTGAAAATCTTCGACGTATTGCCGCGCGCGTCGCTGCCGTCAGGATAGACCAGGATTTGGCTAATTTTTGGGCGGAACAGATGTTCGCCATTGCCCGGAAAGACCCTAAAGGGTTGATCTTAGTGGTCGCGGATATGGCACGGTCAAAACCGCCTAAGTCCCATGCTTTTGTCGCTGAACTGACCCGCCGCCTTCAGGGGCAGAACCCATCCTTATCCTTGCCTCTTACATGGATCCAGCAGTGGCTTTCAGAAGGAGATGTGACGATTGAGAATTTTGTCCATTTGGGAAATCAGGACCAGGCGGCTGACCAGGTTTCAATCAGCAATTGCATTGGCAGCCTCCGTTTGTTGGGTGCCCGTGATTGGCGTGAATTTGTTGAGACGATGAGTGTTGTTGAAAGCATACTGCGTAACGATCCCGGTCAATCTTACTGCCATATGGATTTTTCCACCCGGGACCGTTACCGTCATGTTATTGAAAACTTAGCCCAAGAAAGTCTGCTTTCTGAAACTGAGGTGGCCCAAAAAGCGATCCAATTGGCGCTTGAGGCTGCCGGAAAAGAAGGTGGCGGGCATAGGATGGCCCATGTCGGCTTCTATTTGATTGACAAGGGCCTTTCGAAACTTGAACGGGCTGCAGGGGCGCGTTTTGCTGCCTTGGAGATTTTGAAAAAGTGCGCGAAACATTTTTCGTTATTATTATATCTGGGTACTATGGCCTTGATAACACTTCTTTTAGCGGCAGTTTTATTGGCAAATCCAAATACCAAAAATATGCCTCATTGGGAAATTATTATTTTTGGTATTTTTTTAATCATCGGACTCAGTCAATTGGCTTTAGAGCTGGTCAACGGCATGAGTACCTCTATCGTCAAACCGCATCTGTTGCCGCGTATGGATTTTTCCAAAGGGATCCCATCAGAATACCGTACCCTTACAGTTGTGCCGACCATGATCACTTCCCTGCAAAATATTGCAAGCCTTATCGAGGCCTTAGAGGTGCGGTTTTTGGCGAATCGCGATGAACATTTGCATTTTGGTTTATTAACTGATTTCCAGGATGCCATTCAGGAAAGTTTACCTGAGGACAATGCCCTGTTAAAGCGGATGCAAGAAAAAATTGAAGACCTTAACCGTAGATATAAAAAGGGAAAAACAGACGTTTTCTTTCTTTTCCACCGCCCGCGCCGTTGGAACCCTAAAGAGAAAATTTGGATGGGTTACGAACGCAAGCGGGGAAAACTGGCAGATTTAAATTGGCTTTTGCGTGGAGGCCCCAGGGAGAATTTTTCACTGATCATCGGTGACATCGCGGCGTTAAGGGATGTTAAGCTTATCATCACTCTGGATACAGATACGCAGTTACCACGCAATTGTGCCCGGCAGCTTGTAGAAACGATGGCCCATCCATTAAATCAGGCCCACTATGACAAGGACAAGCGATGCGTCACAGAAGGGTACGGTATTCTTCAACCGCGGGTGAGCATGAGTCTGCCAGGCGCGAATCGTTCCTTTTACGCGCGTTTATACGGGGGAGAGGCAGGTATTGACCCCTATACGCGCACGGTTTCTGATGTTTATCAGGATTTGTTTGAGGAAGGTTCATTTATTGGCAAAGGGATTTATGATTTGGATATTTTTGAAAAAGCTTTAAATGGCCGTTTTCCCCAAGGGCAGATTTTGAGTCACGACCTTTGGGAGGGGTGTTACGCCCGTTCGGGGCTGCTCAGTGATGTGGAATTGTATGAAGACTATCCGTCCCGATATAGCATGGATGTCAAGCGTCGCCACCGTTGGATCCGCGGGGATTGGCAATTAGCAGGATGGTTATGGTCTAAAGTTCCGGCAGCCGGCGGCCGTCGGGAAAAAAATACCTTGTCCCTATTATCCCAATGGAAACTTTTTGATAATTTACGGCGTAGCCTGGTCCCTGTGGCCTTAATAATCATTTTACTGATGGGCTGGACGGTTTTGTCATCACCTTGTTTTTGGACAGGGGTGGTCTTGGGGATTATTTTTCTGCCGGCCTTGATCGTTTCTGTTTTAGATGCCCTTCGCAAGTCAAAAGATGTTTTGTTAGGGCAGCATGTAACGACGGTCCTGCATTCAGCCGGTTGGCGTTTTGCCCAAAGGGCCTTTACGCTGATGTGCCTACCGTATGAGGTTTTTTTTACACTTGATGCGATTTTGCGCACGGCGGTACGGATGCTCATAAGCCACCAAAAACTTCTGGAATGGGATTTGGTGACAGCCAAGGATGGGGCTGGCAGGGATTTGATTAGTTCATACCGGCTAATGTCCATTGCCCCTGTAATGGCCATATGCGTCTTAATTTATTTGGGTATATATGACCCATTAGCTTTGCGGGCAGCTGGGCCAATCTTATTACTATGGATTGCATCACCCGCGATAGCCTGGTGGATCAGCCGCCCATTGACGCGCGGCCAGGCCAAACTTGGGGTAGATCAGGTCCTTTTTCTGCGCAAGCTTTCCCGGAAAACCTGGGATTTTTTTGAAATATTTGTGGGCCCGGATGACCATTGGTTGCCTCCTGATAATTACCAGGAAAACCGTCCTGTGAAGATAGCCCATCGCACATCCCCCACCAATATAGGCCTGTCGCTTTTGGCAAATTTATCGGCCTACGATTTCGGCTACATTCCGTCGGGAAAATTGATCGAGCGGACTGAAAATACCTTGTGCACCATGGAAGGTTTGAAGCGATACCGGGGACATTTTTATAATTGGTATGATACGCAGTCCCTGCAGCCACTTATTCCGGTTTACATATCAACAGTAGACAGCGGCAATCTGGCAGGTCATCTTCTGACATTGGGCGCGGGTCTTCTGGCACTGCGCGATGATGCGATTTTAGGGACGCGCTTGTTTGAGGGTTTAAGGGATACACTTGAGGTTTTGACGGAAGCGCTAGAGGATGTCAGTTTATGTTCGTTTGATCAATTACAAAATGAACTTCTGGCCGCGTGTGAAAGCAGGCCGACGACGCTTGAAGAAGCGCGCCAGTGCCTCCAACGCCTGGTCCCCTTAGCCCAAGCGCTCATTGATAAACTTGGGCGTACCGCTGAGATCGAAGCGATAGAGTGGATACATAATTTTATGAGGCAATGCCGCGACGCCCTTAATGATATGGAATTAATCGTTGGGAAAGAAATCCCTGATAATAGGGCGATTCCGACACTGCGGGAATTGAGTAAATGGGGTGGAGAAGCAGGTCTCCGGGCGCTTAACCGTATGGGGGACATTGAACGATTAGCCCGCCAATGCAGCGATTTTTCACGCATGGAGTATGATTTTCTTTATAACTCAACAAGTCATCTATTGTCTGTCGGATACCATCTGGAGGAGCGGAAATTAGATCCAAGTTTTTATGATCTCTTGGCGTCGGAAGCGCGGTTATGTTATTTCACAGCGATTGCACAGGGCCAAATCCCGCAGACGGGCTGGTTTAGCCTTGGGCGCTTGCTTACGACCACAGGCGGAAAACCAGTCCTTTTATCGTGGAGCGGATCGATGTTTGAATACTTAATGCCGCTTATAGTCATGCCTACTTACGCAAATACCTTGCTTGATCAAACGTATCAAGCAGCGGTGGAGAGGCAAATTGAATATGGAAAACAGCATGGTATCGCGTGGGGTATTTCCGAATCAGGCTATAATGCCATCGACGCCAGCCTTAATTATCAGTACCGCGCCTTTGGCGTGCCGGGCTTAGGTTTCAAGCGCGGCTTGGCTGAGGACAGGGTCATAGCGCCGTATGCTTCCGTGATGGCCTTGATGGTCTCCCCCTTGCCGGCATGTCTTAATTTACAGCGTCTTGAGAAAGACGGATTGATGGGGAAATATGGTTTCTATGAAGCTGTTGATTATACCCCATCGCGTCAACCGCGGGGTAGGGTAAGTACAGTGATCCGCTCGTTTATGGCGCATCACCAAGGCATGAGCCTGCTTTCATTGGCCTACCTATTGTTAGACCGTCCCATGCAAAAGCGATTTATGTCAGATCCTCTTTTTGGCGCGACGATGTTATTGCTTCAAGAGAGAATCCCTAATATCATCCCATTCCATGTCCATATCAATGAAGTGACCAATCTCCGCACACTGTCCAACAATGAAGAAACACCGGTCCGCGTATTGAAGAGTCCCCATACAAAAATTCCTGAAGTGCAGTTATTATCAAACGGCAGGTATCATGTCATGCTTACAAACGCCGGGGGAGGATACAGCCGTTGGAAGGCAATAGATATTACCCGTTGGCGTGAAGATATTACCAAGGACAACTGGGGGATGTTCTGTTATATCCGTGACGTGGAAACGCTCGCGTTTTGGTCAACGGCCTATCAACCCACCCTTGAAAAGCCGGACCATTATGAAGTCATTTTTTCAGAAGGACGCGCGGAATTCCGGCGCCGCGATCATGGTTTAGAGACATATACGGAGATCATTGTTTCGCCGGAAGATGATATTGAATTGCGCCGGGTCCGTGTCACTAATCATTCGCGCCTCAAAAGGACAATCGATGTGACCAGTTACGCGGAAGTGGTGATCGCGCCCGGGGCCGCGGATGCCTTGCATCCCATGTTTAGTAATCTTTTTGTCCAAACAGAAATTATCAAAGAGCGCCAGGCGATCCTTTGTTCCAGGCGCCCCCGTTCTACCAATGAACACGTCCCCTGGATGTTTCATTTAATGGCGGTGCATGGGGCAGAGGTCCAAAAGGTTTCTTATGAAACCGATCGCCTGCAATTTATCGGGCGGGGCAGAAGCATAGTTCAACCAGAGGCGATGGGCCAAATAACGCCACTTTCAGGAGCTCAAGGTTCGGTATTGGATCCGGTGGTGGTGATCCGCAGCCAGGTAGCCCTTGAGCCACAGCAAACAGTCATCATGGACATGGTTTCCGGTATTGCGGAGTCCCGTGAGAAAGCTTTGGTCCTTATTGAGAAATACCAGGACCAGCGGATCGCGGACCGTGCCTTCGAGCTGTCATGGACGCATGCCCAGGTCGTTTTACGGCAGATCAATGCCACGGAAGAACAGGCCCAAATGTATGGGCATCTTGCCAATACTATTATTTATGCCCATTCTTTGCTGCGCGCGGCCCCGGATATACTTGTGCAGAACCGTCGCGGGCAAAGCGGTTTATGGGGGAATGCCATTTCCGGTGATTTACCCATCGTGATCCTTCAAATAGGAGATTGCGCAAATATCGAATTGGCCCGTCAGATGGTCCAGGCCCATGCGTATTGGCGGTTAAAAGGGTTGGCGGTCGACTTGGTTATATGGAATGAAGACCTTTCCGGTTATCAGCAATTACTTCAAGAACAAATTGTTTGTTTGATCTCTGCCAGTGCTGGGGCCAAGATAGCCCGGAATTCCGGTGAAATTTTTGTGAGGCCAGCCCAGCAAATATCCAATGAGGAACGCATTCTCCTCCAGTCCGTCGCGCGGGTCATTATTTCGGACCGTGATGGATTGCTCGAAGGTCAGATCAATCGTCGCGTCCCTATAGAAGTTCCAGTGGCACGGTTTACCGCGATTAAAACGTATCGTCCGCCCTCGGGCATGCCTGTTGATGGGCACGGTAATGATTTAATTTTTTTCAATGGATTGGGAGGGTTTTCCCCTGACGGGCGTGAATACGTCATCAGGCTTTCCGGAAGTCAAGTGACCCCGGCGCCATGGGTGAATGTCCTGGCTAATGCCCATTTCGGCACACTGGTTTCAGAAAGCGGGCTTAGCTATACCTGGAGTGAGAATGCCCATGAATTCCGGCTGACGCCCTGGAACAATGATCCGGTCAATGATTTGACCGGAGAGATTTTTTATATCCGCGATGAAGAGACAGGCCATTTTTGGTCACCCACTCCGTTGCCTACCCGTTCAAAACAGCTTTACAAGATCCGGCATGGATTTGGGTATAGTGTCTTTGAACATGATGAGGGAGGCATCGAATCAGAATTGTGGATTTATGTGGCCCTGGATGCGCCGGTCAAGTTTTCCGTCCTTAAAATCCGAAATATGTCAGGCCGTGCCCGTCGACTTTCGGCCACCGGCTACGTGGAATGGGTGTTGGGAGATTTACGGTCTAAAACAGCGATGCATGTAAGTACCGAAGTTGATCCCTTGGGAGCTGCTATCTACGCGCGAAACCCCTACAACACGGAATTTTCAGCAAACGTTGCTTTTTTTTCCGCGGATGACATGAAACGGACAATCAGCGCGGACCGCACAGAGTTTATCGGGCGTAATGGTTCTATTCAAAATCCAGCTGCCATGTCACGCGCGCATCTTTCCAACCGTGTGGGGGCGGCTTTAGACCCTTGTGCCGCGATCCAAATCCCGTTTGATTTGGCGCAAGGTGCGCAGCGCGAAATTGTTTTTACCTTGGGTGTCGGCCAAGGTGTTGAGGATGCCCGCAACCTGGCCAAGCGTTACTGCGGATCAACAGGGGCAGAGGAAGCCCTGCAAGCTGTGTCCAAGTATTGGACTGATACCTTGGGCACAGTACAGGTGGAGACACCTGATGGGGCACTCAATATTTTGGCCAACGGATGGCTCCTTTATCAAACCGTGAGTTGCCGTCTTTGGGGGCGCAGCGGTTATTACCAATCAGGAGGGGCTTTCGGATTTCGTGATCAGTTGCAAGATGCGATGTCGCTTGTCCATAGCGCGCCCGTGCTTTTGCGCGCGCATTTACTTTTATGCGCGTCCCGACAATTTCAAGAAGGAGATGTCCAGCATTGGTGGCATCCGCCAAAAGGACGTGGTGTCCGCACCCATTGTTCAGATGATTACCTGTGGTTAGTATCCGCAAGCTGCCGTTATGTCCTCGGCACGGGGGATACAGGGGTATTGGATGAATTGGTCCCGTTCCTTCAAGGCCGGTTGGTAAACCAGGATGAGGACGCGTATTACGACTTGCCCAATCAGTCGCCTGAAAAAGCAAGTTTGTATGAGCATTGCCAGCGGGCTATTTTCAAGGGCCTTGTGTTCGGAGAACATGGCTTACCGCTGATGGGTTCCTGTGATTGGAATGATGGGATGAATCTTGTCGGCGAGAAAGGACGTGGTGAAAGCGTTTGGTTGGGATTCTTCCTTTATGAAGTGCTCATGCAATTTACTAAGATCGCGGAGCTTCGCGGGGATTTATCTTTTGTGGAGCTCTGTCAAGCACAGGCGGTCCAACTGCGCCAGAATATTGAAAAGAATGGTTGGGATGGCCGGTGGTACCTGCGCGCGTATTTTGATGACGGGTCACCTCTGGGTTCAGCGGGCAATCCTGAATGCCAGATTGATTCCATTGTACAAAGTTGGTCTGTCCTTTCCGGGGCGGGTGATCCTGACCGAACGCGCATGGCCATGGAATCGCTCAATAAGCGTTTAGTCCATCGGGACAGCAGGATCATCCAACTTCTTGATCCGCCGTTTGATAAATCCAATTTGAATCCAGGTTATATTAAAGGCTATGTCCCGGGTGTGCGAGAAAATGGCGGGCAGTATACGCACCGGCCATTTGGGCGGCCATGGCCTTCGCCCGGTTAGGGGACAGTAAACATGCTTGGGAATTCTTAAATATGATAAATCCCATCAATCACACAAAATCCCTAAATGATATTAATACCTATAAGGTAGAGCCTTATGTGCTCGCCGCTGACGTCTATGCGGTTTCGCCCCATGTTGGCCGCGGGGGGTGGACATGGTACACGGGATCGGCCGGCTGGATGTACCGTTTGATCCTGGAATCTCTTTTGGGGTTGCGGCTTGAGTCAAATAAACTGTTGATAGAACCTTGCTTTCCTGAGGATTGGAACGCATTCAAAATAAAATACCGTTACCGGGAAACGATGTATCATATCAATGTCGGGCGCATGGCTGCCAGTCCCGACCAAGGCGGGAACAGCGACAGTCAGGTAATCATAACAGTGGATGGCATCAAACAAGAAAATAAGGGCATACCACTTATTAATGACTCCCAAGAACACCAGGTTGAAGTGCGATGTCCCTGAAGCAATAGATTTCTTGTCAGGAATGGTCATTTTGATATTATGTTTGGTATGGATTTTCTCCCCAAAAGCCTTTTAATGTTGACCCCCGATGGAAGGCTCCTATTTTTGACCCGTATTTTACGGCTCTTCGGTTACGGGTTTTTGTCCGTCATTCTTGTCATTTATCTTAAGTCCATTGGTTTGAGCCAGGACCAGGTTGGTTGGCTATTGGCATTAACGCTGGTGGGTGACGCGGTGATTTCTTTGGGGATTTCGCTTATTGCCGATACCGTCGGGCGTAAATACATGCTTCGGGTGGGTGCCCTCTTGATGGTTTTTGCCGGGATCTTATTTGCATTTACGGATAATTTCGCATTTTTGCTTTTGGCCGCGGTCATTGGCGTTATCAGCCCCAGTGGGAATGAAGTAGGGCCATTTCTGGCGATCGAGCAGGCGTCCTTGTCCCACCTTGTTGGCGATGATAAACGCACGGGAGTTTTTGCCTGGTATAATTTGTTAGGATTCTGCGCCACAGCCTTGGGGGCGTTGATGGTCGGTGTGTTTTTTAAAACCTTGACCGGCCTAAGGCTGGACGTGTTGACCAGTTATAAAATCATTGTGCTGATTTATGGTGTGTTGGGCCTGGTATTGTGGTTTTTGTTTGGCCGGCTTTCCGGGAAAATTGAAGTCAATGCGCAAGAGAAACCATTAAATTTTACAGAGCTTCTTAATAGCCGCTTGGGGATCCATCAATCTCTGCCCCTGGTATTGCAGTTATCTTCACTTTTCGCCTTAGATGCCTTTGCCGGTGGTTTTATCATGCAGTCTTTGTTGGCGTATTGGTTTCATGTGCGTTTTGGCGCGGATATAGCCGTTTTAGGCGTCTTATTTTTTGGCGCTAACCTTTTCGCCGGGGTTTCGTCGCTTTTAGCTGTGCGGCTGGCCCGTCGTATCGGTCTAATTAACACCATGGTCTTCACGCATTTACCTTCCAATGTTTTGTTGGTTCTGGTTGTGTTTATGCCGAATTTAACTTGGGCAGGGATTGTATTCCTGTTGCGTTGTACGATTTCCCAGATGGACGTGCCGGCACGCCAGGCGTACCTGATGGCGGTTGTGGCGCCTTCCGAGCGTTCCGCCGCCGGTGGGATTGCAAATGTTGCCCGCACCTTGGGGGCATCCTTTGCCCCCCTTTTGGCCTTGCCGCTGCTGGGTACTCCAACGCTTGCCGGCATTCCTATTATATTAGCGGGCGGATTAAAAATCATTTATGACCTATTGCTGTTTTATAATTTTAAAAAATCAAGCTCCCCTGAAGGGCACTGAACCATCGATTATACCCTGGTATAATAGCATGCGCGTTGAAGCTCCTGTATCATGAAAAAGCTTAAAAGACCGCACTAATAATGGGACACTATCTAATTCCTAAGAAAGGAGTAAAATGCCAGTAAATATCTTTATTGTGGATGATGATGAGTCAGTATGCCGCGCTCTTAAAACTCTTTTAATGACATATGACTTTGAGGTTAAAACGTTTAATTCCGCGCAAAGTTTTTTTGATAATGTGGCCCACAATGATCCTGGTTGTTTGCTTCTTGACATTCATATGTCCGGATTAGATGGGTGGGAAGTCCAGAAACGGATTCTTGCTTCTGGATCGCGCCGTCCGGTCATTTTTATTTCCGCGGAGAAAAAAGACGATGCCACGGATCGTGCTTTAAAAGCCGGAGCGGTAGGTTTCCTGCAGAAACCTGTCAATGGCCAGACCTTGGTTGATCTTATTAGTGGCATCAAGGTTTGACAAACGGATATAAATGAAAAAGATAAGAAAAGTCAAAAATAACCTGGAAGAAAAGTTCCGCCAGCAAACAGATGAGCTCCGGATTAGGGACGGGCAATTAAGGCAAGGGGCTGATCGTGAGAAATTAGGGGCTGACAGGGAAAGGCAAGGTGCTGACCGGGAGAAGATCGCCGAAGAGCAAATATATATACGGACCAAGGCGATCGAATCCACCCTTGATGGCATTTTTATTATTGACGCCAAAAAGCCGGATTTCCCTATTATCTATGCCAATCCTTCATTTTATAGCCTTACCGGGTTTTCAAAAAGTGAGATCATTGGGAAGAGCTATTTCCTGCTTTACGGGATTGACAGCAACTTGCGCGTATCCGAAGAAATAAAAAAAACCTTACGCCAAGGGAAATTTTTCCATGGGGAGATGTTAAAATTCAAAAAGAACGGTGAAAAGTATTGGTGTTTACTGCGCATCGCTCCCATTCGGGACAGCAAGGGCGTCATCACGCATTATGTGGGGACTAAAACCGATACCACCTTGATGAAGCAGCGTGATTTAGAAATTGAGGAACAACGCGAAGAGCTTTTGCATGTGACAAGGGTGGGGAAGCTTGCCGAATTTGTTTCGTCTTTGGCCCATGAAATCAGCCAACCCTTGACAGCCATCCTATCTTATGCCCAAGCGGCCCAGCGTATGTTGAAAGACAGGGAACCCCAACTGCGGGAAATCCTGCAGTACATTATTAATGATGACCAGCGGGCCGCCGAGGTCATCCGGCGGTTGCGGTCATTGTTAAAAAAGAACAAACCCGCCTTTGAGACCCTTGATATCAATACACTCACCAACGATACAGTCACGCTTATCATGCCCCATATCATTGCAAAGAATAAAGTCATTAAGCTTGAGTTGGCAGGTGGTCTTCCCTTGATCCACGGTGACCGGATACAATTACAACAAGTGCTCTTGAACCTTATCAGTAACAGTCTGGAAGCGATGGAGGAGAGCAAACATTCCACGGATTTGATAATCAAGACTTCCTTAAAAAATGCCGGCACAATTATGGTGCAAGTCAAGGATTCGGGATGCGGTATTCCGGAAGAAAACATGAAAAAATTATTCGCCCATTTCTTTACAAGCAAGCCGGATGGCCTGGGGATGGGATTGTCTATCAGCCGGTCCATTGTGGAGGCGCATGGCGGGCATTTGGAGGCCATGAATAACCCGGACCACGGTGCTACTTTTTATTTCACCATTCCGGTGCATGTGGCAAATAAACCATGAGCCCTAATAGCGCTATTATCTATGTTGTTGATGATGATGCCTCAATTTGCAAATCCTTGTCCCTGTTGCTGCATTCAAATGGGTTTAGGGTTGAGACCTTCACAAGCGCGGAAGATTTCTTGGATTTTAAGCATCCCAAGGTGCAATCTTGCCTGGTTTTGGACATCCAGCTGCCGCATATCAACGGCTTTGCCCTTCAGGAGGTAATGGCCCAACGGGGGATCATCACGCCCATTATTTTTATCACCGGATATGGGGATATCCCTATGAGCGTCAAAGCGATCCAGGCCGGGGCCATTGATTTTTTGCCTAAGCCTTTTACCGAAAAGAAACTGCTCAATGCCATCACAAGGGCCATCTCAAAAAGTAAAATCCAAAATAAAAAAGAAGCTGAAATAGTAAAAATTAAGGCACGCATCAAGACCTTATCACCCAGAGAACTGGAAGTTTTTACCTTCGTGGCCCAAGGCCTGATGAATAAGAATATTGCATCAAAGCGGGGCACTTCCCTTCAAACCATCAAGGTCCACCGCGGCCGGGTCATGCAGAAGATGCAGGCCAAAACTGTTACAGAACTCATCCGCTTCGCCCAAAAAGCAGGCATCACGTCCTCTTCAGACTAATCAACCGCCGTTATTGACTATTAAACCTCAGTACAATTGATCCGTTTTAGAACCCCTATACATTAGTATTAGAAAGCTCGATTTTTTAATGAAGCTTTCATTCTGTCT
>Ga0206950_1115_pt2 | contig 18180 bp, 15 predicted proteins | sample Alteio_BWOrgHeat_41_FD_152954 | JGI IMG/M metagenome (GOLD analysis project Ga0206950, IMG submission 152954) | Enriched cells from forest soil in Barre Woods Harvard Forest LTER site, Petersham, Massachusetts, United States -... | ecosystem: Environmental > Terrestrial > Soil > Temperate forest >... | reverse complement strand
CATGGCCATGGACGCTACCTCACAAAACTCCATGGGCGCGTGGCGGTAATCAACGATGGGGTCATGCGCAGAGGCTAAGGCGTGAAACGCGTGTCCTGATTCATGCAATAAGGTCCTCACATCATCATCTATGCCAACGGCATTCATAAAGATAAACGGCTTGCGGGCTTCACTTAAGGTGTTTTGATAACCGCCAGGGGCCTTGCCCTTGCGGCTGGCCAAATCCAGGAGACCTAGATCATTCATCTCCTGGAATTGAAGGCCGAAATCAGTATCCAATTTATTAAAAATAGACGCGGTTGCGTTAATCAATCCCTGCGCGTCTTTAAACGGGGCCAATGGTTTTTCACCAAACGCGTCGACCGCCGTGTCCCATGGCCGCAAGGATTTTAATTGCATCTGTTCTTTACGTTTCTTTAATATCTTTCCGTTTAAAGGAACTATTAATTTTTCCACTGTTTCATGGTATTTTTTGCAATCCCGCGGGCTGTAATCAAAGCGATGATAAGCTTTAAATTGGTATTCGGTAAAATTTGAAAATCCCGCGTTTCTGGCAATACTATTGCGCAGTTCAAACATGCCCTCAAAAATACTTTCCAATTTATCTTTATCTTTAACGCGGCGCTCTGCGGATGCCCGCCAGGCGCGTTCGCGTAAGGAGCGGTCTGTCTCCAATAAATATTTACCCATCTGGGGCATGGTCTGTTCTTTTCCCTCGAAGATGACAGTCATGGCGCCCGAGAGCGTCTGATACTCCTGGCTTAAGAGATCGACCTTGGTTTGGAGCGGCACATTTTTTTCCACAAAAAGCTCAATATCTGTCCTCACCGCGCGGTCATAGACCTGATAACGTTTGGCATCCAAAGGAAAAAGGGCGCGTACTTTCATGTATTTGTGATTAAGTCGATCATTGATGGGCTTAATGGCCGGCGGGATGGTTTGGACAAAGCGGGTATAGGCGCCTGCCAGGGCCGGATCATCGGTCTGGCAAGTCATGCGGATATACAAAATTGAGCCTGCTTGGGACAAAGCCGCGTCCAGCTCGGAACGCTCGAGCAACCAATGTTCTAAATCTTGAGCAGAAGCCATTGCCTTTGATTCCAGCTTTTCGTATAAACGCACAACCGTGGCAAGATCTGTCAAATCAGCATTTTCCGGCACAAAAACTCTTTTCTGATAAACCGGTAATTGGGAAAAACTATCCGAAGGTGATGCGATAGGACCTTTTTGTGCTAAATCCATATTTCTCCTTTATAAGTCTTGGCCTGAGGCTTGGGCTAGCGCATTAATGAAACCTGGATTAACAGCATAACCTAATTCCCTGGCATTATGTACATTTTCCAAAGCTTTATCATACTGTTTTAATTCAAAATAAGAAACTGCACGGTTGTTATAGGCATCCGCGTAATTAGGGTTGATGTCAATGGCTTTGTCATAATCAGCAATAGCTTTAGAATAATCACCCTTGTTACTAAGGATAATCCCGCGATTGTAATAAGGTTCAGCAAAATTCGGGCTTAGTTCAATGGCTTTAGAAAAATCAATCAGGGCTTTATCATCATTTCCTTGCTCCGCGTAAATATTACCACGATCATTATGGCTTTGCACATCATTAGGGTCTAAATCAATGGCCTTGTTATATTCTGACATGGCCTGTGTCAAATTTCCTTGGGCGCTGAAAGCCGTTCCCAGCTGGCTGTAGCCGCGCGCCTTATGCGGAGATTTTAAAACAACGTCCCCCCATAACGTAAAATCATCTGACCATACCTTATTGCGCTGATACGTCAAAAATGCGTAAGATATTATAATAAAGCCTAAGACAATACACATTGTTTTGATGGACTTTTTCCCCAAAAGATAATACAGGCCACTGACTAAGAATAAACTATACCCCACCAATGGCAGGTACAATCTGTGCTCAAAAATCACATCCTTGATTGGAAAAATACTGGATTCAGGCAGCAGGGTCAAAAAAAACCAAAGGATGGAAAAAGAAAGCAGTCTATACCTTAAAAATAAATGTTTCGCGGCGTATAGGATGGTTATCAAAAAAAACAAACTGACTAAGGTGGGCATTTCGAAAAGGCCATGAGATAGCGGATAATCATAATCCAGGTTCTGGTTCAAAGGCAAAAAAACCAATCTTATATAGGTGACAAGCACCCTGAATTCAGTGCACAGATACTGGAAAGATGACATGCCTGGTTCGCTCGTCAACTCTTGAAACCTTCTTGCGCCGGTCTCTGTCAATAATAGCGTTAATGGGATAATAAGGAGAATAAACAAAAAAGGGGCCCAATACTTCCATCTAAAAGTTTTTTTGCCGTTAAAAAAACAAAACTCATACAGCAAGACCATTAAAGGCAGCGTGAGCGCTAATTCCTTGGTGAACATGGCCATGATGGCTGTTATCAATGATCCGATGTAATAAATCTTTTGTTTCGCAAAAATACCTGTGCCCACCTTGGCAGAGGAATTCAATAATCTGAACTTAATATAAAAACATAAGCTGGCCACATAAAATAACGTTGCCAAGGAAGCGGTACGCTGGACGATATAGGTGACGGCTTGGGTTTGCAGCGGATGCGCGACAAATACCAGGCCTGCCAATAAAGCCATAAGTTTGGCTTCTTGACTGAAAGTCAAAAGGGCCAACCACCAGACCAAAAGGGCTGTTATTAAATGGATGACAAGGTTGACAAGGTGATATCCAAAAACGTCCAAAGCATTAAAATGATAGTTCAGCGCAAAGGAAAAATAAGTGATGAATCGCCGGGGTAAAAAAATCCAAATCCCCCATAGATGGTCGATGTTCCTTATTACGAAATTATTGATTATGGAAGTCCGGTCATCAAAATGAAATGAACAATGAAAAGAATCAGAATAGGCCATGGACCCTAAAATTAAAATGATAAAAATTGAAATTAATTTGAATTTAAACGGATTCAAGTCCCCATCCCTCCTATTTCACATTGTCGATTGTCATCGCTGATGCTTGTTTTAAAGCGCTGATCAGTGCTTGATTGGCCTGTTGGCCTGACCTTTCTATTTTATGCACATCGGCCCAGGCCTTGTCATAATCTTTTAACTGATAATATAAGATGGCCCGGTTTTCATAGGCCAACGCAAACCCGGGGTTTATGTCAATGACCTTGGTGTAATCAGAAATAGCTTGAATAAGATTATTTTGTTTGGCAAAGGCATTGCCCCGATTGATATAGGCATCTGTGTACTGGGGGTCTAATTCAATGGCTTTGTTTAAATCCGCAAGGGCTTTTTGTCCCATTCCTTGTTTATCAAAATTTAGGCCGCGGTTGCTATAGGCCTGCGCGTAATGAGGATCAAGGGCGATGGCTTTGTTATAGTCCCCAAGGGCCTGTGTCAAATCACCTTCTTGGACCCAGTCGCTGCCGCGGTTATTATAAGCTTCAGCGAATTTTGGATTTATTTCAATGGCCTTGTTAAAATCGGACATGGCTTCTGAAAACTTGCCCAGCTTATAATAAAGCAAACCACGGTCGCAATAGGCTTTTGCGTATTGGGGCTCAAGAGCGATGGCTTTATTAAAATTGGACATGGCTTCACGCTCATCACCTTGTTTTTCAAAGGTCAGTCCACGGTTGTAATACGCTTGGGCAAATCTTGGATTAATTTCAATCGCTTTATTATAGCCTGTGATGGCTTGGCTTGTGCTGCCTAGTTTCTCATTAACACTCGCCCTGTTATTAATGGCTTCCAGGTAAATAGGGTTTAAGGCAATGGCTTTATCAAAATCAAGGATAGCTTCGTGATATTGGCCTAGCTTGTCATAGATTGACCCGCGGTTATTGTAACTTTCCGCGTGATCAGGATTTAATTCAATGGCTTTATTGTAATCGGCAATGGCTTGGGTCCATTGGCCTAGTTTGTCCTTGGCAGACCCGCGATTATTGTAGATTTCCGCGTATTGAGGGTTTAAGGCAAGGGCTTTATTATAATCGGCAATGGCTTGGGCGAATTTTCCTAATTTATCATAGGTGGTCCCGCGGTTATTATAGGCCTCTATAAAATTAGGCTTTAATTCAAGGGCCCTGTCATAGTCTGATAGGGCGCGGGTAAAATCGTTTTGTCTTTCATAATCCAGGCCCCGGTTATTGTATGGCCTGGCCTTAAGGGGCGATTTATGGATTGAATCATTCCACAAAGTAAAGTCATCTTTCCAAATTTTATTTCTTTGATAGGTCAAAAAAGAATTACAGGCAATGACCGCGGCCAGGGCGATGATCACCATGGTGACGCCCTTCTTCTCAAAAAGATAGAACAAGGATGTGACTAAAAAAATACTAAAACCAACCAAGGGTAAATAGAGACGGTGTTCAAAGATAAGATCTTGTAACGGCAAAAAACTTGATTCAGGCAAAAGGGTCAGGAAAAACCAAAAAATTGAAAAAGAAACCAGCCGGTATCTTAAAAAAAGGCGTTTTGCGAAATACAGCACACCGGCCAGGAATAAAAAACTGATCAGCACGGGCCATTGAAAAATACTATTAAAGGTAGGAAAATCATAATCTAAATTCTGATTGATAGGCACAAAAACCAGCCTCAGATATGTCACGATCACCCTGGATTCACTTAAAAAGTAATGCATGGGTGATATCCCTGAAGATCCCCCCACAATAAGCTGCAGCCTTTGGGACATGACTGATTTTGTTAAATGTAAGGTCAAAGGGATAATGATGAGGGTAAACAAAAATGGAGTCGTGGCTCTCCAGTTAAAACGCCCTTTCCCTTTGGCTTTAAAAAAACTAAACTCATAAAGCATGACCATGACCGGCAGGGTTATGGCATCCTCCTTGGTAAACATCGCAAGTACGGCTGTTATCAGTGAACAAGCATATAAAAATCTTGGCCAATTTGGAGATTTATTCCGGTCTTGAAGTAATCGAGATTGGACATAAAAACATAGGCTAGCCACGTAGAGCAAGGCCACTAATGACGCGGCGCGCTGCCAAATATAGGTGACAGCTTCGGTTTGGACAGGGTGGCTTACAAATACCAGCCCTGCCAATAAAGCAATACTATTGGCATGGGGGGTTATTTTTTCATTTTTCATGGCGGAAGTAGAAAAGGTCAAAAGCACCAACCACCAGACCATGACCGCTGATATTAAATGGACACCTAAATTAAAAAGGTGATAACCGGACACTTCAAGATGATTGAAATGGTAGTTAAAGGCTAGTGTGATAAAAGTGATAAAACGGCAGGGATAAAAGGACCAAATCCTGTGTAAGTCGTGGATATTCTTGATAAATGAATTGTCAACTATAAAGGACGTATCATCAAAGTGAAAGGGGCAAAAAAAGGTATTGGAATAAACAATGGTCCCTAAACAAAAAATAAAAAGGATTGAAGTCAATTTTTTATAAATCGATGTCAAAATCTATTCCCCTCCCCCTCAAAAACCCTTGACAAACGGGTGAATTCAAGTATATTTAAGGTTCAAATTTTTGACCAATGGATCGATTAAAAAAAGAGGTATTATCATGAGATCTTGCATCGTTTGCGAAAAAGGCCCGACATCCGGTAGAAAATATAAAAGGCGCGGTATGGAAAAGAAAAAAGGCGGCGCCGGTTCTAAAGTCGTGGGAAAGAGTTTCCGCATGGTGCTTCCTAACCTGCAACGGATTAAAATCACTTTAAATGGCACGGTGCAACGGGCCTTGGTCTGCACCAGTTGTATCCAAGCGAATAAAGTCACACGGGCTGCTTAATATCTTTAAGCATTAGCTGCACGGTGGGGGCTTTGTTCCAATCGTCGATGCTAAGCGTGTACACTAAATCCACCTGCCCTCCTAAGATTACCATATCCTTAAAAGAACCCATCCCAAAACCGACCGCGCTGATCGTCTTGTTCCCATCGCTGACCCAAAATTTGATAGTATCACGGCCCATCAAGGATGGTGGGCTTTTGACAGTCAAGCCCTTCGAACAAAATACCGGGGATGGATTGCCTTCCCCATGCGGTTCCATGGCGCTGATGAGCGTCATCAAATCAAGATCAATGACGCTTAAAGGGATTTCGCAATCAATCTCCAGGCTAGGGACAAATTTTTCCCGCGGCAATGTAAGCCCTGCAAAATCATTCATGGCTTGACGGAAAATTTCTATATTATCATGCTTTAAACGCAAACCCGCGGCACGCTTATGCCCTCCGTAATTTTCCAAGACTCCGGCACAGCTGGTTAACGCCTCATGCAAATGAAAACCGTCAATGGAACGGGCTGAACCTGTACCCATCCCGTCTTCCACAGAAATGACGACGGTAGGACGGTAATACTTGTCAACGATACGGCTGGCCACAATCCCCAAGACCCCTTTGTGCCATCCCTGCTTGTGGACAACGATAATATCCTGGGCCTTCATTATTTCATCAGCCTCGATCATACTCAAGGCCTCTTCAACCACGGTGCTTTGCATCTTCTGGCGGGTCAGATTGTGCGCTTCCAGGCTGCAGGCCAGTGTGAAGGCATCCGCAGGATTGTCTGATAAAAGCAGGTCCAAAGAAACCGTGGCTGAATCCATGCGCCCCGCGGCATTTAACCGCGGCCCTAAAATAAAACCGATATAATACGGTTTCATTTTCTTGCCGGCGATTTTGGCCACTTCCATCAGGGCCTTGAGCCCTGGCTTATTGGTATTCTCAAGATACGGCAACCCATTCTTGACAAAAATGCGGTTCTCCCCGCGCAAAGGCACCACATCCGCCACTGTCCCAAGGACCACCAAATCCAGGTCTTCCATGGGTATATGGCCCAAGATCGCCTGCATTAATTTTGCCACCAGCCCCACGGCGGACAAGCTTTTAAACGGGTACAGGCAATCGGCACGTTTAGGGTCAATCACCGCCAAGGCCGGCGGAAGCTTAGGCCCGTCAGGCTCATGATGGTCAATCACGATCACGTCGATGCCTAAGGCGTTAATGGCCTCGATGGGCAAAAAGGCATTGATGCCGCAATCAACGGTGATGAGCAAATGTATCCCTTGGGACCTTGCAAACTCGGCGACCTCTTGGTTTAAGCCATAGCCTTCTTCCATGCGATGCGGGATATAGTTGATTGATTCTATGCCCAAATGATTTAATAAACGGCGCAGCAAAGCGCTGGATGTCACCCCATCCACGTCATAATCCCCGTAGATAAGGATTTTTTCAGCATTATCCTTGGCCTGCTGGATACGGGCAACAGCCCGGTCCATATCAATGAGCAAAAAAGGATTGTATAAAGAAGTCATGTCAGCGGACAAGAACATCTTGGCTTCTTCTATGGAGACAATCTGGCGATTGATCAAAAGCTGGGCAATAATAGGATCAATGCCCAAGGCATTGCTGATTTTTTCTTGCAAAGGCAGGTTTGAGGGCTGGATATTCCAACGTTTAGTCATTTTATTTACATCTTCTCAGGGGCGGACACTCCCAGCACTTTTAGACCGTTTCCCAGGACGATCCGGGCCGCGTCAATAAGGCCTAAACGCTCAGCGGAAATTTCTTTGTTCTCATCAAGCACCCTGCAGGAATCATAAAATTTATGAAAGGCCGCGGCTAATTCCTGCAAGTACCTGACTAAGCCAAAAGGCTCCAGGGTCTTGGCACAACTGATAAGTATATCAGGATAAAGAGCGATCTTGCGCATTAAATCCATTTCTTCCGGCTGCTGTAAATATTTAAAATCCTTGAATTGGGGAGAGCAGTGAAGCTCATCATGGGCCTTGCGGATAATACTGTAAATCCGCGCGTGCGCGTACTGGACATAATACACCGGATTTTCAGCCGCTTGTTTTTTGGCCAATTCCAGGTCAAATTCCAAATGGGCCGAGGCCTGGCGCATTAAAAAGAAAAACCTGGCCGCGTCGCGGCCCACCTCATCCATCACCTCGCGCAAGCTGATAAATTCACCCCGGCGGGTGGACATGGATACTTCCTTGCCATCTCGGTAAATGGTGGCCAATTGCACAATTAAAATATCCAGATCATCCTTTGAATGACCCAGGGCAGCTGCTGCCGCCTTGATCCTGGGGATATAGCCGTGATGGTCAGGCCCTAAAATATTGACAATGCGTTCAAATCCCCTGGCAAATTTATCCTTGTGATAAACAATGTCCGGCGTCAAATAAGTATATTGACCATCACTTTTCCTAACCACCCTGTCCTTATCATCGCCCCATAAGGTGGATTTAAACCACCAGGCCCCTTCGCTGTCATAAACAAAACCTTTGGCCCTTAATTCAGCCAGCAGTTCTTCAATGGCTTGAGGGTTAGCAATCTTCGACTGATAGGACCAAATATCAAAGTGGACACCAAAATCTTTCAAGTCTTGAGCAATCATATTCATCAAATAAATTACCCCAAATTGTCTAAAGGTAATATCTGACTGTCGATTGACATCTTCAATTGTATTTCCAATTATTTTCATATGCAGGATAGCCATATCCCGAATATAGTCCCCTTGATAACCATCTTCAGGAAAAGGCACATCCTGACCTAGAATTTGTTGCGACCGTACTTTAATTGAATGTCCTAAAATATTAATTTGATTCCCCTCATCATTCACATAATATTCCCGCTTTGCATCAAAACCCACTGCCTGAAGAATATTGACCAAGGTATCTCCCACCGCCGCCTGACGGCCATGGGCAACGGTCAAAGGGCCTGTGGGATTGGCACTCACGAATTCCAGGCAAAACTTTTTACCTTCGCCAAATTGAGAACGGCCATAGTTTTCTTTGTGTTGAAAAACATCGTATAAAACCTGATAAAAGCCTTCCGCGGACAAATAAAAATTGATAAAACCAGGGGCCTTGATTTCAACCCTGGCAATCTGTGCGTTGAGCGGGCTTGCCTTCAACAATTCTTGTAAACCGGGCAGTATTTGCTGGGCAATGGACAAGGGGCTTTTTTTAAGCAACCGGCTTAATTGTAAAGCAATATTGCAGGAAAACTCCCCATGCTGTGTGTCCGCCGGCAGATCAATAAGCACAGGAGGATATACAATCCCTTCAAACAATTTCAAGGATTCTTCAATGATACTTTGTAATTCACTTCGCGTATTAGCAAACATAATTGTCCCCCCTCTTTTTTATAAAGAGGGGGATAGGGGGAGTTCAAAAAAAGCCCCTTAAAGAAACATTCCTTAAGGGGCTTTTTTCTAAACTAAAATATTACTTTTTTTTGCCACGGCTCTTGTATTCAATCTTAACAGCATCCTGCCAGAGATGTTCAAGGGCATAAAATTCACGGGCCAGGGGTTCAAAAATATGAGCAACCACATCACCCATGTCCAACAAGACCCAAGCCCCATTTTCCTGCGAATACTGCAGGCCGCCCAATGCCTTTAAGCCACGGCTGAAATTGACCTCTGCGCCTTCTTTTTTCAGCCCTTCTTCAATACCTTCGGCTATGGCACGGGCTTGACGGTCGGATGTCCCTGTCGCAATGACAAAAAAGTCGCAAAAATTGACTAAGGCGCGCATGTCTAAAATGACAATGTCCTGCGCTTTGGTGTCATCGGCAAATCGTGCAACTTTTTGGGCCAACACTTTAGACGTTAAAACTTTCTTACGAATAAAATTCTTCCTTCGGCACTTACTTCTTTTTAAGTTTTGCAGCCTGGTCCTTGCTTAACACGCGCCAGCATTCATGCGTACCTTTAAGGGATTTAGTGACCGCGAAAAATCGTCCGCTTTTTTCTTTCACTTGATAATTATCAGAATCAAATTTCGCCTTGGTCTTCACATCATAGAACGATAATTTCTCCATCCAATCCTCCTGTTTTAATGGCTGACTCTTTTGATACAACCTTTTTGAAGCTGAAATGATTGGGCCTGTTGATTAGGCATGAGTGTAATAGATAATTTTTTCTTTGTCAATTAAAAAGGGCCATTTCCGCATTTTCAACTGCCCTTATTCTGATTTTAAAGCGCGGCCCATCAGGTCTTTCATCGCAGTTTCAGGAGACTTGTTTTTAAAAATGATCTTGTAGACTTCTGTGACGATGGGCATATTTATCTTTTTCTTTTTGGCCAAATGATAGACGGCATCTGCCGTCACAACACCTTCAGCCACGGCGTGCATATGACCTAAAACATCCTTGATTTTTTGACCGCGGCCCAAGGCTTCCCCAACGGTACGGTTACGGCTGCTGGGGCTAAAACAGGTCGTCACCAAGTCCCCCAGGCCCGAGAGCCCATAAAATGTTTCCTGGCGGGCACCCAGGGACATTCCCAAACGGGTGATTTCCACAAGACCCCGGGTCAACACAGCGGCCTTGGCATTGGTACCCAATTTTAAGCCGTCACAAATGCCGCAGGCCAAGGCAATGACATTCTTGACACTGCCACCAAATTCCACACCTACAACATCCGTATTGGTATAAATCCGGAAGGAATCGGAATTAAAGACCTTTTGAATGCGGCTGGCTAATTTTTCATCCCTGCAAGCCGCCACCGCGGTGGTTGGGATCCCAAGGGCGACCTCACCGGCAATGGTGGGTCCTGATAAAACAACTAAAGGGACTTTAGGCAAATACTCGAGGATGATTTCCGACATGCGCTTAAAAGATTTTGGGTGTATGCCTTTGACCACACTGACAAAGACCTTACCCTTATAGGCCGTTTTTTGGATTTTGCTTAAGGTATCTGTTAAATACTCTGAGGGCGCTGACAGGACAATCAGATCGCCAAACCCAATGGCCTCATCAATATCTGAAGTCAATCGCACCTGGGAAGGTATTTTAATGCCGGGAAGAAATTTTTTATTTTCGCGGGATTTTGTGCTTTGAGCAATATTGTCCGGAAACGCGCCCCAAAGCGTGACAGGATATTTTTGGCGGCTCAGATGGATGGCCAGGGTCGTTCCCCAACCCCCATCGCCTATGATGCTGATTTTTCTTATTACCACACTATTTAACGCCAAATGAATATCTCCCGCCATATTTCAAACATATACGCCGCACCCCATTTTAAGACTTGCAATTTACGCTCCCCGCCTTCGCGGGCAGGTTCATCACCGGGGATGTCGATCACTTGCAACCTGCGCTTGGCCGCGCGGATGGACAATAATGGTTCCCAACTGATCTTGGTCTTAAATAATTTCTCTTCAAACGCGTAACTGGAATCTTTGTCCAAATCCAGGTCATAAATTAATTTTTTAGGATAGGCCCGGTAAATGACCATGGCATCCGTGTATTTAGAGCCATGCAATAAATTAATGCACCCGGTAAATAACCAATTACCAAAAGAAGTCACCGCGTCATCATCATAACTTTTGGCACCCTGGGCATACCGCGACACAATGACCATGTCATAACCTTCTTTGATTTTCGCGATACAAAGAGGAATAAGCTCCGGAATTGAATTACCGTCGGGACTAAAGGTAAGGATAACATCCCCCTTAATAAAGGGTAGCGCGTCCATGTAAGCCCCACGGATGCCCGGGGTTTGCTGGATCACCACATCATAGCCCATCTCACGGGCGATCTCAGCAGTACCATCCTTGGATTTACCGTCCACGATCAAAATCTGGTCCACCCATTCTTTCTTGACCTTAGGCATGATGGAACGCATGCCGACTGCTTCATTTAAAGTGGGTACCAGCAAGGTTATTTTCATACACATCCTTTTCTGTCTTGTTCGTCATCCCCGAATGCCTGCCCCGCCCAAGGCGGTGGTTTTAATCGGGGATCTCTGGAGCGGGCGGTGAGAATCGAACCCACGTTACTAGCTTGGAAGGCTAGAGTTCTACCACTGAACTACGCCCGCAAAAAATTAAATCTCATCCCTTATATCAGAAAATCCTGCCTAAGGCAAAAGAATTATCTCTTTTGAGGATGAACCAAGCTCAAATTGCCCAAGCCCTGTCCGTCAGCCGAAGGACCATCCAACTAAGCCTAAATCATCATCCCCCCTCTTTTTTATAAAGAGGGGGTTAGGGGGAGTTCAAAAAACAAACCCGCTAATATGCTATTAACGGGCAACAGATTGATATTGATATACTTATACAGGATAAATCCTATCCCAATAAACAAACGGCTTGAGTACAACTGGTGTGCCTTTACGAAAATGATCCGCCATTTGACAAACAGTATCCTCAAATTCATCTTGGCTCATGTCTGATTTCATCTCATTGACCACAGCCGCGGTAATGACCACCCTGCCAGGATCGCCCGGGATCCAATGATCAAAAACTAAATACCTGGGACTTTTTCTATCCTCAAGCTCCAAAAGAATTCCCGTGTAATAACACACATAACCGTATTTGCGTATGTAATCCCAAATTGCCTTAACAGTCTCAGCCGGAAAATGTTTAGTCCTCATGCGCTCACCGAATTTAGCGCACCTCAAGCAGTATTTGGCATTATACCGGTGCACCGGATCGCCGCAAGCCCAACATTTTTTGAATGGTTGTATAACCTTTGCGTGCATATAGCTAATTTAAATGAGCGTTTATTTTGGCCTTGGCTACATTTACAACCTCAGAATATAAAAAAGTATGACTCTTTTCTCCGGACTTTTCGGTCTGCTCAAAAGAAAAAGGAACAGTGCAAAGAGTATCCAAAAGCTGCGGCTTAAGGCCAGTGCCAGCGCCTTCCATTTCGACCAACCCGTCTTTGATTAATTCATTTCTATATTTCTCCAGAAACTTAAAAATGGAATGGTATCTGAAGAAATGCGCCATAGCCTCGGTCTTATTGGGATATCTATTATGGAATATTTCATTGAGCAGGATCATCGTCTCAAAATTTTCAGGTATTTTGTCCCCCATCCGGACCATCTGTTCTTTTAAAGGTAAATACCCATCTACCGTTTCCTGGACTGCTTCTACATTATTTCTGCGGCTCGTATATTTAGCCACGATCCAATTAAACTCCTTCCTTGACCAGGGAATCAGGCCCAAAAAACCCTTATCCGGATCATCAGGTTTATTACCGGGCTTTTTCTTCGTAACTGCTGATTTAAACGAACCGCCCATTTTGGCCTTGGCATCAGCTACAACGTCCTCGAATGAAAAGGTGCAACCAATAAACTCTCCAGACTCATCAACCATTTCCTCAGAAAATTCAATGGTGCACAGAGTCTCAAGAAGTTGAGGTTTTACATTCATTATATCTTCCGGCCCGGCGGTTAACCCTAACTCAAACAATTCATTATTATATTCATGCATAAATTTTTTTATTTCATGAAATCTCAAAGAATGCGCCGTATATTCAACTTCATCGGGATATCTCTCATGAAATATCATACTAACTAAAAGCATACTATTGAGGTTGTATAATTCACCAGGTGACAAATAAGCCAAATCATCTTTGATATACGCAAACTCTTTTGTCAGAGGCAAATTTCCCTTTATATTTTTGCGACGGCTCATAAAGGCGTCCATGACCCAGTTATATTCCTGCACCGACCATGGGATTAAACCTCTGTGGGCCCTGATCTCATCATCTGAATTGCGTCTTTTTTTCTTGCTCATAATCCGGCCTCACTTTAAATAGAATGTCATTCCCGCGAAAGCGGGAATCCAGTATTAAGAATTATTTTTACAATGTACATACAGAGTTAAATTATGACAATTTCTCGTCCCATTTCGAAGGTGTAGTTGAACATCGAAACCCTGGCCCTCCTGAATAAGGAGAACCAAGGTTCGGATTGGAAGTAATGGTGGGCAGGGAAGGATTCGAACCTTCGAAGCGCGGACGCAACAGATTTACAGTCTGTGCCCTTTAGCCACTTGGATACCTGCCCAAGGGACTGTCACCATTTTCGTTATCCTAGAGAAACCTAATTTTGGTTTCCAAACGAAAATGGTGACTGTCCCCGCTATCTGGAGCTGGCTAGAGGCTTCGAACCCCCGACCTGCTGATTACAAATCAGCTGCTCTGCCAACTGAGCTAAGCCAGCGAAAATATAAAATCTTCACAAAGTGGGTTGTAATATATCAAAATTGCCTACCCATGTAAAGGTTAAACAGCCTGTTCTATCAACGGCCTATTTTCTAAAAAATCTCATATTGATTGTCTTTTTGGAATATTTGTTCAGTTAATTTTAATACATCTTCCACTTTAATAGAACAAAGCTTATCTTCATTGGACAGGCCCTTGGCTTCTGATTTAATTTTTTCTCCCGGCTTATTGCACAATATATAACTCCTGGGCCCCAGAGGCTTCCATCGCTCGGGGTTAATCCCTGGTTGATCGCGTAAGAATAAAGAAATGACACTGCCCCCCACCCCTGCCGCCACATGGACCGGGCCGGAATCATTGGAAATCAATAAACGGGAACGCCTGAGCAAACTCACCATCTGGGCCACTGAGGTTTTTCCGGTTAAATTCAAGAACTCCGGCGCAGGGCGCGCCTGATGCAAAATTTCGTCAGCCAATGGCATTGTCGGCCCCGCGCCAATCAAAACAATTTTCAAGGCGTAACGTTCTGACAGGCGGCCCATTAACAGCGCGAAATTGGCTGCCGGCCAACACTTGGCCGGATCTGAAGCGCCCGGATGGATGACGATGAATTCATTGGACCTTAAATTATTTTCCCTCATCCAATGGACCACCCAAGTTTCCGCATCCTTTTGTAATGGCACAAAAAGGTCCAAATTGCCATCCGCGATCCCAATGGCCTTTAAAACATCCATGCAATAGGCCGCTTCATGTTTTTGCCCTGAGGGCCTTACGTCTTTTAAAGGATGAGTAAGCAAAAAACCCCATTTTTCATTTTTATACCCTAAACGGCAAGGTATCCCTGCCAGGCCACAGGCTAAATTATAACGGCGCTTGGTATGATAAATAATGGCTAGATCATATTTTTTAGAACGGAGCTCCTGGACTAATCGCAAAAAACCAAGAACACCTTTATGTCGCCCCTGACGATCATCCACTAGGATATTATCCAGATAAGGATTGCCGTTGACTAAATCAAAAGTGGCTGGCGCAACCAACACAGAAATACGCGCTCCCGGATAGGATTGGGATAAGGCCTTGATGGCCGGGGTTGTCAACACCACATCGCCGATGCGGTCGGTGCGGACGATTAAGATGTTTTTAAAGGTGGCGGGTGTTTTCATACTTATACCCCCCTCCCTAACCCTCCCCACAAGGGGGAGGGAATCATATCTTTCTTAACAGCGTTTAACACATCGTCCACTTCAATAAAAGACATGCAATTATGCACTGTTTTACTTTTAGGGTCTTGGCAACGGGCACATTTTTCATTGCGCCTAAGAATAAATGATTTTTGACTCCAGGGCGCATATCTATTAAGGTCTGTCGGCCCCCAAAGGACAAGCAGGGGCACATTAAAATACGAGGCCAGATGCATCACACCACTGTCATGGGTCAGGGCCCAGGCGCACTTTTTTAAGGTAAAACTCAATTGCCGTAAATTAATTTTACCGGCCAAAGATATCGCGGCACTTTTCATCCGCCCTTGGATATCATCTACGATGCCCGCGTCTTTTGCGTCACCCACGAAAACTATTTTCTTCGTGGCTGACAAATGATCCGCGACCGCCGCGAAACCTTGAAGGTGCCAACGCTTGGAAGAATCCGCGGCCCCCGGAGCAATCACGATAAAATCTTGTCCCCGTAAAGCCGGGGCAATGGCCCCTTCAAAAAATTTTTCATCTTCCGCTGTTGTTAAAATAGCATACTGCTTTTCTGAAAATGAATCAAAATCATAAACTTGGCGCAAACGGTTTAAATGCATGTCTTTTTTATGCCTGCCCCCCATGGGCACAGACGGCTTTGCACCCAAAAGCAGGGTTTGCCAGGACACTTCGCTGATGGGTGTCGAATAACGGGGCCTTAAAAAAAGAGCTAAGCCTGTCCGTCTTAGGTCCACCACACAATCATAATGTGTATTATACAAATCTGAAAACCATGCGGCTTTTTGACTTAACGGGACTTGCTTATCAAAGACCTTGATGCCAAAATTAGGATTATCCAAAAAGAGCGAAACTGCTTTGGGGCCGACCACCACATCCATTTGCGCCCGCGGAAAATCCCGTTTTAAAATATCAATGACCGGGCATGTGAGCACCACATCCCCGATATTCGTCTGGCTTACAACCAAAATATGTTTAGGCCCAGAATTTTTTAAAAGCTTGGCACACATCATCCACCGTCACAGATTGCATACAAACATTGTTAGTACAGCTTAAATGATAACACGGGGCTTTATTGCACCCTACCCCGTTAAAAAGGATTTGAACACGGCCGCATCCGCGAGGGCCGGTGATCGAAGGCAGGGTAGGGCCATAGATCCCAATCACATCAGCCCCCACACTATTGGCCAAATGCAATGGCCCCGAATCGCCCGAGATCACAACCATGGCCCTTTTGTAAAGCGCCAACGATTCACCCAGGGTGGTTGTGCCTGCCAGGACTATGGCCATGGGACCAATGGCTTGGGCCAGACCATGGCAAAATTCCCTGTCCTTGTCCGCTCCGGGAAAAACAATTTTCAAAGCATATTCACCTTGCAGCCGTTTAGCCAAACGTACAAAAGAATCCGCGTCCCAGCGCTTAAGGTCCCAATTCCCGCCGGTGTTTAATACCACATATTTTTCAGCAGGCCCGATTCCGGCCTTACTTAATTTATCATCCACCTTTTGCATATCTTCCAGCTTCAAACGCAGTTCACAGGATCGCTCCTCGACTTTAATGCCGTAACTTTCCAATACTTTCAAATAATAATCACACCGGTGGATATCCTCCGCTTTCATGGGTACCGGATGGGTCAATAACCCTTTGGCCTTGCCATACCCTATCCGCAAAGGGATGCCTGCCAGGTATACCATCAAAGAACGGGTCATGGAGCGATGCAGTAAAAAGGCCGCGTCAAATTTCTCATTTCTTAAATTACAGATCAGTTTCCATTTTTTCCAAGGGTGGCGGTGCTTGCCTTTTTCATCATAAACAATTATTTTGTCCACATAGGGGCAATACGCGAGCACCTCCTTGACCCTGGGCACGCACAGGCAGGATACCCGGGCCTGCGGGTAGGCTTTTTTAAGCGCTTTAAAAAGGGAACTAGAAAATACCGCGTCCCCCAACCAATTGACATTAACAACGAGAATATTGTTCATATACTTTCAGTGTTGCGTTGGTCATTTTTTCCGACGTGAAATGCTTTTCAATATTTAAACGCGCCTCGTGGGCCAGGCGTTTGGATTGGGAAGGATTGCCCAGGAGTTCCAGGATCCGGCCGGCCAAGGCCGCTGGGTCATTAACCGGCACTAAATAACCACTCCTGCCGTCTTCAATCAAATCAACCAAGCCACCTATCCTGGAGGCCACGACGGGAATACCGCAGGCCTGGGCTTCCATCACCGACAAGCCCAGTCCTTCCATTAAAGAAGGCATGGCAAAAACATCAAAGGCAGGTAATAGGGCCTGGGTTTGATCAATGGCGCTTCTAAATCGCACATTCTGTGTTAATGACAAGTCCTTGGTTATTTTTCTTAATAACGCTTCTTCGGGGCCCTGCCCTGCGATCATCAGATTCGCCGCGGGCATTTTTTTAAGGATCTCCGGCATGGCCTTGATCAAAATATCGATCCCTTTCACATCGGACAAACGCGCGATAATGCCGATCAACGGACCATCATTAATGGCCATATTTTGCCTTGCTTCCCGTCGCAATTTATCATTGGTCATTACAAAACGGCCCAAATCAATGCCATTGACGATCAGATGGATCTTATTTTTGGGCACTCCAAAATCCTCGCTTAAATGCTTCTCCACGGGTTTGCTGATGGCAATGACGGCCTTACCCCAACAAGGGAAAGCTTTTCTAAACCAGCGCGGCCTGAAAAAACCGTGGCAGGTCGTGACCATATTCACGCCTGTCACAAAGCTTAACCAAGACCCCAAGACTTGGGTAACCCTTGTCTGGGCGTGGATCATATTAATGTCCTCTTTTTTAATAAGCCTTTTAAGCGGGCTTAGACAAAACCATAATTTAGGATGGATCTCAGACTTGGTGCGGACATTGATCCTCACATGGCTCATCCCTGCTGCCTCGATGCGAGGGACAAGGTCCCCGCCGCTGGAAGCCACAATGACCTTATGGCCTGACTTGACCAGAGCTTCCCCAAGGGTCAGGATATAACTGGTGATGCCGCCGGTGTTGAGGTGTGTTGTTAGAAAAAGA
>Ga0206950_1118_pt1 | contig 18413 bp, 11 predicted proteins | sample Alteio_BWOrgHeat_41_FD_152954 | JGI IMG/M metagenome (GOLD analysis project Ga0206950, IMG submission 152954) | Enriched cells from forest soil in Barre Woods Harvard Forest LTER site, Petersham, Massachusetts, United States -... | ecosystem: Environmental > Terrestrial > Soil > Temperate forest >... | reverse complement strand
AAAAAGCTTTATATATGGCCCAAGAAGGCCGGCCAGGCCCGGTGGCTTTGGATATTCCGGATGATTTACAGCGTATGGATATTGATGTTAGTAAACTTAAAGAATTTGTGCCTCCGGTGGCGGGTAAACTTAAAGATAATGCCAAGGATATTCAAACCTTGCTTTCCTGGATTAAGGAAGCCCAGCGTCCATTGGTCATTTACGGGGCGGGGATCCGCATCGCCGGGGTCATTGACCCTGCTTTAAAATTTATCCGTCAATGGGGATTGCCGGTTGTTTTGACATGGGGGGGCAAGGATATCATGCCTTTTGATGATCCGCTCAATATGGGGGGTATCGGTGTCGTGGGCCCACGCGCCGGTAATTTTGCCGCCCAGAACGCGGATTTGATCATCGCGGTGGGGACAAGGCTTTCCCAAATGGTAACGGGCGGTAAAACCGTTCTTTTTGCGCCAGGGGCCAAAAAAGTTTTGATAGATATAGATCCCAATGAGTTAAGCAAGTTTACGCCCAATGATTTTCAACTGGATTTAGGCATTGAATCGGATTTCCCTTCGTTTTTTTAAACATTTGAATGAATCGTCAAGAGGGACGACGGACCCTGAATGTTTTGCCCCATGGCGTTCACAGATAAAGACCTGGGAAGAAGAGTATCCTGTTTGTCCGCCTGAAAAGTACCAGCGTACGGAGAATGTCGACGGGCATGTCTTTGTTAAAACATTGTCAAAATTGAGCCGTCCCAGTGACATTTTCATCGCGGATACCGGTGCCAATATCTCCTGGACCTTGCAAGCCATTGAAATGAAGGCGGGTCAGCGTATTTTTTCAGCTTGGAACCATACGCCCATGGGCTATGCCTTGTCTGCCTCGATCGGGGCTTCTTTAGCGGCCAAGCACAGGATCCTGTGTTTGACAGGGGACGGCGGCCTTATGATGAATATTGAAGAATTGGCCACCATACGCCGTTATAACCTGGATGTTAAATTATTCATTTTTAATAACGGCGGCCATGCCATCCAAAAGCAGACGATGGACACATGGCTCAATTCAAATTACGTGGGGGTTGATGAACGGAGCGGCCTAAGCTTTCCGGATTTTGTTAAGGCGTCCCAAGCCTTTCATCTGCCGGCCTTGCGGGCTTCTAATCACGGCGAGTTGGAGGCTGTGATCAATAAAGTATTGACGACCTCCGGGCCCGTTGTCTGCGATATCCTCATCGACCCCAACCAGAAAATCGAACCCATGCTGAAATTCGGTTCCGGCCTGGAAGATCTAAATCCTAAATTACCACCTGAAGAAATCGCCCGGATCATGAGTCTGTCATATGCCCGAAATTGATTTGCTCGTTCATTACCCTAAGACCAAACGTAATGTCCATGAGCGTGGTTTGCAAAAAAGTGAAGAAGACAGGCAAATAGGCCGTCAATTCGGTGCGGATTATTTCGACGGAGACCGTCGTTTTGGTTATGGTGGTTATCAATATAATCCCCGTTTTTGGCAGCCGGTGATTCCCACCTTTGTCGAACATTATGCTCTTAGCGCCTCGAGTTCGGTCTTGGATATAGGCTGTGCCAAGGGCTTTATGATGCATGATTTTGCCCAAATCATCCCGGGGATAAAATTACAGGGCCTTGAAATTTCCCCATATGCCATCCATCATGCCCTGGACACGATGAAGCCTTTTATCCGTCAGGGAAACGCGAAAGAATTGCCCTTCGGGGATAAAAGTTTTGATTTGGTCATTGCCATTAATACGGTCCATAATTTACCACCCCTAGAGTGTTCCCAGGCCTTACGTGAAATAGAGCGGGTGGGGCGCCATGCGTTTATCACGGTGGATGCGTATCGCACACCCGAGGAAAAAGAACGCATGGACGCGTGGAATTTGACGGCCCTGACCTATATGCATGTGGACCAATGGAAGGATTTTTTCAAAAAGGCCGGTTACACCGGCGACTATTATTGGTTTATTCCTTAATTATGAAAACCCGTGCCGCCATCCTTTGGCAATTACATAAACCTCTGGTCATTGATGAGGTGGAAATCCCGGCCCTTAAACAAGGGCAGGTGCTCGTTAAAATCCACTACAGCGGTGTTTGCCGGGCCCAATACAATGAAATGATCGGGCTTAAAGGTCCGGACAAATTTTTGCCTCATTTATTAGGGCATGAAGCCTCAGGGGTGGTGGTTGATACGGCCAAGGGTGTGGCCAAGATCAGAAAAAATGATTATGTGGCTTTATCATGGATTAAGTCCAGGGGGCTGGATGCTTTGAATACCCAATATAAATTGGGTAAGCATTTGATCAATGCCGGGGCCGTGACCACCTTTAGTGATTACGCGGTTGTTTCTGAAAACAGGGTGATTAAAATCCACCCAACAAGCCCTATGGAAGTGGCCGCGATCGTGGGGTGTGCCATTGCCACTGGCTGCGGGATCATCAATAACACGCTTAATGCCGACAAAAATGCGTCGGTGATTGTCTTTGGTGCCGGCGGCATTGGGCTTAGCGTTATTTTGGGGGCCCGGCACCGGGGCTGTTCGACCATCATCGCGGTGGATGTTTTAGATTCCAAATTAAAGTTTGCCAAACGTATGGGGGCCACACATCTGATCAATGCGTCAAAGTCCCCGGTGTTAAAAAGCATCGCGGCCATTTTGCCGTTGGGCGCGGATTACGCGGTGGATGCTTCGGGCCATAAAACAGCCATGGAAAATGCTTTTGCCTCGATCAAAGAAAAGGGTGTATGTGTGATCGCCGGTAATTTAGGCAAGGATGAAAAAATAGAAATCCATCCTTTTGAACTGATCAAGGGCAAGCGCATCATAGGCACCTGGGGCGGCGAAACCCAGCCTGACCGCGACATCCCTGCTTATTTGAAAGCATACGCGCAAGGGCAGTTACCGATCGACCGCCTAATCACGCACCGCTTTGCACTGGAAGATATCAATAAAGCCTTTGAAATTTTAGTAAAAGGCGAAGCCGGAAGAATTATCTTAAAAATGGATTGTCATCCTGAGCGTAGCGAAGGATCTTAATATAATTAAATGATTCTTCGGCTTCGCCTCAGAATGACGAAAATATTAATATGAAAAACAGCATAACCATCATCATCCCCGCTTTCCGTGAAGAAAACAATATCGAAGCCGCGATTGATAATGTTTTGCGTGTTGTCCAATCTGTCACCACAGATTATGAGATCATCGTGGTAGACGATGGCAGCCCTGACAAGACCGGCGACTTCGCGCGTTTAAAAGCCCAACTTGACCCTAATATCCGTGTCGCGGTCAATGTCACCAATCAAGGTTTTGGGTATTCCTTCGCCCGGGGCGTTAAAATGGGCAGCAAAGAATTTATCACGGTGTTTCCCGGTGACAATGATATGTCCGCGCTTTCTTTAAAAGATTTGCTTGAGGCCAGGGGCTCGGCTGACCTGGTCATTTCTTATATGCAAAAAACCAATAAGCGTTCTTTTTTCAGGCAGCTTGTTTCAAAAACATTTGTCATGATCATGAACCTGCTTTTCGGGCTCAAATTAAAGTATTTCAATGGGGCTTTTATTTGCCGCTCGTCCTTGCTAAAGGCCATCCCTATCAAATCCACAGGATTAGCGGCCCTGGCCGAATGCATTGTCCGTTTATTAAAGCAGGGGGTGAGCTGGCGTGCCATTTATTTTGTGCATGTCGGCCGTTCCCACGAAAAATCCAAGGCCTTTAATTTAAAAAGTTTTAACGCAGTTTCAAAAACCATCTGGATTTTATGGCGGGATATTTATTTTCCAGTGCCCATTCTTCGTCATCCTGAGCGCAGCGAAGGATCTTAAGATTCTTCGGCTACGCCTCAGAATGACGTCACATTAAGTTAAGTTTCCGGGGCAATCTTAAATATGCTTAAATCAAAACAGTTCTTGCCGGTCTTGGTCGGTTTCTTAATATTTGCCGGCCTAACTTTGCGTTTTTATCACATATGTAAAAATCAATTCCTTTTTTATGACGAAGGTATGTATTTAGGCTATAACCGGGCCTTCCTTAATTTAGTGGCCAATAATCCCGCGCATAATCTTAGTGAATTTGGGATTATCATAGGGATAATGTTTAAAACCGCTTTAAGCACAGCCAAGGCCTTGTGGTTTTTTATTTTAAACTTAAGGGTCTTCTGTTTAGGGCCGGAGTCCTGGTATTTTGCCAGGCTCGTTTCCGCGTTCAGCGGTTTAGCGACGGTGGTTTTGTTGTATTTCTGGTCTAAACGTTACTTTAATTCCAAAAAGATCGCGACCTTAAGTGCTTTATTATTGCTGATTTTGCCGAGCCATGTCTTTTATTCAAGGCTGGGCATGCAAGAGTCCTTAAGTACCTTTTTATTTTTAAGCGCCATTTATTTGTATATGTTTCAAGAGCGGATCCGTTGGCCCTTTTTTGTTTCCGCTTTTTTATTGGCCTGTGTTTATTTTACAAATTACCGCATGATCATAGCCCCGGTTTTTATAGCTTTTATCGAATGTTTCAATGCATTTAAAGACCATAAAAAATTGCATTGGCAGAAAGCTGCTGCTTATTTTGCCACATTTTACGCGATTGTATTTGGAATTGGCAGCCTTTACGGCGGCATTAATATCCATGTGACCTTTGCCTGGATGTTCCACCAAGCCCAAGATGCCGGCGGGAAATTTAATCCCATTAATTTTATTTCGTATCCGTATTATGTCTTCGCCCTGGAAGGGTTTTTCTTTGCCTGTTTCTTTTGGGCAAACGCGTATTTGTTTAAGTTTAAAGAATACGTAAAACTTTTCCCCTTTTGTATCGTCGTCTTGCAAATGTTGATCTTTTCCTTTGCCGCGGAAAAAGGAGCCAGGTACTTGTGCGTGGTTTTACCCTTTATGGCAGCAGCGGCGGCTGTAGTGATGGATGATTCCTGGCAGCGTTTTGCCAAGGCACGTGTATGGGTTTTGGCCGCGGGGGCTTTTGCCATTGGCGGGATGCTCTATCTTTCAGGGGCCATCGCGATGGCCCGCACGGATTATGAAAACGCGGTGCATTTTATCACCGGCCATGACCCTCAAGCCGTCATTGTCAGCACCCAGCCTTTGGTGGAAGGTCTTTTTTTAGCGGATGATAAACGGATCGTCGCTTGCCCCACGGATGTATATTCATTACTGGGTTTATACAAGCAGGGTGCCAGGTATTTGATTGTAGACCCGCAGGCGTACATTTCATGGACCATCAATGGCCGAAGATTTTCACCACCCCTGGATGATTTTTTAGAAATGACCCTAAAAAATGCCCAGCCAATACAGATTTTTCCCCATTTAAACAAGATCCTGTTGACCAGGTTTGTCCTGGACCACAACGAACAGATCCTAGATTCAATTTTCTTCTTATCCCATGCTGAATCAGAGGGGTATGGAAAAATACGGATTTATGACCTAGGAACAGTTTTTTCCACCTTGCAACATGCCTAGGAAAAACCCGTCCAATCTTTCCCTTTTTGTAGAGAAGAGCTAAAAGATGTTTTCTTTTGACATGGCCCATATGCCATGTTATTTTAAATCATGAGACAAACATCAGAGTATATTACACATATCAAAAAACGTTTCCGTCGCGCTGAATGGCTTTTAGTCGATGTGGAAACTATCGACAAGAAAACCGCTACGCCTTTAAAAGGACGTCTTATCGCACACAGTCCCAAGCGTGACGTAGTTTGGAAATCTTTTTTAAAATCCCCCCAAATTAAAAGACCGTATATTCTTTGTTCGCGTCCACCTTTAGCGCGTTCCCTTGGTGCCGCTCTAAACGTATGATCGAATTCCCGTTTAATCCACAAGACAATCTTATCGTTGTTCCTGTTGAAGTTCATGGAAAAAGCCAGCATATTACTCTCGATATGGCTGTTGATACAGGAGCCACGTGGACGATTATGCCAGTTAAAACGTGTTTGATCATCGGTGCAATCTATCAACGTAATATATCGATTGTGACTGGAAGCCGAGTTGAAAGCGCCCAGCTTATGACAATACCTCTTATTAAGGCATTTGGGATTGATATGGTTAATTTTAAAGTTGTTGCTCACAATTTGCCATCTAGCTTGCTGGTGGACGGTCTTTTAGGAATGAATTTTCTTAAACGAGCCAAACTTACGATTGATTTTCATAAGAATATTATTAAAATCCCCAAAGTTTAAACCCAACCTAAAATCCTCAAAATCACAGGTCTATTACAAAGGGAACGGTCAAAAAGTGGTAAAACCCTCTAAAGTAGTGTAATCTTGCATATATATGAAAAAGGATCTGAATTTAAAGACTATTATAGCCCAAGGGATAATTATTGCCTTTTTGGCTAATTGTCTTGGCCCAATCCCTGATGCAAGAGCAGATGGCTTTATTTTGCCAGCTCCAGGCCAGATGGTGGCTTTAAGTCCTGCCTTTAGCCCCACTGTCCTAAAAGGGATTAAGCTAGACCCTAAAAATCCTTTCCGGTTTCATTTCTTCATTGATCGTGGGGACAGTAGTCTAAGCCAAGGAGAGTTAAAGCAAGAATCCGCCAAGCTAATCAAGTATTTCCTCGCTTCATTGACCATTCCTGAAAAAGACCTTTGGGTCAATCTCTCACCTTACGAAAAAGACCGCATCGTGCCCCGAGAATTCGGCCAGACAGAAATGGGCCGTGATCTTTTAGCCCAAGATTATTTGCTCAAACAAATAACCGCCTCATTGATTTACCCTGAAAGTCAATTAGGCAAAGAATTTTGGGCCAAAGTTTACGCTCAGGCCCAAGCTAAATATGGTACGACAAACATTCCGATCAATACATTTAATAAAGTTTGGATAGTTCCAGAGAAAGCAGTAGTTTATGAAAACGCAGGTGTAGCGTTTGTATTGGAAAATCATTTGAAGGTCATGTTAGAGCAAGATTATTTGTCGATGGAAAAACACAACCTCCCCTGTACCGTACGGTACAGGGTTAGGGGGAGTTCTAAAGATATTAACGCTATCGGCTCTCAAATCGTCCGCCAAATCGTCCTCCCAGCCTTAACCAAAGAAGTCAACGAAGGCAAAAACTTTTCTCAACTGCGCCAGGTTTTTTATTCACTCATCTTAGCCACCTGGTACAAAAAGAAAATTAAAGACAGCATTCTCAATAAGGTTTATTCCAATCGAAATAGAATCGGCGGGGTGAATGTTTCAGCAGGGGATAAGGATAAGATTTATCAGGAATATTTGAAGGCTTTTAAAAAGGGTGTTTACAACTACATTAAAGAAGAACCTGACCAAATTACGGGTCAGACTATTCCGAGAAAGTATTTTTCTGGAGGGATGCTGCTTAATATGGATGAAGCAATGGTTACTATTGACCCTGCGCATGCCACCTTTCGAGAAAAGGAAGAGATATTTACTAATAATTCAATTACAGAGCTAACTGGTGATTTAGCGATGCTAAACAGACGTCAAGCAATTGCTGGGATTGCCACTGGTACTGTTGCTGCATTATTAGGGGGGTATGGTGTTTTTCGTTTTAGTCACAAATCTCATAGTAATCTACCTAATCTGCTTTCAAATAACAATATTCCTGAAGTAGACCGCATGACTTTATTGCTTCAAAATGTTTTCCAAAAATATACGGATGATTTAAAAAATAATAAGGTCCCGTCTGATCCAAATGAAGAACTCAAATACCTTATGAAACCTATTTTACAGGAGATCGATCCAACAGGTCAAAATTCCAATAAAGTGTCATTATTACCTATTCTTTTAGATAAGTTGTATGAAGAAAATGGAAAATTTTGTCATATTTCACAAGGGTATGCTTTTATTAACGGTAGCCTGAGAAAAGTATATATCTGTACGATTGGCGATCGAGTTGGTTTGCCAAAAGGTTTCCCTCCCCAAATACCAGGATATCAATACCAAGGTAAATTTACATTGATTAAAAATGTTAAGCAGTATCCAACGGGATTATTGCCTGATTCAGATGGTGAATCCTCTTTAGATGGAATTGTACTATTTGAAGATCCGAAATACATAAAAGACATGTGGCAAATCCTACAAGCTTATGCGAATTATACGGATGATCAATTAAGGGCAAAAATGATTGAACCTAAAATACCAAAGGATATTTTCCGAATAATGATAGTGTTATTGTTACGTAAAGAATTTCCGAATATTACTTCGATGTCTGAAGAAAATTTCTTGAATCAGGCATTTGACATTGATTTAAATATCAGTGCTCTCCATGAGATTGAGCATCAGCGGCAGAAGGACCTGGGGTTATTTCCTAAAGATATTACTGAAAATGAAATGATTATTCGGGCAGAGCGCGGAGCCGGCTATGCTAGCGCCATTTATGGCTCACCTTATTTTGGATTGATATCGATTTTAAAATGGTTTTCTGTTCATACACAACATAATGAATCAGCATTAAGAATAACTCACGAATTAACAGAAGTTTTGGATGCTCAACAAATTTCAGTACCTGAAGAATTCAAAGGAGAGCGCCGCATTAGATTTTTATTAGCACAAATAGTTAATTTAGATAGGGAGAGATTAAGACAAGTCTTAGAAGAAGCCAGAGAGATTGGCGATAAAAAAGATCAGGCCATGTTCGCCTCTATGAGGCGTTGGCTGCCTCTTGTTGCTTTGGGAACAGGAATAGCTGTTTATCATCATGAGGATTTAAGAAAACAGAATCTTTTGGAGCAATATATCCAGACAATTCCAACTACAGGTGTCATGGCAAGAACGGATGTAGAAAATATCGACAAGTACATACAAACAGCTGACAAAGAAGAATTTTCTTCAATGACGATGTATCATGTGGCAGAAATAGCTTCCCAGGAATTTGCGTCCCCCAATCCCTATGCGCAAAATTGGGCCCGGAAAATTTTCCTAAGACTTTTAGAAAACGGCAACACTCACGCGCAGTTGAATCTCAAAAATCAATTAGACAAATTAAATCCATATCCAAGGAATCCTGTTGATATTGGATGGTTTAGTCCATTGATGTCCATTGCAAGTAATGACAATAATCGTGCAAAGACAAATGATAATGAAATTTTTCCATTAGACAGATATCCGATTACCTATCCCGCATTAGATAAAACAGAGGTGAATAATTGGCAAAAATTTGAGTATATGAGATATAGGAATTTATTAGGGGAAGCATACCCTGAACCCGCCCCTACCATAATGGAACGAGCGGGAAATGCCATTACTGACGCATTGACACCCCAGGTGCATAAAATGGCATTTTATAATCAGGATGTGACAAGGTTAACTCCTCAAATGAAAAAAGAATATGTGGAAGAATTAAAGAAGGTTTTTCGAAAAGATTCAGTTGAAGTGTATCGTATAGAAGCTTTGGAAGCATTGGAAAGATTGATGAGTGAAAAAGATTTTAACGTTCTTTTAGAAGAAGGCCTCAAAAGTTCGAATCTTTTTGTTCGGCAAGGATCAGCACTCCGTTATATATATCACATTAACGTCCAGGATATCCCGTTTTTTAATGAAATATTAAGCAAGGAAACTGACCCTTTGACCAAAAAGATACTTGAAGGTGGAATTAGAGCGGCAGAACGTAAAAGCAATAGGGCGACGAAGGCAGATAGGGCGATGACGGTTAAACAAGCAATGATGTTATTTATCGCAATTACAGGAATAAGCGGAGCAGTTTATTACCGTTGGGACAATAGACATCCCCAAGGGATTATTTTGAAGAATTTGATCCAAGTAGCAGAGCAATCGCCTGACATTAATGAACTTCATCGGCTTTATGACGGGACGGATAATCTTGAACTCAAAAAGTCTATACTAAATAGTAAAAGTTTGGATGCAGATTTTTTACATCAAAAGACTTTAGAAATTTTACAAATTTTAAAGTATGAAGAGACTGCAATCAATAGGAAAGAAAATATCGCAAGAAAATTACGCAGCGCAAAGTTAGCAAGAATTTATTCAGGACCATTGCCTCTTATTTTTAGACCTGTCTTTAAAGATTATGTAGATTTATTAAGGGTTATAGCGCTAAACCACAATACTTTACCTGTTACTGAAAAATTGATATTTGAGCGAGATGATGTGTTTTTTAAAATTCCGGAATCCTCAACATATGAGTATAGTTTTTCCCCTATATTAGCAGCTGTGGATTTGCAAACTTTTAAAAAGTCTTTGCCTTTTTTATCTTTTGATCAAAAGTCAACAATACTAGGGGGTAGAGAGGATGCTGAGAATGCAGCAATAATAAAGTATTATTTTGGTGAACTTAATAATTCTGTAGCACCATATTTTATTTATGGCCCACCTGATAGGGTAAAAATAATTTTGTCTAATTCAAATAGCAATCCTGCTATGCTCAATCGTCTGGATAAGTCTCAATTAACTCAAAAAGGCGGTATCGACCTTAATCCCGCCCAAATGAGTATGCAAGTCAAAAAAGAAGGGCAGGACTTTAAATTTAATTTTAACGGCACTGAAATCGACGCGGCGCAGGTGACAGGCGCCACGTTTACCATCCGTACCATGACCCCGGTAACCAACTTGCCACAAATACTGGGTTTAAACCTATCGAAGTCTTAAATTTTTGCTATAATAAAAAAATGACATACAAAGAATTCACCGGCCAGATCGAAAATTTCGACGGCCTTTACAATAAGGACATCAACGAATCAACTTATTTTTCATTTCCCCTTGGCCCCATCCTCGAGGCAGAAGCTAAATTAGCCGATAAAGCGGAAAAATCCATCGCCTATTTCTCCATGGAATACGGCCTTGCGCCCAGCATCTACAATTCTTTCCATCTGAATCGCCCCATGAGCGAGAGTAATAAATTTTTTAAACATCAGGTTTTTTCCAATTACTGGATCTCTGATTATGTGTTTAAAATCAACATCCATAAAATGCTGGATATCCCGATTTATAGCGGGGGATTAGGGGTCTTGGCCGGGGACTCTGTCAAAAGCATGGCGGATTTAGGTTTATCGGTCGCGGCATTGGGGATTTTGTGGAACAAGGGTTATTTCAAACAGAATTTTTGGTATAAATACGGCCAGGTCCCCGAAGAGCTTTCCTGGGACCCGCATTCTTACCCTGGGCTTATTCCTTTAAAAAACAGGATACGCATTAAAACCAAGCAGGGGGACCTTGTTTTGCGTTTGTGGAAATATTATGTCTACAGTTATGATAAAAAACATGTTGTCCCGCTGATTTTAATGGATTCCAATCTTCCCGATAATAGTGAGCATTTCCGTAAATTAACAGACCAGCTATACCGCAGTGACCAGGTCTTCTGGCGCATTTTACAGCGTTCCATCCTGGGCATTGGCGGAATGAAGGCCATTGGTGATTTGGACCTGTCGATTGATTGTTACCATTTGAATGAAGGCCACGCGGCCTTTGCCCTGGTGGAAAAATATATCCAACTGACGGACAAGGCCCGGATGGACACGGAAAAAAAGAAATTTGTTTATACCTGCCATACGCCGGTTGCCGCGGGCCATGACCGTTTTCAAATCACGGATCTTCAGGAGATTTTTACGGACAATTATGTGGAGGCGGCCAAGAAATTCGGCAAGGAGCTTGCCACTTCTAAGGATGTTAACTTAACGCATATTTGCCTGGATAATTGCCGTCATGTCAATGCCGTGGCGCAAAAGCATGGGGAGATCATGCGCCTGCAGTTTCCGGCCTTTGCCAAGCGCATTGATGCCATCACCAACGGCGTGCACGCGCACACCTGGGTGTCGGAGAGTTTTGCCCAATTGTTTGATAAATATAATAGTGTCTTCGGCGATTGGCGCGCTGATCCCAACAGGTTGGAGCGCGCGGGTGAGCTTGTCAAGGATGACAATTTTCGCCAAGATATTTTTCATGCGCATCAGGTTAATAAGCGGCATTTATTAAATGTGGTCAAGCCCTGGAAATTACAGGAAGACATATTGACCATTTGTTGGGCGCGGCGCATCACGAATTATAAACGGCCTTCACTTTTGTTCCAGCATATCAAGGAAGTTTTGAGCATTGCCCGTCACACAGGCCCATTGCAAATCATTTTTGCCGGTAAATCGCATCCCATGGACACGATGGGGGCATCCCACATCCAAAATATCATGGAACATGTGGACCAGCTAAATAATGATTTTAAATCAGTCAAGGTTTTGGTTTTGGAAAATTATGACACCTACTTTGGCAAATTATTGACCAATTCCGTGGATGTCTGGCTCAATAACCCATTGCCGCCTTTTGAAGCCTCGGGCACCAGCGGCATGAAGGCCATCCTAAACGGGGTCCTGCAGCTCTCCACCCTGGATGGCTGGGTGGTTGAGGCTGAGCATGATGATATCGGCTGGATCTTTGGCTACCGCCACCAAGGCCCGGAAGTTGGCGATGAAAATGACCTACGCTTGGAAGAAGATTCCAAAGCTTTATATACCGCATTAAAAGAAGTGACCGGCCTTTACTACCGCACCAACGAAAACGGCGCCATCGACATCCACAGCCCCTGGATTGACAAAATGATCCACTGTGTGCGTCGTGGCGGCTTCTTCAACACCCAGCGCATGGTCCAAGAGTACAAAGCCAAAATGTGGTCATAGAAAGCCCTCCTGTCACCTTTATTTAGTGTTGATCAAAATTAAGTTTGACAAATAAGTCCCATGGTATATACTTTTAGTAATACTAAGGAGGAGGGCCTATATGAAAATTTTATCCCTGAAACTCAACGAAGATATCTTACAAGAAACTGACCGTGTAGTTAAATCCATTCATATTTCCCGCAATGCTTATATTAATCATGCTTTAAATTTATACAATCAGCTTAACCGCAGGCGTATTCTTAAAAAGAAGTTAGCATTGGAATCTAAGGCAACAGCTCATGCTTCTTTAGAAGTCTTAGCCGAGATGGAAAGATTGAATGATAGTTTAACATATGAAAATTGAAAAATTTCATATTTATTTAGCGGACCTAAATCCTCGCATGGGTACTGAGCCCGGTAAAATAAGGCCCGTAGTTGTTCTTCAAACAGATCTTCTCAATAATATCCATCCCAGCACTGTTATTTGCCCTTTGACGACAAAAGTCAGTAAAGAAGCGGATATTTTAAGATTAAATTTAACGAAAAAAGAAACTGGTTTGGATCATGATTCAGATATTCTAGTGGATCAAATCCGTGCTGTTGACAATAGGCGCCTGCTCAAACATATTGGCAAATTAAAACAACAGCATCAACAACAGTTGTTGGATAACATCAAAATACTTATTCTAGAATAATAATTTTATAACGTAGAGAAGTGACCGGCTTTTACTACAGCACCATCAAAAACGGCCCCATCGACATCCACCGTGGCAAGTTTTCCAATACCCAGTTGCATGGTTCAGTAGTACAAAGCCAAAAATTAATCCTCCTGGGTTGGGTTTTTGCTTCTAAGTATTGTATACTTATACAATCAGGAGGAGTCTGGATGCTTTAATGTAGCATCTTTCATAATCATGCTTAAACAATTCCAAAAAGCTGTCTCCATAGTCATTCTAGCGGCTTTTATCAGCACATCGGTAAGATCACCCGCGTATGCCCAGGCCTCTGCCATGCCTTTTATGCCCAAACCTGGGGTCATGGTGCATTTGAGTCCGGCTTTTTCTCCTGCTTATTTAAAAGGAATAGTGATCCATCCCGAAAACGCCCTTAAATTTGACTTTATTATTTATAAAGGCGACAAGGAGCTAACTCAACCCCAAAAAAAAGATGAATACACCAAGCTCATCAAATACTTTTTGGCCTCTCTGGCCATCCCTGATGATGACCAATGGGTGAACCTTTCACCTTATGAGAAAGACCGCATTATTAAGGATGATTTTGGTAAAACAGAAATGGGCCGTGACCTTTTAGCCCAGGATTACATGCTTAAGCAACTCACCGCTTCATTGATATACCCCAAGGACAATTTAGGAAAAGAATTTTGGGATAGGGTTTACGCCCAGGCCCAAAAGCAATTTGGTACGACCAATATCCCCGTGAATACCTTTAATAAGGTCTGGATCCTGCCTGATGACGCGCTTATTTATGAAAAAGGCAATACCGCCTATATTTTAAAGAACCATTTACGGGTGATGCTGGAAGAAGATTATTTATCATTGTCCAAACACCAAGGCCAACCCGGGGACATGGCTTTAGCCGTGTCCCCAAGCACATTGCCAAGCGAACTAGGGTTGAATTTGAAAGCGACCCAGAGGCAACCACCACACGCCTTAACAAATCAAATAATCCGCCAAATCGTCCTTCCGGAATTAGAACGTGAGGTCAATGAGGGTAAGAATTTTGCGGCTTTACGGCAAGTCTATAGCGGCATGCTCCTGGCTGCCTGGTATAAGCGCGCGCTTAAGGAATCTTTGTTAAGCCGGATTTACGCCAATAAAGCCAAGCTCAAAGGCGTTGACCAAGACCCTAAAACCAATGAAGGGATTTATCAGCAATATTTAAAAGCTTATAAAAAGGGCGTTTTTAATTTTATTAAAGACGATGTGGATAAATACACCCATGAAACCATTCCCAGGAAGTATTTTTCAGGAGGGACAAGGGGTTATTCTTCAAATCCCGCGCAATTTTCTAAACAAGTCCATATCGAGCACGCCTTAGACCCTGTGCAGGAGGTTGCGGTGCAGGGAGAATTAGCAAATGACGATCTTGCCCAAGTGGCCGCGGTAGAACAAGGTGAAAATAGAAACCACGACAATGCGATGACAGGTACAACCTTAGAACGCCTCAACGAAGCTTGGGTAGAAAGCGCAAAAGTTGAAAAAGACAAAACGCCTCCTGAGGTAATGGCAGCATTTATATCATATATCGTCACTGGCAATATTGTTGAGCTTAATGAAAGATTAGATGTAAATACTCAAAGCATTACCAAACCCGACTTTTCGCATTTTGGCCAAGCAGTATTAATGACTTTGAAGTCCTATGAACAAGAGCTTCATCTTAATCCTGAACTAACAGAGGCCTATATCGCCGAGAGAGAAGCAGCAAAAAATGCCTTGTTATATCATGGCGATAAAGGCAAGGATGAGAAAGCATTTGAATCTGCAATTGTTTTATTTAAGAACGCTAATACATTATTCAATCTATTGAAAAAAAGTGAAAAGGTAGGTCAATTGTCAGGACTTTTTGAGGACCAAATGAGTCAAGATGCCCCAAAATTAGCCCAGGCGCATAGGGCGCTGCACGAGTCATTTATGAGAGATTTATTTGGGATTGATCTAGAAGAAGAGCAAGAATTTAAATCTGTCATTATCAGTCTTATCTATAAGTCAAAAGAAGAAGGAAATGATAAGCATTTTAAAGAATTAGTCCGATATTTAGGAATAATAGCCCAAGCAAAAGCCTTTAGGACTATTGCTAATGTCAAATTTCCCACGGCTCCCTTAGCTTTGAGGGGCTTACTTGTAAAATCAGTTTATCGATCTTTACTAGATGAACAAAAAAAAGATATCATATCAAGGTATGTACTGATTGCCGCGGCAATGGCCAGCCTTTCTTCTGTATATCCATTTCCCGGACTTAAAGTGTCTGAAAAATACGCACAGGAAGCCGTAGAGTACATCCTATACGCATTTTCTGAAGCATCGGCGGAGATGATCAAGGCAGAGGCGAAGGTGCAGAATAAAAGTGCGGATTATGTTTTAGAAAAGATTGAAGAATATAGCCGAAGGGAACTCAAGCATGGTTTTACAGAGGATAATATAAAATTGATTAAACATTTTCTTAAACTAGGTAAAAATGATGACTCCACGGATGATGACTTAGCAATGAAAACCAATCCACAGTCCACTTCCGCTAGTACGACCCTGGGGAAAACACTGGCTCTTATTGCAGTTATTTCTATGACATCTTTCGCAGGACTTGCCGTATATAAGGCAAGTAGTTTTCATAGAATAAATAATGAGGACATCAATGATTTAAAAATTACAAACGCGGTAGTTGAAAAAATAAACAAACCTGACAAGGCCGCCTTGGTGGAAGAACCTTTAGGTGGTATCGATTTTAATGCTGCTCATTTGAACTTGAAAATCAAGCGAGACGGCGCCGGTGTGCCTTTGCCTTTGAACCAACAGGACATGGCTAGTTTAAGCCATTTAGAAGGCCTTGAACCGGTGATCCTGGACATTCGTCCTGCCACTTCTAAAATAAAGGTGACGGACACATTTATCTGAGAATAAATGTGTCCGTCACCTTTATTTTACTTTGCCTATGCGCCAAATTCTAAGAAAAATAATCTGTCTTTCGATAATTTTTATTTTTTTGCTTAATTCATCGGGGCCTATGCCTATGGCCCAAGCCAGTGATTTACGATTGCCTGCTCCAGGAATGATGGTTCATTTAAGCCTGCCGTTTGATCCGCCAATGATTAAAGGTATAAAGGTTCATCCTGATAATCCATTGGATTTTGATTTTATTCTGGATAAGGGAGACAGTGTTTTAAGCAATGACCAGCTTAAAAATGAATCCACCAAGCTGATTAAATACTTCCTTGCCTCTTTGACCATTCCTGAGAAAGACCTCTGGGTCAACCTGTCTCCTTACGAAAAAGACCGTATCATCCCCAATAGCTTTGGCTTGACAGAAATGGGCCGGGATTTGCTCGCGGAAGATTATATGCTCAAACAAATAACCGCTAGTTTGATTTATCCGGAAGGTGAGATTGGTAAGAAATTTTGGAAAAGGATATATCAAGAAGCTCAAAAGAAGTACGGGACAACTGATATAGCGGTGAATACCTTTAATAAGGTTTGGATTGTCCCTGAAAAGGCCGTTGTTTATGAGAATGCAAAAGCGGGCACGGCGTATGTCGTTGAGAGTAAGTTAAATGTGATGCTGGATCAAGATTATTTATCTTTAGAAAAGCATAGCAACGTGTTGCCTTTAGCTGTGCGTAACGACGTCGCCTCAATAGGGGCTAATATTGTACGAGAAATCGTCATCCCCGAATTAACTAAAGAAGTTAATGGTAATAAGAATTTTGGGCAATTGCGGCAAGTCTACAATTCACTTATTTTGGCCACATGGTACAAGAAGAAAATCAAAGACAGTATTTTAAACCAAGTATACGCGGATAAATACAAGGTGCTTGGGGTCAACATAGATGACCCAAAGGAGAAAGAAAGGATTTACCGGCGGTACCTTAAAGCTTTTAAGAAAGGGGTTTATAACTACATTAAGGAAGTGGCTGATCCTGTGACCCAAGAAGGGTTGCCGCGCAAATATTTTTCCGGAGGGTTTAGTTTTGCCAATCGATTAAACAAAGTGTTTAAGGTTTCTACTGATATTGCAATGGTGCCCAAAAGTATAAAACGATTAGCTAACATAGCTTTATTGGGGGTTTCTTTATTTGTTGCAAGTCAAATTACAGATGATCGGGTGGGCAAGGTTTTCGGATCCAATGCAACTGAAGTGGTGCCAAAGGGTATTGAATTTTCACAACACTTAACAGAGATTGTTAAACAGATTTTTATTGAGCAGCGTTTAAATCTTAAAGAGCGTAAATCTTTAGTTATTCTTAAGCAAAAAGACATTAGTGTCGAAATAAGCTCGATCTCAGATTTAGGATTGGACGACGACATGTTTTATATTCTTTCATCTCATAGTTCATATCCTCTTATAACAATTGTGACGGATCATCAGGGCAATTTGAAGGAATTAACGGGTGCATATATCAATAAGAAAGAAAATCTCGCCTATGCTTTTGATGGCATAAATCTTCCGTTAATAGTTGAATTAGAAAAATCCCTTCATCTGCCTAAAGTGACTAAATTAATGCGCGAGGAGTATTCCGGGCAATGGCCTGACCCTTTTGAGAGGGATATATTTGCAATAGGGCCAGGGATTGAAAAACACGATTATTTTATGAAATATTTTTTAATCTTGGGTGGGATAGTTTCTGCAACTCTTATGTCGTTATTAATATATTGGTGGAAGAAAAGCAGTTATCTGAATTTAAGAAAAATAATTACTGATAAAGGTTTTAATAGGGAGGCTTTAGAGAACATGAATGTGGATTCTTTTGCGTCATTTTGGGGCAGGAATCCTGCAGGTAAGGTGTTAAAATTACTTGAAAAATCAGATGACTACAGAACGCATCAAGAAATAGTAAGTCATCTATCGCAAGCATTAAAGTTAAATTCACAGAGTATCGTTGATTATTATATTGGCCTACTTGAAAGGATTAATGCCCAAATCATAGCAGATCAACAATCTCTGCTTACTTTTTCAGAAAGACAGAAGCTTTTTCCTTTTGCCTTCCGTAAGAAATTACAATGGATTGTGGTTAAGCAAATTGATCAATATGGTCTCCCGGTTGTGTCGCCGAGATATAAAAGAGTTTTTGACGGTTTACTGGATATTTTCTTAAATTCACATGATCCCAATATTCAAGGATCAG
>Ga0206950_1117_pt1 | contig 18448 bp, 17 predicted proteins | sample Alteio_BWOrgHeat_41_FD_152954 | JGI IMG/M metagenome (GOLD analysis project Ga0206950, IMG submission 152954) | Enriched cells from forest soil in Barre Woods Harvard Forest LTER site, Petersham, Massachusetts, United States -... | ecosystem: Environmental > Terrestrial > Soil > Temperate forest >... | reverse complement strand
TGCCGTTCACCCATAATCTGACCTGCTGGTAGCCTCGTGAGTCCGCCGTGCCTGCCTCCTTCCCTGCCCATCTGGTGTTCCAAGCCAACCAATATCGGTCACCTGCGAAGTGAGAACGTGGCGGCACCCCAGAGATGATCCTTGGCGACGGTCATGGCGACTTACCCTTTGGGTTAAGCGCGACCTCTCGCCCTGCCTCCGTCAGCGTGACGCCGGTCATGATGCGTGTCTGGCCGGGGACGTGGTTGTCTGGGTGGGTCGCTTCGAGAACGGTGTACGTGCCGAAAGTGCCCATCTCGGCAAATTCGTGAAAGCAATAGCGATCAAGCTTTACCAGCCCGCGCATCTCTAGCGAACGCAGGGCGCGGCGGACGGATTGTTCCAAGTTCCACTGAGCACGAGCGCCAAAGTAGTCGCCGTCCATCTCTGCGCTGGTTGGTCCATAGTTGACATCCTTCCACGCAACTATGGTCTTCTTCGACTTGAGCAAGCCATCCAAGATCGACCGCTGCCGCCACGATAATCCCCTGCTCATGTGTTAGCTCCTTGCGTGTAGCATGTTTGTTACACGCATGTTTTTAAGTGTATATTAAACACTATACACTTATTAAGGCAAGCGTTTGCAGCTTGGACGCCGTATTGTCGATAAATTCATTGGTTAGAGCGATGCGATATCGCCAAAGAAGCGCATGACGACTTCAACGCGGCGGAAGCTCTTTGGGTGAATTTTCGGGGTCGGCAGGATCGAACCACTTGGGTCTCCATGTCCCACGCGCCTCCCTCAGTGCTGCCACCCGCACCCACGTAGCGAGCGGCAGGCTGGCGCGATTAGCCGCCTGCAAAAGCTCCTGCTGTTCAGCAGGCTCGACAACAACCCGGATCACGCGTCCGGTCGGAGGTTTCTTAGCCATTGGGTTCCTTTCGGCAGGGCACTCCCCATGCACTCCTAATATAGTGCGAGTATACTCGGAATGCAATTAGCATTAACAGAAATGTGGAGGCGACTATTTCGGTTAATGGGTAATTTACCCACGTGGGTAAGTTGGTGGTGGGTGGGGGTTGCAGCGCAGGACGGCAGGGGTTGGTGTGGGTCGTCACCCACGAGAGTGCTTCGTTTTTTTAAGCGATCAGTTTTACTCAGTGGGTAAGCCGGGGGAGGGTGGCACCGTATCTGGACCAAGGCGCGGACCGGAGGGCGGGCGTTTAGGGCAGCGTGCAATATTTTGGTTCAGAATTAAGCGCCCCGTCATGACGCCAAGACAGGGTGACTTCGGGACTCACCCCATCTTCGGTGAACCTCGGGATGATGACAAACTGGCGAGATTGGGAGCCGCCACCCTGCCGCCCCAGCATGACCACGCGCCGCCCACTCGCCGAGGCTAACCTTGGGTAAAAAAGACCCTGCGAAAAAATTATTAGTGGAGTTGAAAAACTCCCTCCTATCCCCTGCCGGGAGGACGCACGACGCGGATACCGGTCGCCAATTGGAACTCGCGTTCATCATAGCAACGTCATTGGTTAACCCCGGTGTGCTCGAAGCACTCGCGCATGGCGGTTTACTTCACGTCCCAGCGGCAGGCGATGACACCAGCCCATGATGGCAGCTTATTGCAGTCGGCTAGTGCTTGCTGCCACGTCGCCGCGTCGCTAAGCGCCTTGTTTTCGGCGGCTTTGGCTTCTCGCTCGGCGGCTTTCGCGGCTTCTTTGGCGTCCCGCTCGGCCTTACATTCCGGGACGGTCGTGCAAGTGTTTTCCGCCTCTATCTGCGGCATGTAGGCGGCAGGCTCCCACGTCTGATAGAAATACGCGGACAGCGCTTGTCCCGACATGTTGCCCTTAACCACCCACATGTTGCTGTTAAGCTCGCGCACGCAGACTACATGGGCGCAGGCCGGATTATTCATAACGGCCTCTCGGATAAGAGCGATAGCGCCATCAGCGGTGCCGTCGAGTGTGTGTGCCAGTATGGGTTCCAGTAAGGAGTCGTAGGGGTCGGCGGCATGCACCGCCGTGGTTGCTCCTAGCAAGGAGGTCGTGGTCACGATCATGGCGGCAGTGGTTAGGCGCTTTTTCATTTGGTTTGGTCCTTCGCATGCGGTTGTAGGTTTTCTTGCTGGCGAGCTTGTCCTCGTGAAAACGGAGACCGCGTGGGCGGTACTTGGCGGTACTTAGCGGTGCGCAGCGGTTGGTTGTGGGTCGTGCGTGAACGAACAGTGTGAAAGACGGTGCGCCCTCGCCAGTTACCCGTGCGGGTAATTCGACGTGAGCTGTCGAAGGAGGGTGCAAGGGTTGGCGGCGCTCGTAGGCGCGCCTCGCCACGGTAGGAGAGAGTTTTTAGAAAGCTTATCGTGACGCAGTGAAGACGCACCCCCTCCTGCCCACCGTATATGGACCAGTGCTTGTACCGGGGGCGGTCGCTTTAGGGCAGTGCGCACTATTTGGGACCAAAACTACAAACATAGTTGTTTTTAATAAGCCCATCAGTGAAGGGTTGATAACGGGCGAGTCTTCCGTCTGCTATTAATGCAAGTGTTCAATAGTTGTGAACGTTGAAATTGTATGTGTTAGCACTGAGCGGTGGTTTTGACTCGCCGTTGTTCAAGCAATAGAACCGCGTCGTATCGTGGTTAGTGAACATATGACCGAGGGATGGCTCATATCGCGTATAGTCGAGCGAAGCGAACGCATAGCCCATGCGCTGGCAGAAATACTGCGCGTTAGCCATGTTAGTGGTCTCGTCGCCATCATCGATGGAATAGTTACGCTCACCCAGTCGCACCGGGTCAGCGAAAGCATGCGTTGTCGCCAACATGGCGGCAGCGATAATCAGAGCGCGTCTCATAGTCGTCTTACTCCGTGGGTTAAACACACAACAATAGCCGCCTTGCGGAGGCGCTGATCCTTCCCAGAATGCTTATACGCAACCCCCACGTCGGGCGTTTGCTTTTCTCTGCCAATTGGCTGTTAGATCAGGCCAAGGTCTCGCAACGGGAGCGCAAGAACGGAGCAATCTACAATCTGGCAAAGGGGCGTGGCGCAGCAGGAGGCGCTTCCCGGCGTCCCGACAATATCTCGTGCCGCCCGCTGCGCGCCGAGCTACCGGCGCTTGTCATGCCGCCAAGTTTACCCCCTGGGTAAAAAGGGTGCCGAAAATCCTTGGGGTGCGGAAAAGTCGCTTATACTCCCTGGCCTATTTTCAGGCGGGGGCCGATGGGGTAGCGGATAACGGCCCATATGCCTTCGGGCGTCGCTTCGTGCACTGGCACGTCGTCGCCATAGATGGAAACGATTGGCGGACGGTGGGCATGGAAAACCGGCAGCGGGCCACCTTCGGCGGCGACCTCGGTGCTTTGCGCGACTAGCGCCGCTGACACGTTCCACTCTCGCCATTTCCAGCCCCATACACGCCCTGCGGGCGACCCATCCGTGCCGTAATGGCAGCGCACCCAGCCTAGCGAGCGCAACACGCGAGCAATGTCGCGCCCATCGCGCTTCTCAAGCTTCGGTGGGATGCGGAGTCGCCAGAAAATTTCGCGTCCGCTAATCCTATCCCTGCCGGTGGCGAGGACGTTGGCCAGCAACACAACCAACGCCTCGCGGAGAGGACGATCTGAGGGTAGCGGCTCTGCGTCAGCGGGTGGTGGGGTTGCGCGGAGTAATTCCACATAGGGGGCGGCTTGAGCGGAACTCGCCTGCCGTAGTTGTTCAATATACGAAAGAGGCCGGATGGCCGGTCGTGGGGCTGGCGTGACAGCGGGAGTAACCCCGTGGGTAAGTGGGGCTAGGGGGACGGCAGGGAGAGGGGTTTTTTGTAGGGGTGACGGCGGTTTGGGCCAGTTTGGCGGGGGTAACATGGTTCACCTGGAACAGCTTGCAGGTTTGCGACGTTTTGAAGCCGTGACTATACTTGATTGTACGTGACTACATGTAGAATTATTTCCGGTCGTTTTTAGCCATTCGGCAGGGGGATGGTTAGGGTGGTTAGAGTTTGGTTAGGGTGTAGCCTCCGATGTGTAATGTTTTCAGAAAAACATAGACTATAAAGAGTAAACCCCCCTCAAGCCTAAACAACCCTAACCGCCTCTCTAAATGCCGAAAAATAACCCCATGGGTTATTTCGTCAGAAGAACGCATAGTTTCGTTCTATTCCCACGTACATCTTCGCGAGTCAGCCGCAGTCCTCCAATATGGATGTTTACCACCCCTCTCGCCCAAATGCCGAATATCGCGGTATTGGTCGGCTTGAAAGTGAATTTCTCTTCTAAAGCTTCAAACAGCGCAATCTCCGCTGTTCGCACCGGATCATTGGTTACAACAAGTCTCCCACTGCTCTGCCGCTTCTCGGCAGCCATTCGATCAAAAATATGCTGTACGTCTGATGCAAAGAAAGGTGTGTTGCCGAATACATCGCGTAACGCTTTCATCAATACGGCATTAGCTTGCTTATCGGACGCAACCTCTGCATTGCGTGCAAACTGGTCTGTCGCGTCAATACTGGTAAGCCACATTATGAGGTCACGCACTCGCCATTCCCATTCAGGAAACGATCCCGCTGCCGTCTTTGCCAATTTAGGCGCACCCACCTGCCGGAACGCTCGCATCAAAGTAAACGCCGCACTCAGCATTGCAACGCGGTGCGCGGCGACATAGGCAGGAGGGTTAAACTTGAAAACCTGCGTTTCCGGCGACTCTCCGCTTGCTATCGGATTGAGGGTAAGGACTCGCCGCGTCATATCCCCGGAGAATTGAACTCCAACCCCACATGCCGCCAGCAGAGCGCGACTGATGACGTGTACGTATTTATCGTTACTCCCGAGCGTCCTGATATTAGCTTCACCCTCCGTGATGATGCTTTCTAGCGTGTCGTTCGCAATCGTCTTGTTATTGGCGTTGTCAATGACGAGGAATGGCCCCGGAATGCGGAACATCGTGCCAATGCGTTTTTCAAATTCTTCAGCATTAAATCCATAGGTCATAAAACGGGGCGCAGTGTCGTATGCCAATATCGACGTAGCGCGAAGCAGTTTGCCCTTGCCCACCCCCGATGCGGCAATAATTCCAAACATTGGCGCAAGTTCAATAAATGGTCGTTCTATCGCGGTGAACACAAACGTCAGTATAAGCGCTCGTCCGAGGGTCATATCGCTAAATTGGTATTCCATGAACGGCGCTAGAAGTGTTTCGAGCGCCACGCCGCAGTCTGCACGAGTTGGCCGATCAGGAACGCTGAGCGCAGGGCAACGATCCCTGAAGACACCTGTTGCTTCATCATAACCCGTGCCAAAATCGAGGTTCCCAAGTTTATCGATAATTGGTGTTCGCGCTAGTCCTAGCAGAGGTCGGAAACCTACTCTTGAGCGCGCAGACTTTACGTACAAATTACATGTATCCGCTGGCACGTGGATGCGCTTGGGTTTTGGTTTTGCTTCCGCTTCTCCATCCTTGGCGGGGCGGCCTTGGGCATTCCCCATCCAATGATCTTGGTCGGCTATAAGCCTTATATCGGCTTCGGAAGTCTCTAGTATGGCGGGCATGTCGCCATCATCTCGCACCGCAGGAGTTGTAACTCCCTTTTGTACCGGGTCCCGGTCCACGAGATTTGGGAAAAGAACCGCCGCTCCCGGCGATACCCGCAGACTTACGAGTCGATTTCCATTTTGGAACGTATATGGATCCGATGATAATCTCCGATCAATCGCCGCCATTATATTGACCCTGTTACCGGGGCTGTCCCACAGTATTTGCGGCGGGAGAGATGAGGTTAATTTCCTGCCTGCTACGGGTGGCGCATCAGGCGATGGAATAGGCCCGATATTAAGGGGCGTCGTGCCAAGTAGGCGGTATGGGCAAGTGTTGCATTGGGGCGCTTTGAGTTTGTGTATGGCGTCACACGTGGGCGGACCAGCGCCATGGTGCTGCGCCAGTTTCTTCTCAGTCGCCGTAGGGTCGTATCCGGCATGCCCACGGGACAAGCGATGCGCGGTTCCTTCTGGGTCTTTGCAGCGCGCCGCCAACGCGAGGCTGCACTTCCATAGCGGCTCTTTATGGTTAGCGCCCCCGGTCTCTAACGCCTCACGTATGAATGGGCAGTGCTTAGCCACCTCGTCAATGTCGCTAGGCGCATAGTCACTTTTCTTGTCCCCGGTTAGCGTGTCGCTTAAATCAAAACCATGTGCATCTACGCCCCCTGTCGCCGCATCATCCCCGCTTTTACCCTGAGGGTTAGTTTTCGTCGGTCCTGTCCGCAGGCCCCACGCCTGCTCAAGCTGTGCGAGGGGGTATATGATCTTGCGCTTGGGGTATAAGACTGTCGCCGCCATTGGTGGCTGTCCAGCTTTGCGCTTTGCTTGGTTGGGGTAGTTGATGAACCCTGGCATACGAAGCACCCGGTCGATGTTCTGCACCGGGTCACCATCGAAACGTTCTGCCAAATACGCGCCTACGGCTTCAGCGCGTGCGGTATTGGGGCTAGCTACTAACGGCTCAACGAGCCAGATCGGCTGCGCCCCGCCGCCCGTGAGAATAATCAGGGAGGGTGGCAGGTCTATAGTCAGTAATTCTTGCAGCTTCGTCGCGACTACCGCCAACCCTTCTTCAAAGCGTCCGGGGAATTTCTCCCACCCCCAGTCGATATCAGCGTAGACACTGCGTATGGTAGTTATGTCGGTTTTCGCTGCTTTTTTGACGACACCCGGTTTAACTGCGTTTGGCGTGAAGTAAATTGCATGTCCTCGTTGGTTTTCTTGGTGTGCCTGATCAACAACGTTCGGCCCGCGCAGTCCAAGAAACGCCCCGCTGCCGTGGTTCAGGTGACACAGCACAGCATCGTCGCCAAAAATTTTCAAAAATTTTCTTGCGCCATCTAGGTTGGGCACAAGCTCCCGCTCCCGTGCCATTTGTAGAATATCACTGGCGCTGTAGCCTTCATATGGCCTCGCTGCTTCTACCCCCGGCGCTTCAACTACTGGCTCGCCCAGCTTAATAGTATCGTTCACGTTTCCTGTCCTCCCCGCCACCTCTCGCGTATGTACGCAAGTAAGCGGCGTTGATCACACGCGCATCTGCGCGTTACCCACTGGGTTACTGTCCCTGCATCACCATTCTGCTCTCGGCACGCTGCCGCGCCGCAGTCCCAAATAAATTCGTAGTGAGCGATCCGAAATATTGGGATGCGCCCGCATCAACGTCTCGATCATCGCGTGTTCATTGCTGGTGACTGTGGGCCATCGCCTCCGCACGTACTCCGGCAAATCCTCATCCGGGGAAATACCAGTGGCGGCAGTGGGAACCAATATTGCGTTGACCTCCCGCCAAGACTTGAATGGCGGCGGGGGCGGCTTGTAGGAACGAAACATCGGCAGCGGGTTCGGGTATGCTTCGCGTTCGGCTTGCTTTTCTTGCAGGTAATGTCGTCGCAACGCATCCGCACGCTCAACGTCAAGCCCTTTGGTTATCTCGTCTATGGTCGGATGCCGATGGACGGCATGCGCGGTCGGCGCAAGTGCTCGCGGGTTGGTTGCAAGCTTAGCGAGTCGGTTTAGCTCAGGTGTAGTGCGGCGTGCCTTGGTGTTCATGCTTAGTCCTCCGTTAATTTTGAGAGGACCGTAAAAAACTACTTGACAAGACCATACGAATAGAGTATATCTCTACTCAGAGTTTGGCCAGGGAGTCTAGGTCCTCGGTTTTGCTTCATCCAGCAGACCATCATTTCGCCTGCCGGTGAAACGGGGGTCTACTTTCTTGTGTTACATTTCCGCTAAAAGTTTCGAAATTGCATACGCCTTGGCAGGGAGCTTGTTCGAAACTCTAGCTTCATTAAACCGTATACTTGTGGCCCCCAGCGAGAGTGTGGACAGCCCTCGCTGGGGTTACTCTCTGGGTGAACGCCTAAGAATTGCATCGAGCTTCGTATTAAGCTTTCTGCTAAGTGGTATTGATCTTGGCGTTAAGCGGCATGTACATCACACGCTCTCCATCTCGGGTGCTTGCGTATTCTCCTTAGCGGTAAGGCGCGCTTCTAGCTCCCGAATGCGCCGGTTGAGCTTGGTTATCTGTAACCAAGGGTCGCCCTGTGCGATGAGCCATACGGTGTTTCGTGAAACGCCATACTCAGCAGCCAGTTCTTGTAGGGTGGCGCTGGGGTCTTTTGCATAACGATCCTTCAAATCCTGTCGCTGCTTTGACGTGAGCTTGCAACGGCGTCCCACTGGACGCAGGGGCACGCGTATAGCGCTGGGAGTATCCATGCGTCGCGAAATCCTCTATATGGAACTTAAACTGACATTGGTAACGATAACACATGTCACAGCGATAGTCAAGGTACATTTAAGTATTATGTGCGAGAAGTAAGTAAATGTCAAGGTTCCAATGATGGGATAGTTTCTTACCCCACTGGGTAAGTCTATCCACTCAAATCAACAAATACTGCCGTTTGCGCGAGTTTATATGGAAAAATTGTACTTTGGTGCGTTTTATATGCAGAATTACCCGCAAGGGTGCTTCCGACAGGAAAGTAACCGCCACGGTGAGCGTCAGACGACTCTCGCGAGAGCCGAGGAACGAGGTCAGGGGGTTCTGCACTTGCCGGGCGGGACGAAGCACTTCCGCCTCGCGATGGCGAGGGTCCCGAGGGTGGAGTTGTAGGGCGTTGACCCCACCGTGCGGAGGTCGCGGGGGTACCCGAATAGCGACCTCTGGCTCTTGATGACGAGCCGCTACCCGGGAACCGTCAAGGGATGGTTGAGCTGAGCGAAGTGTCATCCACAGGGAATGGATGATGATCCTGCACTACCGAAGTGCGAGGGTGTAGTCTGCCGCCAGAAATAGAGAAGCTGGTCGGACCCCTACCGCGAGGCGGATCGTGCCAGCGCTGAGGGGTGCGAAGTGGACGACCTTCCTGACACATCAATCGAACAGGCAAAGACCTTGGAGACCTTGCTGCTTGCCGCCTGCCAGGGTGATCGAGGCGAGAACGGATTGTACGAGCTACTCCGTTCGAAGTTCATGAATGATCCGGCTCTCCGTTCTCTCTTGCCGGAGTTCATCCGAACGTGTCGCAGCTTAGATCATGTCTGGACGAGCCTAAGGACCATTTCGGTGCATTGGGCACCGCGCCGCAAGCACATCCATGACGCGATGACCCCTCTTTTCAATCATCTTGAAGGGACCAATCGAGCACCAATTGACGCAGTAGCGGCGGACACGTTGCAAAGGTTTGACGCGACCAGCGTGCACGCCGTCTGGGAGAAGGCTCTTGGACGGAGGCACAGCGATCCTGACGGCGCAATAACGAGCGCCCGAACGCTGTTGGAGACGGTTTGCAAGCGCATCCTTGATGAGGCCAAAGAGGCTTATTCTGAGCGGGATGATCTACCGAGTCTATATCGCGCCGCTGCTCTAAAGCTGAACGTTGCGCCGAGCCAACACTCCGAGGAGCCTATCAAGCGCATCCTCGGCGGAGTCACTAGCGTGGTCGAGGGATTGGGCAGTCTGCGCAACAAGATTGGCGACGCGCACGGTCAGGGTGGGCGACCGGTTCGTCCATCAGCCAGACACGCACAATTGGCGGTCAGCCTTGCTGGGGCCATGGCGACGTTCCTTGTCGAGACTTGGAATATTCGAAGCGGCGAGAAAGGAAAGCATGATCCGTAGCCTGCTAGTCACTTCTGACCAAACCCCTGATCGTGCCCCCAGAGCAGCCATCTCGGTGCCCCCCTTCATAGGCCATAGCGGCTCCTCTCATCATAGATCGCCCGACATCGATCATCGATGCTGAAAGCTCTCTGCCTCTGCCTCGGACAATCGGCCACCAGCCGCGATAACAACTCGGGCATTTAGGTGGGCCCGGGGCGACCTGACGCGGCGGCCTGGGTCTTCGCTGGCCACTACTTGGCCTACAACCCTTACGATCCCATCAGCTACGCACAGAACAACACCGGGCGCGGCGGCGGTCGATGAATTGTGTGCGCACGCCTCGACAATCCACAGTGGCGCGACAGTTACCCCACGGGGAGACATTCCGTTATTTATACGGACGCCACGGTAATTCTATAGTTAAGATCAGTGCCGAAGTCTACTAAGCCATGCACGTTCACGGCGTTAGTTCCCGGGGCAACGTTAGCTATGCTAATGGCTGCGTTTCCGATAAATGGTTTACCTGTAGCATCAGGTCTATCAATTTCAGTGACTGTCACCGCGAGGGCGCTGTTTGGAGTTATGCCTGTAAAGCCGAGGTTGTGCGTAAATGGACCGTGTCCGCGAAAAACATAAAGAAATCCCGCTGCTACGCCCAGCTCGGACTTGATTTCCACTCCATTTGCGGGCGTGGTGTTATAAACACGCAAGCCGGAGCCTTCGCTGTCGTGAGTCATCTTTGGTCTCCATTTCAATTGCCGCAATTCGCCAAAATGGTGGCAAAAGCTGTCACGGAGCGCCCGCCGCCAAATTCGTCGATAATCTAGTGGATCGAATGAGACACTTCGCACCGTTGGAATGCGCCAGAACGGTACGCCATATCTTAAGCCGCGAAGCGAAGTCAGCAATAGGCGGAACTACCTATCGTTTGAGGCTCGTGATGGTTCCTTCATTTCCTGTCATATTGCTGGGGCCCATCGCCCTCCATGGGAGGGCGGCTGCAACGAGAGATTGATCGCCTGATTGGTGTTGCAGCCGGTGAGGACAAGCGCTGCGACCACGACAGAGACTCGGAACCCCACCGGCGCTTTCCGGCTCATTGAAGTCGGCCAATGGGACGTTCGTTTAATCCATGCGCGGGAGAAGTCGGCCATCACGCGCTCCATCGCCGGGGGTGGCGATCTCATTGAACCGCACGCTTAACTTTAATTCGATGCGTCGTCACCAATGGTTGAGGGCAGCCCCTCATAGGCGGCTAGCTGATGGCAATCCTCGAAGGGATATGGAGGGGTGGATCGCCACGGCCCACCCGGGATTGCGGCCTCCTCGGGCTAGACTTTCGCCTGGGACCACGGCGACCCGATATCACACTATGAACATGTCAATAACGAGTCAACATGTATCGATTGTAGAAGATATGTGACTACCCTGGGCTGAGGCAGGGTGAGGAAGCGATGACGGTACCAGCCGCATCCTGCCACTCTGATCCCGCTCTCACACTGGTAGAGCAATCGCGATACCTTGCCGCCCCCTGCTGACCGCAACACGGCCTTACCCGCAGAGTAACCCGCTGAAGTGGAGTGGTTGACTGGCGAAACGGACGTAACCTGTGCATGTGAGGCTAGCGAAATGCCCGCGTCAGGGCGTCGGCGCAGGGGAGAAAGAGCACCGCATTCGCGAGGACCCCTCACTCCCCACCCCGGCAGGGTTGCTGACCATAGGCGCGACGCGCGGAGGCGCTAGCTGCGGATGTTCGCATCTGATGCCGAACGTCGATTTACCAAGTGAAGTTGACTCGAAAACCTGTCGGCGTCTAACCTCATTGGCGTTAGGGGAAAATCCATGCATGTTGCGATTCGGGCGGGCCGTCGCTAACGCCGAGATTGCAATTACCCCACAGCGCTGAGTCGGCGAAGCGCTTGAGTGACACCTTACGCTCATACATGGCCTTAACCTTGACTTGCGGCGAACTTTGTTCTACATTTGTTCCAGGAGGTGGCGATTTCGTTCTTTTCGGATGAAGACTTGGACAGCTTAGCGATTCAGAGAAGCGTGTTCCATATCGTAGGCCCCCGAAGGGAGCATTTCCAACTGCTGGAGGAATTCGACGCCGCGCCACATGCGTCATTCTTTCTCGGGCGCATTGGATCGATAAACAACGGCAATCGTTATAGTTTCCTGAGCGATGCGGCTGTGCGTACGCAACTCGCGCGTATCGATGACGATCTCGCCGCCTTTCAGGAGGAGAGCGAGAAACTTGCTGATGCTTTTGACCAGGGGCACAGAGGAGGCTCCGCGATAGGCGCATTCATGTTATTAGCGCTCGGTTGCCGAACGGGAAGGGCGTTCGCTCTTTTGAAGTTCGAAGACGAAAAAGTGCTCAGCTACGCCTTTAGAGCCGGCTCATCTGGCAGACCTAAACCGACCCTGGGCGAGATCAAGCAGACGTTTGTCCAGAATCGAAATGCACTGCAGAAGGCGGCTCTTATCCGTCTACGTCCGGGAGCTGACGAAATTTCCGTTATCGATCGCCAGAATCCGCAGCGACCCGCCGCCTATTTTGAACAGTTCCTCGGCGCACGCCGACAGCGCAGCGAGACAGAACTTACAAAGAAGCTGATCGATGTGACGAAACAAATTGTTCTGCAACACAAAGATGACCTTCCGCCAGATACGGTTCGAACCCTGTCAAAGAGACTATTCGATGCCAGCCAGTTGGGCGCTTCGGTGGACGGCGAGCACACGGATGACTGGTTTCGCAGTATTGTCGGCCCCCTGCCTGAGGACAGCCCCGCCTTGAAAGCCTTCCGCAGTCGACTGAAGCGCGAAGGAATGGCCGGCGAGTCCTTTGTGTTGGAAAAAAGCGCCGTTTCAGCGCCGCGAAACCGACGCGTCGAGACGGCGAGCGGCGTACGAATTGTTTTTCCTATTGGCCTTCAAGATTCAGTTGTCTCTGTTGATCGGGTAAAGGGTGAAATTACTATTAAAGATCAGATCACCATAGATGACGTCGATCTCGAAACAAATAATCGAGCTCGCTAATAATTTTGCGAGCCACGGTGGCGCTGTCGACGAGCGTGTGGGAGCCGTCATCTTGCGCGGTCCCTTCGCGACCAGCGAAGAGCAGCAGCAATGGCTGGCTTTGCGAAGCAGTGACTTGGCACCTTTTCAAAGCCTGCAGATTTACGACCCCGCCTTGGGCGGGGACCTCGATTCCGATGAGTCGTTCGCTGCAGACCGGTCGGTAGTGCTAACAATTCGGAAGCCGAACTTGGAGCATGTTGTAGTCTTTATCTTCTCCGCTGGTGCGCAGTCATATCTTCGAGAGAGTATGCCGGTCCGTAAGATATTGAGCGCGGCAATGGACGCGCGAGCAGCCTTTCGGGCCTTGGGGCTTGAGGTTGCTCGCTGGAACCCGGATCAAATAGTAACGCCCCCCGACTTTCCGGTCCCCGTACGGCCCCGAGCTTTTGTCCGAGATTATGTACCGGAACGCGAGGTGCCCGAAGACCTGTCACCATGGATGCTGTTCAACAAGCCAGTGATCGAATCAATTGAATTTCGCACGTGGGGGGAAGTTGCAGCCAGACGGCTCCTAGCCGGGCTGGTAAGCAGCGCCGCGCGGGAAGACGACGTGACTTGGTTGCAGGTTGCCGGTCCACCGAAGGCTCAGTTTCGCGCCGACGATCCCAATCTGCCAGGCGGATACGTTCAGCTTAATTCTTGTGCTTCTTGGGTATTCACTTCTGGTCAAGATATCGAAGCACGGCATCTAATATTTGCCTCCGAGTTGGCGAGGGCCTACCGCCCGAATGTCCCGCTGCCGGAAGTTTTTGCCAATACTTTAGAATCCGCCAAGGCGACCTACGAAGCCCATGTGCAGTCAAGCAGCCGCGAAACACTGAAAACGCTGAGCGAACTGCGCAAATCCGTAATCGACGAAGCGCAAAAAATTACTCAACGCACTCAGGATTTGACGAGTGGCCTCTGGCGCGATGTTGCGGTTTCAGCCGCTCCTTTCGTTATTAAGATATTGGGTGACGCGACAAAGGCCCCTAATCCTAGAGTAACAGCGGGTTTCTATTTTGCATCCGCGATTTTTATCTTCATTTCGTTTACCCTTCAGACTCAGATAAATAAGAGCTATCTCGACAATCAGCGAGCCGCTCGGACCCGCTGGTTTGAGACTCTCTACAACTATATTTCATCAGACGAGCGCGAAAGGATTGCCGACGGGCCAATCCGGTCGGCGGAGCAAAGCTACGAAACAACGAAATGTCGTATCGCGCTAATTTATTCCGTTCTAACGCTGATACTTCTAGGCTTTGGTGTATATGAACTCACGCTGCTAAAGCAGCTAGACGCGATCCCCGCTCCTCCTCCCGCGGCCTCAAACCCGCCCGCTGTGCGAGATGCGTCCTCCCCGGCGTCGTCGATCCCAAGTGCCCCTCCGGCAGCGGGAGGAGACAGACGAAAAGACCGACCTTGAAGTCGATGACAGTACGCTTCGCTAGCTGAGACACTTCCAATAAAAGTGATTTTGCCGGAGCTGTTGCCGGCCAACCCAATAACTTGCAGGAGCGGGTATCCGCACCGGTCGACGGCCCCGGGTCCCACTTTTGCGGCATGACGCGACCTTGGCAGCGATCTCGCAGCAGGATTGGGTGTTCAAAGATCAAAGATCTCGGCCAAAAGCTGTGGCCGGGCTTGACAAGTTCCGCCTGCAAACGGCTAGAAATACCGGTTTGCGCGCGCGCATTGCAGGACCTTATCGCTAGGGCTATTTAGGACCTTTATCGTATCGGAGGTCATTGCGCACAGGAAACTTTACCGCTCACAAATTACTGAGAGGCTCTGCGTTTCTAGGTGGAACGCCATCCGGGAAGGAAGGCGCAGCAACTTCGTGAATTATGGGATGGGAGAGAAGATTTGACAAGAGCTACGATACAATCAAAAAGGCAGTCTCGTCGAGCAACTATCCAAGATCTCGCACTTAATACGGGAACGCGGTTCGAGAAAGAAGTAAAAGAAACCCTCGAAGCGCTCGGTTATGAAGTTTCTCACGATGAGCTTTTGTCAGGATCGCAGGTCGATTTAGTTGCAACACTTAAAGGGCCACTTTTAACGCAAATCATATTGATAGAGTGCAAGGATACCGCTGACCAAGAAGGTGTTAATACGGTACGATCGGCGTTTGCGGTCCGAGAATCGGTCAAGTCGAGGCATCCGCATGCAATATCGATGATCGTGTCAAAATCAGGGTTCACGAAAACCGCAAAGGATGCTGCCAAAAACCTTGGGATTAACTTGACAACATTGGTTGAAATCAAATCAAAGCTATTTGATCCTACGAGAATTATAACATGTATAGTTGATGATTATGAATCTGGAGAACTCCGAAAGAGCTACATCGAGCTGAGTTGCCAAATCTCCGAGCGAGGGCAGGGTACAGTCTACAAACCCGTGGAGTCGTTCATTGACAAGTTTCTTGAGACCTCATCCAAGCCGGGCCTGGCGGTTTTGGGCAATTTCGGGTCTGGAAAAACCTCCCTGTGCGGCCACTATGCGTATCAGCTAGCGAAGCGATGGGGCGATTTGGAGCATATCAATCGCCTCCCGCTTCTCATCCGAATGAGAGATCTGGATAATCTCTTCAATCTCGAAGAAAAAATAGTGGAGGTAGTAAGATCAAACTACGATAGCTCCGTAAGCTTATCTGGGATTGATTATTGGTTAAAGGGTGGCAGCTCATTGATAATACTGGACGGCTTTGATGAAATGGCATCCAATTTTAATCGGAAGCAGATAGCGGATAATCTTGCAGCGTTTTCGAAATTTGTGCAGCGGAACTCGGCTAAATTTCTCATCACCTGCCGAACTCACTTTTTTAAGAACTTTGTTGAGGAAGATATTCTTGGAGACGTCATCAAGCTCTACATATGCGAGTGGGGGACCAACGAATTGATAAACTATGTCAAGGGCTCTGTTCCACATGCATCATCGACGCTACTGGAAACAATAGGAAATACATATAATCTTCATGAACTAGCCAAGACGCCAATATTTTTGAAGATGATCGTAGAAACTTCGTCCGATTTGAGGGGCCATGTCAATCCGGCCAAGTTATACAAATTGTACACCGACAGGTGGATAGACGACCAACAGTATAGGTCTAGCATTCCGTCTGATGAGAAACTCACTTTAATGCAAGAAATTGCCATGTATATGGATAAGAGTGGCGCCAGTTCGATAGCATATAGAGAGATACCGAGCGTAATCCAAGAATATTTTGGGCTTGAGTCGTATGAGCGGACAAGCCAATTTGACAGCGAGGTTAGAACGTGCTCGTTTCTTATTCGTGACGATGACGGAATATATAGATTTTCTCATAAGTCGTTCTCGGAGTTCTTTGTTGCGTCGAACCTAGCCAAACAAATTAAATCGCGGCAACTAGAGAAGTTCGAGGAAAAAGTATATTCTAAGGAAATTTGTGGGTTTATTGCCAATTATTTTGAGAACGAATTCGATATGTTGATTGGTTATCTATTTAGCTCAACGTCCACATACGGCCGATGCAACGCCTGCTCAATTCTTACAAATCTATCTCACAACGCTAGCGTTGAAAAGGCTCTTTTACTGGCCTTTGATACGGAGCGGAACGTCGACGTTAAAATTGTCATTAGCGAGTCGCTGGCGAAAATCGGCACGGAAGCGTGTATTAATTCGTTGATCGGATACTGTCAATTGGCGGGTAATGGACAACTAACTTGCGTTAGGCATTTAAAGGCGGTTCTCAAGAGCGATAGCGTGTGCTCTTTTCTTATTTCATTGTTATCCGAAGAGAGCGAACCTCTTTTAGAGGCGGTGTATGAGGTTATGCTTACGAATACAAGCGCCTTCGAACAACCGCTGGCAAAGTCCATATCTATACGTGGGAAGATGGGCTCTCGTTTAATTTCGCTGGCGCTCGAATTCGTGCGGGAAATTAAGGGTATCGAAGCGGCGAGGGACGTAGAAAGATTTGTGTCGCAATCTTTTAGCAATGATGAATTGGAATTGACGAGGAAAGATGTCCTGAGAAATTTAAGATCTCGATTTCGATCGATTGTTGACCAAGAGGTTTCCGCTCAGGTCAGGCTTGCACTGTCAAAGGGGGTGGCTACTGATAACTATAATTTTAGAAGGTTATGTGCGAACGATGTAAACGGAAAGCTTGGGTATTTGGTCATCGATGAGCATTTATCTAGCATTTTGGATCGCTATTTGCCGAGCACTGCGAAGAAGAAAGTAAAAATGAAAGGCGGCAGGGGGCACACAAATTAGCGATAACCGATAATATTGTATTTGCTTAGTGGAATAGCGGTATGTCTGGCTGCACAGACCGCGCAGCAAGGTTTCCCCTTCACCCTGAGTTCGTCGAACGCATCGGGCTCCTGAGTTCATCGAAGGGAACCGTATGGGTATATTGATGTCTTCAGTGAGGGTCATTGCTCATCCAGAACCTGCTCGACCAAGGACCAATTCGCCGACGCTTTCACCAGCACCTGCCGGTTTGCCTCCTCGGCAGCCAGTGCGTCCGCCCATGCCTGCGGGTCAATCAGCGCATCCAACTCAGTGCGGATGAGGTTGGCGATGAACACCGGGTCTAATGCGTCCAGCTCCCACGAGGTGTCGCCATACTGCTTGGCGTAGGCCGCATAGCGACCGTCGCTCTCCTTGGCGGTGTTCGGCGGCAACCCGGCAGTCTGATCAATGTTCAACGCCAGCCGCCGCACATCGATTGCGGCGCGATATCGTTGATTGGAGAACGTCCACAACCGTTCATGGATGTCACGCGTCATGTCCAGCCCAGAAGGGTCATGATCGCCTAAGTGCAAAATGAGCGGAGCTTGACCTTGGTTGACAGCTGCGTCGTAACGCTTGGCTGCGACGTACATCTCACTGTCGCTGACGTTACCCCGGCAGGAGAAATATGGAACGCGGAACTCGTTGCACACGCCCTCGATGACGCCTAAGAGCGCATCCTTCTCGATCCAGACTTCAGGCCGGTGGGGCTGCATCGCCCACACGTCCTCGCGATAAGCCTCGGCGGCGTCACGCACCGCGTCTGCCGGATCGTCCCATGTCGGCAACGAAAGTAAGTTACGGGTGCGATCCTCGATGCTGTTCCAGCCGATGTAGCCGCCGCGCCGTGCGTCAACGATAATCCTGCCAAGCCGTTTGTATTCGGCATGGTTGTTGGCGATAAGATCACGCGACACGAACTGATAAAACAATTGCCGCAGCGTCAGGGTGAAACCCTGCGCTTGGTACTCCTCGATAATCGTCCGCGCCTGCCTGATAACGGCGAGCGTCGTGTCCTTTAGTTCTTTGTCCTCGAACCGCTCGTGGAAGGATTTCATAGTGGGCTTGTCCTCACCGGGTTAAACGAGTGCAGGCGTGTGCCCTTCACTACGGCCTTCATCTGTTTTAGCGGGGTCAGCAAGCTTCCCGGTCGTCGCGGCGGCGCTCGGTATAGAAGCCGCCCGCAAACGCAGGCGTGCTTACCCGGTGGGTAAGACGGATGCGTGGGTTAGATTCGTTGTTTTCAATGAGCGACCGCTTGCTTCACCCAGCGTAGCGGGGCGGGCTTCGTCGTCTTTCGTAGGCATAGGTTAGTTACTCTCTGGGTTAGTATAATACGATATGAATTTGTAATTATGGTTCGGGTAGCGGCTGCCCCTCAAGACGAGCCAGCACTGCTTTCTGCGCCCGCCGTCTGGTGGAGGGGCCAAACGAGAACCCCGCGCTGATCTTACCGAACCACCTCTGCCCA
>Ga0206950_1116_pt1 | contig 18492 bp, 21 predicted proteins | sample Alteio_BWOrgHeat_41_FD_152954 | JGI IMG/M metagenome (GOLD analysis project Ga0206950, IMG submission 152954) | Enriched cells from forest soil in Barre Woods Harvard Forest LTER site, Petersham, Massachusetts, United States -... | ecosystem: Environmental > Terrestrial > Soil > Temperate forest >... | reverse complement strand
CCAAACCTATGCCGCGGGTGGATCCTGTCACTAAAACCACTTCATCTTTGAATTGCATACGGTATATTACCAATGAAAAAGACCACTGCAAGAAAAATTTTTTAGTATTTTAAGATCCCCGATTAAAGCATTCGGGGATGACATGTGGGTTGATTACCGCTCTGCTGAAAGTTCGAAAGAAACGCAACGGGCTTGGGGGATGGCATGAGTTTTGTCAACGCGCACATACGCCGCTTCTACCCTGCTATCGGACATGATGCCTGCTAAAAGCTTGGTTGTTAACTTTTCTAATAAGGCGTACCGTGAACGCTCTGCGGTTTTAATAGCCTGGGCTGCAACGGACTCGTAATTAAGGGCGTCTTTAAGTTTGTCGGAACGGCCTGCTTTAGATGCATCGTATTCTATGGTGATGTTGATGATCAGCTCTTGTTTATTGATGCGCTCCCAGGAATAGGCACCGATAAGGGTCCGGACTTTTAAATCGTTGATTCTGATGACTGCCATTATATTAAACTTTCCCCGCCGTCGTTGGTGATGATTTGGCCGGTTAAAAAATCATTCTCCAGTAAAAATTGGACACTTTGCAGGATATTGCGGGGGTTTCCGGTCCTTTGCAAAGGTATTTGACGGGCACGTTTTTCGCGGTCATCCGGTTGATTATTGACCGGAGCTAAGATCATCCCCGGAGAAATGCCATTGACCCTGACTCCAGGACCCCATTGAACTGCAGCCATCTTGGTAAACTCCAGCAAAGCTTTTTTAGTCATCAGGTAATCCGCGTATTTGGTCTTGTACTTGATGGCATTGGCATCCACAAAATTGATCACCTGGCCTTTTTTGACCAAACGCGCGAATTCGGATGCCAGAATATACGGAGCTTTAAAATTAATGTCCCAATGGGTTTTAAAAAGGGTCAAGTCAACAGCGCCAAATTGATTAGGGATAAAAATCGAGGCACTATTGATCAAAACATTCAGATTAGGGAAAGCTTTAAATACCTGCGGCAAGAGTTTAAGGACTTGGGCTTCATCCGCCAGATCACAGCTAAAAAGTTCGCAGCGCACGCCTAGCTTATAAATAGCTTGGGCCGTTGACATAGCCTCAGGCTTGGAATGGTGATAATGCAAGGCAATCTGGTAACCTTCACGGGCCAAATGTAACGCTACTTCACGGCCAATGCGTTTGGCCGCACCTGTCACTAAGGCTGTACCTTTTATTTTAGTGGACATATTTACGTGATAAGCGCCAGGAATTCCTTCCGAGTCGCGTCTTCTTGACGGAAGGCCCCCAGAAGGCAGGACGTTTTCATGATTGAATTTTGTTTTTCTACCCCGCGCATCATCATGCATAAATGCCGGGCTTCAATGACCACCCCTACACCTAAGGCACCGGTGGCCTTCATCAGGGTTTGGGCGATCTCGCGGGTCAAATTCTCCTGGACTTGCAGGCGGCGGGCGAACATGTCTACAATACGGGCGATTTTAGAAAGTCCGATTATTTTTCCATTTGGGATATACCCCACATGGGCCTTGCCAAAAAAGGGCAAAAGATGGTGCTCGCACAAAGAATACATTTCAATGTCTTTGACAACGACCATTTCATCATTATCAGATGTAAAAATAGCGCCATTAACTATATCATTCACATTCTTTTTATACCCCTGGGTCATGAATTCTAAGGCCTTGGCTGCACGCAATGGCGTTTTAACAAGCCCTTCACGTTTGGGGTCTTCACCGATAGACTCAAGTATTTTACGGTAATATTGTTCCATGACCGAGCATTATACCATAGACAGCGAATATTGAATATGCTAATCTTTTAGCTATGATTCCTTACGCTGACTACCATATGCACACCCCTTTATGTGGACATGCCATTGGCGATCCTGAAGAATATGTCAAACATGGCATTAAAATGGGACTTAAAGAAATGGGTTTTTCAGACCATGCGCCCATGGTGCATAAACCTATGCCTGGCATTACGATGAGTTTTGAGGAATTACCTCAATACCACTCCATGATCGAAGATGTCCGCAAGCGCTATGCTTCCCAAATCAGCATTAAAATAGCCCTGGAGTCAGACTTTCTGCCCGGGTATGAAAGCAAAACAAAATCGATCATTGACAGCTACCCTTATGATTACATCATCGGATCCGTGCATTTTATCGATGATTGGGCTTTTGACGACCCTGATCCAAAAGTAAAAGAGTACTGGAAAGTCCATGATGTTAATGTTGTTTACCGTAAATATTACGCGCTATTAAGACAGTCCGCCCAAACCGGATTCTTTCAGATCATAGGCCATTGCGATTTGCCTAAAAAATTCGGCGCCAGGCCAAGCGTTGATCTGACTGATGACATTAAAGCCACCGCCCGCGTTTTTAAGGACTCTGGTGTTGCTGTTGAGATCAATACCGCGGGATTGCGTAAGCCTATTGCTGAAATGTACCCTGCGCCTCATTGCCTGAAAATTTACCGTGAGGCAGGCGTGCCTTTGACCTTTGGCTCAGACGCTCATGACCCTCGGGATGTAGGCCGTGATTTTGACCGTGCTGTGGACTTGGCCAAGTCGGTGGGTTATAGCGAATATTTGGTTTTTTAAACAGAAGAAAATTGAGAAGAGAGTCAAATTATGATTAAAATTCTCGGTAAAAGGCCCAATTGCTTCGCTATGCTGAAGGGGGAGTTTTATGATTAAGGTTTTGGGGATTGACCATGTGGCTTTTAACGTAAGGGATTTGGATAAATCTTTGGAATTTTATACCAAGGTGATCGGCCTTAAGATCACCGAGCGTGAGCCTTCTAAGCCCGGCATTGAATATTTCTTGGATTGCGGGCCATCTCTTTTGGGGATTATCCAAGCTAAAGATTTAAACAGCTCTCATCTTTTTGCCAACGAAGGCCTGGGTGCCAATCATTTTTCCTTTCGCGTACAAGCCCAAGATTTTGATGCCATGATCGCCCAGTTGGAAGCGCACCATACTAAAATCGAATTCGCCAAAAAACGCGCCAAGTCCTGGTCCCTTTACTTTTACGATCTAGACGGCAATAAACTGGAAGCCACGGCTTGGCCATTGGAAGATGGGGTCGCGGAGAATAAAAGGGTCAAGGAAATTTACGATTCTAAAACGAAAAGCTGGAGAACTTACTAATGCCAATACCCGCGGAAGGCAGCAAAGCACCCGAATTTGTTTTACCTGCAAGCACCGGCGGCAACATTGCTTTGAAGGACCTAAAAGGCAAAAATGTCGTTGTGTATTTTTATCCCAAGGACGATACGCCGGGATGCACTGTTGAGGCCTGCGGATTGCGGGACAGCTTTAAAGAAATTGAAAACCTAAACACGGTGATTCTAGGCGTCAGCCCGGATTCCGTTAAATCCCACGATAAATTCATCAGCAAATTCCAACTACCCTTCCCCTTACTTGCCGACGAAGATAAGAAAATGTGCCTGGATTATGGCGTATGGGTGGAAAAATCCATGTATGGCAAGAAATACATGGGGGTTGCCCGCACAACCTTTATCATCAACAAATCAGGCATAATCGCCAAGGTCTTTGAAAAAGTCAAACCTGAAGGGCATAACGCTGAAATTATTGCTGTGCTTAAAAATTTTTAACTCCCCCCTCCCCCTCTTTATAAAAAAGAGGGGGGGGCGATTAGCGTGGAATGAAGTCCATTTTGGGGGTGATTTCCAGGATGGTTTCCGCGATTAATTGGGCGCAGGATTCCAGGTCATCCAGGGAACAGGTTTCCACCATGGTGTGCATGTAACGGTTGGGCACACTGATCAAGGCCGTGGCTACCCCTTCGCGGCTTAATTGCATGGCACCAGTGTCTGTGCCGTCGGGACGGCCTAAGGATGAAAATTGATAAGGGATTTTCTTACGCTTGGCCACATCAATGAACATTTTTCCAAGCGCCCGGTTGATCGCGGGTCCCGCGTGCAAGACCGGGCCTTTGCCTAAACTCACTTCGCCTACAATCCGCTTATCAATGCCCGGTGTGTCGGACGCAAAACCCACATCGACGGCAATCCCCACTTTAGGGTTAATGCCATAAGCACTGGTGCGCGCCCCGCGCAAGCCCACTTCTTCCTGGACAGTGGAAACGCCGTAAACCCCAACGTCTTTGCGTAATTTTTTGCCGCTTAAAATCTTGATCACTTCTGATACGACAAAAGCACCGGTTTTATCATCACAACCTTTGGAAGAAAAAATATTATTCCGTAAATCCATGTAATTCGGAGCGAAAGAAACCGCATCTCCTAAGGCCACCACTTTAAGCGCGTCTTCTTTATCCTTGGCCCCGATATCCACCCACAGATCCTTGATGAGCACGCTTTTATTGCGGTCGCATTCTTCCATCAGGTGGATGGGTTTTTTGCCGATCACACCGTCGATCAAACCTTTTTCTGTTTGCACCTTCACCTGTGAGCCTGGAATAACGCCGGAGTCAATGCCGCCCACAGGCACCACGCATAAAAAGCCTTCGGTGGTGATATGGCTGATGATAAAACCAATCTCATCGCAATGGCCGGCAAGCATCACTTTATAATCCGCTTTAGGGTTTAAAATGGCGATAGCATTGCCGTGGACATCACGCTTGATCGATGGCGCATAGGCCTTGGTCCGTTTGACCCAGACGTTTTGGCTGGCCTCTTCAAACCCTGAAGGACCGCATTGGCTTAAAAAATCGCGTAAAAATTTCTTGGATTCGTTGTTCATTTATACCTCTCCTTAATATAACTTTCTAGAATAACTATAAACTCTTCCTTAATATGCTCGCCCTTAAGGGTCACGAATTCTTTGCCGTCCTTATAAACAGGCGCGATGGGGTTTTCTGAGGCACCAGGCAGGCTGATGCCGATATCCGCGTGGCGGCTTTCACCGGGGCCGTTGACCACACAGCCCATGACGGCGATTTTCATTTCTTCAATACCGGGGTATTGTTTTTGCCATAGGGGCATTTTTAATTTGATATGAGAGTTGATGTCTTGCGCCAAATACTGGAAATAATTCGAGCTGGTGCGCCCGCAGCCAGGGCAGCTGGTAACAGACGGGGCAAAATAACGAAATCCCATGGACTGCAAAAGCTCTTTGCAAACATCCACTTCTTTGGACCGCGGCACATTGGGTTGGGGTGTAAGAGAAACACGGATCGTGTCACCAATGCCCTGCTGCATCAAGATTGATAGAGCAGCGGCGGATGACACAGCACCTTTGATATCAGCACCCGCTTCAGTCAGTCCTAAATGCAGGGCAAAAGAACACTCCTGGGCCAGCTTCTGATAAACTGCGACCATGTCTTGCAATCCTGACATCTTGACGCTTAAAACCAGCTTTTCTTGTGGAAGTCCTAACTTTAAAGCATACTCCGCCGAGCGCAGGGCACTTTGCACCATGACTTCCCGCGTGACCTCGCTAAAATCCTTAGGGTTGGATGATTTTGCGTTTTGGTCCATTAATTCGGTTAATAATTCCTGGTCTAATGAGCCCCAATTAACACCGATGCGCACGGCCTTGCCATGCTCCACCGCAATTTTAACGATCTGGGCAAAATTATCATCGTGCATACGGCCTTTGCCCACATTACCGGGATTGATGCGGTACTTGTCTAATAATTGTGCGGTTTGGGGATTCTTGCTTAGAAGTGTATGGCCATTAAAATGAAAATCCCCGATGATGGGGGTGGTAATACCCTCGGCGCGAAGACGTTTGATCGCCTCAGCCGCACCTTTAGCCGCGTCATGGTCGTTGACTGTCCAGCGCACCAGTTCTGAGCCGGCGGCGATCAATTCCCTGGTTTGAGTCAGGGTCGCCTCAACATCAGCCGTGGGCGTGTCTGTCATGGACTGGATACGGATGGGATGATCATGGCCCAGGGCCAGGGCTCCTATGAGTACGGTCGGAGTTTTTCGACGCTGGATACAAGCCATAAAATAAATTTACACCTTAGTTAAAAATGATATAATCGATGAGTTTACGAGAGCGTATTATAAGAAATGTATCGCTAAAAAGCAAGATAAAGAGGGTTTGCATGGAAATATTCTTAGCTAAGACACAAGGATTTTGCGCGGGGGTGGCAAGTGCCATTGATATCGTAGAATTGGCCCTTAAGACCTACGGCACCCCTTTGTACGTTTATCATGACATTGTGCACAACACCTCGGTTGTTGAAGACATGAAAAAACGCGGGGTCATTTTTGTTGAAGATTTAAAAGACGTGCCGCATGGCTCTCGCATCATATTTAGCGCGCATGGCATTCCTCCGGAGCTCATTATCGAGGCCAAAGAACGTCATCTCAAATATGTCGATGCCACCTGCCCCTTGGTGACCAAGGTCCATAAAGAGGCTGTGAAGTTTTCCGACCAAAAAGTGGACACCGTGCTCATCGGCCATGTGGGCCATCAAGAATTGATCGGCACCTCGGGCTATGTGCACCCTGATTTACTGCACATCATCGAGAATGAAAAAGATGCTGAAAACTTAAACCTTGATCCTCAAAAAACAGTGGCCTATATCACACAGACGACTTTGTCTGTCGATGAAACCAAAGGCATTATTGATACATTAAAAATAAAATTCCCAAAATTGATCGGCCCTTTGCGTTCAGATATTTGCTATGCCACCCAAAACCGCCAGGACGCAGTCAAAGAATTGGCTGGATTTTGTGATATCATTATTATCTGCGGCTCGCCTCACTCTTCCAACAGCAATCGCCTGCGGGAAACCGGCGAACAGATGGGTGTGGCAAGCTTCATTGTGGATACGGCCGCGGAATTAGATTGTTCCGTCTTAAAAGGCAAACAACGCGTGGGTTTAAGTTCCGGCGCTTCCGTCCCCCGCTTTCTCGTTGATGAAATCATTGCTAAGATCAAATCTTTTGCGCCTGAATCTATCGTGCATGAATTTAATAACCCGGAGAAAAATATTGTGTTTCCGGTGTTGCAGTTTAAGGAATAATATGGCCAAGATCATCATCGACAATATCACCTACGACGTGCCCGACGGCCAAGCCATTGCTGAAGCGTGCGAAACAGCGGGTATTCCTTTTTCCTGTAATTCCGGCGTTTGCGGAACCTGCCAAATTGATATCCTGGAAGGGGCTGAGAATATCAATGAATTAAACAGGGAAGAAACAGAGCTGGCCATGGACCGCAATCACCGCTTAGGATGCCAATGCAAAATCTTAGGCGGCACTGTGAAAGTAACGTATTAGAAAATGTTTATCCTTCAAGAAGCACCCATTGATCTAATCAAAGCCAAGAACCTATGCAAGGACCCTGCCCCCAATGGCGCCCTCGTTACTTTCGAGGGAACAGTGCGGGCTGATGAACATAAAGGCTCTGTGGTCAGCGGACTTTTGTATATCGCTGACTCCCCGGCTTGCCTTGCTGAAGGTGAAAAAATAATCAAAGAAGCCCTGTCTCAATTTTCCATCACTGAAGCCGTGTGCATCCAGCGGATCGGCCAATTAAAAACCACCGAGACCGCCGTATGGATCGGCGTATGGGCAGCCCACAGGGACGAGGCATTCAAGGGCTGCCGTTATATCATTGAAGAAGTCAAAAAGAGACTGCTCATTTGGAAAAAAGAATTTTATGCTGATGGCAGCAAAGCATGGATCCATCCAGATAAGAAAATATGTCATTCCCGCGAAAGCGGGAATCCACAACAGAATTAATTTCATAAATGAAAACATTTTCCCCCGCCCTTCTGTCCGCCTACACCACCTTTCAATTAGGCGGGCCCTGCCATTCACTCATCGAATGCGCAACTCCTGATGAACTGATCCAAACAGTCCAAAAATTAAAAAATGAAAATACGCCCTTTTTGTTGATCGGCGGCGGGTCAAATTTGGTTGTCTCTGATTGCGGCCTTAATACAACGGTGATCCGCTATGTGTCGCCAACTCCCCTGATTGAACAGCATGGCCATGATATCACTGTTTCAGCAAGCACCATCCTGGATGATCTGGCTCTTTTTTGTGTCGATGAAGGCTTGGAAGGTTTAAATTATACGACGGGCATTCCTGGAACTGTCGGAGGTGCCGTGGTCGGCAACGCCGGTGCCTGGGGAAAACAAGTGGGAGATGTTTTAAAGTCCGCCCTGATCCTCGATGCCCAAGGTAAAGCCAAAACCGTGGGGCCTGATTATTTTGGATTTACGTATCGCCACTCAAGGCTTAAAGAGACCAATGAAATAATTGTGTCCGTCACCTTTATTCTTAAGCCCAAGAACCCGACTGAATTAGCCATTGAACGCGCCGAGATCCTTAAAAAACGCGCTGAAAAACATCCTGATCCCAAAACCCAGCCCTGCGCCGGGTCATTCTTTCGTAATATTGAGCCCACCTCGAAAGCCCAACGGCGGCAGGCATCGGGTTGGTTTTTAGAAGAAGCCAGAGCTAAGAACCTCAAGGCCGGTGGCGCTTACGTTTTCGAACATCACGCCAATATCATCATCAAAGGCCCCCACGCCACAGCCCAGGATGTGCATGATTTGCAATTAAAAATGATAGATGCGGTCAAAGAGAAATTCGGCTTAACATTAATCCGCGAAGTGCGTTTTGTGGGAAAATTCAATCATACATCTCAGGCCAATCAAGAAGGTTTTTGGTAAAAAGGGGACACTTTAAAGTGTCCCCTTTTTACATATTTACCCACCGATTTGATACATTTCTATTTTGGGTGAGGTGTCGGAATGACGGAGTTCGGAGCGGATTTCGGAATAGCGGTCTTCGCGTTTCATCCATCGGACACGGATGAGATCTTTGAGGAGTTCATCGGATGCGCCGTTTCTTAAATAGGTGGCTATATCGGTGCCATGGGTGGCGAAAAGGCAGGTGTAGATTTTGCCATCGGCGGAAAGGCGCAAGCGGTTACAGGTGCCGCAAAAGGCCTTGGTCACTGAGGAAATAAAACCCACTTCTCCTTGGCCGTCTTTAAAGCGATACACTTCGGACGTGTCTCCGGCTTGTGTGCCTTGGATGTGTTCTATAGGAAACTCAGCGTCGATTTTAGCAATGATTTCAGTGGATGGCACCACCTGGTCATTATGCCAGTGGTTTTGATTGCCTACATCCATATATTCGATAAAACGCACGCTGTGTGCTGTGCCGCGGAAATGCCTGACTAGATCTAAAATGGTATGGTCATTGATCCCACGCTGGATCACAGCGTTGATCTTGATAGAATCGAACCCTGCTTCTTCGGCGGTAACGATACCATTTAGCACATCTTTAACTGAACCTTTTTCGCCGCTCATTTGATGGAAAATTCTTTCATCTAAAGTGTCCAGGCTTACGGTTAACCGGTGCAGCCCCACGCTTTTCAGGCGTTTGGCCCATTGGGCAAGCATGGAGCCATTAGTGGTTAGGGCTAAATCTTCAACACCGGGGATCAGTGATAATTGACGGATAAGCAAATCAAGGTCTGGCCTTAATAGAGGCTCTCCGCCAGTTAGGCGTAACTTGGTGACGCCAAGGCCCACGAAAACCTTGGCCAGGCGTTCGATTTCTTCAAAGCTTAACCATTGTTTCTTATCTAAAAACTGGTAGGCATGATGGTATTTTTCCGACGGCATGCAATAGGGGCAACGGAAATTGCAGCGATCGATTAGGGAAATGCGCAGGTCGCGTAGGGGGCGGTTGAATGTGTCGGTGATTGGCATAGTAATTGAGCTTACTGTCATCCTGAGCAAAGCGAAGGATCTCTATACGCCTTAAGATTCTTCGCTTCGCTCAGAATGACGATAATTTTTGATTATTCCGTAGAAACCTTCTTAGTCATCTCCAGCGCTCCGTGCATGGTGTGCCAGCTGAGCGAAGCGCATTTGACCCTTGCGGGGTATTGCCAGATGCCGGAGAAAACGGTTAACTTGTCTAGATGATTAGGTTGCACGTCTGGCTTGAGTTCGCCTTTGACTAATTGGTGGAACTCTTCAAATAAGATGTTCGCTTCCTTGACACTTTTGCCTTTAAGGCTCATGGTCATCATCGAGGCTGAGGCCTTGGAGATGGCGCAGCCTTGGCCTTCGAACGCGGCCTCTTCGATGATGCCGTTGGGATTGACCTTTACATAGACCCAGAGATGGTCTCCGCATAGGGGGTTGTAGCCTTCGGCTATGTGGGTGGCTCCTTCGAGTTTTTTGAAATTCCGAGGGTTGCGGTTGTGTTCTAGGATGGTTTGTTGGTAGAGTTCGTCGCGCATGGGATAAATTCCTTTAACTCCCCCTAACCCCCTCTTTATCCTATCATGCCTAGGACTCCTCTAGGTCGTAAAAAAGAGGGGGAAAAATTACTTAAAGATTTGTTTGGCTCGGTTGATGGCTTGCACTAAGGTATCGAGTTCTTCTTTGGTGTTATACATGGCCAACGATGCACGCGCGGTGGCGGGGATGCCGAAGTGCTGCATCACCGGCTGGGTGCAATGATGGCCGGTGCGGATGGCCACACCTTCCTGGTCAACCAAGGTGCCTAAATCATGGGGATGAATGCCTTCGATGATAAAGGATATAATGGAAGTCTTGTCTTTAGCTGTGCCGATGATGCGCAGCCCCTCAATCGATAAAAGCGCCTTGGTGCCATAATCTAATAATTCTTGTTTATATTGTTTCATTGCATCCCAGCCGATGTTTTGAAAAAATTCCAGGGCTGAGCGCAGGCCAATGACTTCGGCAATCGCGGGCGTTCCCGCTTCAAATTTATAAGGCAAGGCATTATACGTGGTCCCGGCAAAGGTCACGCTTTTGATCATGTCTCCGCCACCTTGATAAGGCGGCATGACTTCCAGCCATTTCTCCTTGCCATAAAGGACACCCACTCCGGTTGGGCCAAAGACCTTATGCCCGGAAAATACTAAAAAATCACAATCCAGTTCCTGGACATTGACCGGCGCATGGGTCACGGCCTGGGCAGCGTCGATGACCACCACTGCCCCTCGTTTGTGAGCGGCATCAATCACAGACTTGATGGGATTGACTGTTCCCAAGGAATTCGACACCCAGACGATAGAGACTAATTTAGTCTTATCAGATAAAAGTTTGAGGTATTCCTCGAAGATTATTTCACCCTGATCATTGATAGGAATGACTTTAAGCACAGCGCCGGTTTGCTGGCAGAGCATCTGCCAGGGCACGATGTTGGAATGGTGCTCCATATGGGAAATGATGATCTCGTCATCTTTTTTTAGAAAATGCCTGCCGTAGGACTGGGCGATAAGATTTAAAGACTCGGTGGCGCCTTTGGTGAAGATGATTTCTTCCACCTTGCGGGCATGAAGGAATTGGCGCACCACCTGACGGGAATATTCAAAGGCCGCGGTGGCTTGTTCGCTTAAAAAGTGGACCCCCCGGTGCACATTGGAGACCCCTGTGACATAATACGCGTTGACCGCGTCAATGACGCAGCGGGGCTTGAGGGTGGTGGCGGCATTGTCAAGATACACCAAGGGCTTGCCGTGGACATTGATGGCGAGATTGGGGAATTCGTGACGGAGTTTTTGGATGTTGAAGGTCATATGTTTCTCAACTGTCATTCTGAGCGCAGCGAAGAATCTTTTAAGATCCTTCGCTGCGCTCAGGATGACGACAATAGTAATAATACGATATTTATAACTTTATTTCCGGAAATTTATTGAGCAATAGACGGCTTAGTTTACCGCGGATGGAATCATTCTTGATGGTATTGAGGATATCATCAATGAATCCTTTTGACAATAATTGAATGGCCATCTCTTGGGTTATGCAACGGCTTTGCAAATAAAAAATTTCCTCTTGGGACAATTGGCCGATGGTGGCGCCATGGGTGCATTTGACGTCGTCCGCAAAAATCTCAAGCTGCGGCTTGGTGTCCACCCTTGCTTCTTTGCCTAATAATAAATGCTTATTTAACTGGTACGCATTGGTTTTTTGGGCGATCGAATGCACGTATATTTTACCGTTAAAAATGGCCCGGGACTTGCCGTTGAGCAATCCCTTATAAAGCTGATAGGACGTACAATTGGGAAACTGGATATCCAACAAGGTGTGATTATCCACCTGCTGATTAGCATCGAGGCCATAGAGGCCGTTCATGATTGTGTTCGTGCCCTCGCCTTTGATTAAAATCGATAAATTATTGCGGGTCAGCAAACCACCATGATTAAATGAAAATGAATCCAGGCTGCTGGCTTTTTCCTGCCAAATACGTGTCGTGCCGACATGCACAGCCTGATGTGCTTCTGCCTGGGCCTTGCAATAGCCGACAATGGCGCTTGAGCCGATCCTCATGTCCGTCACTGCATTCGATACATAGGACACCGGCTCAAACCCGATATGGCTTTCCATGATATTGACCTGGGCTGCTTCTCCCACTGAGATAAAGCTGCGGGGGAAAACGAGAGTTTCAGGTTCAATGCCGCTTGTTACATGGATAATGTGGACCAAAGGGTCGATGACGGCATTCTTGGCCACTTGTATAAAAACCCCGTCTAGAAATAAGGCCTGGTTCATGAACAAAAAAGCCTTGGTGTCATTGGGCGTTAATTTTGAAATGGTGTCCTGGATTTCAATAGTGTTGTGGGACAAGGCCTCATTTAAAGTGGAAACCGTAAGTCCCTGGGGCAAATGCTTTAAATCAGATAATTCTCCCCACAAGACACCGTTGACTAAAACAATATTGATATCTGCTTTATCGCGGTAATTTTCAAATTGCTTGTCTTCGATTAATTTATGGTGTGAGGCCAATTGGAAACGGCGATTGGTCAGGTCTGCCAAGGAGGTGTATTTCCATTCCTCGTCTTTGACGGTGGGCATGGACATTTGGGCCCATTGGTCAAAGCTTTTTTGGCGGAAGGCTTTGAGCCAGGGATTGGAGTTGCTGTCTAGTTTAGATTGGTATTGATCTAGGGCTTCGATGTTTAAGGGTAATTGTTGTTCGGTCATCATGTTGTTCTCTCTGTATTAAGATCCTTCGCTTCGCTCAGGATGACAAGTACTTGCTATTTAATTAACCAGTCATAGCCGCGGGCTTCGACTTCCAGGGCTAATTCCTTGCCTTCGGATTTGACGATTTTTCCGTCGTGCAGGATGTGGACAAAATCAGGCTGGATATAATTAAGCAGGCGCTGATAATGGGTGATCAAGATGATCGCGTTATTCTTGTTACGCAATTTATTGACACCTTCGGCCACGATTTTCATGGAATCGATATCAAGGCCGGAATCTGTTTCATCTAACACTGCCAAACGGGGGTTTAAGACGGCCATTTGTAAGATTTCATTGCGCTTCTTTTCGCCACCCGAGAAATCCACATTCACTGGACGGTCGATGAATTTTTCATCCATGCTCAAAAGTTTCATTTTGGTGCGCAGGTATTTGTCAAAATCAATGGGGTCCATTTCTTCCGCCCCTTGATGGCGGCATATGGCGTTAAAGGCCGCGCGTAAAAAAACGGAACTGGGCACTCCTGGGATTTCAACGGGATACTGGAAGGCTAAAAAGACGCCTTCACGGGCGCGCAGGTCTGGTTCCATGCCCACTAAATTTATTTTCTTAAAATTGACTTCATATTCGATGCTCCCGCCGGTGACTTCATATTGCGGATGGCCGGCAATGACCTTGGATAAGGTGCTTTTGCCGGAGCCGTTGGGGCCCATGATGGCGTGGACTTCGCCGGCGTTGACATTTAGATTGATGCCTTTTAGGATTTCTTTGCCTTCGATACCTGCTTTTAGGTCTTTGATTTCTAACATATATTCCTCTTGGTTATTCTTTTTGAACTCCCCCTAACCCCCTCTTTATATTAAAGAGGGGGGAACGGATTTTTTTATCCGACCGAACCTTCTAATTTCATTTCTAATAATTTGACTGCCTCCACTGAGAATTCCAGGGGGAGTTCTTTAAAGACGTCTTTGCAGAAGCCATTGATGATCAATGAGATTGATTCTTCTAAATCTAAACCCCGTGAACGCAGATAAAACATTTGCTCGGCGTTGATTTTAGAGGTTGAGGCTTCATGTTCCAGGACGGCGGTGTTGTTTTTAACTTCAATATAGGGAAAGGTGTTGGCTGAGCAATTATTGCCCACCAGCATGGAATCGCATTGGGAAAAATTCCTCGCCCCATCCGCTGTTGGCATGATCTTGACTAAACCGCGGTAACTATTGTGCGCGAAATCCGAAGAGATCCCTTTGGAAACAATGGTGCTTTTGGTATTTTTACCTATATGGATCATCTTGGTCCCGGTGTCCGCGATCATGCGGTTATTGGTCAGGGCCACGGAATAGAATTTACCGGTGGAATTATCTCCCTGCAAAATGACACTGGGGTATTTCCAGGTGATGGCGCTCCCCGCTTCGACCTGGGTCCAGGAAATCTTAGAATTGACCCCCTGGCATTTGCCGCGCTTGGTGACGAAATTATAAATACCGCCCTTGCCTTCTTTGTCACCGGAATACCAGTTTTGCACCGTCGAATACTTGATCTCGGCATTGTCCAAGGCAACTAACTCAACAACGGCCGCGTGCAATTGATTGGTGTCGCGTGTCGGTGCGGTGCAGCCTTCCAGATAACTGACATAGGAGCTATCTTCAGCAATGATCAGGGTGCGTTCAAATTGCCCGGTATTTTCGGAATTGATACGAAAATACGTGGAAAGCTCCAAGGGGCAACGCACGCCTTTTGGGATGTAGCAAAATGAACCGTCGGAAAAGACCGCGGAATTCAATGTCGCGTAAAAATTATCCGCGTAAGGCACGACTGAACCGAGATATTTTTTGACCAGTTCAGGATGATTGATGACAGCCTCGGACATGGAGCAAAAAATAATGCCGTGTTTGGCCAATTCGCCCTGATGTGTTGTGCCTACGGAGATGCTGTCAAACACCGCGTCCACCGCTACCCCGGTGAGGCGTTTTTGTTCACTTAAAGGGATGCCTAAACGGTCAAAGGTCTTGAGTAGTTCTTCGTCAACCTCGGCTAAACTGGCCGGGCTTTCCTTTTTTTGCACAGGGGCGGAATAATAATAGATATCCTGATAATCGATGGGGCCATATTCAAAATTGGGCCATGAGGGCTCTTCCATTTTTAGCCAATGACGAAAGGCTTTCAGGCGCCACTCGAGCATCCACTCAGGTTCCTTTTTCTTGGTGGAAATAAGGCGCACGGTGTCTTCGCTAAGGCCTTTGGGTGGTTTGTCTTCGGCGATGTCTGTATGGAAGCCATAGCGGTATTCGCCGCTGCCGGCTAGTTTATTATCTTCTAGTTCTTTTTGTTTGATGATGTCGGACATAACTCCCTCATTTGACAGTATCGTCATTCTGAGGCGAAGCCGAAGAATCTAAAGGCGTATTAAGATCCTTCGCTGCGCTCAGGATGACAGAATTAAGGTGCGTGCTGAAAAGGTTTGGAACGGATTTGTTTTTCGCCTTGATTGCGCGAGGAAATCAGTTCCTGCACGTTGATGGTCTTAAAAAGCTCTGAAAGCCGTTCATTTAAATTGAGCATGGGCGAGATGACATTACAGCTTGAGGTCATGTCGCAATGCGAATAATTCCCATGAAAACAATTAACAATCTGGATCGGGCCCTCGATGATCTGGGTCAAATCATAGAGCGTGATTTTAGCAAGGTCCTTGAGGATCTGATAGCCGCCATGGGCCCCCTGCTCGGCGCGGACGATCTCGTGCTGGGCCATGATCTGCAAAACGCGCGAGGTCGGGTCAAAAGGCGTATGGTAAATATCGCAAACCTCCTTGGCCGAAGTCAATTGGCCAGGTGATTTGCTGCTCATGTGCCTTAAGGAGATTAGGGCGTATTCTAGTTTACGGTTGATTTTGAACATAAAGATCCTTCGCTGCGCTCAGGATGACAATAAGGACTCAGGATGACAAAAACGACTCATAATGACAATATCTGGTTTATTTTAGCTGCCACGATCAGGTCGTTTTCGGTAACTCCGCCTAACGCGTGCGTATATAGGACTACTTTTAAGTTTTTGTATCCGGTTAAATGCAAATCCGGGTGATGCATTTCATCTTCGGCGATGTCCTTGATTTTATTGATCAAATTGACACAGGCCACAAAATTCTTCAATACAAAGCTGCGTTCTATGCTTTTGCCATCCTGGGCCAGGACCCATCCTGGGATTTCAGCCAACTTAGACTGGGCCTCAGCGGGCGTGAATGCCTGTCCAATGCCTTCACAAGGTACGCACTTTTTCTTAGTAAGCTCCATGTGAATGTTCCTCGGTACTCCCTTCAGTCTGCACCGTGATTTCGGGATTATATTGGTCGCGCAAAATGCCTTCAATGGCCTTAAGCGTTCCCATCGTGGAACTAGGGCACGAGCCGCAGGCCCCTTGATAGCTCACTGTCAAATTGATCCCATCATAACTCACAACATGAAGATCCCCGCCGTCCATTTGTAAACCGGGACGGATGGTGCTGTCTAAGATCGCATTTATCTTCGCAATTTCCGGGTCATCGGAAACCACCAGGGCTGTCTTTTTATCTTCCTCAACCAGAAAATCAGGATCATGATTGGCCGCATATTCCAAAACCAGCTTCTTGATCTGCTCTTCAATCTGGTCCCAATCGACGTTGCCATCCTGGGTCACAGTGACATAATTATCAAAAAAGTAAACTTCCGTAATATTGGGAATGGTAAACAAGGCCGCGGCCATGGGATTATGTTTGCATTGTTCGGCATTTTTATACGTTACCTTGCCCTGGGACTTTACAGGCACATTTAATACAAATTTAAGCGCGTTAGGATTGGGCGTGCTTTGGATCATTGTTTTGATTTCCATAGGGCTATCTCCTTGCTATATACTTCTTCTTTTGACGTATTTAGAATAGCACGGATCAAGAAATTTGACAAGCGTAGAAATCATGCAGGATTAACTAGCGGAAACTCCCAATAGTTCGGGTAAATTCTTGATGTCTTTGACCTTAATGTCCTTAATATAAAGCCCCTTGATCTCGATTTTCTCAAGGGCTTTCAAATCCATGGGTTGGATTATTGCGGCTTTGTCTTGATCAACTTCCAGATCCATGTGCTTGGACGTTAGGTCAATACCACCGGGAGCACTATTGTCCTTTTTTAATTCAATGCCCTTCATTGCTTCATCAGGATGCTCTTGAGCGTATAAAGCTTGCTCAAGACTATCGAGTGAATCACTGAACGGACGAACAAAATAATCAGCACTCCTACGTATGGAATGCAATCTTTCTAAAAAAGGATCTACTGTTACTTGAAAATTCCGAACATCTTCAGATGTGTTAAGGTCTTTAATTTCTCGTAATATTTTCTCTGGAATGGTTAAATGATTGGATGATAATTGCATTCTGATCAAATTTAAATTAGCATTTACTGCAACTTTCGCATCATACACAGCTTTAGCCCTAGCTTCTTCAGCCATCATTGCCTGGCTGCCAGATGCAGGAAAGGTAGCGGCTTTAAAATGTTCCTGTAAATAATGAAAAGCGGCCATTTGTTGGAGCATTGTTGTAAGGGTTGGAAGCAGTTCTTTTAGAGTCTTGATTTCCTCATCGTTAAGCTTCCCTTTTTCCAATTCTTGGGTGTAAATCGTGGGCAAGGACATCAGATTGCCAAAGAATGCTTGCCATTCAGATGCATCTTTTAGGATTTCTTGGGGAGTTTTCCCGGCATAAACACCAGTTGCAGCATTCTGAAATAGCGACTCCGCCCGTGCCATGGCTTCTTTGCCTTCACCTAGATGCGTTACTGCCTTAATATCAATATAATCATTGAGCTTACCATTCAAAATCCTTTGATAGGTCCTTTCAAATTTATCTGCTTGTTTATTATCTTTCAATTCTTGCTGCGAGATCGTGGCCTTGTCGGGATGCGCGGCTTGGAATGGTTGGGTGGGAGAAACTATTGGCCCCATCGCTGGATTGGCAAATTGGAATAGGTTTGTTGTATTGCGGGCAACAGGTTTGGCTGGGGTAATTACAGCCTTTTTTGCAAGCGCCCTCAATTCCGTGGCCACTTCTTCCATCGTGGGCCGTTGATATAAATCTTTATTGCTCATACGCTTTTGTAAATTTTCTAAGGCTTCACCCACCTTTTTCATATTTACAGGAACTGACAAAAGCACATTTTTTATGGTAACTCCCAGGCTCCAAACATCTGACTGGTCCTGCTTAATATCCTCTGGCGCTTGATAACCTCGAGTACCATAGCCTTGCTCTTTTCCGAATGGCTCAGCAAGAGACCAATCAATCACCATGACCTTGCCTGCTGCATTGACAATAATATTCCTAGGTTTTATATCATTATGACCGATCCCCGTTTGATGCGCGGCTTCCAGAATCTCTGCGACAGTGGCAAGAATGTCAAGGCACTGATGGAAGCTAAAATTTTTCCAAATATCTGATATTTGTAAATTAGGCTCCTCCCCACTCCCCCGGACTTCGATGCTCTCGGCATTATCAATCCCTTGCATAAGTATCCAAATCCCACCATCATTCAAAGTCCCCCATTTT
>Ga0206950_1114_pt1 | contig 18644 bp, 15 predicted proteins | sample Alteio_BWOrgHeat_41_FD_152954 | JGI IMG/M metagenome (GOLD analysis project Ga0206950, IMG submission 152954) | Enriched cells from forest soil in Barre Woods Harvard Forest LTER site, Petersham, Massachusetts, United States -... | ecosystem: Environmental > Terrestrial > Soil > Temperate forest >... | reverse complement strand
GTTCTTTTTTGGTGGCCTGGGTCCCGATCAACATGCCGTAACCACCGCTTTGGTTGGCCGCCTTAACAACCATCTTGTTGATATTTTCAAGGACATACTCACGGTCTTTTTGGTCCCAGCATAAATAAGTGGGTACATTGGGCAAAATTGCCTCCTCGCCTAAATAATATTTGATCATTTTAGGGACAAAGGCATAGATCACCTTGTCATCAGCCACCCCCGTGCCCGGCGCATTGGCCAGGGCCACATTGCCCGATAAATAAACATCAAAAATCCCCGGGACACCCAATACAGAATCAGGGTTAAAATGGCTGGGGTCCAAGGAGGTATCATCCACCCGCCGGTAAATGTCATCCACGCGTTTTAACCCTTGGGTCGTGCGCATATAAACAAAATTGTCCTGCACCATCAAATCCCGTCCTTCAACAAGCTCAATCCCCATTTGCTGGGCCAGGAAAGAATGCTCAAAATAGGCGGAATTAAAAATGCCGGGGGTCAAGACGACAACTGTCGGTTTTGGGCGGGGGGAGAGATGCTCTAACATCTCAAGCAAACGCAAAGGGTAATCATTGACCGGCCGGACGTCCATGCGCTCAAAGATTTCCGGGAAGGTGCGTTTCATGATATCGCGGTTGCCCAAAACATAGGAAACCCCGGAGGGTACCCGCAAATTGTCTTCTAGCACATAATTGATGCCGTCGCTATGCTTGATAAGGTCGATCCCGCTGATATGCGTCCAGATATGATGCGGCGGCGTCAGGCCTTGGCATTGTTTAAGATAACCGACCGAGGAAAATATTATCTCCGATGGTATCACACCGTCTTTAAGGATTTTTTGGTGGCCGTAGATGTCTTGTAAAAAAAGGTTCAATGCCCTGATGCGCTGTTTTAATCCCTTTTCGATCTGTTCCCATTCCTTGACCGGGATGATCCGGGGGATGATATCAAAAGGAAATATCTTCTCTAAACCTTCTCCATCACGGTAAACATTAAAGGTGATCCCCATGGATACAAAGGCCCGGTCAGCCGCGTGCTGGCGCCCCACCACTTCTTCAAACCCTAAACCGCTCATCCTGTCCGTCAAATGCTCATAGCAGGGCCTGACCTGGCCGTTGGCCTCCACCATCTCATCATAAAAATTGTCCATGGCATACTTATTCAACACTTCCCAGGCAACCGGTATCGTGGCGTTAGTTTTCATATGCGATTCCCCCATAATAAAAAAAAGAAGCCCTGCACCACGCTGGGTACAGGGCTTCTTTGCCCTAACATATATGCCTCGTCTATGAAACTTCAAACCGCATCAATGCGGCAAATCCTTAAACTAACAATACCACAATACGTCAAGAAATGTCAAGAAAGACCTTCAATAGGCACCTCGGTCGTGACGTCGGCATTGTAATCCACACCGTTTAAACCAAAACCGAAAAGTTTAAGAAAATCACTGTTATAGCCTTTGACATCGCCGATCTGCAGGAGATTTTCATTGGCCACTATTTCCCAAAGCTTATTGACCTCTTCTTGGACATCCTCGCGCATCTCCCATTCATCAACCCGCACACGGCCTTGCGGGTCTGTGGGGACTTCATTTAAGGGGCGATTATTATACAAACGATCGGCAAAAAGGCGGTAAATTTGATGGATGCAATCTTCATGAACACCCTTGGCCTTCATCACCTTCATGAGCAAGACAAAATACAACGGGATAAATGGAATGGCCGAAGAGCTTTGCGTGACCAGGGCTTTATTCACAGATACCAGGGCCCGACCGCCAATCTGTTTGAGACGTTCATCCAATCGATGGGCCGTGGCCTCTAAATCGTCCTTGGCGGCACCGATGGTGCCGTTGCGGTAAACCGGGGTCGTCACCTCAGGGCCAATGTAAGAATAGGCCACGGTCACCGCATGGGGTGCCAGAAGACCGTCCTTCAAAAGCGCTTCTATCCAAAGCTGCCAATCTTCGCCGCCCATGACCTTGATGGTCTGGCGGACCTCTTCTTCCTGGGCTGATTCGAGGGTGACCGAGGTCACTTCATTCTTTTCAAAATCAATGCTTTTATTCGTATAAGGTTTCCCCTTGGGCTTCAAGACGGATTTATAAACTTCTCCGGTCTTAGGGTCTGTCCGCCGGGGAGAAGCCAGCGAATAAATCACACAGTCCACTGAACCTAAGTCTTTTTTGATCGCTTCACAAACCAAACGGCGCATATCATCCGCAAAAGCGTCCCCATTAAAACTTTTGGCATAAAGGCCTGTCTTCCGCGCGGCTTCTTCAAAAGCCGCGGAATTGTACCAGCCGGCCGTTGCCGTACGTTTGGTATCCGCGGATTTTTCAAAAAATACACCGATGGTCGCGGCCCCACAGCCAAAGGCCGCGGTGATGCGGGAAGCCAATCCATATCCGGTTGAGGCCCCAATCACCAACACTTTCCGAGGGCCATGGCTTATGGCCCCTTTCGATTGGACGTATTGGATTTGCTGGGCAACATGAGCACCACAACCCACAGGATGGGCCGTCGTGCAAATAAACCCGCGTATTTTGGGCTGAATAATCATGGGGAGAAGGATATCATAAAGATGTTTTCTTTGCAACAATGACTATACCGGAGGTGGTCAGCACAAAACGCTGGCGGTCTAATGCTTGATCAAAACCGATTTTTGTACCTGCGGGAATGTCCACATCTTTATCAATGATGGCCCCCTGGATCTGGGAACCCTTGCCGATGGTAACACTGTCCATGATCACGGAATTCTTGACCAGCACCCCGTCTTTAATGACCACATTATTCGAAACAACCGAGTGTTCAATCTGTCCGCTTTCCAAAACACAGCCCCCCGCGACTAAGGAATCAACGATGGTCCCGGGCGTCTTACCGGTCGTATAGACCCTCAGCGGCGGGTAATGATGGTGGTGGGTGCGCAAGGGCCATGACTTGTCATACAAGTTAAACTTGGGACGGGCCCCGCATAGGTCCATGTTCGCCTGGTAATAGGAATCACGCGTCCCGATGTCCCGCCAATAGGAGGACGTATCATTTTCCTTGGCAAAATCATAGGCAAAAACTTTAAGTTTCTTCGCCACCATCTGGGGGATGATATTCTTGCCGAAATCATGGTCAGAACCGGCCTTGGCTGCGTCGGCAACCAGTTCTTTTTTTAGCATATCGGCATTAAACAAATAGATCCCCATGGAACCGAAAATCTCATCCGGGCTGGAGGGAATCGTTTTGGGCTTTTCGGGTTTTTCCTGGAAACCAACAACCATATTTTGTTTATTGACTTCCACCACCCCGAAATGGATAGAATCATTCTTGGGCATCGTAATACAGGCCACCGTCATGTCAGCGCCCTTGCTTAGATGAAACTCCATCAATTGGCGGTAATCCATTTTATAAACATGGTCCCCGGCTAAGATCAACACCAGCTTCGGGTCATAATCGCTGACCATGTTTAAATTCTGGTAAATGGCATCCGCGGTACCCCTGTACCAATCGCTGGAAATGCGCTGCTGGGCCGGGACCACATCGATGAATTCCCCTAATTGATTGGAATAGATGTTCCATCCCTCTAAAATATGGCGCTGCAGGGAAAAGGACTTGTACTGGGTCAAAAGGAAAATACGCCGCAGGCCGGAATTGACGCAATTTGAAAGCGCAAAATCAACAATACGGTAAATGCCCCCGAAAGGCACCGCCGGCTTGGCCCTATCGCGGGTCAGGGGGTCTAAACGCTCGCCCTTGCCTCCGGCTAAAATAAAGGTCAAAACATCTCGCATAAATTAATTTTTCTTTAAACGGGTGGGTTTAGAACCCACCCCTACCTTATTTTTTTTAGTATTTATAATATCATGGATTTTTTGAACATCAACCTTATCTTCTAACCCCAGCTTTTTGGCCGTGCTCAGCATGCTCAAAGATTTTTTGTCCTGTCCTTCCAGGGCATAAGCCCTGGCCATACCAAAATAGGCTTGGGTGTTTTTGGGGAAACTATTAAGGACCAACTGGTATTGATCGACCGCCTCCGGATAAAATTTTAAATCCTCATAGGCCTGGGCCAGGCCTAGCCGGGCCTCTTGGTTACTTAGATACATAGACGCCAGACGGTAATACTCAAAAGCTTTGTGGTAATCCTTACGCTTATTATAATACTTCCCCAGGACAATGCAGGCCGGCCCGTAGTCAGGGGCCACCGCAAGGGCTTCCTTAGCTTCACTGAAGGCCGCCTCATCAGCCCCCAGCGCTTCTAAGAGATACGCTCTGTTAATAAAAGGAAACGGTTCAATGCGTTTAGTGCCCAATTTTAAAAGGTCCATGGGCTTAGGCTTCCACTTAGTTAAATCCACCGCGAAACGGTCAATGATGGGCTTGTTTAAAGGTGTTTGTTTTAAGAAAATCACCGCGTCATAATCTAAATACACAATGGACCAATTCTTAAAGGAATGGAACATTTTAAGCACTTCCGGGGGTACTTGCTGGCGGATATTATTCAAGAAGGCCCCCGTGATATTGTCTTTGCGCGCAAAATCCGCAAATACCTTGGCGTTCCCGTCTTTCCATATCTTCTGGTATGTCTCAAAAAACGCCGGGCCATAGACCTCCGTGCGCCCGTCGATGAAGACTTTAATATTGGTATTCACCCTGCCGACCAAATAGGCCCCGGAATTAAAATCGTTGAAAAAATTACCCCTTATCCGCTCGCGCATAAGAAAATCCACGGCCTTGTAGGGGTAGGAACGCTTGGACACGCCAAAAAATTCACTTTTACGGTTATAGGTATCAAAATCAAAATACCCGTTGCTCGACATGTGGATCCCTAAGTTTAACATCCATAACATGAATGCCAGCTTGCAAAGGATGCCTGTGATGTATTTGAAAATGTCGGTGGTAAAACGCAATGGCACCAGGTCTTCCCAGTCAATGGAGATGGCATTGACCATGATGACCATATACGCGGCAACCGCAAAGAAAATGAGGTTACGGACAGCCGCCAAAGAAAACCCTAAAAAAATACCCCACATCAAAAGACTGCTGATGTCGATTTTACGGCGGTTAAAGATAAAACTAAAACAGGATAAAATGATCAGGATTTTATACCAGATGTAATTGTTATTAAAAATGGTCGCCGCTGTAATGGGCTTTTCTAATTCGGAGATATGCGCGAAGAATATCCTATTGTCCCCCGCCAAATGAAAGACAACGCTCAAAGGATACCAGGCACCCTTAAATGTCAGGGGATTGACACAGCACGCCAGGACCACCAAGAGCAGGATCTTCTTAAGGGCTGTGTATTCTCCGTCGTTTAACCGTCCCACTGTATTCCATTCAAAGGGCAGGGGCAAATGCCGTTTGATGAATTCCGACAAGACGCCGATACCCACCAACAACGGGCCGAAAAAGAAAAAGCCGTGCATATTGGACCATAATACCTGCAAGGCCACCAGCGCGTACATGGCCCATCGCTGGCTGACATGCAATGAAAGGATATAAATATACAGGACAAAAAACAAGAGGCTGAAAATATCGGGACGGATGGTAAAACGGCTTTGATAGACCATCAAAACCATGACAAGCGTCAATACCACCAAAAACTGCTGTTTGCGGCTATAGCCTAAAAACAAGAGCATTAAAAATGTCACGGCCACCACTATAGACTGCATGGAGATAAGCCCGTCGAAACCAAAGGCTTTTTGCACCTGATAAACCAGGATTTGAAATAACCATTCATGATTGACCCATGCCTTGCCGGAAATGGTGCAGGAAAGAACATCGTAAGCAGGGACAAAGCCATGTTGCCAAATCCAATAACCCATCCTTAAATGCAGCCACAAGTCCAGGTCCTTGATCTCAAGGCTGGAAGAAAAAGTAGCCAGGGCAAAAAGCATGCCAATCGACAGCCAGCCGATGGTGAGGCTAAGATTTTTCCAAAACCGTTCGCTCATAAAATTTTTAAGTGCGTATAAAATGCGGCCTGCAGTAATTGTTGAGTATAGGGATGCGCCGGGGATTGAAAAAGGGCTTTGGCCTGGGCCTCCTCAACAATCTTCCCATGGTTCATGACAATTATTTTATCACTAAAATTCCGCACCAGACGTAAATTATGAGAAATAAAAATATAGGTAAGGTTAAAATCTTTTTTTAATTTCTTTAAAAGGTCGATGATCTGTTTTTGCACCAGGGTGTCCAGCGCTGAAACAGCTTCGTCTAAAACAAGCACCTGCGGGCCGGCTAAAAGAGCGCGGGCAATGGCAATGCGCTGGCGCTCCCCACCGCTGAATTCATGGGGGAAACGTTGCAAAACATTTGCTGAAAGTCCTACCGCGCGCAACATCTGCTCTGATTTTTCTTTGATCTCTCCGGCTGATAAAGAACGCTTGGACCATAGCGCTTCTTTTAAAATTCCCTGCACGTTCCATAAAGGATCCAGCGACTGCTGGGGGTCCTGAAAGACCATCTGTAAGCTATGGGGCTCCGCCAGGATTAAACCCGTATCAGGTTTTATCAGCCCCATGATCATTTTCGCCAGTGTCGTCTTGCCGCACCCTGACTCGCCGATAATGGCCAGATTGTCCCCCGCGTCCAAATTAACGCTGACATCATCAACAGCACGCAGCTGACCAAAAGATTTGCTGACATTTTTGATTTGCAAAACGCTCATTGGAAAGCCCCTATCAATTCCTTAGTGTATTCATGTTGCGGCTGGCTGATGACTTGGCCAACCGGCCCCATTTCCACTATCTGGCCCTGGCGAAGGATAATGACCTCATCCGCCAGCTGTGAAATCATCCCTAAATCATGCGCGATGAGCAAAATGGAAATATTTTTATTTTTTAGACGGACAAACAATTCCATGATCTTGACCTGCAGGGTAACATCCAAACTGCTGGTGGGTTCATCCGCGATAATTAAAGAAGGCCCGCAAACCATGGCCTGGGCCACCATGGCCCGCTGGCGCATGCCTCCGCTTAATTGATGCGGATAACTTTTATACGCGCGCACCGGATCAGGTAATTCAACTTGAGCCAAGGTATCCAAAACTTTTTCACGCCTTTTTGGGCGGGATAAGGACGTATGCGCCGCTAAAACCTCGTCTAATTGCTGGCCAATGGTAAACAACGGATCAAAAGCGCTTAAAGGCTCTTGAAAAACCATGCCAATGCGCGCCCCCCGGCATTGACGCATCTTTTCGTTGGACAATGCTGACAAATCCTGCCCTTCAAAAATAATACGGCCCTGCACTATCTTCAAAGGAAAGGCCAATAAACGCAAAATCGACAAACCAATCGTCGTCTTCCCGCTACCTGAACCACCCGCAAGGGCCACGATCTTCCCCGAAGGCACATCAAAAGAAACCCGATCAACAAGCCTCTTGTCACCTACGGTAACGGTTAAATTTTCAATAGAAAGAAGTTTATTCATAAAAACCAACCGTATTTCCCTCCCCCTTGAGGGGAGGGTTAGGGAGGGGGTAATTTAAAAACATCACTATCTTTTCTAAAACCCCTTCCCGATTTTCCAATACCTCATTATTCCAGAATCTTAATACTCTATACCCGCGTTCGTTTAACCATTGATCTCTAGTCTTATCATCAGCATTCTCTGCGTGTTGTCCCCCATCAACTTCAACAATTAATTTCTTTTCAAAACAAATAAAATCTACTATATATCGCCCTATCACAATTTGCCTGCGAAATTTAACCCCAAGATTTTTGAGACGAAGCATATACCACAAATATTTTTCTGCTTCAGTAAGATTATTTCTCAGTGCCTTGGCTTTTTCTATCATTTGTTTTCCTTGCATTACTCTTTTACTACCCCCTCCCTAACCCTCCCCTCAAGGGGGAGGGAAAATTAATAATATTTCCTCTTTCTTCAATCCCGGAACATGGGATCAAAAGCATCCCGCAAGCCGTCGCCGACGACATTAAAGCACATCACGGTGATAAAGATAAATAATCCTGGCAATAAGATCCAGGGGGCGAAGATGACGGGGACGATGGCCATGGCGTCTGAAAGCAGATTGCCCCAGCTGGGGATGGGGTCCTGTATCCCTAAGCCCACCATGGAAAGGCCTGCTTCCGCTAAAATATAGGATGAGACCGTTAACATCAGGCTGGCCGCTGAAAAAGATATTGTTTGAGGCAGGATATGCTTAAAGATAATGACGATGTCCGGCACGCCCAGGGTCTTGGCCGCCAGGACAAAATCGCGCTCGCGCAAGGAAAGGGCCATGCCGCGGATGATGCGCGCCAAGGATGCCCAACCGATCAAGGCTAAGATAACGACAACACTTATATACACTTGCACGGAATTAAAATTCTCCGGCACCGCTGCCCTGAGGGCCAGCATCAGATAAAATCCGGGAATCATCATGAACATTTCACAGGTTTGCATCAAGGAGGCATCCACCCAGCCGCCATAATACCCCGCGATGCCGCCGATCAAAAGCCCCAAGATAAATGAAATGGCCACCCCTAAAAGCCCAATGGACAAAGAAATCCTGGCCCCATACCAGATGCGCGAAAATAAATCACGGCCGCGCGCGTCCGCGCCCCATACATAAAAGCGGCCTGGGTCATCCACCCCCCAAAGGCGTCCCCCTTTTAAAAAATGCAACGGGTATTTTTGGGTAGGATCTATCACATAAACCCGCCGGTGAATGGCATCAAAGGTCAGGCTGCGTTTAAAAACAAAAGGATTTACCCATTGCCCGTGGTCCCGGAATTCAACCGGTGTGGGCGGGCAATAAGAGAAATCACGGTTTTCATCATCGTAGGCATAAGGGCATACAAAATCGGCGAAGATGGCCAGCCCATATAAAACCGCCAAGGCCCAAAGGCAAAGCATGGCAATACGGTTGCGGCGGAAAGACGCGAAGGCCAATTGGGTGCGGCTGTTAGAATTAATTTTGATTGTCATAACGGATACGCGGGTCAACCCAGGTCAATAAAATATCAGCCATCATATTGCCAATGATCAAAAGAACACTGGCAAGCAAGGTAGAGCTCATCACCAGGTACACATCCTTTGAACGCACGGCGGTCAAGAGCAAGGAACCCAGGCCAGGCCAGGAGCAGACAATTTCTATCAAAGCAGCCCCGCTTAGAAGTGCTGCAAATTCATAACCTAGAAGAGTGACCAGGGGATTAAAGGCGTTACGCAGGGCATGACGGTAAATGACCACCCCTTCCGGCAGGCCTTTAGCGCGGGCCGCTAAAATATGTTGCTGGCGCAGGACCCCCAGCATATTACCACGCATGATCCTTTGTAAAGAAGCAATGGAAGCTAAGGAAAGGACAACGGCGGGGATCACCAGATGAAGAGCGGTGTCACCTATTTTCCCGACGATGGACATATCATCGTAATTCGGGCTGTGCATGCCGCCTAAGGGCAACGTTCCCAAGCGGCTGGCCGCGTATAAAAGCAATACCGCCAAATAAAACCCTGGGGTTGCCAGGGCCGCGAAAGAAAACAAAGAAAGGACCCGGTCCACCCATTGATTACGCCTGAGCGCCGCCCATATGCCAAGCGGTATGGCCAAGCTCCAGGTCAACAGTAAGCTCGTCATGGACAAAATAAAAGTATTATACAACCGGCTGCCTAAAATATGGCTGACCGGGACATTATAATAAAGAGAATACCCCCACTCCCCGTGCAGGGCATTGATGACCCAGTGGATGTACTGCGAAAAAAATGGGTCTTTAAGATGATAAAGCTTTTCATAACGGTCCACGGTATCTTGCGCAATCTGTGGATTTAAACGCAGGCTGTCAAAAAAATTCCCCGGGGTTGCGTGCATCAGCCAGAAGGTCAAAAAGCTGACGGCCAAAAGTAGCAGGATTTTTGAGCAAAGGCGTTGGAAAATATGTTTAATGACGGATTTCATATATTTCCTCAATATTCCCAAACACCCCGCCGTTGACAGTGGGTTTTAGATTGCCGAATTTATCGCGCACGGCGTACATGTCCATATTTAAAACTGTATAAATGACGGGTAACTCATCCGCGGCTATACGTTGGGATTCATCATATAAGATTTTGCGTTTGTTTTCATCTAACTCTTGTACACCCTGATCATAAATTTCATCCAGGCGTTCTTCCCAGGCAGTGGCAGGTTTATCCTGATGGGGATTCCACAAATGCAGGTTCCCGGAGGAATGCCAGACACTTTTACCAAAATGCGGCTCCTCTCCCCCTGTCAAACCTATCATCACCATATCCCAATCAAAAGTAGCCATCAATTTATTGACCAAGGTATTGAATTCTAAGGGTACCATATTGACCTTCATCCCCAATTTCCGCAAATCTGCCGCGATGATGTCCGCGATTTGCGCTTCAATGGGGTCATCCGAGGCAGCCGCATAGAAGTTAAATGCCACATCATGCCCCTGCTTATCTTGGATTGTCCCGCGGCCACTGCGGTCAAAGAAACCAGCCTTTTTTAATATTGCCCTCGCTTTATTTAAATCGTAATCATAGACCGTTACTTTCGGGTTATAAAAAAATCCACTGCTAGGGCTCATAGGCCCGTTTTGAGGTAACCCAAAACCATTATTGACAATCTCTATTATTTTCTTCTTATCAATAGCGTGCGCGATGGCCCGGCGGAATTCCAAATTAGTAAACCAGGACAATTTGACAGGATCGACAAAAGGTTTATGGGTATTAGGATTGGTCCCGGGATTCTGGTTAAAACATACAAACCTTGTGCCGAAATCCGCCCCTGCCTCATAAATATGAAAATTCTTTCGGGCTTCCATGGGTTTAAGCAAAGGATAATATTGCCCATCCACCGGTGTTTCATCAATCTCCCCATCTATAAATTTTAAAAGCTGAGCTTGCGGGTCATGAATGATTAAGAAAATAATCTTGTCTAAATACGGCAAGGCATCCCCCTGGGGGGATTTTTCCCAATAATGAGGGTTGCGTTTGAACACCAAACGCTCGCCGGGAAAATACTCACTTAACATAAACGGGCCGGTACCTACAAGCTGTGCGGGTGGCGTATCGATGCCCCAGGTGAACAAGAATTTCTTTTGTTTGACGGCTTGAATAAGGCAATGCTTAGGTAAAATCGGTTGCCCCTCCAATACCCGCAAAAACGGGGCAAATTTGACGGGCAGGGTAAAACGTACTGTGTGCGCATCTATCTTTTCGACTTTAAATGCTTTGCCATCAATGGTCAAAACATCTTTTGATGGGGAGGGAATATCCGGATTATAGATCAAATCATTAAAAGTAAAAACCACATCATCCGCGCTAAAAGGCTTGCCATCAAACCATTTAACATTTTCTCTTAAATGAAAGATCCATTGAAGACCGTCCGTGCTTACTTGCCAGGATTGGGCTAAATTAGGGATGACTTTTAAAGTGAAATGGTCTTCTGTGGTTAATCCTTCGAATAGTAGCGACGTTGCTGCTTGGCTATTAGCATCCGAAGTAACAATAATATTGAAAGTTTTAGGATCGGAAGATGTTGCTTCGACAAGGCTGCCGCCGTAGCGGCTTGGGTAAGCATGCGCCCAAGCGCCCCATGAGAAGAATAAACAGATAAAAAAGACAAGAAAAAGTTTATTTCGCGGCATTCGTCACGGGGTTAAACTCTGGTGGTGTCATGGGCTTGGGCGCTTCCACCTTGACCTGGACATCATTTTCCGGTTCTTTTGTCTTAGCTGCAGCCGGTCTGGGGAGGGTGGCTAAAAGCTTTTTATTGGCCATCAGGGACTTGTCACCTTTGGAGGTATTGAATGCCAGGACTAAGGAAGTGCACAGGAAGATCACCGCCAAAATCGTCGTCAAACGCACCATGAACACATTTGTCTGGGTCCCAAACATGGACTCCGCGGATTGGAAGGTCTCGGTCAAACCGCCACCCCGGCCAGCCTGGCCTAAAATAGTTATCACCAAAAGCACACAAACAACAACATGTAAAAATAGAATAAAACCCATGAATTTAACTCTCCTTCTGGATCCCGCTTGCCCCGCAGAATGCGGTGGCCGTTTTGTCGCTAACGACAGGCGGGGCTTATGATATTTTTTTTGCACCTTTGACAATAGCCGCGAATGAAGGGGCTTTTAAGCTTGCTCCTCCCACCAATGCCCCGTCGATATCAGCCTGGGCCATCAGTGCAACAATATTATCCGGCGTTACACTGCCGCCGTATTGGATACGCACACTGCCGGCAGTTTGGTCATTAAACATTTGCACAAGCAAGTGACGGATAAACAGATGAACTTCCTGGGCTTGCAGTGGAGTGGCCGTTTTTCCCGTCCCTATGGCCCAAACAGGCTCATACGCCAGGACCACCTTCTGCATTTCTTCCGCAGACAAACCACTGAGAGAACCCTCAGCATGGTCCTTGATCACATCAAATGTTTTATTAGCTTCACGCTGGCTTAAATTTTCACCCACACAGACAATAGGGGTAAGGCCATGTTTCAAAACCGCGCGCAGGCGCTTGTTGACCGTTTCATTGGTCTCATGGAAATACTGGCGCCGCTCGGAATGTCCGATGATCACGTACGACACACCCAGGGCTTTGAGCATGGGTGCTGAGATCTCTCCGGTAAAAGCACCGGAATCTTCCCAAAAAACATTCTGGGCGCCAAGGGCAATATCATGATCGATCAAAGCGTCTGACACATCCGTTAAGTCCACAAAAGGAGGGCAAAGCACCACATCCACACCCGTGACATCCACTAGTTCGCGCTTTAATTCATCGACCAAGACGATGGCCTCGTTGGGCGTCTTATTTAATTTCCAATTGCCTGCGATAATGGGTTTACGCATATTTATTTCTTATCGTTTAAGGCCGCGATACCGGGGAGTTCTTTGCCTTCTAAAAATTCCAGCGATGCCCCGCCGCCGGTGGAGATATGTGTCATTTTATCTTCCAGGCCGAATTTAGATACTGCCGCGGCCGAGTCCCCGCCGCCGATGATCACGGTCACATCTTTTAGAGAAGCCAGGTAATCCGCAATGGCACGGGTCCCCTTGGCATAGGCATCACGCTCAAAAACCCCTAAAGGACCGTTCCACACCACTGTTTTGGCTTTTGAAAGGATGGCTTCGTATTTCTTGATGGTCTTGGGCCCAATATCCAAACTTTCCCAACCATCAGGGATCACATCCGAAACCTTGCAATCATCACTGGTAAAACTTTGGGTGATGACGAAATCCGTCGTCAAGGCAAACTCCACACCCGCTTTTTGGGCCTGTTCCATCAAATCACGGGCCATGTCCACCTTGTCTTTTTCCAATTTGGAATTGCCGACATTGATCCCCTGGGCTTTTAAAAAAGTATACGCCATCCCGCCGCCCACGATGATGCTGTTGGCCTTGGGGATCAAATTCTTGATCAATTCAATCTTGTCCGACACCTTGGCCCCGCCTAAAATGATGGCCAAGGGACGTTTGGGATTATTGATGGCATTGCCTAAATATTGCAATTCTTTTTCGATCAAAAACCCTGCCACCGATGGCAAATACGCTGTTATGCCCGCGGTCGAAGCATGCGCGCGGTGCGCGGTGCCAAAAGCGTCATTGATATAAACATCCGCTAAAGATGCCAATTCCTTGGCAAAGCCAGGGTCATTTTTTTCTTCCGTTTTATGAAAACGCAGGTTCTCGAGCAAAACAACACGCTCTGAAGATTTAGCAATGGATTCTTTGATGGCAGGGCCGATACAGTCATTTAAAAATAAAACTTTTTCTTTTAATAATTCCTGCAGGTGTTGGGCCACAGGTAAAAGCGAAAAGTCCTTTTCAAAACCAACCCCCTTGGGCCTCCCCAAATGGCTCATCAAAATGACCTTGGAAGCCCCATTCCCCAACGCGTATTGTATCGTCGGCAAAGCAGCCGCAATACGCCTATCGTCGGTAATATGAAAAGCCCCATCCAAAGGGACATTAAAATCAACACGGATAATGACACGCTTCCCCTTAATATCAATATCCCGCACCGTCATTTTCTGCATACTCAAGCCCCCGTCCAGTCCTTATATGTATTTATAAATCTCCGTATTATACCCAAGAGTCCTGTTTTGTCAATTTGTGCGTTGCTTAGTGATTTTGTAGTGTGCACGCAAGGTAAGGAATAAATTTGTTCTTTTCGCTCACAGGTCATTACGGATGGGCGCATAACTATTGTGTATGCGCCCATCTTAACATGCTTAAATGCACGAAAAGAAAAAATTTATTCCTTACCTTGCCCGATAAAAAATCAATGTATAGCCTCATATTTTTTTATGTATGCATTGTATGGGATGGATTTGTTCTTTTGAGCGACTTGGAGGTTTTAGCCAAAAAATGTATGCTGGCGAGGGCATTTAAGCCGACAGGCTTAAATGGTCAAGCTTGTTTGAGCCTGATTTGCCAGAGGCAAAGAAGGCGAGTTGCTTGACCACCGAGCCAGCATATATTTTTTGGCGTTAAAAAACCGACTTAGGAGCGAAAAAGAACAAATCCATCCCATACAATGCGTGGCCACATCAAACAATCACATGCGCATTAGACGCATACCAAGTAATGGTCTTTTTCAACCCCTCTTCGAAGGAAACTTTGGCTTCAAAGCCGAATGCTTTGCGGGCACGGGTTGTGTCTAGGCAGCGGCGGGGTTGGCCGTCGGGTTTGCTGGCATCCCAGATGATGTCGCCTTTGAATTTGGTCAATTGGGCGATTAAGTATACTAATTTCTTGATGGAAATTTCAAAGCCCGCGCCAAGATTGACAGGCTCGGAACTATTATATTTCTCCGCGGCCAGGATGATGCCTCGTGCGGCGTCATCGACGTATAAGAATTCCCGGGTGGCGCGGCCTGTGCCCCAGACCGTGATATGGCCGTCTCCGCGCTTTTTGGCTTCGACGCATTTACGGATAAGGGCCGGGATCACATGGGATGAGGTCAGGGAAAAATTATCTCCAGGGCCATAAAGATTGACCGGCAGCAAAAAGATGGAATTAAACCCGTATTGCTGACGGTAGGCCTGTGATTGCACCAGGAGCATTTTTTTGGCCAAGCCATAGGGCGCGTTGGTCTCTTCAGGATAGCCGTCCCAGATGGTGTCTTCTTTAAAGGGCACCGGACAAAATTTAGGGTAGGCGCAAATGGTCCCGATGGCCACAAATTTGGGGACCCCCATCTGACGCGCCTGCTCGATTAATTCAACGCCCATCATCAGATTATCGTAAAAAAATTTTCCCGGATTGTCGCGGTTGGCACCGATGCCTCCGACGACCGCGGCCAGGTGGATGACCAAATCAGGGCGCGCTTGGGCATAGAGCTTGCGGATAGCTGAGGTTTTGCGCAAATCGAATTTTGTTGAGCGGGGCACAACGATTGCTTTGCAACCTTTATCTTTCAGTTGCCCCACGACCACCCGGCCTAAAAACCCGCCGCCGCCGGTGACGATCACGCGTTTGTTATCCCAAAAATTCACCGACAAATCCCCCCTCCTTGAACCCTCCCCTCAAGGGGGAGGGAACCATTATTTGCCCTTTAATCCATACATGGCCTGGCGCACCACCTGCATATCGCTGTCCACCATCATGCGCACCAATTGTTTGAAATTGACCTTAGGCTTCCATTTAAGCACCCGGCGGGCTTTGGCACTGTCCCCTAAAAGCAAGTCCACCTCGGTGGGACGCAGGTAACGCTTATCGATGACCACGTATTTTTTCCAATCAAGCTTGGCATAATCAAAGGCTTCATCTAAGAATTCTTTGACCGAATGGGTCTGGCCGGTGGCGATCACAAAATCATCAGGCTTAGATTGCTGCATCATCAGCCACATGGCCTCGACATAATCCCCGGCAAAGCCCCAGTCGCGTTTGGCATCCAGGTTCCCTAAATACAATTTGTCTTGCAAGCCCAGTTTAATGCGTGCCAGGGCCATGGTGATCTTGCGGGTGACAAAGGTCTCTCCCCGGCGGGGAGATTCATGGTTGAATAAAATGCCGTTGCAGGCAAACATATTATAAGCCTCACGGTAATTGACCGTCATCCAATACGCGTAGACCTTCGCGGCCCCATAGGGGCTGCGCGGGTAAAAGGGCGTACTTTCGGTTTGGGGTGTTTGGCAGACCTTCCCGTACATCTCCGACGATGATGCCTGGTAGAATTTAGTCTTGACCCCGGTGTCCCTGATGGCTTCCAACAGGCGGGTCGTGCCCAGGCCCGTGACCTCGCCTGTGTATTCGGGCACTTCAAAGCTCACCTTCACATGGCTCTGCGCCCCCAAATTATAAATTTCATCCGGACGGATATTTTTAATGAGCAAATTCAGGGAACTGGCATCATTCAAATCCCCGTAAACCAAATTCAATTTGCGGTCCTTTTCGTGGGGGTCTTGATACAGATGGTCGATGCGCTGGGTATTAAAACTGCTCGAACGGCGGATAATGCCATAAACCGTATACCCTTTTTTGATCAAAAACTCTGCCAGGTAAGACCCGTCCTGACCCGTAATCCCTGTAATCAATGCTTTTTTCATATTAATATGCCCCTTTGCCTTTAACCACCACCGGAAAAGTTTGGAATAATATATATAAATCCAGCCAAAAAGACCAGTTCTTTATATACCAAATGTCCCAGCGTAATAATTTATCAAAGGACAGGTCACTGCGCCCCCTGATTTGCCAGAGCCCTGTAATGCCCGGGCGTATGCCCAGACGCCTTAACTGGCGCAGGTCTTCCTTCTCCAACTGGTCGATAGGAAATGGCCTTGGGCCCACCAAGCTCATGTCCCCTTGAAGCACATTCAATATTTGCGGCAACTCATCAAGGCTATAACGGCGTAAAAAGGCCCCCATACCGGTGACGCGGGGGTCTTTTTTGATCTTAAAGATAGGCCCGTCGACTTCATTCTTGTTTTTAAGCTGGGTCAGGAGATCATCGGCATTTGTGACCATGCTGCGGAACTTGTACATGTTAAACATCCGGCCATAACGCCCATAACGCCGGGACCGGTAGAAAACAGGCCCGGGGCTGTCAAGTTTGATCAAAAAGCCCAAGACTATAAACGGCGGCAGCAAGAGGATCATTAATAAAAAAGAAAAAACAAAATCAAAGACCCGCTTGGCCCTTTGACGGTAGTTGACATCCAGGTCCGAATATTCCAAAATAGGGATGGCGCCAATATTAAATTTAATAAATTCATGGGTCATGTACTCATACCCCTGCGGCACCACCCTCACTGCCAAACCTTCTTCCCTGGCTATTTCCAGTAATTTGATGAAAGACTGGTGGTCAGGATAGATCGTGATAAAAATTTTATGGATAAATTCCCGGTGAAGGATCTCCTGAAAGCCATCCAGCTTGCCCAAGACCGGCCAATGGCCGCAATTGCCGGTCTTGTAATCATCCAAAAAACCTTTGACCTTGAGCCCCAAGGCCGGCTGGCTGTTGATCTCATTGGCCAACAAGACACCGATCTTTCCGGCCCCGATGATCAGCGTGTTAAAATTATTGTAACCATTGCTGACTAAATAATTGACCAATAATTTCTTTAACACCCGCCAAATGGAACAAAATACCGTGATCACCACCGCGTTGAGTATCATGACGCTGCGGGGAAAATCCTGAACCCTCAATAAGAAGGCCAAGACAATGATGACCAGGGTTGAAATAGCAATCGATTTGACTACTTCCCAGATTTCCAGGCTCTCTAATTGTTCACGACGGGTATGGTAAAGGCCATGGGTGTAATGGAAAAATAAAATCAAAAGCGTCCAAATCATGAACAGCAATTTAAAAGGGTCTGCCGAGGAAAAAAGAGCTTGAAAGGAGACTTTAAAAGATACAGTTTGGGGCCTGAAAAGCAAAACCAGATAAAAAACCAAAAGGATGCAAACCACATCAATGGCCGCGTAGAGGCAGATGATAAAAATAGCCTGGAGCCTGGACCGCATAAGCTAAGAAGACCTCTTAAAAGAATCTTTGATTAAATAAATTAAAAACAGACTGTTGCCTATCAAGTAACGCTTCCATAACCGCCGGGGTTCACAACAAAGTCGAAAAAACCATTCCAGGCCGCTGGCCTGCATCCACCGGGGCGCTTGGGGCTTGACCTTCGAACAAAAATCAAAGGCAGCTCCCGCACCGACGATGACGGAAGCGTTTAATAAAGGCCGGTGCATCTGCATCCAAAAATCCTGCTTGGGAGATCCCAACCCCACCCAAACAATGTCAGCTCCGGAGGCATTGATGCGGTCAATCACCTGTTTTTCTTCCTGCCAAACCTGGGGTTTAAAATCCGGAGCAAAGCTGCCGGCGATCAGGATCTTCGGAAAGGATTCAATGAGCTTTTGCTGTAATTTCCGCAAGGTATCTTCAGTCCCTCCATAAAAAAAATGCCGTAAACCCGATTCCTGCCCATGCTTACAGACCTCTAACAATATATCAGGGCCATAGGCGCGTCCAATGTCTTTACAGCCGCGAAAACGCGCCAGCCAGACAACCGGCATGCCGTCAGGCGTGACCATGCCCGCGGCCCGGAGTACCTGCAAATACTGAGGATCACGTTGGGCATCTACCAAGGTCGAAACCGGGGCCACACAAACATAGGTGCGTTGTTTTTGCCTGACCCATTCACAAATCTGCCCAACGGCCACGTCAAGATTGACCCTGCTGACATTAACGCCTAATAGAG
>Ga0206950_1113_pt1 | contig 18662 bp, 15 predicted proteins | sample Alteio_BWOrgHeat_41_FD_152954 | JGI IMG/M metagenome (GOLD analysis project Ga0206950, IMG submission 152954) | Enriched cells from forest soil in Barre Woods Harvard Forest LTER site, Petersham, Massachusetts, United States -... | ecosystem: Environmental > Terrestrial > Soil > Temperate forest >... | reverse complement strand
CAAGAACGTGTAGGCCATAGCGCCGCCAATGATGAGAGCGTCCACCTTGCCCATCAGATTTTGAATGACGGCAATCTTGTCGCTGACTTTGGCGCCTCCTAAGATGGCGACAAAAGGCTTTTCAGGATGCTCCAGGGCCTTGCCCAGGTATTGCAGCTCCTTTTCCATGAGTAGGCCTGCGGCCGACTTCTTCAGGAACTTGGTTACACCTACGGTGGAAGCGTGGGCGCGATGGGCCGTGCCAAAAGCATCATTGACGTAAAAATCTGCAAGTTTCGCCAACTGCTCAGAAAATTTTGGGTCGTTGGCTTCTTCTTCCGGCTGGAAGCGGAGATTTTCCAGGAGAAGTGTCTGACCTTTCTCCAACTGGATTGCCATCTCGGTGGCCTCGCTGCCGACACTCTCGGGGCAAAAGCCAACGTTTTCGCCGCGAGCGAGCTCCTTGTCGAGCAGCATGCGGAGGCGCTCGGCAACCGGTTTGAGGCTCAGCTTAGGGTTGGGTTTGCCTTTAGGCCGCCCGAGATGCGATGCCAGTATGAGGCGAGCTCCATGACGCAGGGCGTACTCGATAGTGGGGAGAGTTTCACGGATGCGGGTATCGTCCATGACCCGTCCATCCTCGAGCGGAACATTGAAATCCACACGCATGAGGATGCGGCGGTCGTTCAATGGAAGATCGCGGATGGAGAGCTTGGACATTTTGTGAATTCCTCAATCGTACAGGCTTCGGGCTCGCCTGCGCGACAAGTCAACTGCGGCGGACAAGAATGTCCGCCCCACAGTCTTAAAGGCCTTTCTTGCCCAGATACTCGATCAGGTCGCGAACGCGGCAGGAGTATCCCCACTCGTTGTCATACCAGGAGATGACCTTGACGCAATTGCCAGCGACGACCAGCGTCATCAGCGAATCCACGATGGAAGAGCGGGAGTCTCCGCGATAGTCTGCGGAAACCAGTTCGTGCTCTTCGTATCCGAGAAAGCCCTTCAGCTGGCCTTCTTCTGACGCTTTTTTCAAGGCTGCATTCACTTCCTCTTTGGAAGTCTTTTTCTCGACGAATGCAACCAGATCCACGACCGAGACGTTTGGCGTGGGCACGCGCATGGCGAAACCGTCTAGTTTGCCTGCCATTTCCGGTATGACCAGTTTCAACGCTTTGGCTGCTCCGGTGGAAGTAGGGATCATGGAAAGTGCGGCGGCGCGGGCGCGGCGCAGGTCTTTGTGGGGAAAATCCAAGATCACCTGATCGTTGGTGTAGGAGTGGATGGTGGTCATGGTGCCGCAGGTGATCTTGAAATTGTCATGCACGACTTTGGCAATGGGTGCGAGGCAATTGGTGGTGCAGGAAGCGTTCGAAATAATGTGGTGTTTGGCGGGATCATAGACTTGCTCGTTGACGCCCAGCACCAGGGTCACGTCTTCGTTCTTGGCGGGCGCAGAGATGATGACTTTCTTTACCGGTCCACGCAGGTGCTTTTTGGCGTCATTGGCGTCCGTGAAGCGACCGGTGGATTCGATCACTACCTGAGCGCCCACGGACTCCCAGGGCAGCTTGGCCGGGTCTTTTTCGGCGAAGACTTTAAAGCTCTTGTTATCTACCTTAATATTGTCGGAACCAGCGGAGATTTCATTGTGCAGATTGCCCAGGATGGAATCGTATTTCAGCAGGTGCGCCAGGGTTTTGGGGTCGGCCAGATCGTTGACCGCGACGAACTCAATGTTGGGGTTATTCAGCGAGGCGCGGAGCACATTGCGTCCAATACGCCCAAAACCGTTAATGCCTACTTTGATAGCCATTCTGCCTCCGTCAAGATGATGAAGATACAGGTGAAAAAAATGCAGGCCGGGACTCCAAAAATGTTAACAGGGAACGGGAAGAGCGGCAAATGTGTCTCTTTGGACGGACCCAAGCCGGGCCAGTTTGGAACCGCTCGAAATATCGTTAACCGTTGGGCACGAAGCTCTCAATCTGCAGGTACACGTTCTTCTTGCTCCACAGAAATGGAATGCGGGTCAGCCAGTACTTCTTTTGGATCGCCTGGCGGGCACGCGGCCAGTCCTCGGGAGGAAGAATGCGTGTTGAAGCCACAAAGGCTGCGCCGGTTACCCTGCCACGGATGGTACAGGGGGCAATTCGCACCTGCGGATTATTGCGTATGCGCTTGCACTTACCTGAGTCGCTGCGGGTCATTACAAAAAGTCCGTTGCCTTCTTCCCCGAACCAGACCGGGGTATGTACAACTTCGCCGTTCTTGCGGAAGGTAGTGAGGCGGACGTATTTCTGTCCCTGGATTTCGCGGGGGATGGGCATGAGGATATTGTAGCCAAGGCGAAGGGAAGAGATGATTGTCCCGGGGCGCGAGATGTAGCTTGGTTACGGCTATCACGCTTGGTACGTTTGTGACACATCACATTGCCGCCGGGGCTCTGGGTATGTTACAAGCCAGACATGCGTAAATGGATGAGCGAGCGCTTGAAGCGCCGCAAGAAGCAACCGGAAAAGACGGGGACAGAAGCGGCTCCGGCGCCGCTACAGCCGGCTTTTTATGATGTCGAGCCGCGCAGCCAGGAAACACCCGCAGAATCGAATGATGCACTCCCGGCGCAGGTGCAAGAAGAGCCTCAGCATAGTGCCGCTGCCGAACCACACGAGCAAAAAGAGCGGCCCGCATCCTCCGAAGCCATTGCTAGCGGCGATGTCAATCGGCGCCGCCGTCGGCGAAGCAGAGGCGGACGCGGACGAAAGCGCGGCGGTAGTCCAGGGGAATCTGTTGGCGGCGAGCAGCTTAGGCCGGCTGAGGGTGCAGCCCCAACCGTTCCTGTCCATCCGAGCCGGCAGTCGTCAGCACCACCGAAACCCGTCTCACTCCAGGCTTCTAAAGGGGTGGTTGTTTTGGCGATTGGCTTGCCAGGATCCGGCAAGAGTTCGTGGTTCAAGCGGAACAGCATAACTCCGTTGTCGAGCGATCTGTTGCGGGCGTTGTTGTTCGACGATCCTACCGAGCAGCGCTTCCAAGACTTGATTTTCTCCAATCTGCGCTCAATGTTGAAGGCACGGCTGATCGCCCGGCGCCCCATGAACTATGTCGATGCCACGAACCTCTCTGCGCACGAGCGCCAGGGTTGGATCAAGCTGGGCAAAGACTACGGCTACGAAGTGCAGGCTGTATTCTTCGACGTGCCGCTTGAGGTATGCCTGCAACGCAATGAGCGCCGCGACCGCAAAGTCCCCGAAGACGCCATGCGGCGCATGGCCAGCAAATTGAAGCCACCGACTTTCGAGGAGGGATTCTCGAAGATCACGGTGGTGCGGGTTAAGCAGAAGGAATAGCGTGCCAGAAAGAGGTCTGGACGGCCCTTCCCGTGTACATTCTTATAGCGTACAAGGGCCGCCTGGACATCCAGTTAACAAGGATATTACCCCCTTCCATGCGGTTACTAATCCGGCTAACACCCGTCTAACTGGACTTGGCTGACCTCGCCTCCATTTTCGAAGCACCTCCCCAAATCGCAATCCAGCAGTCGAATTGCGTAGATATCTGGCGCCCTTGTGAGTTCAATTCCATAGAACTACAGCACGCTATGGAAGTTACGGTTGCATATCCCCGCCACTGGCACGATGAGTTTTATGTATCGGTGACCCTCGCGGGGGACAGCCACGTGGAATGTTCCGGCACGTCGTTTTCGGTCCTGCCTGGCCAGCTTGTTGTCATTCCCCCGGGAGAGATCCATGCCAACCAGAAAATTGAATGCAGTTCGCGCACGATATTCCTCGACTTCGGAGCCCTGCAAAACGCGGTCGAGCAATTCGTAGAGCGGAGCATTCCCAGCTTCGATTTTCGTACGCTACTGATTGACGACAAACGCACCGTGACAGACTTCCTGCAGATGCATCGGTGTTTGCAGGGGCCCCGGTTCGAACTGGAGCAGGAAGACTCTCTATTCTCCTTTCTCTGCCAGCTTGTCACTGGCAATAGCACCGTACCGGTATCATTGTCCAGCAAAGGTAACGAGTATCTTGCGATCCAGCGCGCAAAGCTCTTCCTGGAAGAACACTACGCAGATCGCGTCTCCATTCACGACCTTGCCCGGGTAGCCCGTTTAAGTCCCTATCATTTCAACCGTTCGTTTTGCCAAAAGGTGGGAATGCCCCCGCACGCCTACCAGTTACAACTGCGCATCGCTCATGCAAAACGATTCTTGCGACTCGGCCGATCGGTCTCCGAAACAGCCTGTCTTGTCGGATTTTTTGATCAAAGTCATTTCGTGCATTCCTTTAAGCGGTCCGAAGCGGCCACTCCCAGCCAATACGCACGTTTCAGCAAGAATTTACAAGACGGTAGGGTCCACACCCACTATTTTGGGTTCTGATCTTTCCCGGCTGAATGCCCGTGGGGCAGTCGTCAGGAAAAAAGGACGCCCGCGCGTCAGGTGGACTGTTTTCTCCGGGGGCCTCGGTCTTGCTGAATGGAAGGAATTTGAATTGATACGGAGCCATGGTTCCAGTTGGCGTCAGTCGTTATTTCTCACACTCCTAACCTTGTTGATTGCTGTGGGGACGGTCTTGGGCGAAACCGACGAGCGACAAGTCACCAAGCTGGCGGATGGGGTGTACGCCATCCAGCACAAGATTTACAGTGGAAATACCACGGTGATTATTGGGGACCGGCAGGTCTTCGTCGTGGACTCTTCCTTCTACCCAGCGTACGCGCGGGAGGACATCGCACAGATCCGCCAGTGGACGGACAAACCTGTGGCGTATCTGCTCAACACTCATTTTCACGAAGACCACAACAACGGAAACAGGGCCTATATGAATGCATTCCCGGCCCTGACCATTATCGCTCAAGAGAATACCAAGAGGGACATGGATCTTATCCTGCCGGGCAACATCAAGCGGCGCTCTAAGCAATTTGCTGCGACAATTGCCGATTATAAACAGGGGAAAAGTACGGATGGCCGGCTGCTAACCGAAAAAGAGTATGCGGCAACAGTTGCTGCCGAAAAAGAAGGAAAAGATCCGGATGCCGTCCCGCTATCTGAAGACGAGAAGAAACAGAGACATGAGTATGTCCCCTTCTTGGAAGCGGCGGACACGGACTTCAAGGCTATGGTTTACCAGCCTCCCACTCTCACCTTCATCGACAAACTGGATCTCGACATCGGAAACCGGGAAGTGCAAGTGAAGCACTTGGGACGGGGACACACTCCCGGAGACACCGTCGTGTACTTGCCCAAAGAGAAAGTCCTGGTCGTGGGCGACCTGTTGGTTTATCCCATACCCCACGTTTCGTATGCTGGCTACCCTGCCGAATGGGTGCAGACGCTGCATAAAACGGCCGAATTGGACGCGACTACCATTGTTACCGGGCATGGACCCGTCCTGCATGACAAGACTTACATTTATCTGGTCGCCGACTTGCTGCAAAGCGCAGTCGATCAAGTGCGGGCACGGATAAGCCAGTTAGGCCATCCCGGATTCTACCCGGTGGATGATGTGAAAGGCGCTGTAGATCTGACGCCGTTCCGGGCTAAATTCGCCGGCGACGATAAAGATCTGCAGGCGGATTTCGACGAGCAGTCAGACCATCTGGTGGAACTCGTCTTCAAGGAAGAATCGCTGCGCTAGGCAGCAAGAAGCGCACGATGCCGCGTACTAAATCGGAAGCTGTTGAAAGGAACTATCGAAACATGACGAAAGTACAGAAAGCCTTGATTATTGGTCTGGCCTTAGTGTGCCTTTTGGCAGTTAGTGGGAAAAATCTGCAGGCCGCCGGGAGTCGAGATTTCGGGGCTGAGCCCGAAGCCAAGGCGCAGGTTTCGACCCTCGCTCTGGATTCCATGGATGGGCTCGAAGTGAAGACCATCCAGAGGGAGGGACTGGATCCGGTGAAGACAACAGCAGAGGTTGCGACCTATCGTGGACGGCGCGCGCTGCGGGTGGTGAACGAAGATCTGCTCACTGGCGCGAGTACTCCGACCGGGGGGCAGGCCATCGCTATCGTCAAAACATCTGATTTCAAAGACGGCACGATTGAAGCCGATGTGGCGGGTGGGCCACGCGAGGGAGCTCAGCCCAGCACCAGGGGTTTTGTCGGCATCGCGTTCCGGATTCAGGACCATGGTTCCCGCTATGAAGCGTTCTATCTGCGCATGACCAACGGGCGCGCTGACGATCAAATCCGGCGCAACCACTCGACCCAGTATGTGTCGGAACCGGACTTCCCCTGGAACCGTTTGCGGGACGAAAACCCTGGTGTCTATGAATCCTACGTCGATATTGATCCCGAAGCATGGACCAGGATCAAAATCGTGGTTGCTGGCACCAAGGCTAGCTTGTACGTCAATGGCGCGGATCAGCCCTGCCTGATTGTGAACGACTTGAAATTAGGAGAGACGCATGGCCCCGTGGCGCTTTGGGCCGGCTCCGATACTGAAGCGTATTTTTCGAAGCTGACTGTGAGGTAACGTGGACGAAACCGGAGAGAGTGTTTGCGGGTATGACGCGGAATCAGTATGGAGGAAATTGTAATGATACGTACCTATGATCCCAGTGTTCGGTTTTTCTTTCTATCTTTAGCAGTGTTGTTGATCGTTGTTCGTCCAGTGTTCGGCGACACCGATGAACGGAAAGTCACTAAACTTGCCGATGGCGTGTACGCCATCCAGCACAAGAATTCGAATGAAGCCAACGTCAACGGAAATACCACGGTGATTATTGGTGATCGTGAAGTATTCGTCGTGGACTCGTGTTACCGGCCATCCTTCGCAAGTGAAGACATCGCACAGATTCATCAGTGGACGAACAAGCCCGTGGCCTATCTGCTCAATACCCATTTCCACGACGACCACAACAAAGGGAACAAGACTTATATGGATGCGTTCCCGACCTTGGCCATCATCGCTCAGGAGGAGACCAAGCGAGATATGGACCTCATCCAGCCGGGGAACATCGAGCGGGATCCTAAACACCTTGCGGCGACCATCGCTGCCTTCAAACAGGGCAAGGATCAGCGTGGCCAACCGTTGTCCGAAGACGATAAAAAGCAAGTGCAGGAACTTCTGCCCGGCATGGAACAGCTATTGACGGAATTAAAGAGTGTGGTTTACCAGTCTCCCACTCTTACCTTCACCGACAAGCTTGATATTGACATCGGAAACCGGGAGGTACAGGTGAAGCACCTGGGACGCGGCAACACTCCGGGAGACGCCATCGTGTACCTGCCGAAGGAAAAAATAATGGTAGCGGGCGACCTCCTGGTTCATCCCATTCCCTACACTTTTGATGGTTACCCTGCCGAATGGGTTGAGACGCTTCAGAAAATGGCGCAGTTGGATGCGGAAACCATCGTTCCTGGGCACGGACCAGTTTTGCATGACAAGACCTACCTCTATCTGGTGAGAGACTTGTACAAAAGCGCCGTGGAACAGGTGCGTGCGCAGGTTCGCTGCTGCATAGGGCATCCTGGATTCCACACATTGGATGAGATAAAAAGCTCGATTGATTTGTCGCCGTTCCGAGCAAAGTTCGCCGGCAACGACAAAGATCTTCAGGCGGAGTTTGACGAGATGATTAGTTCGCTGCTGAAAATCACATACAACGAGGCTGCGCAGCGTTGAGTGTCTGGGCGATTGAGGTCAGACCGTATTTTCAAGCCTAAGTGAAAAAGCAGAGGGAAAATGGTAAAGAAAGTGTTGTGGATAGTCCTCATCTTAGTTCCAGGTATCTTTGGCCAAGCCACCTTCCATGGCAACCTTGCGCATACGGGAGTGTACGAGTCACCCGGGCCGAAGCAACTAAAGGGGATCAAATGGGCGTTCAAGACGGACGGTCCGGTTCTATCCTCCCCCACGATTTCGGATGGTGTGGTGTTCCTGGGCAGCAGCGATGGCAACGCTTATGCCGTTGATGAAGAGACCGGAAAGCAGAAATGGAGCTATAGCACCGGTCTGCCCATTTCCTCTTCTTTGGCAGTGGCTGGTGGACTAGTTTATTTTACTTCCTACGCTGGAAACCTCTATGCGGTAGATGCAGTAACGGGCAAAGTCGCGTGGACATTCACGACAGAACAAGAGCGCAAGTTTCAGGCCAAGGGTCTCGATGGGTATGCTGGGATTTCGTCCAACAGCCAGGTGATTCCAGACGCCTGGGATTTCTTTACTTCTTCGCCAGGGGTAGCTAACGGTCACGTCTATTTCGGTTCGGGCGACGGAAATGTGTATTGTCTGGATGCTCATACTGGAGCACTAGTATGGAAGTTCACAACTGGCGACGTTGTCCACGCTTCGCCCGCAATTGCCAATAACACTGTTTATATCGGGAGCTGGGACAGCTATTTCTACGCGATCGATGCCGATACCGGACAGGAGAAGTGGCGATACAAGGCGGGCGAAGATCCCGTGTTTCACAACCAGGTTGGATTTCAATCGTCCGCAACGGTGGTGGACGGCGTGGTTTACGTCGGCTGCCGCGACGGCCACGTCTATGCTTTCGACGCCGCAACCGGACGTAAGAAATGGGACTACTCGACCAGCCAATCCTGGGTAAACACTACTCCCGCAGTTCGCGACGGCGTGGTGTACGCCGGAAGTTGCGACGGCGGACGGTTCCATGCGCTCGATGCAAAGTCTGGCAGGCTCCGTTTTGCGGTCGAGGCAAAAGCGTGTCTAGACTCGTCACCCGCGCTGGCTGGCGACTTGGCGTACATCGGAAACTTCAGCGGTCGGCTCTATGCCATCGACATCAAGTCCGGCAAGGTTGCTTGGGAGTTTCAGACTGCGGCGTCCAAGGAAGATCGACTGAAGGTATTGGATCCGGACGGCTCGTATCATGGCAAGACCTATCCGAACACCCAGGTTTTCCACGATTTTGAGGACATGTACCTAAGCATGTCTTTGACCTTCTCCACGGGAGCGATTATCTCATCTCCTGCAATCGACAAAGGAGTGGTCTATGTTGGCAGCACCGATGGGAGTTTGTACGCACTGGAATAAGTCATGAGTTCGAAAGGTGATTCATGGGTAAGACGGTTTCGCAACTTTGGTTACTGGTTCTAGTCTTCTTGGCAATGTTGGCGGTTGCTCCCAGCCAGGAAACGCAATCATCTGGTCCGGCGGACAAGCCTGATTCCGCGCCGCAAACGGTCTCCGTTTCCCCAGATTCCCCACGGTGGAGCCTCGATGGAGAAGCTAAGCCCGCTGAATATCAGGGCCGCAAGTGCCTCCTGCTGAATGGTGGCGCGGCGACTTTGAAGGATTTTGAAATGCGGGACGGCGTGATGGATGTGGATGTCGCAAGTCCTGCGAAGCGCGGGTTTTTCGGGTTTGACTTTCGAATCGACAAAGACGGCCTCAACTACGAAGAAGTTTATCTCCGCCAGCATAAATCCGGATTGCCCGACGCCATGCAGTACACCCCGGTCTTCAATACCGGACGCAACTGGCAAATTTACAACGGACCAGGCTTTACCGGCACCGTCGATATCCCAAAAGACGTCTGGTTCCACTTGCGCCTGGAAGTGGTGGGTGCGCAAGCAAAGCTTTATGTCAAGGACATGGACAAGCCAGCGCTGGTGATGACGGACCTGAAATCTGGCATTCAGAAAGGCCAGGTGGCCCTGTACGTCTTGGCCGGCGAAACCTATTTCTCGAATTTCGAGGTACGGGAAACACCGGAGGCACCGTGGCAACGACACCTGCCACCGATGCCGCCGAGCACCCTGACCAAGTGGAGCATCTCGCCTTCCTACGATGCGCTCGCACGCAATTTGGAGCGTCCGCTCGCGCCCTCCGATAGCGCTGCCATACCCTGGCAAAATGTGGAGGCCGAGCCCCCCGGTTTTGTGGTCCTCTATCGTTATCGCGAGGCCCCGCATCCGCGGGTCACTTTCCAATCCGATTTCTCGACCCGGCTGCAACCGCAGCCGGGGATGAAGGTGCTCTATGCGCGCACCAACATCGAATCCGACCGCGACCAGGTCAAGAAGCTCGAGATCGGCTATAGCGACGAGGTCAGCGTGTTCCTGAACGGAAAAATTCTCTACCGTGGCCGTAGCGCCCAGAGTTTCCGCGACCCCGGGTTCCTTGGCATTGTTAACCCAGAAAACGACGCGATCTACCTTCCGCTGAAGAAAGGCAGCAACGAACTGATGCTGGCTATCAGCGAACTCGGAGGCGGATGGGGATTCATTTGCCGCTTGGAGGACTACCCCGAAAAATGAGCCTGCGCAAGTCGTCGCCAGCATGGGGTGTCTGCGTTCAACTTCAGAGATCGCAAATCGAAAAAGGTGATTCATGGTCAAAACTGTTTCGCAACTTTCCTCACCGATCGTTCTTTTCTTAGCGGTGTTGATTGTTTCTTTAAGTCAAGAAGCGAAAGCGCTGGCACTCAGGTTTGATGCCACTGCGCAATCGTTCTCTGTCCCCCCAGACTCCCCGCGATGGAACCTCCAGGGACAGGCCAGAGCGACTGAATACCAAGGCCGCAAGTGTCTCTTGCTCAAGAATGGAGTGGCGGCTTTGAATGACTTTGAAATGCGTGACGCGGTAATCGATCTGGACGTTGCAACTCCGGCAAACCGCGCATTTTACGGTATTGAATTTCGTGTGGCTGACAACGGTGCCAACGCCGAAGGGATTTATCTCCGTCAGCAGAAATCGGGACTCCCGGACGCCATGCAGTACACACCGATTCTTAACACCGGCCTCAACTGGCAAATCTATAACGGGCCAGGCTTCAACGGCGCTATTGATATCCCCAAAGATGTTTGGTTTCACTTGCGCTTGGAAGTGGTGGGCGCACAGGCAAAGCTCTATGTCAAGGATACGGATAAGCCCGCGCTGGTGATGAATGATCTGAAGAGCGGCAATCAGACAGGCCAGGTGCTCCTGAATGCTTATGCAGGCGAAGTCTATTTTTCGAATTTCGAAATACGAACAACCCCCGATGTGCCCTGGGAGCGTCACTTGCCACCAATGCCGGCCGGCACAATAACCAAGTGGAGCCTGTCGCCCTCCTACGATGCCCTCACACGTAATTTGGAGCGTCCGCTCACGTCCTCTGAAAGCGATGCCATACATTGGCAGGATGTGGAGGCTGAGGGCCCCGGGTTTGTGGTCATCAATCGTTATCGCGAGAGCCCGCATCCGAGGACTTTGTTTGGAAACGACTTTTATTTGCAACGTATGAAACCCCAAACCGGAATGCAGGTCGTGTATGCGCAGACCAGCATTGAGTCCGACCGCGACCAGGTGAAAAGGCTCAACATTGGCTACAGCGACGACGTCAGCGTGTTTTTGAATGGAAAGATCCTCTACCGTGGCCGAAGCGCCCAGTATTTCCGCGATCCAGAGTTCCTTGGCATTATTAGCCCGGAAAATGACACCGTCTATCTTCCCTTAAAGAAGGGCAACAATGAATTAATGCTGGCGGTGAGCGAACTCGGCGGCGGGTGGGGATTCATTTGCTGCTTGGAGGGGCTCACGTAGTAGGGACATTTCGTCGGTGGCCTGCTAACGATTGTTGGGCCAGATTCCCTGAATGTTCGGGTTTTTAACGCAAGTCTCAAGCTCGGCGAAAGGTTACAACGCACTACATTTGTTCGAGTCTCCACAAAATTCCAAGCACGACAAGAGGTTTACAACACAGATGATTATTAGGAGACCAAAGTGTTAGTCAAATCGAACTCACTCCGGCTGCTCTTGACGGCCATTTGGATCGGGCTTTTTGCTGCAGTTACACCAACATCAGCCCAACAAAAAGGGACGAAGCTGGCCGACGGCGTCTATGAGATTGAGCACGAAGGTGACAACGGTAATACTACCGTGATCATTGGCGAAAGGCAGGTCTTCGTCGTGGATACCTGCTTGATGCCATCGATCGCTCGGGAGGACATCGCTCAAATCCGCCGGTGGACGAACAAGCCTGTCAGCTTTGTGCTCAACACACACTTTCATAACGATCACAACTTTGGGAATCGCGCCTACATGGATGCTTTTCCTGCTCTGACGGTCATCGCCTATGTGGATACCAAGAAAGATATGGACATGTGGGGTCCAAATCGCGCTAGGAGACAGGGGGAAGGCATGGCCCATGGCCCGCTGCAACGAATGCTGGACACGGGAAAGACCCAGGATGGTACGCCTCTGACAGAAGACGACAAGAAAGAAGTGAGGAATGCACTGGCTCAGAGAACCGCGATCCTCGAAGAGATCAAGCAGGTCAAATTTCAAAGCGCAACTCTGACCTTCGATCACGATTTCACGATCGACCTTGGAAACCGGGAAGTACAGGTCAAGTTCTTAGGACGAGGGAACACTCCGGGTGACGCGGTGGTTTATCTTCCCAAAGAAAAAATTGTGGTAGCTGGAGATCTCGTGGTGTACCCGATTCCAGCTACTTACGACGGCTATCCCGTCGAGTGGATCCAGACTTTGCAGAACCTCGCCCAGTTGGATGCGAACACAATCGTTCCTGGACACGGACCGATCATGCACGACAAAACCTACATCTACTTGGTTCGAGACTTGCTTAAGAGCGCAGTGGACCAAATGGATGCAAAACTCATGGAAACTCAGCAAGCTATGGATCAAACTCTCGACGATGTTAAAGGAGGCGTGGACTTGACGCCGTTCCGGCAACGCTTCGCAGGCAACGACAAGGATCTGGCCGCAGCCTTTGACGATATGGCAAGTCACCTGGTCAAACTCGTGTTTTACGAGGCCAGCCTGCGGTGATCGTTGGCCGTAGTGCTCGAATACTTGCGGCTTAAGAATGCCGAGTGCTGCGCTCATTAATCGAAGAAGTTAAGTTTCCTTAAGGGGGTACTGTGAGAACCGTGAGCAGACGAGAGGTTACAACGTGATGATGACTCGACGAGAAGCGGTTCGCCTGTTGGGTTCAGCCTCAGCTGGGGCTTTGTTTGCGGCGGCGCAACTGGGGCTTAATTCTTCGTTTGCGCCAAATGCCCTTGCCGCGGCGTTCGAGGACGATCCCACTCCACCGTTGGCCCCCGGAGCGCCCACATCGCCGGAGAGGTTAGCTCTGATTGGCGCGTTCAAGAAACAATCCGAAGGGCTGCAAGACAAGTTTGAGGCGCGCACGTACAAAGGCGATTTGGTAATGCCCTATCGCTTGTTCCGGCCGGAAGCAAGCGGGAAATTGCCATTGGTTGTGTATCTGCACGGCGGCGGCGGAATGGGTAACGACAATCTCAAGCAGCTGCAATTCGGCAATATTTTCGGCACGCGCCTCTGGCTGCTTCCGGAGAACCAGAAACGTTTCCCCTGCTACGTCCTCGCGCCTCAGACCGATAGCGGGTGGGTCCGATACAACGGATGGGACCCGACTGACGCGGGGCAGCCGAAAGTGCTTCCCGGATTAGGCGAGGAGGCGCGGCTCGCGCTGCAGATCATCGACAGTGTGTGCCAGGAGTTCGCTATCGATGAACGGCGCATCTACGTATGCGGAAATTCGATGGGTGGCTCGGGAGTGTGGCACTTGACGGCGGAGCGCCCAAAGTTCTTCGCGGCGGCAGTGTCTTGCTGCGGAGGCGAGAATGCCGAGGATGCGACCGCATCGATCGACACTCCGCTGTGGAATTTTCACGGGGACAAAGATGAAGCCGTTCCTGTCGCGTTGTCACGCAGCCGTATCGCGGCACTACGGAAAGCGGGGGGACACCCGCTCTACACCGAATACGCTGGGGTCGATCACAATGGCGCAACCGATTTGGGTTTCACCGAACCGGAGTTGCCAAAATGGATGTTCTCTCAACGCCGTGGGTAAGTTTGTCAGTGGGCTGAATCCGCAGTCGATCGCAGGAGCCCGTGTGCGGTATGCCGTTCCGTCGCAAGACGCTAAGGAGAAAACAATGTCCCGCATCATTAAGGTTGCTCTGTTACTGTGCTTCGGAATTGGAATGATCGCGCATGCCGCGGATCAGGATCAACCCAAGGTAGTCAAGATTAATGAGTCCATTTATATGGCTCCGTCCACCGGCAATGTTTATATGGTAACTACGCCAGCTGGAAATGTAATCATCGATACTGCTGCCTCAGATAAGGCTCCGGAAGCAAGAAAGCTCCTGCTTGCGGAAAGCCAAGGGCCGGTAAAGTACATCATTTTGACCCACGGCCATGCCGACCACATTGGCGGGATTGACCTTTGGAAAGAAGCTGGAACCCAGATTATCGCCCAAAGGAATTACGTTGAATTTCTCAATTACACCACCAGACTTGATGCCTTTTTTGTCCCACGCAACGGTGCGGTATTCAGAGGTAACCACCACGAGGCGGGCCCATGGGCTGGCAACTACGGGGCCAAAATCGACCCAACCATTCTGTTCGACGAGCACTACGAATTTACCCTGGGAGGAGTTGAATTCCAGTTATTCAGCACTCCGGGCGAGACGCCCGATCATCTTACCGTGTGGCTTCCGGCCTACAAGATCGCCTTCATGGGCGACAATTACGCCGGGATCGGAATACCTGAACCGATGTCGTTCCCCAACATCTATGCGATACGGGGAACCAAGCCTCGCTGGGCCCTTGACTGGATCAGCTCAATTGACAAGGTGTTGTCACTCAAACCTGACGTCGTGCTTTCCGGCCACGGGGAGCCGATTCGTGGAAACGCGGAAATTACTCGACGACTGACAAGGTATCGCAATGCGATTCAGTACGTACATGATGAAACCGTTAAGGGGATGAACGCCGGCAAAGATGTTTACACCTTGATGCAAGAAATCAAATTGCCGGCAAGTTATGACCTCAGTCAAGTCTTTGGAACAGTCAAATGGTCCGTGCGCGGAATCTACGACGGATATGCCGGCTGGTTCGACATGAACCCATCCACCATGTACGAATTGCCGCCTTCCTCGGTGTACCCGGATCTGGTCAAACTCGCCGGAGGACCGGAACCCGTGGTGAAGCTGGCATTGGAAAAGCTGGAAGGCGGTAAACCAGTCGAGGCCCTTCATCTGACCGATGTCGTTCTCGCATCGGATCCGAACAACAACGGTGCGTTAGAGGCCCGGGTGAAGGTCCTGAATTACCTGCAAGACCGCAGTGAGAATTACATAGAGTCTGGCTGGCTGGACTACGGGATCAGGAAGGCGAAAGAGAAACTGGGACAGAAGTAGGGCCGGAGCGATCGAACGCAGGCAGTCCCAAGATCTGAGGACCGTGCAGGAGAGCAAACGAAATGTACTTGCGCCAGGCCATACTGATTCTAGCGATGGTCGTCTCTGCGTCTGCGCAGAACGATAAAGGTGCAACCCCTAGTCAATGTACGTCCACGGCCACGGGGGACATCGAAATTCGGGATTTCCGAAGCGTGATTTTCCATAACACGCGTAAACTTCGGGTCCTTTTACCCCAAGGCTACCGTGATAAGAAAAACGCACTGACGAAATACCCCGTGCTGTACTTGAATGATGGCCAGAATCTGTTCGACGTGTGCACGCTGTTTTTTGGTACCAAGGAGTGGAAAGTGGACGAGACCGCCAATCGGTTGATCGCCGAGGGCAAGGTCGAACCATTGATCATCGTCGCCATCGACAATGCCGGGAGACACAACAAAGAGCGCTTGAAAAAGGAGCCTCTCGAGGGATCGCGACCCGACGAGTACCTTCCATTTCCCGACGAAGGTTTGGACCCTCCTCTCCCGGTCGTTCATGGTCAGAATTACCCGAGTTTTCTCACTCGCGAAGTGATGCCCTTTATTGAAAAAAATTACCGCGTCAAGACTGGTCCGGAGAACACCGGCTTGGGGGGATCGTCCTATGGAGGGTTAATCACTTTTTACGTGGCCTTGCACGCGTCGGGCGTTTTTGGCCGCGTCCTCATCGAAAGCCCTTCGCTGGGGGTGAAGGATTTTGCAGTTATAAAGGAGGCCGCAAATCACAAGGATTGGCCAGCTCGTATTTACTTTGGGGGAGGAACTGACGAGTCTCCGCCGAACGATCCCGAGCCGTTTCCCCAGACGGAGATAACCAAGGCCGTCAAACTGCTTCAAGCCAACGGGGTCAGCCCGGAGAGGATTCTGGTAAATATGACTCCTGGCGACCACGATGAGGGCGCCTGGGGGGCGCGTTTTCCAGCAGCACTGGTCTTCCTGTTTCCCAGCAAGCAGTAGTGTGTCTGCGCCAACCGAAGCTCTGCACCTGAGCGATGCCGTCTCGCGTACGTTCAGAAGAACAGCGCAGCGGGCCTGGCTGAAGGCCCCGTTTACAAGCAAGAACGCGGTGAGAACGACGTCGAGTCTGGCTGGACTGCAGGATCAGGAGAAGCTGGGATCAGAATGAGTTTGGAGTTCAACCTGACTCGAACCGTGCGACTTCTTGACCACCAGCAGCCCAGCTCATAGAATCAGAAGCGGCGGAATTCTTCAGCGCACAGCCACCTTCTGCCCCCTCGTTCAATGGTAGGACACCTGCCTCTGGAGCAGGTTATCGGGGTTCGAATCCCTGGGGGGCAGCCATTCCCGACGCTACATACTTTTTTCAGCCAAGTCTGCATGCCTCGGAGGAAAACGCAAGTCGGCTACGATCGCCTTTTTAGAAATGGAGCCGGAGGGATGACTACCCGACGAAACTAAATAACGAGTGTAATCGGGATGTTTCAAGGGCTATACTCGGCCCGTGTGCAGACTCTTGCAGATTTGACAATGGTTCTGGTTGGGGACATCCTGCCCGTAGCAGCGTTGGTCAAGATGGAGGATAGAATCTTAAGTTTCGCGTTAGGCGTGAAGCGTCTTGCCAGTGTAGAGAGTCCCAGGCGAACGAGAAAATCATGTGTGTTTCCGGTCGTGCCTTGGGCTGTAGTGTTGATTGCTATGCTCGCGGCGCCCAATACTTTGGCGGCTCAAAATTTTCGAGTGCTGTACAACTTCCACACCAATCCCGAGAACGGTTTCCAACCTTCGGCCGGCCTGACATTCGACATGGCAGGGAACCTATATGGCACAACCAGGGTCGGCGGCACTCTGATTAAGTGCAATCACATTGGCTGCGGCACGGTCTTCACGTTGTCGCTCAACAATAACGGCAAATGGGTCAGGACGACATTGCATCATTTTAGCAATGGTGGGGGCTACCCGATAGCGAATGTGATATTTGATACAGCCGGTAATCTGTACAGCACCACCTTCAATGGCGGGACTAGGGCAGGGGGTACCGTCTTCGAACTGATCCTGGGCTCAGACGGAAGGTGGACCCAGAAAGTTCTGTACGACTTCGATGTCCTCGACAGGTCGTTCGCGGGCGTAATTATGGACACAGCGGGGAATTTGTATGGCACAACCGATAGCTCGGCCTTTGAGCTAACGCGTGGTACAGATGGCCAATGGAGCGTCACGAACTCGTGGGGTTTCAGCGGAGGCGGAGGAAAGTTCCGCGCGGGTTTGGTGTTGGACAAAGCCGGGAATCTATATGGCACGACATCTGAAGGCGGCACCGGTCAATGTCCCGGCGGCTGCGGCACTGTCTTCGAGCTGACACCGGGCATGGGTGGCCAATGGACAGGGAAGATCCTTTATAACTTCCAAGGCAAGAGCGACGGCTCCGCGCCGGTAGCAAGCTTGATCCTGGACGGGGCCGGGAACCTGTACGGTACCACCTCCGCCGGCGGCCAGTATCCCCTCGGTGTGGTCTTTAAGCTGACACGTGGCGCAAACGGCCAGTGGACGGAGACCGTGCTGCACGACTTCCATGTGATAGACGGGGGTATCCCTCTAGGATCCCTTGTTTTCGACACTGCTGGCAACTTGTATGGCACAACATCTTGGGCCGGAGCTTACGGCTTCGGTACCGTATTCGAGCTGAAACCGGGCTCAGGTGGCAATTGGACCGAGACGGTGCTGCACAACTTCAAGAGCGAATCCTCCGCCGCGGGCCTGATCATCGACGCAACGGGCAAGTTGTACGGCACAACAGTTTCGGGCGGTGCTTACGGAGGAGGCACCGTCTTCGAAGTCACCCCATGAAGCTTTAACACTGGACGCCTGGATAATCTAAGAACCACTTCTGCAGCGCACTTACCCAGCTACACAACTTCGACCCCGATCCCGAGGCAGTACTGGCGGGATGTGGCCGACGTTTGCGTTTTGTGTGAAGATGGGGACGACGAACTCGGGGTCACAGATCTGTTTGCCGCTTTGTTGTTGAGTCTTCGATTTTTCGTCAAGGATCAAAACCGCGACGCAGGCAGCACGAGTCCCCACCTTTGCCAAAGCCGCGACGCCAGCCGCCTGATCCGTCCCGAGGTACTTTGGACGAATCCCAGAGAGAAAAGAACCCGAATTAGGGTGTGATCTCGAATACGGTGCCGCACCCAACATTCCAGATGCCCGAGCCCCCTTGATACGTAGTGCCGTACAAATTCCCGGCAGAATCGAGGACCAAGCCTGCGTAGGGGGTGTTTCCATCTTTGTGGTTGTCAAGAAAAATGTGCAGCGTACTAAAGGTCCATGTGCCATTTCCGGCGGGCGTTAACTTGAAGACCTTGCCACAGCCACCGCCATTGCAGCCTGTACCTCCTCCTGTGGACGTTGTGCCGTACAAATTGCCGGCTGTGTCGAAAACCAAGTTGCCCGTGGGGTTCTTGGGATTCGCGTCAAAGAAACGGATCACTCTCTCGGTCCAATGACCTGCGGTTCCGGGTGAAA
>Ga0206950_1112_pt1 | contig 18879 bp, 14 predicted proteins | sample Alteio_BWOrgHeat_41_FD_152954 | JGI IMG/M metagenome (GOLD analysis project Ga0206950, IMG submission 152954) | Enriched cells from forest soil in Barre Woods Harvard Forest LTER site, Petersham, Massachusetts, United States -... | ecosystem: Environmental > Terrestrial > Soil > Temperate forest >... | reverse complement strand
ATTCTGCCGCGTCACGCCATGTCGATATGCCGCCGATGCCGGAGATGGGAATGTTTTTGCATTGCTGGTCGCGCGCGATTTCGGCGACCATGCAGAGGGCAATCGGCTTCACGGCAGGTCCGCAATAGCCGCCATGTGCGCCGATGCCGTTGACAACGGGTTCCGGCGCCATGACATCGAGGTTGACGGCGGTGATTGAATTAATTGTATTGATAAGGGACACGGCATCCGCCCCGCCGTTCACGGCAGCGCGCGCGGGGAGGAGGATATTGGTGATGTTCGGCGTGAGTTTCACGAATACCGGCAACTTTATGTGCTTTTTGCACCAGCCTGTCACGTCCTGAATATATTCGGGCACCTGCCCCACGGCGGAGCCCATGCCGCGCTCCGCCATGCCGTGCGGGCAGCCGAAGTTAAGCTCGATGGCGTCGCAGCCGGTTGTTTCGACGCGCTTGAGAATTTTCTGCCACGCGTCTTCATTGCACGGCACCATCAGAGAGACAACCATGGCGCGGTCGGGCCAGGATTTTTTGACACGCTCGATTTCTTTGAGATTCACATCGAGCGGGCGGTCGGTGATAAGCTCAATGTTGTTGAAGCCCATCATCTTCGTGCCGTTATAGTGCGCCGCACCGTAACGCGATGAGGTGTTCACGACAGGCGGGTCTTCGCCCAGCGTCTTCCATACCACGCCGCCCCAACCTGCCTTGAAAGCGCGGACGACGTTATATTCCTTGTCCGTCGGCGGCGCAGAGGCCAGCCAGAACGGATTGGGCGATGTGACACCGGCGATTTTGCAGGTTAAATCGGCCATTATTTCTTCTCCCTGAGAGTGCGGTTCATGGCGATGGCGGCGCGTTTGCCACCCGCGACGGCGGCGACGGTCAAATCCTGCCCGTCGATACAGTCGCCGCCCGCCCAGACGTCCGCGAGCGATGTCTGGCCGTCTTCATTGACGGCGATGCGGCCTTTGGCGGAGAGTTGCAGCAGGTCTTTGCCATTGTCCTGGGTCGGTGACGGCACAAAATATTGTCCGATGGCTTTGAAAACCTGATCCGCTGGCACGGCATACTTGTCGCCGGTACCCATGAGCTTGCCATTGACGTCAAGCTGCGCATATTCAAAAATAATGCCGTCCACATTTCCCTGCGCGGCGAGCAGTCCTGTGGGGATCGACCAGTGGATGATGCGTACGTCGTTCACCTGTGCAAGTTCGCACTCCCAGTCGGTCGCTGTCATGTTCTCCGGCCCACGGCGGTAGACAAGAGTCACATCTTCCGCGCCGAGGCGCTTGATCTGGATCGCTATATCGATAGCTGTGTTGCCGCCGCCGATCACGACCACACGCTTGCCGACGGGCAGCGCGCTCTTGTCTTTTGCCGTGCGCAGCGCCTCGATATAGTCGACCGCGTTCTCGACGCCCTTGAGATTTTCGCCTTCCAGCCCGAGCGCGTTGACGCCTGAGTGGCCGAGGCCGAGAAAGACGGCATCGTAATCCTTGCGCAACTGCGCGAGCGTGATGTCGCGGCCAAGTTTCTGGCCATGCTTCACTTCGATGCCGCCGATGGAGAGAATATACTCCACTTCCTGCTGTGCGAAATTATCGGGTACCTTATAGGCGGCGATGCCGTATTCATTGAGCCCGCCGGATTTCCCGCGCGCTTCGAAGATCGTAACGTCATGGCCTTCCCGTGCTAACTCATGTGCGCAGGCAAGCCCTGCGGGACCTGCGCCGACAATGGCGACCTTTTTGCCAGTCGCGGGTTTACGTTTGAAGATTTGTGCATCGTCACGGGAGAAGAGATGGTCAGTGGCGTATCTTTGCAACTGGCCGATCTTGATGGGCTGGCCGCTTTGTGTATTGCGTACACAAGCCTGCTCGCAGAGTTCCTCGACGGGGCAGACGCGTGCGCAGGCGCCGCCCATGATGTTGGCTGAAAGAATGGTCGTGGCCGCGCCTTTGACGTTCTCCGTCGAAATTTTCTTGATAAAGATAGGGATATCAATGCTGGTCGGGCAGGCCTGGATACAGGGCGCATCGTAACAGAACAGGCAGCGGTTCGCCTCGATCACGGCGCTGTTCCGATCGAGCGGCGGGTGAATGTCGCTGAAGTTCTCCGCGTATTGTTCCGGTTTCAAACGTCCGGATTTTATATCGGCGCCGTTCATGCTATTTGTTCTGCGGAAAGTGGTAGTTAGCGCCTTCCGCCGGGCCTTGCGGCCAGCGCGCGGTGATGGTTTTGAGGCGCGTGAAGAAACGCACGCCCTCCGCGCCATGCATATGCACATCGCCGAACAGCGAGCGTTTCCAGCCGCCGAAGCTGTTGAACGCGACAGGCACGGGGATCGGCACGTTGATGCCGACCATGCCGACGTTGATATCGCGCGCAAAATTCCGCGCCGTCCCGCCGTCGTTGGTAAAGATGGCGGTGCCGTTGGCGTATTCGTTGCTGTTAATCAGCGCCACGGCTTCCGCATAACTCTTAACGCGCACAAGTGACAATACGGGGCCGAAGATTTCGTCCTTGTAGATCGTCATGTTCGGCTTGACGTTGTCGAACAGGCAGCCGCCGAGGAAGAAGCCGTTCTCATGGCCCTTCACGACGAGCTTGCGGCCATCGACGACGAGCTTCGCGCCTTCTTTTTCGCCCGTGGCGACATAACTTGCGACTTTTTCGCGGTGCTGCTTTGTAATCAGCGGACCCATTTCGGAAGCTTTATCCGCGCCGGGGCCGACTTTGAGTTTGTTGATCAGCGGCGTGAGTTTATCGACGAGCGCATCGCCGACTTTATCCGTGACAGCAACGGCAACCGAAATTGCCATGCAGCGCTCGCCAGCTGAACCGAAAGCCGCACCCATCAGCGCATCCGCAGCCTGTCCCATGTCTGCATCGGGCATAACAATCATATGGTTTTTCGCGCCACCGAGGGCCTGCACGCGCTTGCCGTTTTCCGTGCCGGTTTTGTGAATGTATTCTGCGACCGGCGTCGAGCCGACGAAACTCACGGCTGAAATGTCTTTGTGATGCAGGATGGCATCCACAGCTTCCTTGTCGCCATGAATAACATTGAAAACGCCATCGGGCAGTCCCGCTTCCTTAAGTAGTTTCGCCATGAAGTCGGCAGCGGAAGGGTCGCGCTCGGACGGTTTCAGGATAAAGCAGTTGCCGCAAGTGATCGCGATGGGGAACATCCACATCGGCACCATGGCGGGGAAATTGAACGGCGTGATGCCCGCGACGACGCCGAGCGGCTGGCGCATCGAGTAGCTGTCAACACCGGTGCCGACGCTGTCCGAATATTCACCCTTGAGCAGGTTCGGGATGCCCGCCGCATATTCGACGATCTCGATGCCGCGCTGCACTTCGCCTTCGGCATCCACCTGCACTTTGCCGTGTTCGGTGGAAACAATAAGGGCGAGATCGGTCGCGTGTTTGTTCAGCAACTCGACAAAGCGGAACATAACGCGCGCGCGGCGCATCGGCGGCGTTTCGGCCCAGGCGGGGAAGGCGGCTTTTGCTTTGGCGACGATCTCGTTGATTTCGGCAGGCGTGTGAAACTGGACTTGCCTGACCACCTCGCCTGTCGCCGGGTTAAAAACATCGCCATGACGCTGCATTTTCTCTTCCTTTAACTGGGCCTTCATGAAATCGTCCCCTTAGTCGTTCTGTTCATCCGTTTTCTTGTGGTCGTCGCAATCGTCACCGTCGCAATCATCCGTCTTGGACGGCTCTTCTGTCGTGCCGGATTTGGCGGCGGGACAAGCCGGTATTTCGCAGTTCGGCCCCGTTGGTGAAACAGCACTGCCGTCCGGGCAGAGCTTTGCAATCATCGGACACGCGATATGCGGCGCATCGTCCGCCAGCGCCCGGTGCGTCGGGAAAGAAATTAATACCAGCACCGCCAGCAGTAAGAGATAAGCTTTCATTTTACGCCAGACCTTTAATGACAGTTGAGAGCGTCCCGAAAATTTCATCAATCTGTTGTTTGGAAATGATTAGCGGCGGCGACAGTGCAATGATATCACCCGTCGTGCGGATCAGCAGGCCTTTCTCGAAGCATTGCAGGAAGGCTTCAAAAGCACGTGCGGTTGGTTTGCCGGGGATAGGTTCCATTTCAATCGCGCCGATGAGGCCGATGTTACGCAGGTCGATGATATGCGGCAGTCCTTTGAGCGAGTGCAGCGCCTGCTCCCAATACGGCGCGAGTTCCTTTGTGCGCTCGAACAGGCCCTCCTGCTGATAAACGTCAAGCGTTGCGAGTCCTGCGGCGGCAGCGACGGGATGGCCGGAATAGGTGTAGCCGTGGAACAACTCGATGGCGTTTTCAGGGCCTTGCATAAAGGCATCGTAGATTTTTTTATCAACGGCGACAGCGCCCATCGGGATGGTGCCTGACGTTAAACCTTTTGCCAGGGTTATAATGTCGGGTTGCACGCCGAAATATTCTGCCGCTGTAGTCGTATTGGCGACACGGCCAAAACCCGTGATAACTTCATCGAGGATCAGCAGGAGGCCGTGCTTGGTGCAAATCTCGCGCAGGCGTTCCAGATAACCTTTCGGCGGCAGCAGTACGCCTGTCGACCCTGCAACAGGTTCGACAATAACGGCGGCGATTGTGTCCGCGCCGTGCAGCGTAACAATACGTTCAAGATCATCCGCAAGGTGCGCGCCCCACTGCGGGATGCCTTTCGAATAGGCGTTTTCCTTGAGGTTATGCGTGTGCGGCAGGTGGTCAACGCCCGTCAGCAGCGAACCGAAGAATTTGCGGTTGTTGACTAGACCGCCAACCGAAATGCCGCCGAAGCCGACGCCGTGATAGCCGCGCTCGCGGCCAATCAGCCGTGTGCGTCCCGCTTGTCCGCGCACGTTGTGATAAGCCAGCGCGATTTTTAAAGCCGTATCGACGGATTCAGAACCGGAGTTGGTGAAGAACACATGGTCCAGCGAACCCGGCATCAATGTTGCGACGCGTGAGGCAAGTTCGAATACTTTGGGGTGGCCCATCTGGAAGGCCGGGGCGTAGTCAAGTTCCTGAACCTGCTTTGAAACGGCGGCGACAACCTTCGGATGCGCATGGCCGACATTGCAGCACCACAACCCCGCCGTTGCATCCAGCACCTTGCGCCCGTCATCCGTGGTGTAGTGCATATCCTTCGCCGACACGAACATGCGCGGCTTTTTCTTGAACTGGCGGTTGGCCGAAAACGGCATCCAGAAAGCTTCGAGATTGTTGGCGGTGACCTGTGTTTTTTCCTGCGCAGCAGAGGACATGGCGGTACCTTTGTTTTTTAAAAATTTGAAAACAAAATAGACATTAAAAATAGCACAGAGAATGAACATTATGCAATGTTAGTGAGGGTTTATTCTGTTAGCCATAAATGCATCAAAATTTTCTGCAACACCCCCTCACTTTTTGAAACAGTTTTATGTATGATTGTATAAGTTTTGCTGCACTGCAAAAAAACTCAGGACGAACTACTATGCTTCCGCAAGAAATTATTCGCAAAAAAAGGGATGGCCAGAAACTGAACTCTGGCGAGATCGGCGAGTTTATCGCCGGTGTTACGGCCAAGACTGTCAGCGAAGGGCAGGTCGCGGCGTTTTGCATGGCGGTGCTGTTGAAGAAGCTGGAGATGGACGAGCGTGTTGCACTCACCTCGGCGATGGCGAAATCCGGCACGGTGATGGACTGGACTTCCGAAAGGCTGCCGGGGCCGGTGCTTGATAAGCATTCCACGGGCGGCATCGGCGATAAAGTCAGTTTGATGTTAGCGCCGGTTGTCGCGGCCTGCGGCGGGTTTGTGCCGATGCTCTCGGGACGCGGCCTCGGGCATACGGGCGGCACACTCGACAAGATGGATTCCATTCCCGGCTACCAGTCGCAGCCGGATATTACGTTGTTCAAGAATACTGTGCGCAAAACCGGTTGCGCGATTATTGGCGCGACGCCTGATCTCGCGCCTGCTGACCGTATCATGTATGCCATCCGCGATGTGACGGGAACGGTTGAATCACTTGACCTGATTACGGCTTCAATTCTTGCGAAGAAACTCGCGGGCGGGTTGCAGGGATTGGTGATGGACGTGAAATTCGGCACCGGCGCATTCATGCAGAAATATGAAGATGCCGTGGCGCTCGCGGAAAGCATTGTGAAAGTCGCCAACGGCGCGGGGCTGCCGACGGTTGGCTTGCTCACCGATATGAATCAGGTGCTGGGACGCACGGCAGGCAATGCGGTTGAAGTTGTCGAAGCGATTGAGTATCTGCAAAACAAGAACGCCGATCCGCGCCTGCATGAAGTGAACGTGGCGCTGACGGCGGAGCTGCTCGTATTGGGCAAGCTCGCGAAGAATGTGCCTGAAGCGCGGCAGAAGATTGAAACAGTTTTAAAGAACGGCAAAGCAGCGGAACATTTCGCGCGCATGGTGAAGATGCTCGGCGGACCTGCGGATTTGATGGATAAGCCGGAGAAATATCTTAAAGCAGCGCCATTCATAAAAGACTTTTATCCCGCGCAGAAATTCCGCGTCTCCTCCATGGATGCGCGCGCGATTGGCATCGGCATCGTCGAACTCGGCGGTGGCCGCGCGCGACCGACGGATACGATTGATCATTCTGTCGGCCTCACCAATGTTGCGCAGATCGGCGAGGAAGTGGGGCAGGGGGCAAGACCGCTCGCCACGATACACGCAAAAGATGAAGCAGGCTTCCGTCATATGGCGGAAGTCCTCGCCACGGCCATGCAGGCAACGGGCAGCACCACGAATGAACTTATACGCTTAAGGATAGCCTCATGACTACGTCTTCGCACCACGCTCACCACCACAAGCGCGTGCTTATCCCCATCCTCATGACGTGCATCGGCTATCTCTGTTATAACCTCAACGATGCGGGGCTGAAATTTCTGCTCGGAAAATTGCATTTCTCGCAGCTCATGATGACGACTGGCTCCATCAGCATTTTCTACATGGTGATCTATGGCAGCCTCAGGGAGGGCAGGAAAACTTTCCGCACCAACAAGCCCGGGCTGATGTTTATCCGCGCGGCGCTGTCGCAGGTCAGCACCTTTACTAACCTTCTTGCGCTGCCGCACATTCAACTGACCACATTCTATACGCTTGTGTTTACATCGCCCTTCTGGGTCGCGCTGATCGCCGCTTATTTTTTCAAGGATAAAATGGACAAGCACCGCCTCATGGTTATCCTGTTCGGGTTCTGCGTGATTTTGCTCATTTTCCATCCGGGCGGGAGTCTGTTTAACGGCTGGGCGCTGCTTATCCTGCTCGGGGCTTTTGCTTACTCGTGGCAGCTGCTCGTTGTGCGCAAGATAGGATCGGGGGAGAGCCGCGCTTTCATGTATATGTGCGGCGCGGCGATGAGCGTCTTGCTGGGCCTGCCGCTGCTGGGCGACCATTATGTGCCGCTCACGCTTGGCGAATGGGGTTTACTGATGGGCATGGGCTTTATCGGCACGATCGGTCTGCTGTGCATCAGCTATGCCTTTCAGGAAGCGCCGTCCGCCGCCGCCGTCGCGCCTTACCATTATACGCAGATCATCTGGGGCGCGCTGCTCGGCTACTATCTTTTCAATGAAGTTCCCAATGTCGAAACCATGTGCGGCGCTGTTTTGCTGATCCTCGCCGGGCTCTACCTCATGCGCCACGAAACCCGCAAGGCGGCGCTGAAGCCGGTCGAAGCCTAGCACAAAGGATAATATTAATATGACTTCCGCTAAACGTCATGCCCGCCAGCGAAAACAGGCCCTTATTCCCATCCTGATGACATGTCTCGGTTATGCCTGTTATAACCTCAACGATGCAGGGGTGAAGACGCTTTTGCAGAAACTGCATTTCTCGCAGACGATGCTGATAGCAAACGCCATCATGATTATCATGATGGCGATCTACGGCTGGTTCAGCGATGGCCGGAAAGCCTTCCGCACCAATAAACCGGGGCTTATGCTGGTGCATGCGCTGCTGGCTCAAGCCGGAAGCGTGTGCTGCGTCCTGGCGCTTCCGCATATCCAGCTGACGACGTTTTATACGCTGGTCTTCACGTCGCCGTTCTGTGTGGCGCTGCTCTCGACTTATTTTCTCAAGGACAAACTGGATAAACGCTGCCTTGCCGCCATACTGTTCGGTTTCTGCGTGGTCTTGTATATTTTCCGTCCGGGCGGGGGTATGTTCAGCGGCTGGTCGCTGCTCATTCTTCTCAACGCTCTTTTATATTCGTGCCGGATGATTCTGGTGCGTCATATCGGCGCGGGCGAGAGCAAGGCGTTCATGTTCATGATAAGTTCGCTGGTCGGCGTTTTGGTCGGCGTATTTTTCCTTGGCGACCACTATGTGCCGCTGACATGGCAGGACTGGTGCCTGTTTACCGGCGCTTCGCTTGCAAGTGCGGGTGGCTTGCTCTGCATCGGCTACGCTTTTCAGGCGGCGTCTTCCGCCTCCGTTGTTGCGCCTTATCATTACACGCAGATTATCTGGGGCGCGCTGCTGGGCTATTACCTGTTCGGCGAAGTGCCGGATATGCGCACAATGGCCGGAGCCGCGCTGCTGATCGCAACGGGTATTTACCTGATCCGCCACGAAATGCGCAAAGCGGCGCTGAGGCCGCCGGAGGTCTAAACCTTCTCCGCATCCAGTTTGCGCAGGGTTTCTATCCCGGCCTTGAGATAGTCCCAGCCGGAGATGACGGTCATAACTGTCGCGATCACGAAAGCGAAAAGGCCGATGGCGTAGGAATGCGGCACGAGCGCGGTGCCATAGTCGCCGGCCATGACGAAGCCGCTGGCGAACATCTGCACGGCGGTCTTCCACTTGCCCATCCACGAGATCGGCACATCGACTTTGTACTGGCCGAGGAATTCACGCAGGCCCGCGACGAGAATTTCGCGCGTGAAGATGATCAGCGCGAGGACGATCCAGATGCCTGTCAGCCTGCCGAAAGCGACCAGCAATATCAGCACGCCGCCGATAAGGATTTTGTCCGAAGTATGGTCGATGAATTTGCCGAAGATGGTGCTTTGCCCGGTCTTCCGCGCGACGACGCCGTCGAGGTAATCCGAGATGCAGGCCCAGAAGAAGAGGAACACATTGATCCACGTCGCCACCGGTCCGCCGATAAAGAAAAACAGCGTGAGCACCGGCACCACGGCGATGCGGTAGAAAGAGAGCAGGTTGGGAATGTTATAAAGGAGTTTGGGCATGCATCCTGTTCAATCCCCGTCATGGAAGAAATTGTAGACCTTTTCCGCGACGGCTCTGCTGATCGTATCTACTTTTTGTAAATCAGCAAGCCCCGCTTCGGCAACAGCTTTTGCGGAGCCGAAGTGCATAAGCAGGGCTTTCTTGCGCTTTTCGCCGATTCCGGCAATTTCATCGAGCGGATTGCTCGTGATCGCGCGCGATCTTCTCGCGCGGTGCGATGTTATGGCAAAACGATGCGCCTCGTCGCGGATGCGCTGCAGGAAGTAGAGCACGGGATTGTTCGGCTCGAGGCGGAACGGTTCTTTGCCGGGGATAAAGAAACGCTCGCGTCCGGCGTTGCGGCCCCCGCCGGAATCTTCAGTGCCTTTGGCGATGCCGACGACGGGGATATTGGAAACGCCGAGATCGGACATCGCCTGCACGGCGGCATTGAGTTGTCCCTGACCGCCGTCGATGAGCAGCAGGTCGGGTATGTTTTCCCCTCTCCCTACGGGAGAGGAAGGGGCCCGCTGCAAGCGGGAAGGTGAGGGAGAAAGCTGAAGGTCCTGTTGAAAGGCATCACTCGTGTCATCCCTCACCCCAGCCCTCTCCCGGAGGGAGAGGGAGCCAGAGAACCGGCGTGTGAGCATGGCGCGCATCATGGCGAAATCGTCGCCGGGGGTCAGACGATTATCATCCATATTGAATTTGCGGTACGCATTCTTTTGGAAGCCTTCCGGCCCGACGACGATCATCGCGCCGAGCGCGTGCGTGCCGGAGATATGGCTGTTATCATACACTTCAATGCGCTCCGGCGGCGATTCCAGCCCGAAGATGTCGGCGAGGCCTTCGAGCAATTCGCTCTGGCTTGCGTCCGTCGCGCGTTTGCGTTCGAAAGCCTCCTTGGCGTTTTTGAGTGCCATCTCTAGCAGCTCTTTTTTGTTCCCACGTGTCGGGAGGAGAATATGTGTTTTGAGCGCGTCCTCGACCATGGATTTTTCGCTGACAGCCACGTTGACGAGAATTTCTTTTGGTACGGGCTTGTTGGCGTAGAACTGTGTAATGAATGCGGCGAGAATATCCTCGGGCTTTTCATCTTTCTCATGGCGTGGAAAGTAGGAGCGGTTGCCGTAGTTCTGACCCGCGCGGTAGAAAAACACCTCGACACAGCTCTGGCCATTACGCTGATAAAGCGCGTGTATATCGGCGTTATCGAGCCCTTTGACGAGATGCGCCTGGATGGTGGTGAGCGCGCGGATGCGGTCGCGGAAACCCGCGGCGGCTTCGAAATCCATGCGCTCGCTCGCGGCGATCATTTCTGCGGCGAAGTAATCCTGTATCTCGCGGCTCTTGCCGGAGAGAAACTGCCGCGCCATGCCCACCTGCTTCGCGTAATTCTCTTGCGTCACTTTCGAAACACACGGGGCGGTGCAGCGCTTGATCTGGTGTTGCAGACACGGCCGTGTGCGTGCGCTGAAAATGGAATCGGAACAGTTGCGCAGCATAAACGCCTTGTGCAGCACGGCGATCGCTTCATTGACGGCGCCACCGGAAGCAAACTGCCCGAAATATTCACCCTTGCGGACCTTCGCGCCGCGATGTTTGAGCACCTGCGGAAATTCATGGTCGCCCGTGATGAGGATATAGGGGAACGATTTATCGTCGCGCAGCAAAATATTGTAGCGCGGCTTGAGCTTCTTGATGAGGTTCGCTTCGAGCAGCAGCGCTTCCGTCTCCGTATGCGTAATCGCGAACTCCATATGCGCCGTCTGCGCGATCATGCGCTGGATACGGATAGGGTGCTTGTGCGGCTGGGTATAGGCATCGACGCGCTTTTTGAGACTCTTGGCTTTGCCGACATACAGCACATCGCCGGTCGCGCTCAGCATCCGGTATACCCCCGGTTGCCCCGGCAGGGTTTTGACAAAGGCATCGATGACTTCATGCCCTGGTTTCTTTGGATTATCGGTCATACGCCTATTTTATAATAGGAGACCGGCTTTTGGTAAGATAATTCTACATTCGCGGCGTTTTCGGACGAACGATCGCGGGTGCTTCTTCCGGCGGCTGCAGTTCTTTAATCAACCTGCTCATATCGTTTTTTAGCTTGCCTCTGGGCAGGGCATCGCGGGTTTCACACAGGATTTTGTTGATACTCAGGAGGGTATTTCGTTTTTTGTAAGCTTCATAAAACGCTTCCGTTTGTGGCCCTGCGTCGCTTTCACCGCCGTCCGGGTTGAATGATTCCGCGACGACATCCTGCTGGAGTTTTAACAGCCTGTTAGCAGCCAGGACATCTTTTTTTGCGTGCCGAAGATAGGCTTCCACCTCGTCAAGCAGCGGAGACTCCATCATCAGCATGGTCATTTGGTCATCGGAAGGTTTCATTTGTTCATAAGGAAGAGCCATGGTTTATCCCTGTGGCTAGTTGTTATAATCAATGATTATTGTAACAAATAATAGTTAACGGAATCTATTTTCCACGTTAATGCCTTGAAATCTTTTCAATATTAACGTAATTTACACGGGAACTTTTCTTGTCTGGCCCTGTGGCGGAATTGGTAGACGCACACGACTTAAAATCGTGAGCTTGTAACGAGCGTGCCGGTTCGATTCCGGCCAGGGCCACCAGCCTTCGCCTAAGACTGTTTATAAAGTCGAAGGCTGTCGCGCCGAAGCTCCAAAGGAGCGTAGGCGGACTGGTTGTTTTTAGAAACGGCTACGGCTCGGCGAGCCAGAGAGCGGACAAACTGTGTCTGCCTGCACCACCACCCATCCCCTGATGGTGAGACTATTCAGGCAGACTACGCAATAATGCCCGCTTCGCACTCTTCTTCCCTGCAGTTCCTTTAATCAAAAATGACTTTTTGTATTTATTTAAGCCGCAACAAGTATCGGCTTCTTAAACGGAATTCAGACTATAATTAAAGGGTACTGATACTTTTTGTGATGTCGTCTATGCAGCGGTGAGCACGTTCTTCGGGACACGGTAACACAATGGATAAAAGACATGGAAATTTTAAGGCACAATAATTTAGCCCAGTTTCTCTCTTTCTTTCCCAAGATCAGAAACAGCATGAGCGAGTGGCGGCTTATCAATATTTCCCTCGGAAACGAGGATAGCGGCAACATTTTCAACATAGCCAGAAAGCTTTTAGGCTTTCTGAGCCATATGGATGGACAAATTATAGTCTGCAGCCGTCGTGAACTCCTGGCGCTTGTTAAAACCGGCAAAGGCTCGGATGTGGAGCTGTTGAAGAAAGATATCCTGGGCCGTTTGCCCGAATATGAATGCACGATCTCTATTGTAGAGACAACGCCTGATGGTTTGCAAAAGATAGAATTGAGCTTCAAGAAAGGCCAGGGGGAGGGTATCCCGGAGCAAAGGCAAGGCGCATCTCTTATGCTGCAGGAGCGCCAGAGAAGGCCCGAAAATATTATCCTTATCGCAGATGACGATCTGTTCATCCGTTCTTTGCTCAAAAAATCTCTGCAGCCTCATGGCGCCGTGACAGTCCTGGAAAACGGCGCAGAGGTTGTTGATACTTATCTAAAAATTATGCCGGATATCCTTATATTGGATATTCACCTTCCGGGTCTGTCGGGTTTTGAAATCCTTGATGAAATCCTGATGTTTGATCAGGACGCTTACGTCATCATGCTTAGCTCCGATAGCGCCAAGGATAACGTCATCAGCACCAAGAAAATGGGCGCAAAAGGGTTCATCGCCAAGCCCTTCACGAAGGAAAAGCTGGAAGAGGCTCTGTGGAAATGCCCAACTATACGTAAAGGAGAAGTCCATGAGCGCAAGTAACCTGAATTTTCTGGTGCTGGATGATGATCAGCTTTTGCGGTTTATGATGAAAAAGATGCTCCGTTCGTTTTCGGCCGCCAAGGTATTGGAAGCTTCCAATGGTACAGAAGCACTGGAGATTCTTCGGGTGCCAGAGACGAAACCCGTAGATATCATCCTGTGCGATTTAAATATGCCCGGGATGGACGGCATGGAATTCATTCGGCATCTGGGCGAGGCGCATTCTACTGCCTCGGTCATCATTATCAGTTCACATGATGATACGCTGATAGCTGCCGTAAGAAAGATGGCTCTAGCCTATCATGTCAACTTACTGGGGACACTGCAAAAGCCCGTCACGCGAACGCAGCTTGAGGCTTTAATCTTGCAGCAAAAGTCCGCATTACCCAGGAAAGCTGCATATGCCTCTGCTACGCCAAACTTTACGCTTGAGGACATCTTGCAAGGTATAGAGAGAAAAGAGTTCGAGCCCTTTTACCAACCAAAAGTGAGTTTTAAAACGGGCCTTATCAATGGCGCAGAAGCGCTGGCGCGCTGGATTCATCCACAGTACAGCGTCATCGCCCCTTATGCCTTTATTGAGCTATTGGAGAAAAGTGGAAACATTGATGAGCTTACCTTTCTCATCTTGGAAAAGGCAGCCATCGCGTGTCAAGCATTGCACGACAATGGTCATATAATTTCAGTTTCTGTTAATCTATCGTCAAAATCTCTCAACAACCCTGCCCTCGCTGAAAAAATTACACAGGCGGTACGCAACGCAGGCGTTGATCCAAAATATATTATGCTTGAAATCACGGAATCGGCAACCATGACCGATGTCGCACAGTCCCTGGAAAATCTGGCGCGGCTGAAAATGCACGGCTTCGGCCTTTCCATCGACGACTACGGCACGGGATTCTCCAACATGCAGCAGATGACGCGCATTGCTTTCAGCGAACTAAAGATCGACCAGTCTTTCGTGAAGGGCTGCGCCGATAATAAAAACCTCTGCGTCGTCGTCAGGTCCAGCATTGAAATGGCGCATAAGCTCAAAATTGAATGCACAGCCGAAGGCGTGGAGACGCGGGAAGACTGGGATACGCTTAAGGGTATGGAGTGCGATACGGCGCAAGGGTATTTTATAGCCAAGCCGATGAGTTTGGCATCACTCCTTGCTTTTTGTGCTACGCATACGCCTGATGTGCTTTTCGCTGCTTGAGTAAGCCGCTTTAAATCTGGCGCTTTTGAAAGAAATCTTTGACCGCGGCAAAGGCAGATTCGATATCGCCGAGGACAAGCTTCTTTTCCTGCGGTAGAGACTGATACCCTTGCTCCGCCGTGTGGCAGAGCGCAGAGAGACCATGGGCGCCAATCTGGGCAGCCGATCCTCTTAGTCTGTGGGCCGCGTTTTTCCAGTCATCATTCTTCGTCTTGGATTCGCTAGATGACTTGAGCATATCAAGGGACTGTGTCCCGACCTTCAGGAAGATATCGGCCAGCATTTTTTCCTGATCGAGATCACCCTCGGTAAATATTTCCAGATGCGGAAGATCAATAATGTCCTGCTTTATCTGGCTTTCAGGAACGATCCCCTCTTCCTTACTCTCGGCCGCGCCTGTTTTTAGAAGCCACCGCGACAGGACATCATGCAGCTTGTCGGGATTGATCGGCTTGCTTAAGTAATCATCCATGCCTGCCTGCAAGCAGAGGTCACGGTCTCCCTCCATGGCGCGCGCCGTCATGGCGACCACGGGTACCCGCTTATGCCCGCTCTCCAGTTCCCATTCACGGAGCGCACGGCACGCCTCGAAGCCGTCCATCTCCGGCATCTGGCAATCCATCATGACAAGATCGTAATCCTTGTTGCTGTTTTTCAGCTTATCGAGCGCCTCGCGCCCGTTCTTAGCATCGTCTATCCTGACAAACCCCATTGTCTTGAGAAGCTTGTGCGTGAACAACATATTAACAGGATGGTCATCTACCACAAGAACCCTGCAGCGTGAAAAAGCCTCGCCAGTGCTTAATCTGCGCTGGCTGGTCCGGACCCTGTTATCTTGTAAAGCGACGGCTTCCGCCTTTTGAAACGGTATCATGACGGTAAAAACCGACCCTATACCCTGACTGCTGACAACCGAAATCTCGCCTCCCATTATTTCCGCAAGGCTTTTTGAAATGGCAAGCCCCAGACCCGTGCCGCCGAATTTGCGGCTGGTTGATGTATCGCTTTGCGTGAACTTCCTGAAAATCAGGCCCAGCACTTCCGGCGCCATGCCGATGCCCGTATCATCAATGATGAAGGAATAGAGATAATCCCCCTGCGGCTTTCTTTCCTGCGCGGAAACGGACAAAGTCACATGCCCTTTCTCGGTAAACTTGATGGCATTGCCGACAAGGTTGGTCACGATCTGCCCGATGCGTATAGGATCGCCGATAACACCAGCGGGCGTAGCTTTATCATAGCGGTAATTGAGGACGATGCCCTTCTTGCTTGCCGTAGGTAAGAGAAGGTGAATAATATTTTGCAAGCTTTGTTGCAAATTGACGGGGAGTTTTTCCAGCGCGAGCTCTTTGGCTTCGATTTTGGAGAAATCCAGGATGTCATTGAGCAGATACAACAGGGTTTCACCTGACTTCAATATGGCTTCCACCGATTGTTTCTGATCCAGATCAAGGTCGGTATCTGCGAGCAGCCGGGTCAGCCCGATGATCCCGTTCATGGGGGTGCGGATTTCATGGCTCATATTGGCGAGGAAATCGCTTTTTGCATGATTGGCCTGCTCGGCCAGATCCTTGGCCTGGCGCAGAGCTTCCTGGATATCAATTTTGTCGGTCACATCTTCAACGATGGCAAGCAGCAGCGCCGGCTTGTTGTTTTCATCGTAGACGGGAACTTTTATTGTATGCGCTTTTCGAAGGCCGGCCGTTGTCGTCACCGGCTCGACATCAATCTCGATAAGTTTGCCGCCTGCCATCACCCTTTCATCGGTGGCCCTGAAAAAATCCGCTTCATTCTTTGGAAAAAAATCAGAATCTACATGTCCGAGGATATCATCCTTTTTATAACCGAACATTTCTTCAGAAGCCCTGTTGTACATGATCATTCTATAATCTCTTTGCGCGTCTTTTGCAAAAATGGCCAGAGGTATGTTCTCAAGAATTTGGTTGAGGAGGCTTTTTTGCTCCTTATACTGTGTCATCTGGCGCTTGGTTTCCCGCGTCTTTTCTTCTACGAGTTCCTCCAGGTGATCCCTGTGCAGCATGATTTCTGCGTCCGTCTTTTTTCTTTTGCTGATATCCCTCTCAACAGCAATAAACTTTATGACCTTTCCAGCATTGTCTTTGATCGGAGTGAGATTGATTTCAAGCCAGTAAGGTTGCTTCTGTTTTGAATAGTTTAAAATCTCGATGTCAATGGGGCGCGCCTCTGCGATGGCGTTGTGCAAGTCTTGTATTGCTTGCGGATCTGTGTCAGGCCCTTGCAGCAAGGCTCCCGGTTTTTTCCCGATGGACTCCTCCAATGAATAGCCCGTCAAGTTTTGAAACGGCTGGTTGACCCATGTTATATAACCCTCCGCATCCGTAATAACGACGATATCTTTTGTATGCTCGGCGATTAAAGAAAGGTCGCGGACTTTCTTGTCTGCATTTATGCGTTCGGTGACGGAGAGCATATAGATGCGAATGAGATCGACTTCACGGATATAGGATATGTGCAATTCATATGTGGCCTCACCGGCCTTGATCTCAAGGGAAGCCTCTCCCTGCCGCCGGCCTTCACGCAGTGCGGTGATCATGTCCTCTGCGCCTTGCAGCAGTGAATGCGATGCGCCAACCGATTTCAGGTCCGGGAATAGTTTCTCGGCCACAGGATTGGCGTAGGTCACCTCGCCGGCAGAATTCAATTCGATTACCGGGCTCGGATGCAGTCTGGGGAATGAGGCTAATCGGATGACTTCTTCCTGCGCCTGATGGCGCGCGATGCCTTCGCTAATCTTTTTCAACAGGTCATCTATCTGGTAAGGCTTGAGGACGTAGGAAAATGCGCCCTGCCGGGTGGCTTCAATAACAGTATCCACCGACGCGTGCCCGCTCAGAATAATAGCTTCCGTCATCCGCGAGATGCCCTTGATGCGTGCCATGACGTCCAGACCGGGCATATCCGGCAGTATCAGGTCAATCAGCGCAAGGCTGAACATTTCCCGTTCCGCCGCTGCGATAGCCTGGGCGCCATTGGCGGCGACGACCGTTTGATAGCCCTTGACCCGCAAAATATCAGCGAGTGTTTTCCTGAGGTTCGGATCATCGTCGACGATCAGAATTTTTTCCTTTTTCTGGATAGTTGAGGATACGGCCAAGCGGATCGTTTTCGCCTGGGCTTTCCGGTGATCGAGGCCTTTTCTGATTTTGCTCAGCAGATCATCCATCTGATAAGGCTTGCGGAGATAAGAAAATGCACCTTGTCTGGTGGCCTCGATGGCGCTCTCCATCGACGCAGTCCCGGTCAGTATGATCGCCTCCGTCGATGGTGCGATGGTCTTGATGCGGGTCATGACCTCGATGCCCGACATATCCGTCAGCATCAGATCTATCAGGGCCATCGAGAACGTGCTGCCTTCTGCCGCCGCAATAGCCTCGGCGCCGGTGGCGGCAGTGACCGTTTCATAGCCCTTGGCCCGCAGGATGTCGGCGAGCGTTTTCCTGAGGTTAGGATCGTCGTCGACCACCAGGATTCTCTCGCTCTTTTTCACGGAGGTACCTTACCTTCTATGCAGAACCCAGCACGGTCTGCAATTTTTTGTTTCTGATTTCCTCGATCAACCGGAACAGTTCATCCATTTCAAACGGCTTGTACAAAAAAGTATAGACGCCGAGCTGACGCGCTTTCTCAATCGATTCCCCCATAGACTGACGATAGCCGGTCATCAGGATCACTGATTTTCCGGGGTGCTTGGCCTGTATACCCTCCAGAACATCCACACCGTTCACCTCTCCCAGTTTAAGATCAAGGAGAACGATGCCGAGCCTGTCGTCGTTTTCTAAATGTCCGATTACATCACGGGGCTCAGTCTCTGTAACGACGTGAAAGCCTCCCAGCGTGAGGATGTCCTTCAGCGTCTTGCAGAACTTGGGGTCATCATCCACAACAAGGATGTTCTCCTCCTTGTCCAGCAGTGAAAGAAAGGAAAGGATCATCGGGATATCGAGCGGCTTGCTCAGGATGGCATAGGCGCCGGCGCGTTTTGCCTCTTTCATGAGGTCGTCCGCCGCATAGGCACTCACGAGGACGATTGGCAGGCTGGGTGCGATTTCTTTCATCAGTTTCATGGCTTCAACGCCGTTGATGCCGCGCATCTTGATGTCCATTAACACACATTCTGGCGGGTCTTTTCTGACTATTTCAACGCCCTCCTCGCCTGAGGAAGCGGCGATCGGCTCATGTCCTTTCATTTTCAGGATATCGCACGTCGTCTTTACGATCCGGACATCATCATCTACGACAAGAATTTTCATGAGTCCGTTCCTTCGCTTGGCAGCGTAACCGTAAAAATGGTGCCCTTGCCGGGGGCGCTTTGCACATCAATTGTGCCGTTGTTTGCCAATATCAGGTTCTTCACAACCACCAGCCCCAGCCCGATGCCGCGCGCCTTGGTGGTGAAGAGCGGCTGGAACAGGTTGTGCATGATCTCGGGCGCGATCCCGCTGCCGCTGTCGCGCACGCTGACGCTCACGGTTTTATCCTGCTTGTTTTCGGTGGCCTGTATTTGCAGCGCGCCGCCTTCCAGCATGGACTCCACACCGTTGCTGATAAGATTGCGAAATACTTGGCGGATTTGCCGCGGATCTACATACAATGGTGATATCATTGCCGGGATTTCCAGCTTGACGGTAA